>FTDB01000186.1_pt1 | contig 15437 bp, 5 predicted proteins | sample 1639741 | NCBI WGS metagenome assembly FTDB01 (sample SAMEA3914869, study PRJEB12502) | metagenome | biome: forest; material: soil | place: USA | collected 2012-03-12 | depth 0.1 m | reverse complement strand
TTCGTGTCGGCCGGGCTGGCGCTGATAAACCGGACCATTTTCGTTTTCTGGCTGGTGATCGTGGTCGGCATGCTGGTCGCGCCCAAACAGCCGAAGGTGGCGGGGCGGCGCAGGGCGATCGACGATCCCGACGGCGCGGTAAAGCGTTGGGCCTTTATCGGAGTGGCGACCGCCGTCGTGCTGCGGCTGTGCGCGACGCCGCTGGCGGACGGCCTGATACGGCTGGGCTGGCTACGGCTTTAGGCCGTCAATTGCCCGGTTTTGGCGCCTTGTAGGGTTTCGTGCCCAGCGCCCACAGCAGGCCGTGGGTGATGATGTCGGGCGCGACCGTCAAATGGTCTTCGCCGGCGATGACCTCGGACTGGACCGCCAGATGCGGATAGTGGCGCGATTTCAGCACCGTCTCCATGGCGTGCATGTCGCCGACCATGTCGTACTTGCCGGAATTGCGCGGACTGGGGCCGTGGGTCTCGTAACCGCCGACCGCCATATAGACCTTCGCCTGAAGGTCCTTGTGCGCGGCGGCATAGGCGGCCTCGCGCGTGAACATCACGCGTTTGTCGAACCACAGGGATGGGCTCGACAAGATATAGGCGTCAAACATGTCAGGTTCGCTGAGCAGGGCGTCGGCACCCCACAGTCCGCCGAACGAATGGCCGGCGAAGATCTTGTGCGCCATGTCGGCCCGGTAAGTCCGGGCGATCAGCGGAAAGACCTCGTCGCGGACAAAGGCGCGATAGGCGGCGCCTTCGCCATAGACATAACGCTGATTGCCCGGTTCGGCGTCGCCATCGCCGCCAGGCGTCGGCGTATAGTCGCGGCAGCGGCTGAAGATCGGTGTGTCGCCCTTGGCGTAGGACAGGCCGACCAGGATAAAGGGCCTGAGGTCTTCGCCATGATTGCCGACGCGCCGGGCTATGCTGCGGATCAGCGGGAAGGCGTAGTCGGCGTCGGTGACGAACAGCACCGGATAGGTCTGGTCGGGATGGTCGGCATAGCCGTCGGGCAGGCCGATGAACAGTTGATAGTCGCGATTGAGTTTTTGCGCGTGGATGTCGCGGACCTCAGTGTTCTTCAGCACATAGGGCTGAACCGCGGACGCCGGGGCTGGTGGCGGCGCCGGGCGCGAACAGGCGCTTAAGGACAGTATCAGGCAGAGAGCGAGCTTCTTCATCTGCCTATGGCCTAGAGGCGTTTGGACACGGAGGCAAGCGCTGCACCGAAGCTGTGAGCCATACCCTATCTGTGGTATGCGCGCGGCGCCCGATCTCTATACGCGTGGTCGAAAGCGTATCTATACCGCATTCAACAACTTGCAATTCCAAGCCTGATAAGGACCTGAGCTCACTCGAACGGAGCGGTGTGTCTCTCATTCCAGGAGTTGCCGTTCTTTATTGCGGCAGATTCGCGGCTAAATTCGGGCTTTTTTTAGCAAGTGTAAACCATGCCCGCCAGTTCGCGTGAATGGAGAGTTTCTCGCTTCGCAGGTGCAGTTCAATATTGTTTCGCTAGAGCAAAAAATTTCGAGGTGTTCACGTACTTCGTTAACAATAGAAACCCTTAAGCAAAAAGGCCTTTTCCGGATTCAAGTGTTAATGAAGTGCTATCACATTCAATTGTTCTGACGAAAATTTTATCATTTATTTACGTGGATTCTCCAATTTCGACATTTCATCGTTGTAACCTCTCCCGCAGTGCGGTATCCAAAAAGGATGCGGGGCGCGGGGGCGCTTGAAGAGTAATCGCATGAGCACCACACCGAAATTCCACAGCGCTTTCGTTGACTCGCAAATCGACAACGGCGGCAAGGTGGACCTGATAACGCCGCGTACTGGCGTAAAAGATGCCGTGCCGGCCGCCTATGATCCGGTAATCTCATCTGACGGCACAAAGGTCGCCTATGAAAGCCAGGCCAATGACCTGGGACCCGGAGCGCCGAAATTCGGCGATATATTTGTCCGCGACCTGAAAACGGGCGCGGTCACGCACGTCGCCACCAGCCTGACGGGCGGTTTCGGCGACGACTTCACCTATCGTCCCGTCTTTTCAGCTGACAGCAGCAAGATCGGTTTCACCAGCTGGTCGTCGAATCTGGTCTCGGGCGGCAGCCACAATGGCGACGCCTATGTCGAAGACCTCAAGACCGGCGCCATCACCCGCGTTTCGACCAATGCTTCGGGCGTCGCCGGCAACGGCACGACGATCCTGGACGGCTTTTCGGCCGACGGCACCAAGGTGCTGCTCGAAAGCCTGGCCAGCAATCTGATCGGTGGCGACGGCAACGGCGCCGAGGACATCTTCCTCAAGGACCTGAAGTCGGGCGCCGTGACGCGTATTTCGACGACCTCGTCGGGCGGCGAAGCGAACGGTTACTCGACCGCCGCCGTATTGTCGGCTGACGGCAGCAAGGTCGCCTTCCTCAGCGCCGCCACCAACCTGGCCGGCGGCGACACCAACGGCAAGGTCGACGCCTTCGTCAAGGACCTGAAGACCGGCGATGTGACGCGCGTTTCGGCCGACGCCAACGGCGTTCAGGCTAACGATGCGACGACCGACCTGGTCTTTTCGCCCGACGGCACGATGGTTGCCTTCACCAGTCGCGCCACCAACCTGGTCAGCGGCGACACCAACGGCAAGGCCGATATCTTCCTCAAGGACCTGACGACGGGCGCCATTACCCGCATCTCGACCGGCGCCAACGGGGCGCAGACCAACGGCGACTCGCACAGCCCGGTCTTCTCGCCCGACGGCACCAAGATCATGTTCGAAAGCTATGCCTCGAACCTGCCGGGCCAGACCGGCGCGGTTCAGGAAGTCTTCGTCAAGGACCTGATCACTGGGGCCATCACGCTGGTATCGACCAATGCCGCGGGCACGGCCGCCGACGGCGGCGCCAGCTCTGGCAGCTTCTCCGGCGACGGCACCAAGATGGTGTTCGCCAGCAATTCGACCAACCTGACCTCGACCTCGGGCTATCAGGACGTCTTCGTCAAGACGCTGGGCGCCACTTCGGTCGCGTCGGGCAAGGTCACCGAAGGTGCGGGCACAACCGCGACCGGTCAGCTTCTGTTCACCGACAGCGTCTCTACCGAAAAGCACACGGTCTCGGTCGACGCCGCCTCGGGCGACTGGGGCACGCTGACGGCCAAGGTGACGCATGACACGACCGGCTCGGGCGCCGGCGGGGAGGTCACCTGGAGCTATGCGGTCGACGCGGCCGCCCTGGCCAAGCTCGGCGACGGTCAGACGCACCTTGAAACCTTTACTGTTCACCTCGACGATGGTTTTGCCGTGGTCGATGAGACGGTGACCGTCACCCTGGTCGGCGACGACAGCGTGGTGACTCCGCCACCTCCTCCGCCTCCTCCGCCTCCTCCGCCTCCGCCTCCGCCGCCGCCGCCGCCACCTCCGCCGCCGCCGGTCAATCACGCCCCGGTCTCCTCTGGCACACATACCGTGCTGTCGCACGGCACGCAGGATACGGCTTACAGCCTGACGGCGGCGCAACTTCTGGCGGGTTATTCCGATCCGGACGGCGATACCCTGACGATCACGCTCCTGTCGTCGAACCACGGTTCGGTCGCCGACAATCACGACGGCACCTATGTCGTCACGCCGTCCTCGGGCTATGTCGGCGACTCGGTCCTGACCTACAGCATCACCGACGGTCACGGCGGCAAGCTGGTGACCAGCGAAAACCTGACCTTCGATGCCGGCATCATCGACAAGATCATCAACGGCACCAAGCTGGCCGACCATCTGGTCGGTTCGACCGGCAATGACAGCATCAACGGCGCCTCGGGCAACGATCTGCTCGACGGCGGCGGCGGTGACGACGTGCTGCAAGGCGCGCTGGGCATCGACACCATGCACGGCGGCGCGGGCGACGACACCTACTATGTCGACAATGTCGGCGACGTCGTGTCGGAAAGCACCATCCTGGGGATCGACGACGGTGGCAACGACACGGTCATTTCGATCATCGACTATACGCTGGGCAGCTATCTGGAAAACCTGGTGCTGGGCGGCGTCGGTGGCCTCAAGGGCATCGGCAACTCGCTGGCCAACACCATTACCGGCAATAACGGCGACAACCTGCTGTCGGGCATGGCTGGCAACGATACGCTGCAAGGCGGAGCGGGCAACGACACGCTGCAAGGCGGCAAGGGCGCCGATGTGCTGGAAGGCGACGCGGGCGCCGACAAGTTCGTCTTCGCCGCGGCCGGTCCGTCGAACGGTATCGACCACATCGTCGATTTCGAACACGGCATCGACTGGCTGGTCTTCAGCCACGCCGACTACAGCTCGACGGCAGGCTTTACCGTCGGCACGTCGGCTGCCGGCACCTCGGCCCAGTTCATCTGGAACCAGGCGACCGAGACCCTCTACTACGATCACGATGGCAAGGGCGGTGACGCGGCCGTGGCGATCGCCATATTCGACAATGGCGCCCATATCGACGCCACCGATATCCACTTCAGCTAAGAGCCATCCTGGCCAAGCGACGAAGGGCGGCCCGCAACGGCCGCCCTTTTTCTATTTCACCGAAGGCGCAAACAAGATGACGCGGTGCGGACTGAGCACGCGCGCATTGACGGTTTCGCCGTGTCTGAAATGTGCCTGAAACCAGTCGGCGATCTGGCGGTTCCTGCCGACGAACCGGACGGAGCCGTTATTATTGGCCGTTCGGTTGATGCGGGATGTGATGTCCGGCGTCCTGTCGGAGAATGTCACGGTGACGGGGTCGCCGTCCGCCCCTAGACGCTCACTCGCCTCGACGCCCGGGTTGACGATACCGTGGTGGTAATAGGCTTGGCCGAGGGAAATGGTGAAATCACAGGTCCGGTCAGGATCAAAGTCCGGCTGCGCCGGCGGGACGGGAGGTTTCTCGGCGGGAAGATCATGCAAGGCCTCTCCCTCCAGCTCGGCCGTTTCCGTTATGCGTTGCCCGGCTCGTGCGCCGTTCCATGCCGGCGTGAAACTGGAAACGAGCGCATCTTCAAGACCGGCCGCCAGATTGATCGGAAAATCGCCGTAGTTCAGCAAGGTTATCGGCGCGAAGACAAAGATCCGCGGATGGATGCCGCGGGATATGATCTCGCGCAGGTTCGCGTTGTTCTTTGTGTTGGTGGACTGCCGCTCCGACGGATTGCAGTAGCCTGCAAACCGGCTTCGAAGGCTCTGTGTGGTCTTGCCGATGTATTTGACCTCATCGCCTTCCACGAAGGCGTAGAGGACGTTGCTGACCAGAAACAGGTCCTTGTTGGCGACCGCGTTTTCTCCGTCGAAGGCGTATTTCAGGCGGTCGTTCTGCACCGTCCAGAAGCCCACATCGCAAAATCCGATGTTCAACAGCGCGTCGGCGGTCAATTCAGGCATAGGGCTCTCGATCCACAGGGGGCCTTTACATAGCGCCATTCGCCGGCAGGCGACATCCATTCTTTGCGGTATCTCTACCCACGGGCGAATGCCCTATGCCCTTGACCCCAAACTGTTATTTCAAGGTTGTAACGATCGGAGCCGCACGGTAACGATTGCACGGGGCGCGCGGATGATCCGGCAGCGCCGATCGAGGGGGTAAGAGATGAGCACCGCACCGAAATTCGTCGCGACCGAAATTGCCATGGACGGCGCTGTCACGGACCTTGCCACAAATGCTGCCGGCGACCCGGGCAATGGATATAGCTACGGCCTCGGGTTTTCATCGGACGGAAGCAAGTATTACTTTTCAAGCGCCGCATCCGATCTGGTTTCCGGAGACGCGAATAACTATTTCGATGTTTTCGTCAAGGACCTGGCGACCGGCCAGGTTACGCGAGTACTTATCGGCATTTTTGGCGGTCAAATCATTGATGTCTCGTCGGGGGCATCGCCGTCAGCGACCACAACCAAGATTGTTTTTACCGGTTCTGACACCAATTTGGTGGCGGGCGACACCAACAACAAGGCCGACGTTTTCATCAAGGACCTGACGACCGGCACGGTTTCGCTCGTCTCGACCGGCAGCGGCGGAGAGCAGGGCGACAATCAATCGGATGAGGGGCAGTTGTCGGCCGATGGCAAGTGGCTGGTATTCGAAAGCCTTGCTGACAACCTTGGCGGCAAGGATACGAACAACAGGTACGACATCTTTCTGAAGGATTTGACCACCGGAGCGCTTACTCAGGTTTCGCAGTCCAGGGGTGTTGCGACCGGCGGCAGGACGCCCGCTGTGTCGCGCGACGGCAGCTATGTCGCCTACGACCTCTATTCTGCAGGTGGCACGACCGAGGTTGCTCTTTATAGTGTGAAAACAGGCCAGTCCAAAACCATTTCGATGGCCACGAACGGATTCGATCAGGGTAACGGCCAGTCCGTATCGCCGCGGTTCAGCGCCGACGGATCAAAAGTGATTTTCATGAGTGATGCTTCCAACCTGGTTAGTGGAGACACCAACAAGGCGGACGACATCTTTTCTTATGATATCGCTACGGGGAAAATCACGCGCATATCGCTGGATGTTCAAGGGCATCAGTTCGCGACCGGCGTTCACGATTTTACCATGTCGCCCGACGGAAGCCGGGCCCTTTTCGATATTCCGACTCCGAATATCGGGCTCGGGCTGGAGGCCTTTGTCTGGGACTCCACGACCGGCCAGACGATTCAGGTCGATACCACTGCCAAGGGGGTGCCGGTGACCCTTACCGGAGACGGCGATGTCAGCACCCAGGGGCTCGGCTTCTCAGCGGATGGCCAATCGGTTGTTCTCCAGACCTCTGCCCGCGACATAGTCCCTAATATTCCCTACAACGTCGGTGGCAGTGTAGTCCTCAAGGCGCTTAAGGTCGACACGGCGTCTACCTCGGCCACACTTGCCGCGTTGAACCGTACCGCCAACGGCAAGATTCTCTTTCTCGATCCTGATGGAGACGCCCATACCATTTCCGTCGATGCGCCCGCAGGGGCGTTGGGGCATCTTTCGGCCGTACTGCAGGACACAAACGCCAAGAACACCGGAGGTGAGGTCAACTGGACCTATTCGGTCGACCAGTCCGTCCTGAACGCGCTGGCGCCAGGTGAAACGCGAACAGAGGTGTTTACAGTCCATGTCAGCGACGGCAGCGGCACGATCGATCAGGCCGTAACCCTTACCCTGGTTGGCACGGCGGATGCCGCGCCGGTTTCGTCCGGCGCGCATACGGAATTGAACGCACAGGAGGATTACGCCTTTTCCATCACGACCGCTCAACTCCTGAGTGGCTATTCCGACCCGGACGGTGATCCGTTGATCCTGTCGGGTCTGTCCGCAGACCACGGCACAGTCGTCGATAACCACGACGGCACGTTTACCTTGCGACCGGAGGTCGGATTTGTCGGCGCGATGACCTTGAGCTATGATCTTTCGGACAATCGTGGCGGTGTGCTGGCCGTCAGCGCGAATGTCGACATCGACGCATTCAATCACATTCTCACCGGCACGGCCGGGCCCGACAGTCTCGATGGATCGCTGGGCGATGACACTCTGTATGGCCGCGGTGGAAGCGACACCCTGAATGGAAGCGACGGCAACGACGTCGCTGTCTTTGCCGGCACGCGTTCGGACTACATGGTCGTGAAGGACGAATTCAACTTTGATGATGATCCGCACGGCGCCTTCTACGTCTTCGATCTTCGCGACGGGACGCCAGCGGGACTGGTCCGGCTGGACAGTGTCGAAACCCTGAAATTTTCGGACGGCGCAGTGACAGCGGAGTCGGACGGCGTCCTGGAAAGCAATATTTATATTTTCGGCGACCACGATCTCCGGCTGGGGACGGATGGAGATGACGAACTTGGAGCCGGACCGGGCAGCGACTTGGCGTTCGGCTACGCCGGTGACGATTGGATTTACGCTGATCCTACATCCGACGACTGGGGGAACGACATTTCCCGGCAGGGGGGCAACGACACACTGCATGGAGGCGGCGGAAACGATCGACTGTACGGCGAAGGCGGCGATGATGTGTTGTACGGCGATGACGGTGACGACAGCCTGATGGGGGGATTTGGCGACGATACCTTGTACGGCGGTGCGGGCAAGAATGCTCTGGAGGGCGGCGACGGCGTCGACACAGCTGTTTTTTCGGGTGCCCGGGCCGACTACACAATCGTACACGGCAGCAACAGTCTGTATTTCGTGACGCTGAACGCCACCGGTGAGACCACGACCATCTTCGGTATCGAATATCTGCAATTCTCGGACCTGCGGACGGATCCGTCCGGCAACGCCGTTCCGGTCTCCTCCGGCGCGCACGCGGTTCTGGCCCACGGTTCGCAGGATCACGCCTATGTGGTGACGGCGGCGCAATTGCTGGCGGGTTATTCCGATCCGGATGGCGATGCGCTGGCGGTGGCCGGCCTGGTCGCCGATCACGGCACGGTCATCGACAATCACGACGGCACCTTTACCGTCACGCCGGTGGTCGGTTTCGCCGACATCATGCATCTCAGCTATTCTGTATCGGACGGCCACGGCGGCACGCTGGCGGCCAGCGAGACCGTGACATTCGACGTCTTCAATCACAAGCAGACCGGCTCCAGCAAGACCAATGACCATCTGATCGGCTCGCTGGGCGACGACAGCCTCAACGGCGCCGGCGGTGACGATACGCTGGACGGCGGGGCGGGTAACGATACACTGCAAGGCGGTGTCGGCAACGACGTCATGCACGGCGGCGCGGGCGACGATACCTATTATGTCGACAGCCTGCTCGACGTGCTGTCGGAAACCAATCCGGACGGCAGCGACGCCGGTGGTGTCGACCGGGTGTTTTCGACCGTCGACTACACGCTGGCGACCTTTATCGAAAACCTCAATCTCGACGGCACGGCCGATATTTCGGGTATCGGCAACTCGCTGCAGAACAATATCTACGGCAATGCCGGCAACAACTTCCTGTCGGGCATGAACGGCAACGACAAGATCAAGGGCGGCGCCGGCGACGACACGATCAGCGGCGGCAAGGGCAACGACATCCTCGAAGGCGACGCCGGTTCCGACAAATTTGTCTTCCTCGCCGCCGCGGCCAACGGCACCGACCGCATCACCGATTTCGAACACGGCATAGACTGGCTGTTGGTCAACCATCAGGACTACGATCAACACGCGGTCTTCACCCTGGGTAGCCAGGCAGCCGGTGCGGGCGCGCAGTTCGTGTGGAATGCCGCGACCGAGACGCTCTATTACGACCACGACGGCGCCGGCGGTGACGCAGGCGTTGCCTTGGCGACCTTCGGGGCGGGCGTCGTGGTCAGCCAGTCCGATCTGCATTTCAGCTAGGATTACAAAGAAGGGCGGCGCGCAACGGCCGCCCTTTTTCATGCCTCGCCTTAAGGGCGAATAGCGTTAACGCGTCGTCGTGTTGCCTCTATGTCAGGATTGTCACGAACGCCGCGACGCGGTATCCAGAGGCACGGACCGGGGGTGGTCTGACAAGGGGGGCATTATGGCCGACACACAGCACATCGTATCCTATGGCGCCGTTGCGCCGGCTTACGCCAATATTTTCGACGATCCAAAATACGTCTCGCAGCAGGTCATCTCGACCTCAGCCGACGGTACGAAAATCATCTTCCAGAGCCATGGCTATAGTGCCGACGCCCAGGGTTATTTCGTGGCGGATTTGCTGACCGGCGTGGTGACGCATTTGTCGGCTTCTTCTGTTACCGGCTTTTCGCCTGACAGCGGTAAGGTCCTGTTCTCCGGCGACTATACCGAGAATTACCAGCAACATATCCTGGATTTGACGACCGGCCTTGTGTCCGACATCCCTTCCAATCTCTCGGGTATCGTCAAAAACGGCTTGTCACCCGACGGGACGAAAGCCATCGTCGGCGTGTCGACGAGCAACTGGTACGGTGAAATCGACGTTCGCAATCTGCAGACCGCCGCGCTTCAGGCTGTGTCGAATTCGAACACCGGCGCCGACGCCGATGGCTTTGCTTCCGATGCAAAGTGGTCGCCGGATGGCACGAAGGTTTATTTTTACAGCACGGCTTCCAACCTGCTGGGCGGCGACCCGTTTTACCCATGGAACCATTACGGTGAAATCTATGTACGCGATCTGACGACGGGTACGACCGCGATGGTGTCGACTCCGGCATCCGGCTTGCCGTTCGCCTCGGCCTACAGTGATTTCACCTTGTCGCCCGACGGGACGAAGCTGTTGTTCACCAGCGACGCGTGGAATCTCACCGCTGGCGACTACAACAATGCCAGGGATGTTTTCATCAAGGACCTGACTACCGGTCAGGTCACTCTGGTGTCGACCGCTTCCGACGGTCATCAGGGCAATGGCGATTCTTTCGAGGCCGTTTTTTCTCCGGACGGCACGAAAGTGGCCTTCCTGAGTTCTGCATCGAACCTGGTCCAGGGCGACACCAATGGTTCGACCGACGCCTTCGTCAAGGATTTGACAACCGGGGAAATCGTCAGGGTGTCCACGACCGCCGAGGGCGATCAGGCGGTTTGGAGCACGGATTCGGTATCGTTCACGCCCGACGGCGCATCGGTTATCCTCCACGAATACCTGACCTATCAGGATTTCGGCAACGAGGGATATTACGTCAAGTCGATCTATGCCCCTCCCAATGACGCGCCTGCGCTCACGGGGGACAAGGCGGTGCTCGACAAGGGTTTGCCCGGCCACGACTATGTCGTGACGGCTGCAGACCTCCTGCAAGGTTTTACCGACGCCGACGGCGACACCATGAGCGTCATCAACGTCTCGGCGTCACACGGTACGGCGGCGCTTGGGGCAGACGGTTCGGTGACGATCACGCCCGATTCCGGTTATGATGGCGTCATCACGCTGAACTATACGGTCACCGATCGTCACGGAGGCGATACGGCCGCGACGCTCGACCTGACGCTCAACCACACCCAGTTCGTCCTGTCCGAAGCGATGCCGACCGGCGAGGTCGATCTGATCTCGACCCGTGTGGGACAGGACGCCGGGGCGGATACCGACGGTGCCGTCGACCCGGTCTATTCGCCCGACGGCAGCAAGGTCGCCTTCTGGAGCCAGGCCAGCGATCTGATCGACGGCACGCCGCAGCCCGGCGACATCTTCATCCGCGACCTGAAGACCGGCAGCGTGACCCACGTCGCCACCAGCATCAACGGCGGTTACGCCAATGGCGCATCCTTCGGGTATTTCTTCAGCCCTGATGGCAACAAGCTGTTTTTCAGCAGCGATGCGTCCGACCTGGTGACCAACGACACCAATGGCTCCACCGACGCTTTCGAAAAAGATCTGACGACCGGCGTCATCACCCGGTTGTCGACGGGGCTGTTCGGCGAGGATCTCGGTGGCAACTATACCTATCTCGATGCGGTTTCGCCCGACGGCAAATGGGTCATTCTGGAGAATGACGGCAACGTACTTCAGCCGGTCAACGGTCCCTACCAGTCCAACCTCTATATAAAGAATATAGACACCGGCTGGATCCAGTTGTTGTCCGAGTCGCAATATGCCTACGCCAATCAGTCGTCTTTCGAAGGCAGCTTTTCAGCGGACGGCACCAAGGTTGTGTTTACCAGCTACGCGACCAACCTGGCGCCGGGCGACACGGGTTACTGGGCGGATATTTTCGTCAAGGATCTGCACACCGGCGCGACGACGCGGGTATCGACGGACGCGTCCGGTAATCAGGCCGACAACGAATCCTATTATCCGGTGTTTTCGCCGGATGGCGAGAAGGTCGCCTTTGTCAGTTACGCCGACAATCTGGCCGGCGGGGCAAATCCTTATGGTGCGTTTTTCATCAAGGATCTGGCGACCGGCGCCATCGAGCGCGTCGCCGACGGGGTGGAAGACCAGTACGGTATCCCCGGCGGCATCCAGTTTTCGCTGGACGGCAGCAAGATCATGTTCGCCAGCTTTGCTCCGGATCTTGTCGATGGCGACACGAATGACACCGCCGATATCTTCGTCAAGGATCTGATTACCGGCGTCGTCACGCGGATATCGACGACTGCTTCGGGCGGACAGGCAGATGGCGAGTCAATTTTAAACGGCTTCGTGCTCAACGGCCAGTGGATGGGCTTCACCAGTTCCGCGACCAATCTGGGCCAGGATGGCAGCGTCGGGCAGAATGACGCCTTCGTCAAGCAGGCCTTCATCACCACCTCGATCGCCGGCGTCGTGACCGGTGGGATCAATCACGATGCCTCGGGCCTTCTGCTGTTCGACGACGTATCGACTGACGAAACGCACACCGTGTCGGTCGATGCGCCGGCCGACGCCTTGGGGCAGTTGACGGCGACGGTATCGCACGACACGACCGGCAATGGTTCGGGCGGGCGGATCAGCTGGAATTTCACCATCGACGATGCACAGCTTGGCACGCTGCATCACGGCGACACGCGCACCGAAGTCTTTACCGTGCACCTGGACGACGGCTATTCGACGGTCGATGCACCGGTGATCATCGTGCTCAACGGAGCCGATGCCGCTCCGGTGTCGTCCGGCGCGCACGCCACGTTGGCCAACGGAGACCCGAACCACGCCTATGTCGTGACCGAGGCGCAATTGCTGCAGGGTTACTCCGACCCGGACGGCGATACACTGAGCGTGACGAACCTGGTCACGGGCTCGGGTACGGTTACCGATAATCACGACGGAACATACACCATTATGCCGGCGACCGATTTCGCCGGTACGATGGTCCTGAGCTATGACATCGCGGACGGCTATGGCGCGCAGCTGGCCGCGACGCAGGCCGTCAGCTTCGCCATCAATCACGTTCAGACGGGGACGATGCTGGCCGACTACCTGACAGGGTCGCCCGGCGACGACACGATCGACGGCAGCGGTGGCGACGACACCATCCTGGGGCATGGGGGGACCGACAGCCTGCTGGGCGGCGACGGCAACGACCTGCTGTCCGACACCGGATACCACGATACGCTGTTGGGCGGAGCCGGAGACGATTTGTTCCGCGATGCCGGCACGGCTATGATCATCGATGGCGGAGCAGGCACGGACAGTTTGGAAATCGACCTGAGCGCGGCGGGGCACGATGTTGCGTACAACGCCATCGCGGCGGCGACGGCGGCGGGCACGACTCTGTTCGACGGCACGACCATTCGCAATGTCGAGCAATTGTCACATCTGACGACCGGTGACGGCAACGACACCCTGACCGTTTCGATGCAGGGTAACTTCAACTGGTTTGCGGGCGCCGGCAGGGATGTGTTGGTTGCCGATTTCAGCGCATTGACAACAGGCGTTGACGCCGAGCGGGGATCGGATGCCGACCCGAACAGCTTTTATATTCGTACAGGCGATTATAATCCTCTCACCGGGCACTATGGCGCCTGGGCATCGCAAATCGAAGCCGTCTCGGTGACGGGTAGCTCAGGCGACGACACTATTGAGGGGCTGAGCGCCGGCCACGACACGCTGATCGGCGGCGCCGGAAACGATATTCTCGGCGGAGGTGGTTTCCTGGATGGTGGCGTCGGCAATGACACGCTGGGCACCAATGTCGGGCACACCACCATGCTTGGCGGTGCCGGCAACGACCATTTCTATAGTGCGGACGGCGGACTGGACTCGATCGACGGTGGTTCCGGCACCGACGAACTAACCTTGCTTCGGCAATCCAGTCTGGATATCAACTATGATGCTACCGCCGCGGCGTCTTCCGCGGGTTTGACCCTCAGCGACGGGACGGTGATCAGAAATGTCGAACACCTCAACCAGCTGTTTACCGGCAGCGGGAATGACACGCTGACCATCACCGCCGCCAACGGTCCTTTCTACTGGGATACCGGCAATGCCGGCGACGATGTGTTGATCGCAAATTACAGCCGGTTGACCGATGCGGTTGTGACGACCTTCAACCAGTCGAGCCTTGGTGGGCTCTACGATATCTTTGAGGGAGATACGATCTATCGGACCATGATCGGTTCCGTGTTCGACGCCCACCGGCTGTCGATTACCGGAGGATCAGGAAATGACACCCTGCTCGGAATTGCGGGCGACGACACGCTCAACGGCGGCAAGGGCGCGGACCATATGTCGGGCGGGGCGGGCAATGACACCTACTATGTCGACAACTTGCTGGACGTGGTATCTGAAACGAAAGACGACGGCTCGGACGCCGGTGGTGTCGACCGCGTCTTCTCGACTGTCGATTACACGCTGGGCGCCTTTATCGAGAACCTCAACCTCGACGGCGCCGGCAATATTTCCGGCATCGGCAATTCGCTGCAGAACAATATCTACGGCAATGGCGGCGACAACTTCCTGTCGGGCATGAACGGCAACGACAAGATCAAGGGCGGGGCCGGCAACGATACGATCAGCGGCGGCAAGGGCAACGACATCCTGGAGGGCGGTGCGGGCGCCGACAGTTTCGTCTTCCTGTCGGCGGTGGCTAACGGCACCGACCATATTACCGACTTCGAACACGGCGTCGACCGGCTGGTCTTCAACCACGCGGATTACGATCAGCACGCAGCCTTTACCCTGGGCAGCCAGGCCGTCGGTTCGGGTGCGCAATTTGTCTGGAATGCGGCGACCTCGACCCTGTCCTACGATCACGACGGGGCAGGGGGCGACGCGGCGATCGCCATCGCCATCCTGACCGGCGCGACCGTGACGGCGTCGGATCTGCACTTCAGCTAAAGACGGTTTCTCCTTTTAAAACAATGAAGGGCGGCCCGCAAAGGCCGCCCTTTTCGCATTCCGGCGCCGGTCTCCGGGTAAAGGCCTGCCGTGGCATATCGATTGCAAAACGAGGGCAGGGAACGGCGATGACGGTCACAACCGTCTGTTTCGGTCCCGAAATATTACACTTTTGGTAACCACGTCCAACAACATAAAAAGGGGGGCATCCGCTCCATGGTAACACCCGTATCCACCAAGCCGGTCGCCGGCGACGATCATTACGCCTTCTCGGAAGACCAGGTCATTTCGGGCAACATGCTGGCCAACGACACGGCCGGCTCGAACGGCCTGCTGTACCTGCGTTCCTTCGGCGGCAGCGACGTCCTGGGTAAAACTGTCGGTCAGGTGACCGACATCGCCGGCACCTACGGCGTATTCCATCTCAAGGCGGACGGCTCGTTCACCTACACGCTCAACGACGCGGCCAAGGTCAACTTCTTCGCCGGCATGACCTATCATGAAAGCGTGCAGTACAAGATTTCGGACGGCGCCGGTCACACCGACGTCGGCGTCTTCTCGCTCGACATCAACGGCGTGACGGTCAAGCCGGTCGCGGTCGACGACAAGTTCACCTTCACCGAAGGCGACAAGATGGGCGGAAACGTCCTGGCGAACGACATCATGGGTGAAACGGGCCTGCTCTATCTGCGCAGCGTCACCGGCACCGAAATCGCCGCCAAGCAGGGCCTGGGCCAGGTGACCGACGTCGCCGGCAAATACGGCACCTTCCACTTCCACGCC
>FTDB01002605.1_pt1 | contig 15491 bp, 7 predicted proteins | sample 1639741 | NCBI WGS metagenome assembly FTDB01 (sample SAMEA3914869, study PRJEB12502) | metagenome | biome: forest; material: soil | place: USA | collected 2012-03-12 | depth 0.1 m | reverse complement strand
GGTATCTGGATAGATACGGAGAGGGATATGCAACTCGCACAACTGAATGTCGGCAGGCTTATCGCGCCGGTCGATGACCCGCGCGTCGCCGATTTCATGTCGGCGCTGGACGTGGTCAACGGCATCGGCAAACGCTCGCCGGGCTTTGTCTGGATGATGGAAGGCTCGGGCGAACCTGGCAGGGGCAACACCGAAGCAAAACTGGAGGGTGATCCGCAATTCATCGCCAACCTGACGGTGTGGGAAGACGCGAAAAGCCTGGAATCCTTTGTCTGGGACACGGTTCACCGCAAGGTCTATGAGCGCCGCGCCGAGTGGTTCCAAGTCTTGGGTAAAATGCATCTCGTCTTCTGGTGGGTACCCGACGGTCATCGACCCACCCTGGCCGAAGCCATGGAGCGCCTTGACCATCTCAACAGTCACGGCAGCAGTGAATTCGCCTTCGGGTGGGACGGGCTGGCCGACGCCAACAAATGGCGGTCGAAGGCGTGCGGACACCACGCCGCCTGACGAAAGCTGAGCAAAATCACAGGTATCGCGTTTTGCCGCTTGCTTTTCCATTAAATCAAGTGTTTTTAATTAATATAAGAGGCAGGGACACCCATGAACATTTCCAGAAGATCTGCGCTGCAGGTCGCCATGGCGGCTGCGGCCTTGCCGGTCGAGGCCGAGGCAAGACACGCCGTATCGTCGACGCCGTGGTGGGCCGGCGCGGTCATCTACGAAATCTACATCCGCAGTTTTCAGGACAGCAATGGCGACGGCATCGGTGACCTGAAGGGTATCATCAGCCGTCTCGACTACCTGCGTGATCTCGGCATCGACGCCATCTGGATCACGCCCTTCTATCCGTCACCCCTGGTCGATTTCGGCTACGACATTTCCGACTATCGCGGCATCGATCCGGAATTCGGCACGCTCGACGACTTCGACCAGCTGGTCAAACAGGCTAGCGCGCGCGGCATCCGTATTATCATCGACATGGTGCTCAACCACACCTCCGATCAGCACAAATGGTTCCTGGAGTCGAAATCGTCACGCACCAATCCCAAGGCCGACTGGTATGTTTGGAACGACGGCAAGCGCGACGCCGATGGCAAACCGCAACCACCCAATAACTGGCAATCCCTGTTCGGCGGATCGTCGTGGCAGTGGTCCGAGGAACGCCAACAATATTATTACCACGAGTTCTACAAGCAGCAGCCCGACCTGAACTGGCGCAATCCCGACGTCGAAAAGGCGATGTTCGACACCATCCGCTGGTGGATGGATCGCGGCGTTTCGGGCTTCCGCCTGGACGCCATTACCAGCCTGTTCGAAGACACGCGCGGCCTGGACGAAAAGGTCACGACCGAGGCCGACGGCACGGTGCAGAATTCGCGCGAATATACCGACGACGTCCCCGGTATCCATCCGGTGCTGCAACGCCTGCGCGAGGTGATCGATGAAAAGCCCGGCACGATGCTGCTGGGCGAAACCTACCTGCCGACCGTCAAGGACTTACGCCGCTATTACGGCGTCAAGCGCGACGAACTAAATCTGGCGATGAACACGCGCTATGCCTTCGTGCCGGAAATTTCGCCGGCCGTGCTGCGCGACCGGCTGTCCGACATGGTGTCGGGCCTGAGCGACGTGACGCCGCTGGTCTTCTACAACAATCACGACAATACGCGTTCGATCAGCCGCTTCCATCCGGCGGCCGGCCACGAGACGGATTTTGCCAAACTGCTGGCGACTCTGACCCTGACGCCACGCGCCACGGCCGTCCTCTATTACGGCGAAGAGATCGGCATGATCGATCACACGCCGGAACGTATCGAAGACGTGCGTGATCCGGTCGGTCGCGTCAAATGGCCCAGGGACAAGGGCCGTGATGGCGAGCGCACGCCGATGCAGTGGGACGGCAGCCCCCAGGCGGGCTTTACCACGAGCGGCAATCCGTGGCTGCCGGTCGGCGCCGACCATGTGCACAGCAATGTCGCCGACGAAACGCGCGATCCACAGTCGATTCTGAGCTTTTACAAGGCCTTGATGCGTTTGCGCCGAAGCCATCCCGGCTTGAAAACGGGCGCCATGACCCTGATGGATGTGGGCAATCCCGAGGTTCTGGGGTTAGCGCGCAAGTCGGGCGGCAAGACCATCGTTGTCCTCTGCAACCTGAGCGCCCAGCCGCAGAGCGTCGCTGGCATCAAGGCGTTGCGGCTGCTCGGCAACGGGGTCACCTCAGGTTCACACGGTCTGGAATTCGGCCCTTACGGAGTGTTCGTCGGCGAAATCACAGGCCACCAGTAATCCACAACACCAACGACAGCCCTGAACCTGCCGAAGCCCTGTGCCCGGTGGGACAGGAAAAGTGCGTCCTTTTAAAACGAAAAAAGTAAGCCAGGGAGGTCTTCACCGTGACCGCTTCGAACGATGTCAAACTGAACCGCCGCCGCCTGTTGATGGCCGCCGCGACCGTCGTCGTCCCGACGACATTCCTCAATGCCTGCGGGGGCGGCGGGTCGGGAGGCGGCAGTTTCGGCGGCTCGTCCTCATCCTCGTCTTCGTCGTCCTCTTCGTCGTCGTCATCCTCGGTCTCCTCGACCTCGGGGTCGGGAGGCTTTATCGTCGTCGACCAGTTCGGCTACCCACCCGACCGCGCCAAGATCGCCGTCCTCAGGGATCCGGTGACCGGCTTCGACGCGACCGACAGCTTCACGCCGGGTTCGATCTGCGACCTGGTCGAAAAGACCGGCAATACCGTCGTCATGAGCGCCGCGCCCGTGGCGTGGAACAACGGCGCAACGGACACGTCGTCGGGCGACCGCGCCTGGCAGTTCGATTTCAGCAGCGTCACGACGCCTGGCGAATATTTCATCCGCGACCGGCAAAGCGGCCTGACGTCGCAAAGTTTCAAGATCGCCAGCGACGTCTATGCGCCCATCCTGCGCGCCGCCATGCGCTATTTCTATTATCAGCGCGCCAGCACGGAAAAGGCCGCGGCCTATGCCGGCGCGGGCTGGGCGGATCCGATCAGCCACGTCGGCCCGCTGCAGGACCGCAATGCCCGGCTTTACAGCTCGCCCAACGACGCGTCGACCGAACGCGACCTGAGTGGCGGCTGGTACGATGCCGGCGACTATAACCGTTACACCAGCTGGCACGCCGGCTATCTGATCAACCTGCTGCACGCCTATACCGACAATCCGGGCATCTGGACCGACGCCTACAATATTCCAGAGTCCGGCAACGGACTGCCCGACATTATCGACGAGATCAAGTTCGGCCTCGACTGGCTGGTCAGGATGCAGAACTCCGACGGCTCGATGCTGTCGATCCTCAATGTGTCGCACGCCAGCCCGCCGTCGGCCGCGACCGGCCAGAGCCTCTATGGCAGCCCGAATACGTCGTGCACCTCGATCTCGGCCGGCGCCTTCGCCTATGCGTCCAAGATCCTGAGCGGTTTTCCGGCCTTTTCGTCCTTCGCCGCCGATCTTCTGGTGCGCGCCGAAAACGCCTGGACCTGGGCCCAGGCCAATCCCAATGTCATCTGGAAGAACAACGACGCGGCCTATAATTCGCAGGGTATCGGCGGCGGTCAGCAGGAGGTCGACGATTACGGCCGCGCCATGTTCGCCCTGAGCGCCGCGGTCTACCTGTACGGCGCCACGGGGAAATCGGTCTATCGCAGCTATGTCGATGCCCACTACATGGACTCGCATCTGATGATGTGGACCTATGTCTCGCCGTTCGAGGACCAGGTCCAGGAAGCACTTCTGACCTATACCAAGCTGTCGGGGGCGACACCGGCGACGGTCACCGCCATCACCACGGCCTATGTGTCGGGCATGGAGGGCGGCGACAACTGGGCGTCGGTCACCAATAAAACCGATCCCTATATGGCCCATCTCGGCTTCTATGGCTGGGGCAGCAACGGCACCAAGTCGGCCCAGGGGTTGATGTTCGTCAATGAGCTGCGCTACGGCCTGGGCACCCACAGCAGCGAAGCGACGCTGAATGCCGCCGCGGCCTATGTCCACTACATCCACGGCGTCAATCCGCTGGGCAAGTGCTACCTGTCGAACATGTCCAGCCTGGGCGCCATGAACTCGGTCGATCAGTTTTATCACACCTGGTACAACCACAATAACCCCAAGTGGGGCAGCGTGAAGAACTCGACCTACGGGCCGCCGCCGGGCTATCTGGTCGGCGGGGCGAACCCGGGATATAACTGGGCCGCGGGTTGCCCGACCTTGAATTCCGCCTGCGGAACGGCGGCGCCGTCGCCGCCGACCGGCCAACCCGATCAGAAATCGTACAAGGATTTCAACGATTCATGGCCGATCGATTCCTGGGAAGTCACCGAAAATTCCAACGGCTATCAAAGTGCCTATATCCGCCTGCTGGCGCGCTTTGTCGCATGATCCGCCCCTTCCCCCTGAGGACACATTCCATGTTGCGCAAAACCCTGGTCGCCTTCACCTCCGTGACGGTGCTTTTGGTCGCCCAGCCCGTGCTGGCGGCGACGCTGTCGCCGGTGACCTGGGGGCCGTACAATGCCGAATTCCCGGCAGCGGGTGACGGCTTGACCAAGGATGTCCGTCAGGCGGACCTCTATCCTTCGGGCGACACCTCCGGCCACGCCTTCACCATGACCGCCTGGGTCAAACCGTCCGAAACCGGTTCCGGTCGCGTCGCCATCGCCGGGGTAGGGGACAAGGCCGACGGCTGGTTCCTGCTGTCGGTCGACGGCAAGCTGGCCTTCAGCGCGGCGGGGACCGAGCTGGACAGCAAGGCCGACCTGAAGCCGGGGCAATGGACGCTGGCGACGGTCACCTCGGACGGGGCGACGCTCAAACTCTACGCCAACGGCCGCGTCGTCGCGCAGTCAGCGGCAAAAAGCGTCGCAGCACCATCGCGCAAGATCGTGCTGGCGCCGCGCGCCCTCGATGCCACGCCCTTTGCCGGGCGCATCGCCGGCTTTCAGGTCAGCAATGCGGTCAGCACCGCCGAAGATATCAAATCGGTCGCCGCCAACACACCGCACGACGACCTGATCGCGTTCGAGACGGGCAGCCCCACCTGGGCGATCCAGGTCCGGCAGATGTACGGCCAGGAAACACCGCAAGACGCCTGGACCCTGCCGCACGGCAAGGCGCCGGTAACGGCTCCCGTCGCCAAGCCGGCCTATGCCGGGCCGCAGCTTGTTGCTGGTGACGGCGGCACCCAGGTCATCAAGGCTTGGTCGCTGCAGTTCGCATCAAAGGTCTCGGCCGGTCCTGAAACGATTTCGCAGCCGGGCTTCAGCACGTCCGGCTGGTACGCGGCGACGACACCGGGCACGGTCCTGACGACGCTGGTCGACCGGGGCGTCTATCCGGATCCCGACTATGGCCTCAACAACCTGGCCATCCCTGAGAGCCTGCACGATCAAGACTACTGGTACCGCACGCAGTTCACCGTGCCCGCCGATTACCGTCCCGGCCGCCACCTGTTCGTGACCTTCAAGGGCATCAATTACGCCGCCGAAATCTGGGTCAACGGCCACGATACCGGCCGCATCAAGGGCGCCTTTGTTCGCGGGGAATTCGATATTTCGCCCTACGTCCAGCCGAGCGGCATAGCTGCCATCGCGGTCAAGGTGTCGCCGGTGCTGCATCCCGGCATCGCCGAGGAGGAATCGCTGGCGGCAGGCCCAGGCCAGAATGGCGGCGCCCAGGCACAGGACGGCCCGACCTTTGTTGCCTCTGAAGGCTGGGACTGGATCCCGTCGGTACGCGACCGCAATACCGGCCTGTGGCAGGACGTCGTGCTGAAGACCACGGGCAGCCTGCGTTTGGGCGACGCCCATATCGTCACAGCCCTGCCCAAGGCCGATAATTCCGAAGCCGATATCAGCGTCGAGGTCCCCGTCACCAATCTGGGTGCCGCACCGGTCAAGGCGCATATCGAGGTGTCGATCGTTGATCGCGACCACACCATCACGCCGGTCGTCGTCGCTCGTGACATCACGGTCGCGCCGGGATCGTCGAAGGTGACCTTTTCGCCGGCCGATTTTCCAGCCCTGGCGATGCAGCATCCGAAACTGTGGTGGCCGAACGGCTATGGCGCGCCGACCCTGCACGTCACCCACATCGCCGTCAACCAGGACGGCGCGGTGTCGGACACATCCGACACGCGCTTCGGTATCCGGCAGGTGACATATGAGCTTTCGCTCTTCGATCCGAGCGGGCATCTGCAACGCGTCGAGGCCAACTTCACCAAGGGCCGCGAACTGGGCGTGCGTATCACCGACGGTTCGCACGCCGGCATCCGCAAGATCGCCGACCTGTACGGCACGGCCAATGGCAGCTGGGCGACCAGCCTGACGCCGCAGGCCGCGGGCACGACCGCGGTGACGCCGCTCGACGACCTGTCGATGACGCCCTATCTGGTCATCAAGGTCAACGGCGTGAAGATCGCGGCGCGTGGCGGATCGTGGGGCATGGACGACTGGCGCAAGCGCGTCAGCCGCGAGACCCTGGAACCCTATTTCCGCCTGCACCGCGACGCCCATATCAACATCATCCGCAACTGGGTGGGGCAAAATACCGAGGACGCCTTCTACGACCTGGCCGACGAATACGGCCTGATGATCCTCAACGACTTCTGGGCGTCGACGCAGAACTATCAACTCGAACCCGGCGACGTGCCGCTGTTCCTAGCCAATGCGCGCGACGTTATCGACCGCTACCGCAACCACCCGTCGATCGTCGTCTGGTTCGGCCGCAATGAAGGCGTGCCGCAACCGGTCCTGAACGAAGGCCTGGAAAACCTGGTCTATAGCGAAGACGGCACGCGCTGGTACACGGGCTGCTCCAACCAGATCAACCTGCAGAATTCAGGACCATACAGCTACAAGGCGCCCGGAGACTATTTCACCACCTTCGACCGGGGCTTCTCGGTCGAAGTCGGCACGGCGTCCTTCCCGACGCTCGAAGCCTTCAAGGCCGCGGTTCCGGTCGCCGATCAATGGCCGATATCCGACGCCTGGGCCTATCATGACTGGCACGCCGACGGGAACGGCTCGACCAAGCCGTTCGAAGCGGCCCTGGCGGCGCAATTCGGCGCACCGACCTCCTTGCCCGATTTCGAACGCAAGGCGCAGATGATGAATCTCGACAATCACCGCGCCATTTTCGAAGGCATGAATGCTGGTCTGTGGACGCACAATAGCGGCCGTCTGCTGTGGATGACGCAGCCGGCCTGGCCGTCGACCATGTGGCAGATCCTCAGCCACGACTACGACACCCAAGCCTCCTTCTATGGCGTCATGTCGGCGGCCGAACCGGTCCATATCCAGATGAACCTGCCCGATCGTCAGGTGATCGTCGTCAACAACCCGACCGCCGCCATCAGCAATGCGACGGCGCAGGTCGATATCTATGATGTCTCAGGCAAGCGCGTCGGTGGCGGTACCCGGAAGGTCGATGTGGCCGGCGTGGCCATCACCCCGCCGATGAATTTCGACATCTCCGACGCCGTGGCCAAGTACAAGGCGGTCATTGTCCGGCTGAGCCTGACGGCGACCGACGGCACGGAGCTGTCGCGCAACGTCTATTGGCAGGGCAATACGCCCGAAGACCTCAAAGCCCTGAGTGCCATGCCGGCAGGTAAGGTCGAGGTGTCGAGCCAAAAGACGCCGACCGGCATCGCCGTCACTTTGCACAATCCCAATGCGACACCGGTTCTGGAGACCAAGCTGACCGTGCTGGACGCGCAGGGCAACCGTATCCTGCCGGCCTATTACAGCGACAACTACGTGTCGCTGTTGCCGGGTGAAAGCCGCAAGGTCAATATCGATTTCGCGGCAGGTCCCGGTACGCAACTGGCGATCCGGGGCTGGAATGCCGTCGAAGCCACCGTGCCGCTGCCGTGATGAGCTCAACACCAGACAGAGGGTGAAAAATGGACCGACGAAGCTTGATATGCACCTTGGCGGCCGCGGCCGCCGTCCCTCTGGCTGGCGAGGCGAGGGCGGCTGCGACCGTAGCCGCGGGCAACCTGTCCAACGCAAATGCGACGGCCGAAGCCAGGGCGCTCTATCGCTATCTTTGTCTCGTCTCGCAGAGAAAGAAGACCCTGACCGGGCAGCAGACCTCGACCTGGGACGGCGAAACCGGCCCGGAGCTGGAACGCATCGAGACGGTGACCGGCGAACTGCCGGCGATCATCGGCCTGGACTTCATCGACCCGCTGACCTGCAATGTGACGATCGATCGCGCCGTCGGCTGGTATAAAAACCAGGGCGGTATCCCGACCATCTGCTGGCACTGGGGCAATCCCCTGGTCGGGCCGGGCTACGACCAGTCCAAAATCTATTTCGACATCTGGGACGCGTTGAAACCGGGCACCAGGGAGAACGTGGCGATGATGGCCGATCTCGACCGTATCGCCGGCTATCTCGGCGACATCCAGAAACAGGGCGTGCCGGTCCTGTGGCGGCCGTTCCACGAATTTTCCGGCGACTGGTTCTGGTGGGGCAAGGGCGGCCCGGAGCTGTTCAAGAAGCTGTGGGTGAAGATGTACGACTACTTCACCACGGAAAAGAAGCTCAACAACCTGATCTGGGTTCTGGGCTATACCGGTGAGCCGAGCGAGAAATATTATCCCGGCCGGCAATATGTCGATATCGTCGGCGCCGACACCTACGTCAAGGATCATGGCTCGCTGAAGGCGCTCTACGACCGCGTCGTCGCCATCGCCGGGACCGACATGCCGATCCCGCTGCACGAATGCGGTCCCATACCCGATCCGGACGCCCTGACCGCCGATGGTGCCGACTGGGCCTATTTCATGACCTGGTGCTATGAGTTCATTCTGGACGGCAAGACCAATCCCGACGATTTCCTCAAGCGCGCCTATACATCAGACCGCTATATCTCGCTGAACGAGGTGCCGCCGTTTACGCAGTTCAGCTAGTTCACTTGCCCAGGACGGCGCTTTTCATTGGGTCCAGCCACTTCTTGCTCTGGGCGTCGAACAGACCGTTACCGCCGGCGTCGAGATAGAAGGAGGTGTAGATTCGCGCAAAGCCATGCGCCTGCGCGGCTTGCGAAACGGTGCGCGTCCAGACGATGCGCTCGGTCGAACCGCCGCTCGGGTTCGCAATGCCATAATCGCCCAACATAACGGCCTGCTTATTAGCTTTGCTCCATGCGGCGACGGCGTCGAAATCGGCGGCGACCTGTGTGATCACCGGCGCGTCGGGCGTGTAGCGGAAACTGACGATGGTGTGCGCATCCGCCGGCAAGGTGAGGGCAGACAGATCGTCGGCCTGGCCTTCATTTGCGCCGTCGACGATGAGCGTGCGCTGCGGATTGCTGTTGCGCAGGACACTGACGAGACCCGGCAACCAGCCATTCCAGACGGCCGGCGTCACAGCGCCGTGCGGCGCGTCCAGCAGTTCGAACAGGACCGATGCCGGCGCATCCTGGAAGTGCTGCGACAGATAGTTCCACGCATTGCTGAGATTGTCCGAACACGCCCCGGCATTGGCGGCGCAGGCGCAACCATCGTCTTCGGCAATGATGACAAACAATCGCGCACGCAACGCGGCATTGACGGCGGCATCGAGGCGCTGAAGATAGACCTGGTCGATCTGCCCGGAGCCGTCGATGCGCGTCGTCTTGCCGAACAGGGAGACCGGAATGCGGACGGTCGACAGCCCGGCGCCTCGAATCTTGTTGAAAACGCCCAGGGTAAATGCGCTGTCGTGGCCGTCCCAATAGGGATCGTCGCCGGCCAATGCCGTGACGCCGGTCCCCAGCGCCTTGACCATCTCCTGCGGTGGAACGGCGGCGGCATTTCCGGCGCCGTCGAACAGGGCATTGCGCTTCTTGATGTCGTACTGAACCTGGTCGAGCGTGCTGCCACCCATGATCGCGCCGCCATTGCCCAGCATGTCGCCCTTCTTGGCGTCCGACTCGGCGGTGCGGCCGGGCGTCGTATCGCTGACAGGGGCGGGCGGCGCGGTAAACTGCGCCATAGCCGTCACGGGCAAGCCGATCACCGTCAGCATTGCGGCGATTGCGCAAGCGCCGGTTCCGGCATGAACTGTTTTCAATCGGCGCATGGTTTCCCCCTGGGTTTTTATGGCTGCGCAAGTCGGGGGATCATTGCACGGATGGATCATTTGGCAAGGTAAATATTAAAGACAATTTCATTTAATTAAAATACCAAAATGAAGAGCAATATATTATTTTAAATGGCTATTTTAAAATATTTTTTCCACATAATTTGCTTTTAGGTGAAATTTTCCACGCTTCCATCCGCCGTCAGCCGCTTCGGCAGCCAAAGGAGGGGAGAGGCCCTTTTTCGTCTTGAACATTTAATTGTAATCGATTACAAAATACCTCAGTGCGATGATAAGCCTGAAACGGGCAGGGGAGATTACAATGAACCGTCAGGAATTCTTGCTTGGCCTGAGCGCGGGTACCGCGGCGATGGCCACGGGCTTTGGCCCGGCGCAGGCGGCCAGCCGCAAATCTTCCAGCCTCGGCCATATCGGCCGGTCCACAGCCTCGGTAACGCTGAGCCCCGATAAAACCGCCCTGCCATCCGACCTGTGCGCGGCGTTGCGCAATACGCGGCAAACGGCGCACTTGGCCAATGACGTGACGATCGGCCTGGGCGGGCACGCCTGGAACTTGTTTCCGGAAGAGTCGCGCGAGACTTTCATCTTCCCGTCCAATAACGACGCCGGATCGGTCCGCACGCCCTTTCTGCTTGAGAACCTGAAAAACGTCACGATCGACGGGCAGGGGGCTTCCCTACTAGTACGCGGCACGCCCCAGGCCGGGGCTGGGCAGATGACTGTCAGCTATTCGCCGCTGGTGCCGTTTGTGATGCGCAACTGCGAAAACGTCACCCTGAAGAACTTCTCCATCGACTGGGCGACGCCGGCAATCGTCCAAGGTCTCTGTGTCGCCGCCGATCCGCAGACCGGTACCTTCGAAGTCGAATTCCAGACCGATCGGAATATGTGGTGCTGGAACGGCTTCTGTTTTCTGGTCGGCGAAGGCTGGACCTATCAGGTCCACCGACTGCTGATGGTCGATCCCGAAACAGGCGGGGTCCTGCCGGGCAGCGGCGACAATATGGGCGCGGGTTACGAGGTCAGCTGGCAGAGCGAGGTGGTCAAGGAAAACCGTATCTGCTTCAAGGGGCCGACCAGTGCCAAGGTGAAGGTCGGCGCCATGATCCTCGGCTGGTGCACCACCTTCCACACGGGCGCGCGCCGGGCGCCGGCGATCTTCATGGACAACTGCCGGTCGGTCGCGCTCGACAATGTCCGCATCCATCACGCCTGGGCTATGGGGGTCATCGCCCAGGCCTGCACTGACGTGCGTTTGCATCAGGTCGTTGTCGAACCGTCGGGCAATCGCAAGTTCTCGCTGACGGCGGATGCGACCCACTTCGTCCATTGCCGTGGCAAGCTGGAAGTCGAAAGCTGCCGCTTTCAGAACCAGTTCGACGATGGCGTCAACGCGCACGGCCTGTACCGCCAGATCGTCCGCCGTCTCGACAGCCGCACCCTGCGTGTCCGCGCCGTCCACCCGCAGCACTGTGGTCTGAAGATAGATCGAACTGGTGACGATATCCGGCTCAACAGCCGGAAATATATGGAAGATCTGGGTTCGCTGCGGCTCAAATCGATCACCAGTCTCAATTCGGAGATGACCGATTTCACCTTCGAAACCGACATTCCGGCCGACGTGGGTGAGGGCGACTTCGTCGAAAACACCACGGCCTATCCGGTCGTGTCGATCCGCGACAGCGACTTCCGCTGGAACCGCGCACGCGGCATATTGGTCAATGGCAAGGGCCCGGTGACGATCGAGAAAAACCGCTTCCAGAATTCGGGCTCGGCCATCCAGATCGAGTCGTCGCCGATGTGGGGCGAAGCCGGCCCGGTGTCCGAAATCCGCATCGCCGACAACGATTTTCTGGGGTGCGCGTCGGTGCCGGACTGGGGCGCGGCGGTTATCCAGGCCGACCCGGAATTCCGTCGTAACGCGCCTAAGGATATCGCGCCCTTCCACGGCCGGATCGACATTCAAAACAACCGGTTTGTCGATTGCCACGCGCCAGCCGTGAAACTCAATTCCTTCAAGGAGATTCACAGCGACGTCTCATAGACGCGTTGTTGTGAACACTCCTTTCGCATCGAGGGTTACGGCGCCCAAACGGCCTTGGTAACGTAACTGTGCCGTTGCCCCCGCCGGGCCGCGCAGGACCAGCCGGCTGAGCTTGCCGGTGTCCCAGGCCAGGTCGACCGTCAGGCCGCCGCGCGCTTTCAGCCCCGTGACCTTGCCAGACGGCCATGCCGACGGCAGGGCGGGCAGAACGTGCACTTCGCCGCCCCAGGACTGAAGCAGCATTTCGGCGATCGCCGCTGCCCCGCCGAAATTGCCGTCGATCTGGAATGGCGGGCAGGAATCGAACAGGTTCGGATAGGTGCGGTCGGCGCCCATCAGGCCGCGCAGGATGGCGTGGGCGTGGTCGCCGTCGCCCATGCGCGCCCACAGGCAGGCGCGCCACGCCGTGCCCCAGCCCGTGGCGATGTCGCCGCGCGTTCGCAAGCTGACCTTGGCTGCCGCGATAAGCTCGGGCGTGTCGCGAACATTGATCTGTTCGCTGGGATAGACGGCGTAGAGATGCGAGACGTGGCGATGCTGTTGTTCCTCGGCGCCGGCGTCCCAGTCTTCGAGCCATTCCTGCAACTTTCCCTGGGCGCCGATGCGGTCGGGCGCGATACGGGCCCGCAAGGCATGGAGCTGACCGGCGAAGTCGCGGTCGACACCCAGCAGGGCTGCCGATTTCGCCGTGGCGTCGAACAGGTCGCGGATGATCTGGCGATCCATGGACGGCCCGGCGCACAGCGACGTGCCGAGCGGGTGTTTGTTTTCGGGCGAGATCGACGGCGAGGTGATCAGTCCACGGCCTTTCGGATCCTCGATCAGGACGTCGGCGAAAAACTGGCTGGCGCCCTTCAGCACCGGATAGATGCGCCTCAGGAAGGCCGGGTCGGGCGCGTAGTCGTAATGGTCCCACAAGGATTTGCACAGCCAGGCGCCGCCCGTCGGCCACATCCCCCAATAAACACCGTCGATCGGCGCCGTCGCACGCCACAGGTCGGTATTGTGGTGCGCCACCCAGCCGCGCGCGCCGTACATGACCTTGGCCGTCCGGGCACCGGTCACCGACAGGTCTTCGACCATGCGCACCAGGGGTTCGACGCAGTCACCCAGGGCCGATGCCTCCGCCGGCCAGTAGTTCATCTCGGTATTGATGTTGATCGTGTATTTGCTGTCCCAGGGCGGGTTGGTGCCTTCGTTCCAGATGCCTTGCAGATTGGCGGGCTGCGACCCCGCGCGCGATGACGAGATCAGCAAATAGCGCGCGAACTGGAAATAGAGCGCGTCGAGCTGTGGATCGTCTGTGCTTTGCGTCGCCAGGACGCGGTCGACCGTCGGTTTTTGCGCCGCAGAGGTGCGGCCAAGGTCGAACCTCACCCGGTTGAACATGGCTTGATGCGCCTTGAGGTGGTCGGCCTTGAGCGCCTCATAGGTGCGCCGGGCGGCGGCCTGGGTTTGGGACCGGCAGATAGCGACCGGGTCGCCGCTGACGTCGTCATAGCGGACATAGCTGGTCGCCGCCGAGATGAGCAGGGTGGCCGTTTTTGCGCCGCGCAGCGACAGCCGGCCGGCATCGAACGACACCTGCCCGTCGCTGAGCACTCGGATCGACATGGCGTAAGACAGTCCGGCGGGAATGCCCTGCGCCGGCAGGTTGCGGCCGGTGATCAGGACGCCATCCTTGCCGTCGGCCGTGATTTCCGGATGATCCGGGCGCGCCGCCGGTACGGCTTCGCGTCTGGACCAGTCCGGCGGCCCGGGATCGGCGACCGTGGCCGGGCCCTTGTAATCCCATGAGATATATTTGCCGGGCCCCGGCGGCATGTGGTCGAGGTCGAAATCGACGGACGATTTTGGTCCCTTGGCGGCCAGGCGAACCACGATCACCTGGTCGATCGGCGAGGTGAAGACTTCGCGCACATACTGCCCCGACGGCGTCGCGAACGCGGTCGTCGCCACAGCGGTGCCGAGATCGAGGCTGCGCTCATAGCTCAGCTGTTTCTGGTCATCGTGAAAGGTCAACAACAGGTCGCCCAGCGTCCCATAGGGCATCTGCTTCAGGGGCCGCGCCATCATCTTCGCCTGCGCCAGATCGTAGGCTTCGGTGTATTTGCCGTCGGCGATCAGCGCCCGCACCTGCGGCAGCGCTGCCAGGGCTTCTGGGCTGTTGGGGTCGTAGGGCGATCCCGCCCACAAGGTATCCTCGTTGAGCTGAAGGCGTTCCTGGCCGGTGCGGCCGAACACCATCGCGCCCAGGCGGCCGTTGCCGACGGGGAGGGCTTCGACCCACTCGCCGGCCGGGCGCGCGTACCACAGACGATTAGGCGCAAAGCCGCTGCGCGGCTTGGCCTGGGCGGCGGTCGCGGCGGCGGCTACCGCCGAGCTCAACAACATGGCGCGACGCGAAATCTGATTTTTACGCATGCGGAAGACCTTAAACGATATGGACGGAGCACGCGCCGACCGGGACTTCGAAACATCCTGTTGCGGCGGTCGTGGCGATTTTCGCCAGCAATGCATGGCACATACCAGTCTCCCATCCTTTTTAATTGTCAGACTATTGCCGCCAATAGCCGACGAAGTCTATAGGGGAGGCGGCATTTAAAAAGCTGGATCGACCTCTTATGCAGTCCGGACGCCGTCGTGGAAATCGCGCAGGCTGGCGCCTCGGCGGCAAGGGAGACTTTTTGATTTCGTAATTCGAAGCGCTCGCTTTAAGCTGACCAAAAAAGCATGTGTGGGGAGCAACTGAGGCGTAACACCGGCAGCTCATCCGGGCCGTCTCAGCGCAGACTGCTTTAACAACCAGGGTTGGGAGACCTGACGATGTTCCTTGATCGCCGCAGACTGCTTATGGGCGCGGCCGGGCTGGCTGTTCCGGCCCTGGGTGCGCCATCGACTATCTACGCGGTACCCGCAGGGGTGCCGGGCTCGGGCTGGGTCGATGTCCGCCACTTCGGCGCCAGGGGCGACGGCGTGACCCTGGACAGCCCGGCCATCAACAAGGCGATCGATTACGCGGCCAGGCGGGGAGGAGGGACAGTCTATTTTCCGGCAGGCACCTACCTCTGCTTCACCCTGCGTTTAAAAAGCAACATCGTCCTGTACCTCGATCATGGCTCGATCTTGCTGGCGGCATCACCTCCGGTCGAGGGGATGGTCAGCGGCGGATACGACGCGGCCGAACCGATCGACGCCCGCTACGAGGCGTTTCAGGATTACGGCCACGGCCATTGGCGCAACAGCCTGATCTGGGGCGAAGGCCTGCACGACATCGCGATCGTCGGCGGCGGGCTGATCTGGGGCAAGGGGCTGACGCGCGACTGGGGC
>FTDB01000662.1_pt1 | contig 15532 bp, 16 predicted proteins | sample 1639741 | NCBI WGS metagenome assembly FTDB01 (sample SAMEA3914869, study PRJEB12502) | metagenome | biome: forest; material: soil | place: USA | collected 2012-03-12 | depth 0.1 m | reverse complement strand
GAAATCTCGAACCTGATCGTCGCCCAGCGCGCCTACGAAATGAACTCGAAGGTCATCACCACGGCCGACGAAATGCTGCAAACCACCAGCCAACTCGCCAGGGCTTAAAATGATAAATCATTTCAAGCTTCTCTTCAGTGGCGCGCCCCAGGGCGCGCAGCGGCCCCGCAAAAGCTCGGGTGCTCAGTCGCGCTTGCCGAAGCTTCGCTTCGGAATGGCTTTGTGCACCGCCTTTGTGCTCCTGCCGTCCCTGGCGTCGGCCCAGCAGATGCTGACGCTGAAAGGCGTGCCGACCGATGCCGACGGCCGCGTCACCGTCGGCGACGTCTTCGACAATGCCGGGCCGCTGGCCGGTGTCGTGCTCGGTTATCGCAACGGCCCCAGCACCTTCCTGGATGCCGCCACCGTACAGTCGGTCGTCGGCGCCAATGGCGGCTACTGGGCCAATCCACGCGGCCAGCGCCGCATCATCATTACCGCCGGCGCCGACGGCGGCGCCAGCGCCCCCGCGCCGGTCGCCATGCAGCGCGTGGCCCAGCCGCCCAATCCGTTCGGCGCGACGCCGGCCGCCGCGATGCCCGCGCCCACGGCACCTTTCGCCAATATCCCCGTCGCCGCCGTGCCAGCTCCCGCAAGCCCGGCCACCGCGGCCCGTGGCCCGGTCGTGGTGCACCGGTCGGAAACCATCGACGTCACCTGGTCCGCCGCCGGCCTTTCGCTGACCATGTCGGGCATCGCCCAGAAGGACGCTGCCGCCGGCGAAGCCGTCGCCGTCCAGAACCCCACGTCGAAAAAGATGATCGACGCCGTCATCATCGGCCCGGGCCACGCCGTGGCCGGCCCCGACGCCGACCGCTACCGCAACGCCGCCCTGCAACTGTCTTCCCGCTAGTTTCCGAGTCCTCCCATGCGCCCTTACGCCGTACTCACCCTCGCCGCCCTGGCCGCCACCTCCGCCCTCTCGGGCTGCGCCTCCGTCCACGAAGCCATCGACGGGCCGAAGATGTCGAACATGGCCTATCCGTCCGCCCTGGTGCCACAGCAGCAGGCCATCCTGACGCCTGCGCCGGAACGCACCCCGGCCTCGGCCAATTCGCTGTGGCGCGTCGGCGCCCGCACCTTCTTCAACGACCAGCGCGCCCGCACCGTCGGCGACATCGTCACCGTGCTGGTGACCATCGACGATTCGGCCCAGACCTCGAACACCACCACCGGGTCGCGCAGCAACGCCTACAATGCCTCCACGCCGACGGTGTTCGGGCTGGAATCCTATCTCGGCAAGGCCCTGCCGGCCGGCTACGATCCGTCGAAGGCGCTCGGCAATTCGTCGACGGCGACCGATTCCGGTTCCGGCACGATCAAGCGGTCCGAAAAGATCTCGCTGACCATCGCCGCCATCGTCACCGGCGTCCTGCCCAACGGCAACCTGATCATCCAGGGCACCCAGGAAGTGCGCACCGACCGCGAACTGCGCCAGCTGACCGTGTCGGGCATCGCCGCCCCGTCGAAGATCTCGGCCGAAAACACCATCAAGCATTCCGACCTCGCCGAGGCGCGTATCTCCTACGGCGGCAAGGGCGATCAGTCGGAAATGGTCAAGACCCCGGCGGCCCAGGCCATGATGGAACGCTTCAGTCCATTTTAAGTGCGCTCAAGCGCCGCGCGGGCGCCTCGCATAGGCTCGGGCGGCCGGTCGGCCTTGCCTCACGCTACGCGTTCGGAAATCCGTGCCCAGACCGCGCAAATCTCTAGGCCAGATCGGCGCCGACGGCGTCCCTCACCGAGGCGAAGCCATCGGCGGCCAGCAGGGCAGAAAGTTCCCGCCGCACCGTGTCGGCCAGTCCTGGCCCGCGATAGACCATGGCCGAATAGAGCTGGACCAGCGCGGCGCCGGCGCGAATCTTGGCATAGGCCGTGGCCCCGTCGCGCACGCCGCCGGCCCCGATGAGCAAAATTTGCCCACCCGACGCCGCCCGCGCCACGCGGAGCGCCGCCGTCGCTTTTTCGAACAGCGGCGCGCCCGACATGCCGCCCGATTCGCCGGCGAAGGACGAGGTCAGCCCGTCGCGATCGAGCGTCGTGTTGGAGACAATCAGGCCATCGAGCCCGTGGGCCATCGCCGATTCGACCGTATCGCCGATTTCCCCGGCGCTGAGGTCCGGGGCGATCTTCAGGAAGATCGGCATATTTCCGCCAGTCGCCGCCTTCAGCGCCGTCCGCTCGGCGGCGATTCGCCCCAGCAGGTCGTCGAGGTGCGAGCGGCCCTGCAAGGCGCGCAGGCCCGGCGTGTTGGGCGACGAGATGTTAATGGTGAAGTAGCTGCCCTGCCCCCACAGCCGCTTCAGCCCGGTGACGTAGTCGGCGACACGATCGGCAGCGTCCTTGTTGGCGCCGATGTTCAGCCCGATCACCCCGCTCCGGACGCCGGCCAGATGACGGGCAAAGGCGTCGAGCCCCTCATTATTGAAGCCCATGCGGTTGATGACGGCTTCGTCCTCGGTCAGGCGGAACAGGCGCGGCCTGGGGTTACCGGCCTGGGGCAGCGGCGTCACCGTGCCGCATTCGACGAAGCCGAAGCCGGCGCGCAGCATGGCAGCGGGCACTTCGGCGTTCTTGTCGAAGCCGGCGGCCAGGCCGACGCAGTTGGGAAAATGCAGCACGCCGCCGTCATAGGGCACATCGACGGCCAGTTGCGGCGTGGAAAGGCGAGACACCGGCCCCAGCCCGGCTTTCAACAGGCGGATGGTGACGGTATGGGCGTCTTCGGGCGGCAGGGCGTGCAGGGCGCGGGTGGCGAGGCTATACATAACCCTGCGATTAAGCCCCCGTCACGTCCTTGGCAAGGTACAGGCCGTCATAGAGCGGCCGACCGGCGGCATCGACCTCGAACACAGCCGCGGTCGCCGTCGGGAAACCGCCGCGGACCTTTTCGATGGCGCTGGCCGAGGCTGCGCCTTCGAACATGTAGTCGGCGGCCAGGTACTGGATGCCCGGATTATGGGCGACGACCAGGAGGCAGGCACCCGCCTCTTCATGGCCTTCGATCGCCGAACGCAGGGCCTGCGCCCCGGCATTGTAGAAGGCCTTGTCCATCACGCTGGGGATGTCGCCGAAGACGGCACAGACCTGTTCGAAGGTCTGGCGCGTGCGCTGCGCCGGCGAGACGATGGCGAAATCGGGCTTGAGGCCATAGGCCTTCATGGCCTCGGCGACGCTGGTCGCCTCTTCGAGTCCGCGCCCGGCCAGGGGGCGGTCGAAATCCTCGCCCGACGGGGCGTCTTTTTCCGCCTTGGCGTGGCGCATCAGAATGAGGTGCTTGATCATACCCTGCTTATGCCGCCGAATGGGTTGCCAGCAAAATAAATTTTGCCGCCGGGGCGCGCTTAATTCGGCGCCACTATCCGACCGCGTCGCGCGAGGTCGGCACCGGCTGCTGGCCAGGCACCAGCACCGCCTGCAATTCCTTGAGGATCGACGTCTGCGCCCGCTGCGTCGTCGCCACGAACGGCCGGCGCGCCGCCTCCATCAGGATCAGTCCGCCCGGCAGCGGCCAGACCATCGGCACCACCGCCTCGAAGGCCTTGGCCCAGCCGAGCAGCGAACGCCACGGTGGCACGTGCAGCGCATAGGACCAGGCCACCGGCTCCAGTTCGGCGTCGCGGATGGCGCTTTCCAGCTGCGAGCGGCTATAGGGCTGGCCATAGCCGAACGGCGTCTTTTCGGCGTGGGCCCAGAAGCCGCCGCGCGCCGCCACGGCGACGATCAGCCGCCCGTTGGGCGACAGCAGCCGCGACGCTTCCAGCAGCAGGGCATGCGGCGCGGGCGATTCTTCCAGCGCATGGACCATCAGGATGCGGTCGAACAGCGCCGTCGGGAAGGGCAGCGCCTCTTCCTCCACCAGGGTCGAGCGCACCTTGAGATCGGACGGCCAGATCTCGGCGCCCTGAGCCGCCGGCATGGCCTGCAGCACCCGGCGCGCCTCGGCGAAACCTTCGAGATAGGGTGTGCAATAGCCGATGCCCAGGACATCGAGGCCGCGCACGTCGGGCCAGGCGTCGCCGATCTTGCGCCGCACCAGCCGCCGCGCCACCAGACCTTCGGGCGTGGCGTAGAAGCGGTTGAGGTCGTCGACGGTACGGCGCAAGGGGCGTCCTTGATTACAAAGCGTTCGCTCGTCATATAAGCCATACCGGCGACATTTTCAGGAGAAAACGTACGATGGCCCTGAAGATCGACGTCTTTCCCTGCCTGACCGACAATTACGGTTTTCTGGTCACCGACGAGGCCAGCGGCCTGACCGCGGCGATCGACAGTCCAGAGCCCACCGCCATCATCCGGCGCGTCAAGGATCTGGGCCTGCCCGGCCTGCCGCTGCTGCTCAATACCCATTGGCACCCCGACCACGCCGGCGGCAATGCCGCGCTGAAGGACCATTTCGGCTGCGTCATCTGGGGACCGGAGGAGGCGCGCCAGACCGGGCCGGTCGACCATATCCTGTCGGGCGGCGAAACCTTCCAACTGGGCGAGACCGCGCTCGATATCATCCCCCTGCCCGGTCATACGCCGGGCCAGATCGGCTATCACGACCGTGTGGGCCACAACGCCTTCATCGGCGATACGCTGTTCACGCTGGGCTGCGGTAAGGTCTGGGATACCATGGACCACATGTGGCAAAGCCTGCTGAAACTCGCGGCGATGCCGGGCGATACCCGCCTGTTCCACGCCCATGAATATACCCTGACCAACCTGCGCTTCGCCGAATCCGTCGGCGGAGACGACGCCCTGACCGGGCGCGGCGCGGCACTGAAAGCCATGCGCGAGCGCGGCGAGGCCACCGTGCCCACCACGGTTGCCGAAGAGTTGGCGACCAACCCCTTCCTGGTCTATCCGCTGCGCGAAGACGGCTTCGACGCCCAGACGGCAAGATTCGCCGAACTGCGTCGCGCCAAGGACGTCTTTAAGTAGCACCCGTCTGGTCAACAGACCCGCATCGTGCTTAAATGGTTAACAGCACGAGGGGGGACACCGTGGCGGACAAGCAGAGACTTTCGGGCGGGTTCTGGCGCCGCTTCTGGGCGATGATCGCCGACTTCGTCATCATCGTTTCGGTCTATCAGCTGGCCGGCCTGTGGGCCTACCATCATACCCACGGCCATGTGCGTATGAGCTCGTCGCCGGTCAACTACTATACCTGCCATACCGAGACCGGCATCGTCGGCAGCAATGAAAGCCGTCCGCCCCTGCGCGCCGACCGCACCACCTTGTGCAGCTACTACTTCTTCGGCTTCGAATATAATCGCACCAAGAAGATCACCGAGGTCACCGAACACAGGGAAACGGCCAACAGCACCTTTACCCGCACTGCCGACGACACCTATTACGTCGACAAGGCCGGCCGGCGCGTCGACGACGTGCTCGATATCGATGGCGGCAAGAGCCTGTGGCTGCTGTTCGTCCTGGCGCTGTGCGAAGGCCTGTTCGCCACCTCACCCGGCAAGTGGCTGCTGCGTCTGAAAGTCAACGGCCTGGCCGGACGCAGGGCCAACCTGGGCCAGACCCTGACGCGCAACGGACTGATCTACGGCGGCTGGGCGATCAACGGCGCCCTGGGCCTGGCCGGGGTTCATTTCATCGCGCCGCTGGCCATCCCGCTGAACCTGGTGCTGATCCTGTGGATGATCGCGCCGACCATCGCCATCGTCTTCACGCGGCCGGATCCGTTCTATGATCGCTGGGCCGGGACATCGGTCGTCCGCCAGGGGGTCGTCCGCCAGGGCGTCAATACTTAGCGCCGTATCTCGGAGTCGGCGCCGGCCATCACCACATTCATGATGCGCTTGGACGAGGGGTGGCCGCCCCAGGTACCCTTCGACGGATCGAGCTTGATGATCAGCACACCCTTTTCGATGTGAGCGCCGGGCGGGCGGCCTTCCATCAGATAGACTTCGTGCAGCTTGTCGAGCGAATGGCGGCTGTCGGCCTGAGAGGCCACCTGCAGCAGGGCGTCCGCCGCCACCGACACGGTTTCGGCAAACAACGGAAGCGCGCTGTCGCCACCCTTGTCGTCCGCCTGGGCGTCGGCACTGAAGATGAACAGGTGATCGCAGGCGTGGGTGACGCGCACCGACAGCCGCGTCATCTGCAGCGTCAGTTCGGTCAGGGTCAGCCGGTCGGGCGCGAAGGCGCTGGCCTGGCCGGTCACGGCGGCCGCGTCGCCGACATCGGCATGGGCGCCGGCGAACAGGATCATGCCGCCCAGGCGCGTCGCCTTGAGCACCGGCTGGCCGACATCGTTGCTGAAGATGACGTCGCCGTTGGCGCCCGGCTTGGCGGTCAGCTGAAAGACCTCGTCGTCACCGTCGAAGCGCAGCAGCGGTACTCCGGCCTGGGATTCGTCGAGCACGAAGCCTTCGCCGCGGGCGGAGACGAAGTGGGCGACGACGGGTGTGTGATTATTGCCGCGGCCATCCGAGGCCTGCTTGCCGAACATCGCCTCGCGCAGGGACCGCATGACCTGGGCGTCCGCCGCACCTGCGGCCATTACGCCCATTACCACGCCTGCTGCCAGGACCAGCGCCGATAAACGCGCTACAAAATGTCCGAACCTCGATCTCATCGCTGACCGGTGTACGGTTCGACTTGGGCCAAAGTTGGACGCGATTGGATTTTAATAGAGACAGCCCTGTGGCGCAAAGGCCACGCACACATGAAAACGCCTCCCCGGAAAGCCGGTGAGGCGCCTTGAAGTGTGCGTCTTTGAAGCGCGTTTAAGCCGGCCTGACGATTTGCGGTCGGGGCGAGCTTACAACCGCTTAAAGCATGTGTTGGCCGCCGTTGACGGCGATCGTCGCCCCCGTAATGAAGCTCGCCATGTCCGAGGCCAGGAAGGCGCAGATTTCGGCGACTTCCTCGGGCGTGCCCAGGCGGCCGATCGGAATGCCGGCGACGATCTTTTCCAGCACTGCCGGGGCGATGGCCGAGACCATTTCGGTTGAGGTATAGCCCGGGGCGACGCAGTTGACCGTGATGCCCTTATTGGCCGATTCCATGGCCAGGGCCTTGGTGAAGCCGATCATGCCGGCCTTGGCGGCCGAGTAGTTGGACTGGCCGGCCTGGCCCTTCTGGCCGTTGATCGACGAGATGTTGATGATACGGCCGTAGCCGCGCTCGCGCATGCCCTCGATCACCTGACGCGTCATGTTGAAGACGCTGTCCATGTTGGTGTGGATGACTTCCTGCCACTGCTCCAGCGACATCTTGTGGAAGAAACCGTCGCGCGTGATGCCGGCATTGTTGACCAGGACCTCGATCGGGCCCAGGGCCGCTTCGACTTCCTGAGCGCAGCGCTTGCAGTCGTAGAAGTTATCGACGCTGCCCTTGACGATGAAGACGTCCAGTTCGGCGGCGACCTTCTTGGCGTTCTCCTCGTTACCGGCATAGCCGGCCGCGACGGTCAAACCCGCATCCTTCAGACGCTTGACGATGGCCTTGCCGATGCCGCGCGTACCGCCGGTGACCAGTGCTACTCGACCCATATATCTTTCTCCTTCAATATCTTAAATTAATTTCAAGCTTCAATCGCCAAGGCGACGCCCATGCCGCCGCCGATGCACAGCGTCGCCAGGCCCTTGCCGCCGCCGCGACGCTTCAGTTCGAACAGAAGCGTCGTCAGGATGCGGGCGCCCGAGGCGCCGATCGGGTGGCCGATCGAGATCGCGCCGCCGTTGACATTGACCTTCGACAGGTCCCAGCCGAGCTCGCGATTGACGCTGATCGCCTGGGCGGCAAAGGCTTCGTTGGCTTCGATGAGGTCGAGGTCGCCGATCGACCAGCCGGCCTTGGCCAGCGCCTTTTGCGTCGCCACGATCGGGCCGGTGCCCATGATCGCCGGGTCGACGCCCGAAATGCCGGCGGCGACGATGCGGGCCAGCGGCTTCAGACCGCGCTTGGCGGCCTCGGCCTTCGACATCAGCACCACGGCGGCGGCGCCGTCGTTGAGGCCCGAGGCGTTGGCGGCGGTCACGGTGCCGTCCTTGGTGAAGGCGGGCTTCAGGCCGGAGATGCTTTCGACCGTGACGCCGTGGCGGATGAATTCGTCCTTGTCGACGACGGTGTCGCCCTTGCGACCCTTGATGGTGACCGGGGCGATTTCGTCATCGAACTTGCCGGCCTTCTGCGCCGCTTCGGCCTTGTTCTGCGAGGCGACGGCAAACTCGTCCTGTTCCTGGCGCGTGATGCCGAACTTGGTGGCGATGTTCTCGGCGGTCTGGCCCATGTGGTAGTTGTTGAAGGCGTCCCACAGGCCGTCCTTGATCATGGTGTCGATCAGCGACAGGTCGCCCATCTTCTGGCCGGCGCGGATATAGGCGGCGTGCACGGCCATCGACATGCTTTCCTGGCCGCCGGCGACGACGATGCCGCTTTCGCCCAGGGCCACCTGCTGGGCGCCCAGCGCCACGGCGCGCAGGCCCGAACCGCAGATCTGGTTGATCGACCAGGCGGGGCTTTCATAAGGCACGCCGGCCTTGACCGAAGCCTGGCGGGCCGGGCCCTGGCCCTGGGCGCCCTGCAGCACCTGGCCCAGGATGACTTCGTTGACGTCAGAGGCGGCAATGCCGGCCCGTTCGATCGCCGCCTTGATGGCGTGCGCGCCGAGTTCGTGGCCCGGCAGGGCGCCGAGCGAGCCCAGGAACGAGCCTACGGGCGTACGGGCGGCGGATACGATGACGACGTCGTTGAGCGACATGAGGGGGGAGTCCTTCGCTTTCGGCGCGGGCGGGAGGAACCCGCGTCCGGTGAGAAATTAAGAAGTTCCCGGGACTTAAGGCACCTGCCAGGTGAAATCAAGGGCAATGGGACTCTTCGCCGTTGCAGTGTATTTCCCGCCGCACCGCGATGCCGGGGTGCGGCAAAAACCGTGTTTTTTGCGCAATATCAATGCGCACAATTTCGTGATCGAGCCATGCCGGAAGACGTTGAAAGACCTCAGTTTGCGAGCGTTTTGCAGCTGCAAAAAGACCTCTTTACGCATGGGCAAAAAAGCGCTTATGGTACGGTGCACACAACGGCACCATATAAGCCGGGCATACCGCCGCGACAGGGGCGAAAAAACAGGAGCGTGGAAGCATGAATGAGACCAGGACACGGGCGAAAAAGGGCGACGGCGAACGCGTCGTCATCAAGAAGTACGCCAACCGCCGCCTGTACAACACCGCGACATCGTCCTACGTGACGCTCGACAACCTCAGCGACATGGTGCGCCAGGGTGTGGATTTCGTGGTGTTCGACGCCAAGACCGGCGACGACATCACGCGTTCGGTGCTGGCCCAGATCATTTTCGAAGAGGAAAGCCGCGGCCAGAACCTGCTGCCGATCCAGTTCCTGCGCCAGTTGATCAGCTTCTACGGCGACAGCATGCAGAACCTGCTGCCGACCTATCTGGAAATGTCGCTGGACGGCTTCGCCAAGCAGCAGGAACGTTTCCGCTCGCAGTTCCAGCACGCCTTCGGCGGCACGCCCAGCCTTGGCTATTTCGACGAGCAGGTGTCGCAGAACCTGGCCATGTTCGACCGCGCCATGCGCATGTTCTCGCCGTTCAGCTTCAGCAACGGCGCCGCTGGCACGCCCGCCGCGGCCCATGCCGAAGAGACGCCCGCCCCCGCCGCCGCGGCCGGCCCCAGCCAGGTCGACGAGCTGCGCCAGCAGGTCGAGGCCATGCGCGCCCAGATCGACGCCCTGGCGCGCAAGGCGTAACCGCAAACCCTCGGCGGCCCGGATTTTGCAAACCCCTCTTCCTGACGGCAGAGGGGTTTCCTATGTTTCACATTCAGTTTTAACGCTTGCCGTGGTATGCAGGACGCATGAGCGAAAAGCCCTCTCCGCCGGTCGTCGCCGGCCCGTTGATCGATCATAGCCGGGAAACGCCCCGGTCGCGCCGCGCACGCCTGCGTGACCCCATCGACGCATCCGATGAAGCCGTCTTCGCCGCGCAGGTGCTGAGCGGCGGCGAAAAGCGGGGACTGCGTGGCGGTTCCGAGACGCTGGAGCGGGCAAAAACGACCTATCTCAAGTCGGAATATTCCGGCCCCAATGACCGCCGCCCCCGCCCCGGCCAGGTCACCAAGACTGAAATCTAAGGTTAATTTCCGCGGCACGGCCCTTGCATCGCCGGCAACTCCTTCTGCCTGGAGTTCGCCTTGTCGACCGTGTCCCTGCCCCGCATCCGCCGCCCGTTTCGTGACCGCCTGTGGCTGCGCGCGCTCGATACCCTGATCGTCACCGTGATCTTCGCGGTGTTCAGCTAAAACAAAACCCCGGCCTTTCGACCGGGGTTCTTGAATTCGAATAGGCGGCGCGTTTGTTTATCGCCCGCCGAAGTCGATGTCCTTCCGCGCCGAGATGGCTGTGACGATGAAGCCTGCCAGCACATCCATGAAGGTCATGGCCGACATCAGGAAGAAGGTCGAGGTGGCGAACGGCCGCATCAGCAGGAATTCGACCAGGCAGACGACGAACAGGATCATCGACAGCGAGTGGTTGACGATGGCCACATTGTCGGACTGCGTCGACTTCAGCAGCTCGAAGAACAGGCAGATCAGCGCGCCCAGCAGGATGATGTCCCCCAGGCTGACCGGCCAATGGGTGCCGGCGGACGGCATCGGGACATTAAACAGCACCGTCGTCATGGCGTTGTAGGCGCCGTCCGGGCTGCCCAGGCTGAACAGGGCGAAAACATTGTAGACGAAGACCGGGATGAGCAGCAGTGGGAATGCGGTAAGCAAGCTGACGTCCTTTCTGTTGGTCGAGCGATTGTCGGGATTGAACAGACCGAGGACCGATCCTTCAATCGCCGCCGACCGTTTGTCCTGCCGCGACGCCATGGAAAGCCCCCTCTCTCAAGCCCAACCCTACCGGCCGTATTCGCTAACCACACCGGGTTTGCGGTAACGGCGGTTTAACCACATTACACCCGGCAAGTCCGACAGCGCCACCCATAATCGGCCGAGATTGGTATATTTCGACTGACCTGTGGTGCGCAGGCGATCCCCGACGGGCTCGTTCAAAGTCTTATAGCCTTCGCGATTAACCAACGATGGTAAATAGCGGTGCATCTGATCAAAATAGGGCAAGCGCAAGAAGACGTCGCGGCGGATCGCCTTCAGCCCGCAGCCGGTATCGTCGCAATGGTCGTCCAGCATCGACTTGCGGATCGAGTTGGCCCAGCGCGAGGCCCACTTCTTCGACGCCTTGTCCTGGCGGTTTTTGCGGTTTCCCGCTACCAGGCCGACATCGGCCGGCGCATCGATCAGGATACGCGCCATGCGCGCCGCGTCCTCGGGCGGATTCTGGCCGTCGCCGTCGAGCGTGACGACAACGCCGCCCCGCGCCGCGAACACCCCGGTGCGCAGCGCACAGCTCTTGCCGGCGTTCTTGCCGTGGTGCAGCACGCGCAGTTGCGGGATCGCCGGCGCGGCTTCGTGCAGGCGGGCCAGGGTCGCATCCTTGGAGGCATCGTCGATGAAAACGATCTCGAATTCGTCGGCGGCAAAGGTGCGGGCGAAAACCGCTGCTATCTCCCGGGCGACTTGTACGGCGGCGCCTTCTTCGTTATAGACGGGCACCACGGCGGAGACGAGCAGAGGCATAAGGCGGGCTTTCGATTACAGCGGAAAGGCGTCTTATACGTTTTTCGCGGACGCCGCAAATCAGCCTCGCCAGCCTCGCCCCAAAAAGTGGGCTGCCGCTTTTTTGCATGACGTAAGGCGGCAAGCCTCAAGACCGGAAGGAACCGCCCATGTCGAACCCGAGCGCGCGTCTTTCCGTCTCCGGCCTGAACGATCGCCTCGTCGGCCTGGCGGATTGGGCCAGCAAGGGTTTGCGCGCCCCGTTGATTGCCGCCCTTATCACTTTCATCTTCGCCGTGCCGTGCGCCATTCTGATGCCCCCGCTCGATCGCGACGAATCGCGCTTCACCCAGGCGACGGCCCAGATGCTGGAAACCGGCGACTATGTCCGCATCATGTTGCAGGACGTACCGCGCAACAAGAAGCCCGTCGGCATCCACTGGCTGCAGGCCCTCAGCGTCGCCCTGACGTCCAAGGTCGAGGCGCGGTCGGTCCTGGCTTACCGCTGGCCGTCGATCCTCGGTGCGTCGCTGGCGGCCTTCGCCTGCGCCTGGGGCGCGGGCAAGGCGTTCGGCACGCGCACGGGCCTGCGCGCCGGCGTGCTGTTCGGCATCAGCTTCATGCTGTCGACGGAAGCCTTCTGGGCCAAGACCGACGCCGTGCAGTGCGGCTTCATCACCCTGATGATGGCCGCCCTGGCCCAGATCTACCTGCGCACCCGGGACCTGAACAAGGGGGATCCGGCGCCGAAGCTGTTCTGGCTGAAGCTGATCTTCTGGCTGTCCCTGGCCGGGTCGATCATGATCAAGATCGTCATCGGCCCGATGGTCCTGGCCGCCACCCTGGCCGGCCTGTGGATCCTGTCGCTGATGAAGAAGGAGGTCGGTCTCGGCTGGCTGCGCCACATGGGCTGGCGGCTCGGCCTGTCGCTAGTCCTGCTGATCTGCGCGCCGTGGTTCATCGCCATCACCATCGAAACCAATGGCGACTTCTGGCGCGGCGCCGCCGGCACCGATTTCGCGCAAAAACTGACCGGGGGCTCGGAAGGCCATTTCGCCCCGCCGGGCATCCATACCCTGCTGTTGTGCCTGACCCTGTTCCCGGCCAGCTTCCTGCTGGGCGGCGCCCTCCAGACGGCGATCCAGCGTTGGCGTGAACCGGCAGTGAAGTTCGCCCTGGCCTGGTTCGTCCTGGCCTTTCTCGTCTTCGAAGCGACGCCGACCAAGCTGCCGCACTATCCGCTGCCGACCTTCGGCGCCCTGATCTGGCTGTGCGCCCTGTCGCTGGAAACCCGGCTTAAGCTGTGGGCGCGGATCGTCAACCTGGTCTGTGGCCTGGTCGGCGCCGCCTTTTTGACCGCCGCCGCCTTCATCGGCGTCAAGCAGTTCGGCGACGCCTCGGCCAACATCATGGCGGTGATGGTCGCCGTCTCGACCCTGGTCCTGGGCTTCCTCGGCTGGTGGCTGATGCTCCGCGCCCGCCCGCAGGTCGGCCTGGGCTTCCTGGTCGCCGCCGGTATTATCGGCCACCTCAGCGTGGTCAGCCTGCTGGCCTCGCTCAAGCCGATCTGGATGTCGCGGCAGATGGAGCAGGCGCTGATCACCACCGGCCTGGATCCGCGCCAGGGCCTGACGGCGGGGCCGGTGGCCAGCCTGGGCTATAGCGAACCCAGCCTGGTCTTCCGCATGGGCACCCAGACGGAACTGCTGGACGATGACGCCGAAGGCGCGGTCGACGCGCTGAAGAACGGCCAGCCGGTGTTCGTGGAGCAGCGCTTCGAGGCGCCGTTCCAGGCCGCCGCCAAGGCGCAAGGGATCGCGCCGCACGCCGTCACCCAGGTCAAGGGGCTGGATTATTCCAACGGCCGCAAGATGACGATCACGCTTTACGACAACACGCCGGCGACGCCAACCACCTGACGAGGGCTATTTTTCCTCGTCATCCCTGAGGCGCGGACGGAACGCCGCGCGTGCCAGCGACACCCCGATAATGACCGGCGCCAGGGCCAGGACGTACAGCTGCCGCCATACACCGCGCGCGCGCTTGCCGAAATAATAGATCAGGCCCCAGGCCTTGTTCCATTCGACGAAGATGGGCTCGACGCGCGAGGTATGGCCCTCGTGGATCACTTCGGCATGCGGATGGAACAGCACGGTGCCGCCCATCTCGCGCGCACGCCAGCACAGATCGACATCCTCGACGTGCAGGAAGAAGCTGCTGTCGAACCCTTTCAACAGCGCGAAATCGCGGCGGGAAACGGCAAAGCAGGCGCCGGAAATGGTCGGCACTGGCAAGGGCGCCAACGGCACGTCGTCGTCCTCAAGATGGATTTCGAACTTGCGCAGGCTCTTGACCTTGCGCGACAGCCGGCTGAGGCTGAGCACGGTCGTCACCGGCGTAACCTCGCCACGGCGGGCGCCGCGCTGTTCGGTCAGGTCAGGATTGAGGACACGCGCCCCGACGATACACGGAGAGGGTTGCCCCCTGGCGGCGTCGATCAGCCGGTCAATGGCGTCGCCACGAACGTAGGCATCGGGGTTGAGGAAGACCAGCCACGGCTCGCGCGCCAGGTGACCGCCCAAATTGGCGGCCTTGGCGAAACCGATATTGCCCTGCCCCTGAACCAGCAGGATATGGCGATAGATTTCGGCCAGGTCGCGCAGGCGTTGCGCTACCTTTTCGCTGGAGCCGTTATCGATGAGGATGAACTCGGTGACGCGCGGATCTTTCAGCACGCGTTCGATGCTGTCGAACAGGATGTTGCCGGTATGATAGACGATCATGATCAGGCTGACGCCTGTCCCTTCGGCGGGTGTCGCCTCCAGCGAGTGCAGAAAATATTCCGCTTCTTCCGTCGCGAGCTTGCGCTCTTTCAGGATCTCTATGACCGACGGCGGCAAATAACTCATCCCATCCCCCAATTATGCCCCAGGTTGCAGGTCCGGTGGCAGAGCTTCACCCCTCAGTCGCTCAACCGCCGCATCGATATTCAGAATGGTCTGCCCATCGCTTCCCAGGAAGCGCAGAGCCACCTCGCCGGTCTCGGCCTCCTTCCGGCCGACCACCGCGATCACCGGCACTTTTGCCAGCGAATGTTCGCGGATCTTGTAGTTGATTTTCTCGTTGCGTAAATCACTTTCTACGCGCAACCCGGCCGCCCGCAAGCGCTGTGCGACTTTTTCGCCATAGTCGTTGGCGTCCGACGTGATCGGCGCCACCACAACCTGTACGGGCGCTAGCCACAGCGGGAACTTGCCGCCGTAGTTTTCGATCATGATGCCGATAAAGCGCTCGAACGAACCGAGAATCGCCCGGTGCAGCATGACGGGGCGCTGGCGCGAACCGTCTTCGGCGACATATTCCGCGTCCAGCCGCTCCGGCAGGACATAGTCGAGCTGCAGCGTGCCGCAGGTCCATTCGCGGCCGATGGCGTCCTTGACGATAAAGTCGAGCTTGGGCGCATAGAAGGCGCCGTCGCCCTCGGCGATCACCGGTTCGACGCCGGCGGCGCGCGCGGCTTCCAGCAGCATGCCCTCGGCCTTGTCCCAGAATTCGTCGGAACCCGCGCGCGTCTCGGGGCGCGTCGCCAGGTTGATATAGGCGGTCTGCATGCCGAAGTCGTTGTGGACCACGCGCGTCAGGCGGACGAACTTTTCCGTCTCGTCAACGATCTGGTCCTCGCGGCAGAAGATGTGGGCGTCGTCCTGCGTGAAGCCACGCACCCGCATCAGGCCGTGCAACGAGCCCGACGGTTCGTAGCGGTGGCAGGCGCCGAATTCGGCCATGCGAATCGGCAGTTCGCGATACGAGCGCAGGCCGACCTTGAAGATCTGCACGTGGCCCGGGCAATTCATCGGCTTCAACGACAGGGTTTCGCCCTCGACCGTCTCGCAGACGAACATGTTGGG
>FTDB01002576.1_pt1 | contig 15615 bp, 13 predicted proteins | sample 1639741 | NCBI WGS metagenome assembly FTDB01 (sample SAMEA3914869, study PRJEB12502) | metagenome | biome: forest; material: soil | place: USA | collected 2012-03-12 | depth 0.1 m | reverse complement strand
GAAAAGCGCTACACCGCCTTCGGCGTGGTGCTGAGCGGCCTCGACGTCGTGCGCAAGATCAAGATCGGCGAACCGCCGGTCAATCCGGACAAGATGATCTCGGTCCGCCTGCTGTCCGATATCCCCGAGGCCGAACGTCCCAAGATCGAGGTCATGGATACGCTGTCGCCGCAGTTCAAGGCGATCATCGACCAGACGCGCAAGGACAAGGGCGCCGACTTCTCGGTGTGCGACATCAATGTGCCGGTCAAGGTGACCCGGGTCACCGGCACACCGGTGGCTGCGGCCGCCGCGCCGGCGAAGTAAGCTTTCAAAGCGGACGGCGCTCAAGTCGGGATGCCATCCTGAGTTTTGCAGAAGCCCCCGAAGTGACGTCACTTCGGGGATTTTCTGTTTCAGGGCTTTCCGTTGATCGTCAGGCTCTGCGCCCCGACCGTCAGGTCGGACCAGGCGTGCGGCTTCGCGCCGATCTGCCCGGCATTGAATGCCCTGACGCTGTCGTCGGTGAGATAGGTCACGCCCATCGGCACCACCCGCCATTGGCCGCCCGCATTGCGGAAGACGGTAACGTCGTTGGCCTTCAGCACCGCGATCTCGGCAACGCCGTCGCCGTTGAGATCGATGATGGCCGCCGCGCAGGTCAGCTTGGGATCGCGAACGCAGTCGCGCAGATTGCCGGTCTCCAGGGCGGCGCCGTCGAAGGTCGCCGGCCGTGTCGCGCCGGCGGGATAGACGACCTTCAGCTTGCCGAGGTCGTCGATGGCGCTCCTGGCCACCATGTCTTCGCGCGGCGTCCAGCGGTCTTCGTCCTTCAGGGCATTGGCCTTGGCCGCGCGGGCGCGGATATCGGCCGTGTGGCCGGACTTGACCAGGTCGTGCAGGGCGTCGGCGCCGTAACGGCCGGTTTGGAAACGTAACTGGTACCAGTCGAAATGGTCGGGCGCCGTGCGGCCCGATTGCAGCCGCGCTACCTGATCGGCGACGCTGAGGCGCGCCGGATCGCCGGCGGGCGTCAGCAGGCCCAGGAAGATCAATCCCTTGACGAAGGCCATGGCGATGTTGACGGTTTCGATCCGCGCCAGCCACCGCCCGGGCCACACGGCGGCCGCGGCATAGCCCAGCCCGAACAGCCCGGCGACGATCACCCCCGCCCCGGCTAGGACGCGTTCCGGCGTCAGGCCGTATTGCGCGACGCGCAGCCACAGGCTGTAGACGGCCAGCGCCGAAAAGACGAGCAACAGCCCGCAGGCCAGCCGCGTCGCCCATTTCATGACGATATTGACCGGGCGTTCCGCGTCGCCCTGCTGATAGGCCGCGTTGATCAGCAGCACGAAGGCGACCGAGGCGCCAAGCAGGGTGGCGGTCGCGGCCTTGGTCTTCCACAGGGGCTCAAGTCCGCTGACGCACAGGGCGCCCAGGAACAGCAGACCGATCGCCGCGATCACCGGCAGCAGCCACGACAGCACGCTGAGCACCACGGCGCGGACATTGGCCAGCATCCTGTCCTGGACGTCGCCCAGTTGCACCGCGCAGGCCATGGCCGCGCCGCACGCCGGCCAGTGGAACCAGTCATTGCCCAGCAGGGTCTTGAACCAGTCGAAGCCGATCAGGCCCAGCAGCGCCGCGCCCAGCCACAGGATCATCCAGAACAGCCCGGTGAACAGCAGGCTGAGCAGCAACTGCACGCCGTGCTTCCACGCCTGGTCGAAATAGGTCGGGTAGGGGGCGATCCATCGCCCCGCGCGGTCGCCGGAACTGACCAGTTCGTGGGCGATGAACAGCAACGGCAGGATCAGCCAGGCGGCGGAGCTCGTGAAAACATAGGCCCCGCCGCCGTGGCCGGCGTTTACCTGATGCCAGGCCAGGAAGGCGACGACGGCGGTGGCTGCCACGCCCCACGCCGCCAGAGTCGTCCGCCGCATCGTGCCGGCGCCCGCCCACCAGATGAAGGCCGTCAGCATCAGGGTGCTGGAGAGAACAGGCCGCCAAAAGGTGCCGGGAAAGACGGGCGGCGGGCGATCGGCTATGCCGGGGATCGAAAGGTGGGCGGTCAGTCGGCTCAACCACGCCAGGATCAGCCCGAAGGCCACGCCGACGAAAACGCGCAAGCCGAATGCCGCGCGTTCGGACAGGATGGTATTTCGGCTGATCATGGTTCCCCCCATTTGCGGGCACCATACCACGCCCGCCGGGCGTCAGGAAGCCACGGCCTCGACGGCGGGCCTGGCGCCGCGGCCGCGGCGCCGGCGGCGGCTTTTCTTCTTGGCCATCGACAGCAGGAGGCCCTCGCGCAGGCCGCGGTCGGCGACGCGCAGCCGCTCGCACGGCCACTGGCTCTGCACGGCCTCAAGGATCGCCGCTCCGGCCAGGACCAGGTCGGCGCGGTCGCGGCCGACGCAGGGTTCCAGTTCGCGCTGGCTGCGCCCCTGGTCGAGCAGCCGGTCGATGACGCCGCGGCAATGGTCGCGGCTCATCCACAGCCCGTCGACCTGGGCGCGGTCGTAGCGCGGCAGGTTGAGGTGCATGCCGGCCAGCGAGGTGATCGCCCCCGACGTGCCGACGATATAGGCGTGGCCGGCGTCGAACACGTCGCGCAGCGGCTCCGGATCGCGGAAGGCGCCGATGGTCACCGACACATGGTCGACCATGGCGCGGAACCACGCCCGCTGGCCGTCCGGCGTCTGGGCGCCCTCGGGCTCGGGAAAGCGTTCGGCGAGGGTGACGACGCCGACGGGCAGCGATATCCAGTAGCGTGGTCGCGGCAGCCGGCCGCCGGCGCGCAGCGTGCCGGCGATGGCCGGCGGCGGGGGCGGCGGAGCATCGGCGGGCAGTTCGACCCACGACAGCTCGGTCGAGCCGCCGCCGACGTCCATGACCAGGGCGGCGTGCGCCGGGCGCCCGATATTGTGCCCCATGTCGCGGCCGTCGAGCAGCGAGGCGCAGCCCATGACCGACAGGTGCGCCTCTTCTTCCGGCGAGATGATGGTCAGCTTCAGGCCGGTCTCGCGTTCGACGCGCCGCACGAAGTCGCGGCCGTTGCCCGCGGCGCGGCAGGCCTGGGTGGCGACGGCGCGGATGCGGTGCACGCCGCGCTTTTCGATCTTTTCGGCGCAGATGCGCAGGGCGCGGATGGCGCGGTCCATGGCGCGTTCGGCCAGCAGGCCGGTGTGGCTGAGCCCTTCGCCCAACCTGACGATGCGCGAAAACGCCTCGATGATGCGGAACTGCGAATTGTGCAGCGAAGCAATCATCAGGCGGCAATTATTGGTGCCGAGATCGAGTACGGCATAGACCGGCGCGTCGGCCGGGGCCGCGACGGCGCCCCGGGCGGGACGGCGCGGACGCAATGCGCCCGGCGGCTGGGTTGGTGAGGGAGCCGTCATCTGGCTCTGACCCCTTGTACTGGCTGCGGACGGCCTGAGCGCCGCCCCTTCGCGGCGACCTTATGCTGCAAAGCGAAAACTGCCAACCCCGATTACGTAACTTTTTGAAACCATGCGCGCATAAGTTGCTTTATGTCGATTTATGCACGGCGAAGCGCGCGTTCCGGGCCGTCTCTCGCCTAACTGTAACCGCGGGCATCCGGCTTCACGTGTTAACGAATGAAAATGCCGCCCGGGCGACAACCGCGTGGAGAAGAGCGATTTCGGGCTGAAAAAGCGGCGCTAAGAAAGGACGCAGCCAAGTAGAATCGTTTTGGGGGATTCGCGTACATGTCCACGCCAAGGGGAGCGAAATTCGATATCGGCCAGGTCGTCAAACACAATCTGTTCGACTTCCGCGGCGTGGTGTTCGACGTCGACCCGGAGTTCGCCAACACCGAGGAATGGTGGCAGGCGATTCCCGAAAGCGTGCGCCCGCCGAAGAACCAGCCCTTCTATCACCTGCTGGCGACCAACGGCGACAGCTGCTATGTCGCCTACGCGTCCGAGGCCAATCTGTGCCCCGACGACACCGGCCAGCCGCTGCGCCATCCCCAGACCAAGCTGATCTTCGACCGCTTCGAAAACGGCCGCTACTTCCCCAAGATGCGCATGGCCAACTAGGGCTTGGGCGCCGCACGGCCGTCCTTGCCAATGTGGGCGCGTTCGGAGATGGGGGCGGTGACCGGTGCCCGAAAGGACGAGGCAAACTTGCGCGCCGGTCCTTTCCCCAAGACAACCGTTCGGCGATCGGCTATGATCCCATCAGGTGGGATGCGTAACATTTCCGGCGGGAAACGATCGTGTCATGGTCCTGACGCAAGATTCAGACATATCGACAGATGAAAGGCGATCATGTGGCGATCGCGGAAGCCTTGGTATGCCCGCTGGGACTCGAACCCAGGACCCCCTGATTAAAAGTCAGGTGCTCTAGCCGGCTGAGCTACGGGCACATCCCTAAGGCGATGCTTGACCCGGCCTTGAAAAGGGTGGATCAAACGTGCGAGCCTTTCATAGTGAAGCGTTTCCGATTGCGCAAGCACGCCGGGACGTAGAGTGCGGTTTTTTCTGTATTGTTTTCTTACGACCTGATAAGGCCTTGATCGATGGCGGGGTGGGAGGTGTGAATGCGCTTATGGCCTGAGAAGACCATGACGCCAATGAGTGACAGTCGGGTAGCGGCGCGCGGTGCATGCGCGGTGGCGATGGTTTTCGCCGCGCTGACCCTGAACGCCTGCGCCTCCAAACCGCACGATGCCGTCGACGACACCAGCAAACCGGCCGATACCAATGCCAACGGCCAGATGCGCGCCTCCACCGAAGAGAATCACAGCTGGGGCGACGCCGTGACGGCGCCGCTGGAAGACCTGAACCTCAAGCGCGAGGCCATTCCCCAGATCCTGGCCGACGCCATCGAAAAGCCCTATGACCTGACGGGCCTCGACCACTGCGAGGCCATCGCGGCCGAGGTCGGAAAGCTCGACGCCCTGCTGGGCAAGGATTTCGACGAACCGCCGCCGCCCAAGGACCAGAGCACCCTGACGCAGAAGGGCGGTACCGCCGCCAACAACGCCGCCGTCGGCGCGGTGCGCGGCGCGGCGCGCTCGATCATTCCGTTCCGCGGCCTGGTGCGCCAGGTGACCGGCGCCGACGCACATCAAAAGCAGGTCGATACTGCCATCCAGGCCGGCAAGGTGCGCCGCGCCTACCTCAAGGGCGTGGGCATGAACAAGAACTGCGCCCCGCCGGCGGCGCCGTCGTGGTTCAAGCCGCGCGTCTATGTCGACACCTACGTCCAGGACCAGAGCGACCCCAACAGCCGCCGCTCCACGCGCAAGCACAAGTAGGGCCGGGCCTTAAATCGCATAAACAAAAACGGCCGGGGCATAACCCCGGCCGTTTCCTTTTGAGCCCTCCGAGGGGCTTGAAAAGCCCCTCGGCAAGCGCGACCGCGCGCCGAGGGGCCCGCGGCGCTTGAGCGCTTAAAACGCCTTCCGGACCGAAACGCCGAACGTGCGCGGATCGTTGACCATGCCCGTCAGGTTGTCGAAGTCGATGGCGCTTTCGGCGCGGATCTGATTGGTGATGTTGCGCACGAACACCGCCAGTTCCAGGCCCTTCGGCGTCTGGTAACCGAAGCGCAGGCCGCCGATGGTTTCCGCACGGCCACGGAATTCCTTGGCGTCATAGAGGAAGTAGTTGACCTCCGAGCGATAGGCCCAGTCGGTATAGGCGTAGATCTGCGCGCCGTTGGCCAGCGGCCAGCTGTACTTGGCGGTCAGGTTGCCGCTCCACTTCGGCGCCTGGGGCAGGGGATTGCCGTCGATCAGCGCATTGCCGCCGACCACTGGGTCGATCATCGTACAACCGCCGCCGCAGGCGCCGACCGACAGGCCGGGCTGCTTGATTTCGGTATAGTTGTACGCACCGCCGGCGGTGATCAGCAGCGGCGCCATCGGGTGCCAGGTGGCGTCGAATTCGACGCCATAGGCGTCGACCTTCTTGGCGTTGATCAGCTGCGCCGTATTGGTGGCGCCGCCGACCGCGGTCAGCTGCATGTTCTTGACGCTATAGGCGTAGACATCGGCGTCCAGCGACAGCTTGTGGTCGAAATAGCTGCCCTTCACGCCGGTTTCACCCGAGGTCACGGTTTCCGCCTTGGCAGCTTCCAGCGTCGTCGGGCCGAAGGTGAAGTTGACGCGGTCCTGGATCTGCGGCCCCTGGTACCCGGTGGCGACGCGCGCGTACCAGTTGATGTTCGGTGTCAGCACGTAGGTCGCCGACAGGTCCCCGGAGACATTGTCACCCTTGACCGACAGGCGCGCCGGCAGGGTGATGGTGGTGCAGAAGCCGCCGCAGGCCGCCAGGCCGTTCACCCAGTCGGTATTCTTGTCCGACGAGTAGCGCAGGCCGCCGCGCAGGGTCAGCTTGTCCGTCGTCTTCCAGTCGACCGAGGCGAACAGGCCGTAATTGGTGGCCAGGTCGTGGTGCTTCAGGTCGGACGTCGTCGCGCCGGTCGCGTCATAGCTCAGTTCCGAATAGTCCAGCGTCTGGTGGAAGTAGTAGGCGCCGACCTGGCCGCGGACGCCGTTGACCTCGACCGTTTCGAAGCGCAGTTCCTGGCTGACCTCGTGCGGCTTGGTAGTGCCGCCGGTGCTGTCGAAGCCGATGCTGCCCAGTTGCGCGTGGTTCAGCGCCGTGCCGTTGTCGTAGATGTAGCCGCCGTCGATGTCGCCCGAGCTTTCGACCTTGCTGGTCTCGAACGAGGTGATCGAGTGCAGCGTGCCGACGCCGGCGAAGACGTAGTTCAGGTGCAGGCTGGTGCCGAATTCCGACAGCGACTGCGAGGTCACGCCATCCAGCGCGGCGTACTTGATGTTGAAGCCGTTGTTGAAATCGTTGCTGCCGGGCTTGAACAGGCCGGCGCGGAAGATGCGCGGCGTGCCATCCAGCGAGCGGCCGTGGACGTTGAGCAGGGCGGTGAACGGACCGCCGTCGTCATAGGCCAGTTGGAAGCGGGCGGCGCGGTCGGTGTAGCCTTCCAGCTTCGACTTGGCCAGGCCGGTGGTCACGGTGTTGGTCACCCAGTCGTCGCGGTGCTGTTCCAGGCCCGACAGGCGGAAGTTCCAGCCCTTGGCCAGCCCGCCGGTGACGGCGGCTTCCAGGTTGGTCGTGCCGAAGGTGCCGTAGGAGGCGTTGATGTAACCGCCATAGACGTCCGACGGCTTGGCCGAATCGAGCTTGACCAGGCCGGCCGGCGTGTTGCGGCCGAACAGCGAGCCCTGCGGACCGCGCAGCACTTCGACATCGGCCAGATCGAACACCGGGAACGACTTCAGCATCGGGTTTTCGAGAACGACGTCGTCATAGACGACCGACACCGGCTGCGGCGAGTTGACGTCGAAGTCGGTATTGCCCAGGCCGCGGATATAGAAACGCGGGAAGGTGCGGCCGAACGACGATTCGACGACCAGGCCCGGCGTGCGCGCCGACAGGAAGCGGATGTCCTGGCCCGACGAGTTGAGGATGTCCAGCTTCTGGCCGCTGATCACCGTTTCGGCGGACGGGACGTCCTTGTCCTTTTCCGAGCGGCGCGACGCAGTGACGACGACTTCGGTCGAGTCGCTGGCGGTCGTCGTCTGGGCGAACGACTCATGTGCGCACAGCGCCAGGGCCAGGGTGGAGGCCCCGCCGAACAAGGCAATCCATTTACGCGAAGCTTTTGATTTTACAGGCATGGCTCATCCCTCGATTGAAGCTGATGCCTTCCGCGCGCCCCTCCGTGGGGAAGCGGTCCCTTGTATCCGGGGCCTTCGAATGTGACGGGAAGATTGCAAACGAATGACAGCTTTGCAACGGGAATGCGACGATCTTGCAACGTCTCCGTTAACTGTGACAAAAAGACACTGAAACTGTCACATTTGGTCGCTCAGGCGCCGCGAGGGCCTTCGGCCCTGGGCTCGCCGCACGCGCGGCGGCGGCCGGTCGGCCTTGCCGAACGCGAGGGCGTTCGGAGATGAAAAACAAGGGGGCCGCCGCCAGGGCGCCGCCTAGATCACTTCGATATGAAGCGACAGGCAGCCCCAGTTGTTCCAGTAAAACCCGTCCCGGTCGTTGGCGAAGACGTACAGCCTCCCGGCACGCTTGGCTTCTACCGTATTTTGTGTGCCGATGGCGAAGGTTACGAGGGCGTCATCGCTGTCCGGAGGCGCGTTTTCGTCACCGATCCGCCCCATGAGGCGATAATACCGGCCTTCATCGGGAATGCGCGGCACCACGCCCATCTTGTAAAGCCACCCGGCGTCCCAGCCTTCGGCCGAACACGGGATCACGAAATCGACCCAGGTGCCGCTGGCGGACAGCCGCAGCGTGTCGCCGGCCTGCACAAGGGCCGGTGTCGCGAACCAGCGGGCGCGGGCCGGGACGCAAACGGGCGGATAGACGGTCATTACAGGCCCAGCCGTGCGCGCAGGCTTTGCGACAGGTCTTCCCGGGCCAGCGCGCTCAGCACCACGGCCGCGTCATTGGGCGCCAGCGTCGTGGCCGTATCGGCAAAATGCGTCGCCTGCGCCAGGGTCGGGTTGGTGGAACTCATGATGATCTGGGCGACCTCGGTCTCGTACATCCGCTCGCGCGCGCTGCCCGGCTGGCTGCCGCCGAACAGCAGGGTCAGGATCGGCCAGGAGACCTTGTCTTCATGGGACGGCTGGCCGCCGCGCGCCTGTACGATCGCTTTCTTCGCCAGCTTGGCGTCCAGCATCGCCGGAACGTCGAGCAGTCCCCAACCCAGTTCCGACACGTCCTGCCGATTGTTGGCGGCGCTGGCAAACAGGGCCAGCCGGCAGGCTTCGACGCGCTGCCAGCCGGTCAGGGTCGGGTCCTGGTAAAGGCTCAGCCACAGGGCGCACGCTGCGGCGATCTGCGGCGTCGATGCCGAGGTGCCGGAGCCGTGCATGCCGAAACCGGAGGGCAGGTCGTCATAGGCCATCCAGGCGACGTTCGGCGTGAAGGCTGCAATGGCTTTTTCCATCACCGAGTCGGGGCCCCAGCATCCCTGCATCTGGCCGAAATCGTCCGTAATGTACGGCTTTTTCTCGAAGGTCGCGCCCAGGGCGGTAATCACGCGATTGAAGGCGCTGGGATAGACCGTGTACCGGGTGGCGATATTGACGACCTTAAGGGCGTAACAGTCGCCGGACGCGGCGACCACCACCACGCCGTTGTCGTAAAGCATATTCACCGCGTCGGCCCAGGCATTGGTGGGCAGGCCGCCATGGCTGATCGTCACGACGTCGCAGCGCTTCGACGTGTCGCCGTTGGGCGCCAGGGCATGGTAGAGCCCCTTCGCCATGCTGCTGGTGTACAGGTGCACGACGGACGGGCTGATGCGCACCGGCACGATCTGCGCGTCGGGCGCGCCGCCGAAATCGCCCTGGAAACGATGATTGCCGAAGGTCAGGTCGAGTTCGTTGCCGGCCAGCAGAGCCAGGGTCGCGGTGCCGTGCCCCGGCGTGTTGAGCAGCGCCCCGCCAGTGCCCGGATCGATCGCGCCAGGTGTGTCGTCCCAGAAATCGTAGCCATAGTCGGACAGCACATAACGCGGCGTCGAGGCGTGTTTGGGCGTGTAGCCGGTATCGAGGTGGCCGATGATGATGCCCTTGCCGCGCGTCGTCTGGCGGACGACCGAAAAGCCCGTATAGGAGGCGTCGAGATGCCAGCCCGGCGAAACGTCGGCGTGCGGCGGCCAGTGGCCATCCATGCCGCCATCGCTTTGCGTGGCCGGCGGCGCGACCGCGCGCTCATGGAGAATATCCGGCTCGACATAATGGGCGTAGTCGGCGGCGGCCGCCGCTTCGTGCGCCGCATCCCAGGGATTTTTGCCCAGGGCGGGCTGTTCGGCCCTGGCGAGCGCCCAGTGATCCGCCGGCGCTTCCAGGCTGAACTGCGCGGACAGGGCCGGCGCGGTCGACAGGGGTTCCAGCACATAGCCGGCAAAAGCCACCGGGCGGTTGCCCACATCCTCGGCGAAGAGGTTGGCAAAGGGCTGAGCCGTGATTTTGACGATAAGATTTCCGTTATAACTCAAAGGCATGGTCTGCTCCTTGATACGGGCGTTCCATTGTCTTGAAAGTCGGGTTGTCGCCCGGCGTCCGCGCCGCGGACATTCAACCCGTGGCGACTATGCGTGGGGGTAGATTAAACTGCAAGTGGTGCGGTCTCGCGCCGGTCCGGGTGCGGCTTTTGTGCCGCAGGCGGCGTTCACGCGGGCCGGCTGGCGGTCCAATGGCGGATGCACGCCTGCGCCAGGGCGACCGCCGGATCGATGCACAGCGGCAGCCGGTTCGACTGTGCGTGTTCCAGCGCCACCGGTACCTCCGTACAGGCCAGGATGACGCGCTCGGCGCCGCGGTCCAGCAGGCATTGTACCGCCTTTTCCAGCACGACGGCGGCCGGGGCCAGGTCGTTGCGCTTGACCGCCGCCCATCCCGGCACGAACAGCGTGTCGATCTCGTCCTCGGTCGGCAGCACGGGGGTAAGGCCGCGTGCCGCCAGGCGCGACTGATAAAGGCCGCCTTGCAGCGTGCCGCGCGTGGCGATCACCCCGACGGCGCCGATGCCGGCGGGCAGGGCAGCGACCGTCGCCTCGGCGATATGGATGATCGGCGCCGCGCTGGCTGCCTGCAGGGCGTCGTACCAGGCGTGCGCCGTGTTGCACGGGATGACGATGCGCGTGGCCCCCGCCGCGTTCAGCCGCGCGATGCCTTCGGCCATGGCGGGCAGGGGCGACGGCCCCTTTCCGGCCAGGGCGTCGGGCCGGCTGGGGATCTGCGGCACATTCCACACCACGACCGGCACATGATCCTGGTCGCGGTCCGCCGGCGTCAGGGTGACCAGCTTGTGCAGGAAATCGACGGTGGCCAGCGGCCCCATGCCGCCCAGCACGCCGATGAGTGGCGACGTCATGTCAAAATGCCGCTTGCGGCGCCAGCACCGAGCGATAGGCGAACAGGCCGACCGCCCCGCCGGTATGCACGAAGACCACCGTCTGGCCCTTTTTGAACGCACCCCTGCGGATCAGGTCGACCAGGCCGGCAAGGCCCTTGCCGCTATAGACCGGGTCGAGGAAGATGCCCTCATGGCGCGCCAGCAGTTGCGTCGCCTCGATCATACCGTCGGTCGGGATGCCGTAGCCTTCGCCGACATAGTCGCTATTGGCCGCGACGGCTGCGTCCGGAAAGTCGCCGCGCGCACCGATCAGGTCCCAGGTCTGGCGCGCCAGCTTGCGCACATTATCTTCCTGGCGGTCCTTCGGCGCGCGCACGCGGATGCCCAGCACCGGTATGCCGCTGTTCGCCGCTTCGAAGCCTGTCACCAGGCCGGCCTGGGTGCCGGTCGAGCCCGTGGCGTGGACGACGTGGTCGACGACCAGTTGCAGGTCGTTGGCCTGGCTGACGATCTCCTGCGCCGACACGACGTAACCCAGGGCGCCGACGGCGTTCGAGCCGCCGCCGGGGATCAGGTAGGGCGTCTCGCCCGCCGCGCGCAGCCGTTCCCCGACCGGGCCCATTTCGGCATTCATGTCGAGGCCGGCCGGGCGCGTCTCGATCGTCGCGCCCAGGATCTGGTCGAGCAGGACGTTGCCGTTGGTATAGTAGTCTTCGTGCGCGCCGCTGACCCGTTCTTCCAGCAGCACGGTGGTTTTCAGGCCATGCACGTTGGCGGCGGCGATCGTCTGGCGCACGTGGTTGGATTGCGTCGCGCCCTGGGTGACGATGTGGGTCGCGCCCTGCGCCAACGCTTCGCCGATCAGGAATTCCAGCTTGCGCGTCTTGTTGCCGCCGAAGGCGAGGCCCGTCAGGTCGTCGCGCTTGATCCAGATATCCGGCCCGTCCAGGTGCCGGCTGAGATTATGCAGCGGATGCAGCGGCGTCGGCGCGCCCTGGGTCAGTTGCACGCGCGGAAAACGGGCCAGGTTCATTCTATTCCTCCGGTTTCATCCACCGACTCAGGAGGTCCCGTCGCAGGCTGTCGAACGTCCCGTCCTTTATGGCCGCGCGCATGCGGATCATCAAGGCCTGGAAGAAGGCGATATTGTGCCAGGACAACAGCATCTGCCCCAGGATCTCATTGCTGCGCACCAGGTGATGCAGGTAGGCCTTGCTGTAGTCGCGGCTGGCGGCGCAATCCGACGTCTTATCCAGCGGCGCCTCATCTTCGGCGAAGCGTGCGTTCTTCAGGTTGATGGCGCCGTCCCACGTCCACGCCTGGCCGTGGCGGCCCGACCGCGTCGGCAGCACGCAGTCGAACATGTCGACGCCACGCGCCACGCCTTCCAGCAGGTCGATCGGCTTGCCGACGCCCATGAGGTAACGCGGCCGGTCCCACGGCAGCATCGGCGCGCAATAGTCCAGCGTGTCGCACATCGCCTGGTGGCCTTCGCCGACCGCCAGCCCGCCGATGGCGTAGCCGTCGAAGCCGATATCCATCAGCCGGTCGGTCGATTCCCGGCGCAGGGCCTCAAACGTCGAACCTTGCTGGATGCCGAACAGGGCTTGCGTAGGACGGTCGCCGAAGGCCTGCTTCGAGCGTTGGCCCCAGCGCGCCGACAATTGCAGCGCCTTTTGCGCCCGCGCCTCGTCGGCCGGCCACGACACGCACTCGTCAAGCTGCATGACGATGTCCGAGCCCAGCAGTTCGGCCTGGATCTCGATCGAGCGCTCGGGCGACAACACATGTTTGCTGCCGTCGATATGCGAGGCGAAGGTAACGTTGTCCTCGGTCACCTTGGATATCTGGCCCAGGCTCATCACCTGGAAGCCGCCGCTGTCGGTCAGGATCGGGCCGTCCCAGCCCATGAACTTGTGCAGCCCACCCAGCCGCTTGACGCGTTCGGGACCGGGGCGGAGCATCAGGTGGTAGGTATTGCCGAGGATGATTTTGGCGTGCGCCTGGCGCACCATGTCGAGCGTCAGCGCCTTGACGGTGGCGGCGGTGCCGACGGGCATGAAGATCGGGGTGGGGATATCGCCGCGCGGCGTCTTCAGCACACCGGTGCGCGCCTGGCCCTGATGGGCGTGGATTTCGAAGGGAAAAGCAGTCATCGCGGCGTCTTAATGACGAAACCGCCTCAGGTAAAGATCAGCCGGTATGGTAGAGGCGCCTTTGGATGGCACTGATCGCCGATGGATCGACCGAGCACTCGCTCTTTCCCGGGTAAACCGCGCGATAGCGCTCAAGCGCATAGAAGATCGTGCCGTGAATGCCCATGGCGTCCGCCTTGCGGATAGGACGCTCCCATAACGCACTTAAGGCTGCGCCAATCGCCTTCTGATCGGGCTGCCGTTCGAAGTCTTCGGCAAACTGGACGTCCTGGCCGGGTTCGGGGAAAAGCAGGGCGAATTCGTCTGGCGTTGCCTGGAAAATACTGAACGTACAGTTTGGGGCACCATCAATGATCTGGATGTTTTTCATGGTTCCACTGTAGCATCCCAAGAAAGAATTTTGACCACGAACCACACCAAAAACACGAACTTCAGGATTTGGCCGGCATTCGCGCGAAGCGCTTCGATTGAATGACAAGAAGGCGCTTCGCGCAGAAGGCCGAACCATTTCTCCCGTTCGTGTTGTTCGTGTTGTTCGTGTTGTTCGTGTGGTTCGTGGTCAAAATTCTGACTTCGACACGTTGTCGATCAAACAGGCGTCGCCGTACGAGAAGAACCGGTAGCCTTCCGCGATCGCATGGGCATAGGCGGCCTTCATGCGCTCGGTGCCGCCCAGCGCTGAGACCAGCATGAACAGGGTCGACTTCGGCAGGTGGAAGTTGGTCCACAAAAGATCGCACGACCGCACGCGCACGCCCGGCGTGATGAAGATCGCCGTCTCGGCCGCGAAGGGATGGATGACGCCGTCATCGTCGCAGGCGCTTTCGATCAGCCGCAGCGACGTCGTGCCGACCGCGACGATGCGTCCGCCGGCGGCGCGCGTCGCGTTGATCCGGGCCGCCGACTCGGGCGTCACCACGCCGAACTCGGCGTGCATAATGTGGTCCTTCGTGTCCTCGACCTTCATCGGCAGGAAGGTACCGGCGCCGACATGCAGCGTGACGCGTTCGACGCTCACGCCCTTATCATGCAATTTTTCCAGAAGTTGGGAAGTGAAGTGCAGGCCCGCCGTCGGGGCCGCGACCGAACCTTCCTCGCGGGCGAAGACCGTCTGGTAATCGGTCAGGTCCTGCCTGTCTTCCTTGCGCTTGCTGCGAATGTACGGGGGTAGGGGCATGGCGCCGACGACGTGCAGCCGCTCGATCATCACTTGCGGTGTGCAATCGAAGTCGAGCGTGTAGATGCCGTCGTCGCCCTTGGTGCCGACGGTGGCTTGCAGGATGCAATCGGGCTGATCCTGACTTGCGAAACGCAATTCATCGCCCGGGCGGACGCGGCGGCCGGGCTTGAGGAAGGCCTGCCATCTCGATCCGTCCAGCATCTTGATCAGGGTGGCCTCGACCGCGACCTCGGCGCCGTCGCGCGGGCGCACACCGTGAAGCTGAACCGGCAGGACGCGGGTGTCGTTGACGACCAGCAGGTCACCCGGGCGCAGGAAGTCGGCGACATCGCCGACGTGGGCGTCGACCAGCGGGCCGTCCGCCGGCACGCGCAACAGCTTCGCCGCCTCACGCGGCTCCATGGGGCGGAGCGCGATGCGGTCCTCGGGCAGGTCGAAATCGAAATCGGAAACAAGCATGGCGCGGCTCAAACGCGCAAACACCGCTCAGGTCAAGTTTAAAAGCGTGTCTGCGCGGAATGCGCCGCGTTTGAAGCAATCTCCGGGTCGCCGTTCGCGACCCGGCAAGGGCGACCGCCCGCCACGCCCGTTGGCGCGAGGCTCGCCGCCCGCACCATGCGGCGCCTGAGCTGAATCAGGCGACCGCCGAGCCGGTCTGGGCCACGGCGTCCTTGATCCAGTCCAGCGCTTCGTCGAAGCTGTAGAAATAGTTCATGACCCGCTGCGGAAACAGGGACTGGGTCGAGCCCTGGCGGGCGTGGACCAGCGGATCTTCGGAGACCACGGCGGCGCGGGTGCCGCTGTCGCGGCCGCGCGCCCACTGGTTCCAGCGGCCGGCCAGGTCCTCGATGTCCGAGCCAAGGACCGCGCCGTCGTGACGGCGCATGTCGATGATGGTGTGATATTCCCAGGGCCGGTCGAGTTGCGCGAGTTGCGTCAGCAGGCTGTCGTTGATCTCTTCGCCGTCGATGGCGCCGATATAGCGGACGACGAAGAGTTTATTGTCTTCGTCCACCGAAAGGGTCAGGCGCGATCGGCTCATACGGGTCATCCTGGGAGGGCAAAGGTTTTATCGTTTTGTCCGACTTTACCCCGATCAGGCTTAAGGGACCGTATACGAAAATACCGGCCCGCGGCGAGCGGACCGGTATGCCTTTAGTCTGTGCCTGAGGCCGTTTACGCCACGTCGGCGGCGACGCGGAACGAGACGATCTTGCCCGGGGCGCGCGGCGGCTCGCCCTTGGGCAGGGCGTCGACATGGTCCATGCCGTCGGTCACTTCGCCCCAGACGGTGTACTGGTTGTCGAGGAAACGGGCGTCGTCGAAGCAGATGAAGAACTGGCTGTCGGCCGAGTCGGGGTTCTGCGAGCGGGCCATCGAGCACACGCCGCGCACGTGGGGTTCCTTGGAG
>FTDB01000747.1_pt1 | contig 15690 bp, 13 predicted proteins | sample 1639741 | NCBI WGS metagenome assembly FTDB01 (sample SAMEA3914869, study PRJEB12502) | metagenome | biome: forest; material: soil | place: USA | collected 2012-03-12 | depth 0.1 m | reverse complement strand
GCAGCGCCTGCGCCGCTATTCCAAGTCGATCATCATCAAGGGCGCAAAGTCGCCCGAGCGCCTGCTCGACGAGGTCACCCTGTTCCTGCACCAGGTCGTCTCCGAGCTGTCGCCCGAGCAGCAGCGCCTGCTGAAAAAGGCCAAGTCGCGCGACGCCATGCTGGAAGGCCGCCGCATCCTGGTGGTCGAGGACGACGTGCGCAACGTCTACGCCGTCACCAACATCTTCGAGCCGCTCGGCGCCGTCATCACCATCGCCCGCAACGGCCGCGAGGCGCTGGAAGCGCTGGAAAAGGTCCAGGGTTCGCCTGGCACCGCCATCGACCTCGTCCTGATGGACGCCATGATGCCGGAAATGGACGGCCTGACCGCCACGCGCGAAATCCGCAAGCGACCTGAGTGGAAGAAGCTGCCGGTCATCATGCTCACCGCCAAGGCGATGAAGGACGACCAGGAAAAGTGCCTCGACGCCGGCGCCAACGACTACATGGCCAAGCCCATCGACGTCGAGAAGCTGGTGTCGCTGGTACGGGTGTGGATGCCCGGCTGATGGATACCATGGCGACTTCCAGGACCGACGAGATCGAAATCCGGCTTCTGCTCGAAGCCGTGTTCCTGAAGTACCACTATGACTTCCGCGGCTACGCCATGGCCTCGATCCGCCGCCGCCTGCACCAGGCGCGCGACCGTTTCCAGTGCCGCTCGTTCTCGATGCTGCAGGACCTCGTGCTGCACGACGCCAACGTCCTGACCGAACTCCTGCCCTATCTCACCGTCCAGGTCAGCGAACTGTTCCGCGACCCGCAGTATTTCAGGGCCATCCGCGAAAAGGTGGTGCCGCATCTCCTCACCTACCCGTCACTCAAGGTGTGGATCGCCGGCGTCAGCACAGGCGAGGAACTCTATTCCTTCGCCATCCTGTTCCGCGAGGAAGGCCTGGAGGACCGCACCCTGTTCTACGCCACCGACATCAATCCCGACGCCCTGAAAAAGGCCGAAGCCGGCGTCTACGATATCGAGCGCATGAAGCTGTTCACCGAAAATCACCGGCTGTCCGGCGGCCGGTCGTCGCTGTCGGACTACTATACCGCCGCCTACGGCAAGGCGCAGTTCGACAAGTCGCTTCGCGCCCGCACCGTCTTTTCCGACCACAGCCTGGCCACCGACGCCGTCTTCGCCGAAACCCAGCTCATTTCCTGCCGCAACGTCCTGATCTATTTCGACCGGGCGCTGCAGGACCGCGCCATCGGCCTGTTCAAGGGGTCGCTCGGCCGCAAGGGCTTCCTCGGCCTCGGCGCCAAGGAAACGCTGCGCTTTTCCAGCCACGCCGACGCCTTCAGCGACTTCTCGCGCGAGGAACGCATCTACCAAAGGCGGGACGTGGCATGAGGAAAACCAGACCCGAAGCCGTCGTCATCGGCGCCTCGGCCGGCGGGGTCGAAGCCCTGTCGGTGATCTTGCCCGCCCTGCCGGCCGACTATCCCCTTCCGGTCATGGTGGTCATCCACATGCTGCCCGACCGGCGCAGCGTCATGGCCGAGCTGTTCGCGCAGAAATGCCGCGTCAAGGTGGTCGAAGCCGAGGACAAGGAGGCGATCGAGCCGGGCACGGTCTATTTCGCCCCGCCCGACTATCACGTGCTGGTCGAAACCGACCGCCGCCTGTCGCTGTCGTCGGAAGAACCGGTGCTCTATTCGCGCCCGGCCATCGACATCCTGTTCGAAACCGCCGCCGACGCCTATGGCGCAGCCCTGATCGGCGTGGTGCTGACCGGCGCCAATGCCGACGGCGCCAACGGCCTGAAAGCCATAGCCGCGGCCGGCGGCATGACCCTGGTCCAGACGCCGGAACTGGCCTATGCCGACGCCATGCCGCGCGCGGCGCTGGCCACCGCGCCGGCCTCGCTCAGCCTGGCGCCGGACGCCATCGCCGATCATCTCATCCAGGCGGTGCGGCGATGAGCGCTATCGAGATCACCCCCCGCGTCAGGCCGGTCAATATCCTGCTGGTCGACGACCGCCCGGAAAACCTGATTTCGCTCGAAGCCATGCTGCGCCGCGACGGGCTGGTGTCGCTGAAGGCGGCCTCGGCGCGCGAGGCGCTGGAAATCCTGCTGAAGGAAGACGTCGCCCTCGCCCTGCTCGACGTCCAGATGCCGGAAATGGACGGCTTCGAACTGGCCGAAATCATGCGCGGCAACGAACGCACCCGCCGCATCCCGATCATCTTCCTGACCGCCGGCAGCGCCGACCGCACCCGCCGTTTCCGCGGCTACGAGGCCGGCGCCGTCGACTTCCTCGAAAAACCGCTGGAGCCGGACATCCTGCGCTCCAAGGTCAGGATTTTCTCCGAGCTGTACCAGCAGCGCCAGCAGATCAACGACCAGATGGACAACCTGCGCGCCTACGCCGAGGAAAACCTGCGCCTTTTGCAGGAAAGCCGCGCCGCCGCCGAGGCCCTGCAGGACGCCGACCGGCGCAAGGACGAGTTCCTCGCCACCCTGGCGCACGAACTGCGCAATCCCCTGGCGCCCATCCGCAACGGGTTGCAGATCCTGCGCATGTCGAAGGGTGACGGCGAACGCGCCGAAGAGGTGCGCGGCATGATGGACCGCCAGCTGACCCACCTCGTCCGCCTGATCGACGACCTGCTCGACGTCTCGCGCGTTTCCCAGGGCAAGATCGACCTGCGCCGGGAACCGATCGCGCTGCAGGACGCCGTCAACGCCGCCATCGAGGCCAGCCGGCCGCTGATCGAGGCCTCGCGCCACACCTTCAGCCTGGTTATGCCCGACGAGCCGCTGCTGGTCGACGGCGACATGACCCGCCTGGCACAGGTGGTGTCGAACCTGATCAACAACGCCGCCAAATATACGCCCGAGGGCGGCCACGTCGCCGTCACCGTCCAGCCGGCGGGACTGCAGGCCGAAATCGTCGTCAGCGACAACGGTCTCGGCATCGCGCCCGACATGCTGCCCAAGGTGTTCGACCTGTTCACCCAGGTCGACAGTTCGATCGACCGTTCCCAGGGCGGCCTCGGCGTCGGCCTGGCCCTGGTGCGCAAGCTGGTCGAGATGCACGGCGGCCTTGTCATCGCCCAAAGCGACGGTCCGGGCGCCGGCAGCCGCTTCACGATCCGCCTGCCGCAATCGCGCGCCACGGCCGGCGGCACCGCGCCGCGCCATGCCGCGCCGTTCGAAGGGCCGGTGCGGCCGCTCAACATCCTGATCGTCGACGACAATGTCGATTCGGCGCAGACGACGCGGTGGATGCTGGACCTGATCGGCCACGCCGCCGAGGTCCGCCACGACGGCCGCGAAGCCATCGAAGCCGCCGCCGCCGCCCCGCCCGACGTCATCTTCCTCGATATCGGCATGCCGGGCATGAACGGCTACGACGTCTGCCGCGAACTCCGCCGCATCCCGGCGCTGAAGGATACGGTTCTTATTGCCCAGACGGGCTGGGGCCAGGAGAGCGACCGCCAGCAGGCCTTCGACGCCGGCTTCGACCACCACGTCACCAAACCGGTATCCCTCGACCTCGTCACCGGCCTGCTCGCCGATGTCCAGAAAGCGCGGGCGGAAAGGATGACGGGCGCCTGATTTATCGGATTTTTACGACATGTCCGGCCTAACCTGACTTTTCTCTTACAATAAATCGGCCAAACATGCTTTTACCGGAAACAGCCTTGACGGCTGGATGAACAGGGAGACGGTTATGGACAGCTTGGACACGGGACCGCGCATGACCGAAACACCCACCGGCGACATCCTACGCGTCATGATCGTCGAGGACAACGAAGCCTTGGCCCAGACCACCGGCTGGCTGATCGAGATGCTGGGCTATGATTACAAACTGGCCGGCAGCGCCCATCAGGCGCTGGCCGAGGTCACGGCCTATGCCCCGCATGTCATGATGCTCGATCTCGGCCTGCCGGGCATGAACGGCTACGACCTGTGCCGCGCCCTGCGCGCCGATCCCGGCCTGAAAGACACGGTCTTCGTCGCCCAGACCGGCTGGGGCGAGGCCGAGCACCGCCGCATGAGCGCCGAAGCCGGCTTCCATCATCACCTGGTCAAGCCGGTCTATCTCGAAGCGCTTGAGGACATGCTGAACGGCATCGCCAGGGCCAGAGCCTAAATCCAGCTTAAATCCCCGGTTCCGGCGTATAGGTGACCCTGTGCTCCAGCGCCTGGCCGGCCAGCACGGCCAGAGCCACGATGCCGGCGCCAAGCACCGCCGACAGGATCACGCTGGTCAGGGGCAGGTTCAGTACATTGCTTTCGACGCGCTGCACCTTGTCGCCGACCGTCCGGGCGGCGCGGATGACGGGATTGCGCGGCGGTGCCGCCTGAAGGATGAGGGGATCGGCCGAGTCCATGAAAGCCTCCTGTGAAACGTCAGCCGCGATCCTAGCCGGACCGGCGTAAAAGCGGGCAGCGGTATGGGTTGCGCCCGAGTCAAAATCCGGTGCGGCCGGCTCCTTACCGAAGATTTACAGCCTCTTCGGCCGCCCGGCATGTTCAACTTACCCGCGTGGGCCTACATTGCGCTCAAGGCTTTATTTTCCAGGCTTTTGCGTGAGGTAACCCATGGCCGCCCAGCCGAAATCCGCCCACACTGACCGCGCCTTCGAAGGCCACGCCAAGGCCGGCACCGAGGATGCCGCCAGCCAGTCGCACCTGCCCGGCGCCGGTCATGACGAACGCGGCCGCTACGGCAAGAGCGTGCCCGATCCGGACAGCCGTGACGGCGGTCCCAAGACCCAGCCACGCAAGGGAGACAAGTCATGACCAGCCTGATCACCGTCATCGCTTCGTTCTTCAAGGGCTTCTTCGGCGGCGGCACGCCGCACAGGACCATGATGCGCCACGACAAGCGCCTGCGCGACAATCTCGGCGAAGGCCAGGTCGACGCCATGATCGACGACAGCTTTCCGGCCAGTGATCCGCCCAGCACCTACTGAAGGAACCACGCCATGTTGGTGAAAGACCTGATGACCACCGATTTCCGCCTCGCCTCGCCGCAGACCACCCTGCGCCAGGCTGCCGAAATGATGCGCGACGGCCATTACGGCTATCTGCCGGTCGGCGACAACGACCACCTGATCGGCGCCGTCACCGATCGCGATATCGTCGTGCGCGGCGTCGCATCGGGCTTCGAGCCCCAGACGCCGATCCGCGAAGTGCTGTCGAAAACCATCGTCTACTGCTTCGAGGACGACGAAATCGCCGAGGCCGGCGACCTGATGAAGCGCGAACAGATCCGCCGCCTCGCCGTGCTCAACGGCAACAAGCGCATGGTCGGCATCGTCACCCTGGGCGATATCGCCCGCATCACGCACAACACCAAGCTCACCGGCGATATCGAGGCCGAGGTCGCCCAGCACTGAGGCTTCAGCCAAAGGTGAAGCTGTAGGCCCGGACGCCGGGATCGAGGAACTCGATCTCGAAGGTATGATCCGTGACCGGCCCGGCCTGGCGTATCAGTTGATAAAGCCGGTTCTCCGTCACGATACCATTGCCTTGCCCGTCGATGTCGCTGCCGTGGTCGGCGCCCAGCGCCTTGCCATCAATCGTAACGCGGAAGCGCACCGGCTTGCCGTTGTCACCCGGCCCCAGCACCAGGTGCAGGTCGCGGGCGTGGAAGCGATAGGCGATTTGTCCGCCGGCGGTCTCAAGCACCGCCTGCTGGCCGCCGACGGTCCAGCTTCCGCCCAGCGCCCAGTCGTTCAGGTTCAGCGCAACCAGGCCGTAGCCATGCCGCACATCGTGAACCGGTCCGCCCGGCGAGACGAAATGGCTGGCACGGCTGTAGCCGATATAGGTTTCGGGCGAGCGAACATCGGCGCCGTCGGCGGCGGCCTCGGCGCCCGTGGCCACCACTTTCGCCTGGCCCGGCATGAACATCTTGCCGTGCGCCTCGGCCAGCAGGCGCCGGATGGCGGTCTCCGTCTCGTCGTAATGGCTTTCGCCATTATGGACGTAGCGGATGCGCCCCTCGGCGTCGATCAGGTAATGGGCCGGCCAGTAATGGTTCTGGAAGCCCCGCCACAGCGCCTTGTCGTTGTCGATGGCCACCGGATAGGTGATGCCCAGGTCCTTGACCGCCTTTGCCACATTGGCCTCGTCGCGCTCAAAGGCGAACTCGGGCGCATGGACGCCGATGACGACCAGGCCCTGGTCGCGATAGGCCTGGTCCCACGCCCTGACGTAGGGCAGAGAGCGCAGGCAGTTGATGCAGGAATAGGTCCAGAAATCGACCAGCACGACCTTGCCGCGCACGGCCTGCGGCGTCAGGGGCGGGGAATTGAGCCAGCCCGTCGCCCCGCCCAGATCCGGCAGCCTGCCCTGGACCGCCAGGCCGGACGACGGCGCCTTCTGCGGCGTCACCTTGTCGAGCAGGGCCTGCTCGATGGTCGACGTGCCCGACAGTGACAGCTTCGTCAGGAAGCGGGTATCGACACCCGTGGCGATGGCGACGACGCCGACCAGCACCGCGATACCAAGCCCCTTGCGCACCCATTCGCCGGCGCCGAGCGATTTTTTCATGGCGGCGAACACCTTGCCGCCCACCAGCAGGGCCAGGGCCAGCGAGGTCGCCGCCCCCAGGGCATAGGCCAGCAAGGCCAGAGAGGTCGACACACTGGCACCGTTCAGCGCCGCGCCGGTGAGGACAAGGCCGAGAATAGGCCCGGCGCACGGCGCCCACAACAGGCCGGTGGCGATGCCGAGGAGGAAGGAGGCGACGAAAGGCGACGACGGCTTGTCCGGCGCCGACGCTGTCTCGGTCAGGCGCGCCCCCAGCGCCACCAGCGGCCGGGTGACGCGGTCGGCCAGGGCCGGAAACAGCAGCAGGAGGCCGAACGCCGCAAGAGTGGCGACGCCGGCAAAGGTGATCGTCAGGCCCAGCAACAGCGGCAGGCCGCTCCTGATGAACGGCTGGTCGGCGCGGGCGAAGACGAACGGCAGAACCGGCAGGATGCAGGGACTGACAATGGTGAAGGCGCCGCCGAGATAGGCCAGGACGAACAGGAGCATGATGCGATCCGAAAACAGAGACACCGACTATACGCTGCGCGCGGCCGCCGGGTTACCCCGCGCCCGGCAAAAATCAGCGGCTGCCCGTGATGGGGCTGTTTTCAGCCTGTCATGGAACGGCGCTATACTTGCGTCCGTGTCCTGAGGAGTTCGCATGTTCCCTTCCTTCCCCGACCGCCGCCAGCTGCTGCTGGGCGGCGGCGCCGTCGCCGCCTCGCTGGTCCTGCCTGGCACCGGCCGCGGCCAGACCGTGCTTGCCGATACGCCGTTCACCCTGGGCGTCGCCTCGGGCGATCCGTGGCCCGACGGCTTCGTCATCTGGACGCGCCTGGCGCCGAAGCCGCTGGACGAACATGCCGGCATGACCATGGCGCCAGGCGGCGTGCCGGTGACCTGGGAAGTGGCCGCCGACGAAGGCTTCGCCCAGGTGGTGCGGACGGGCGACGCCGTCGCCTGGGCCGAACTGGGCCACAGCGTCCATGTCGAAATTAGCGGTCTCGATCCGCACCGTCCCTACTGGTACCGCTTCACCTGCGCAGGCTTCCGCTCGCCCGCCGGCCGCGCCAGGACCGCGCCCGTCGTCGGCAGCCGGCTGGACAGCGTCCGCTTTGCGGTGGCCGGATGCCAGCAATACGACGCCGGCTTCTACACCGCCTACCGCCACATCAGCGAGGAAGACGTCGATTTCCTGTTCCATTACGGCGACTATATCTACGAAGGCCGTTACGGCGACGAAGCGAAAAAGCCGCGCCATGTCGTGGGCGACGAACCATTCAGCCTGGACGACTACCGCCGCCGCTACGCGCTTTACAAGCTCGACCCCGACCTCCAGGCGGCGCACGCCAGCTGCGCCTGGTTCGTCACCAACGACGACCACGAAATCCAGAACAACTGGGCCGGGAGCAGCGACCAGAACGGCACGCCGCCGGAGATTTTCCTGCTGCGCCGCCAGGCCGCGTTCCAGGCCTATTACGAAAACATGCCGCTGCGCAAAACCTCGCTGCCGCGCGGTCCGGACATGCAGATCTACCGCCGCGCCATCTATGGCGACCTGCTCAACGCCAATTTCCTCGACACGCGCCAGTTCCGCACCGACCAGCCGTGCGGCGACGGCTTCCAGCCCTATTGTTCCGAGGCTTTCGCGCCAAAGGCGCAGATGATCAATGCCAAGGAGGAGGCGTGGCTGCACGACAGCCTGACCCGGCCGCACGCACGCTGGAACCTGGTCGCCCAACAGGTGATGATGATGCCCATGGACCGCCGCAACAAGGCCGACGCAGGCTATGGCGTCATCAACAACCTCGATTCCTGGGCCGGCTACCCCGAGGCGCGGCAGAGGATGGTCGAGCATTTCCGCGGGCTGGGCAATGTCGTGGTGGTGACGGGCGACGAGCACCAGAATTTCGCCGGCGAACTGCGCGACAAGGGCGTGGACGGCCAGGCGCTGGCCGTCGAGTTCGTCTCGACCTCGATCAGTTCGGGCGGCAACGGCAGCGATACGCGCCCCGGCACCGACATCCTGAAAAGCCATAATCCCCAGCTGGATTTCGAAAACGACCAGCGCGGCTACCTCATCTGCGATGTCGGCCGCGATGTCTGGCGCACGGATGTCCGCGTGCTCGACTATGTCGACAGGCCGGGCAGCGGCGTCACGACCCGCGCCCGCCTCGCCGTCGAGCGCGGCAAGCCGAAGCTGGTCGAAGCCTGATCAGCCCCCTACTGCACACCCAGGGCTATCGCATATGGAAATGCGAGACTCCATTTTTTCCACCTCTCCCCTTTTCAAGGGGAGAGGATGCCGCGGAGCGGCAGGTGAGGGGTTCTTGCCGGCTGTGGGATAAACCCTCATCCGGCGTTCACGCCACTTCCTCCCCTTGAAAGAGAAAACGTGAGCAGGGTCAAAGCCATAGGCGATATCCCTCCTACTGCACCGGATGGCCGGGGGCGTAGGGGTAATCGAGCTTCTCGTAATAGTCGAGGTCGTGCTCCGGCGCCGCGTGGCCGGCCGGCAGGGGCAGGCCGTTCTTCGATTCGAAATAGGCGATCATGGCGTCGCGCCACCATTTCGCTTCACGCGCCTGTATGTTGAGGTTGGCGCTGACGGCGACGAAGCGGTCGTGATCGACATAGGGTTCCATCGCCGCCCATTGCGCCTGCATGTCCGTCACCTCGGCGACGCCCTGGTCGTACTGGCCGACCATGTCGTTCCACAGTGTCTGCCCGTCCTTCATTTTAAAGCTCCACGGCAGGTGATGGAACCACAGCAGGTACTTGTCGTCGCTCGTCTTGGCGTCCGCCCACATCTTTTGCACCGGCGGCGCATATTCGCCGAGGGCATCGCTGCCGGTCGAGGTGCGATCGAAGCCGACGCCGTCCTTGTCGGCCTGGGCGTAGTAGCACGGGTTCCATTCCGGCCGCGCCAGATCGCACACCCACGGGCCGGGGCCATAATGGTGTCCGGTGGCGAACTGATGGTGCAGGCCCAGCGGCGTCATATATTTCACCACCGTCTCGCGCGAGCGCATCATCATGTCGGTCATGGGGGCGACAAAACGCGGATCGTTGGAGAAGGTCATTTTCAGCCAGTCGGCGGCGATATCACGGCTGGAAGCCTCCGGGTCCCAGGCCAGGCGACCGTAGGCATACCAGTTGGCCTGGTCGAAATCGAGCCCGGTCCAGTTGCGGTCGTCGCCGACATTGGACACGCCGGCCATGCCGGTAAGAGTGTGGTGATCCAATGCTCCGTCGGTGATTCTGGACACCGTCGAGCCCTTGCCTTCAGCATAGGTGTCGGCCTTCAGCACCTCTTCATAGAGCGCCCCGAGATAGACCAGATGCGTCGCCTGGCCGAGATATTCCTTGGTGATCTGCACTTCCAGCATCTCGTTGGTCTTCGGCATGGCGCCGAACAAGGGATGAAAGGGTTCGCGCGGCTGGAAATCGATCGGGCCGTTCTTGATCTGCAGCAGCACATTGTCGGCGAACTGGCCTTCCACCGGCTTGAATTCGTTATAGGCCTGCTTGGCGCGGTCGGTGCTGTCCTTCTCGGAATAAACGAAGGCCCGCCACATCACGATGCCACCATGCGGCTTCAAGGCTGTCGCCAGCATGTTGGCGCCCTGGGCGTGGTCGCGGCCGTAATCGCCCGGCCCCGGCTGGCCCTCGGAATTGGCCTTGACGAGGAAGCCGCCGAAATCGGGAATGACGCTGTAGATTTCGTCGGCCTTGGCATTCCACCATTTTTGTACGTCCGGATCGAGCGGATCGGCGGTCTTGAGGCCGCCCAGTTCCATCGGCGCCGTCCACCTGGCCGACAGGTAGACGCGGATGCCGTAGGGCCGGAAGACCTGGGCGATGGCCGCCGTCTTGACCAGGTAGTCGTGCGTCAGGCTGTCGGACTTGGCGCCGACATTGTTGAGCACCACGGCGTTGATGCCGATCGAAGCCTCTGCGCGGGCATAGTCGGTCAGGCGCGGATCGACGACGTCGGGCAGCCGCCACCAGTCGAAAATCGAAAAGCCGGCATAGCCGCGCTCGATTGTGCCGGTCAGGTTGTCCCAATGATCCATCGAGCGGATCTTCACCTTGGGCGCATCGGAGATGTTGAGGCTGTCAACGCCTTGCCGCGTCTGCATCAGGCGCAGATAGCGGAAGGCGCCATACAGCACGCCGGTATCCGTATTGCCGGCAATGACGGTGACCGGATGGCCGTTCAGCGTGGTGGATTTGATAACGAAGCCTTCGTCGCCCGCCTGACGGAGGTCTATGGTCGCGCCATGCATGTCCGCGGGCGTCGCCAGGACGACCGCACCATCCGTGATTGCCACCGCGACCTGGGTCTGTTGCCCCAGCAGACCGTCGAAGCCGCGCTGAAGTTCGTTTTCGGCCGCCTTCAATGTCGCGCTGTCGCCGCCGACAACCTCGGTGGCGTGCGCCTTGTAATCCTGGAGATAGGACGCCTCGACCGGCCGGTAGCGCAGCCACAGGTCATAGCCGTCTTCTGCGTGGGCGGCTGTGGCGAAGCCGGCCACGCAGGCGGCCGCCATCAGGAAACGCAACATGATATCCTCCACTCTTTCACGTCTCCCACCGGAGGGGAGAAGGTGGCGCGAAGCGCCGGATGAGGGGGGCTTCATGGCCGCCCCTTTTTATCAAAGCTTGTACGCGGTTTTGGCCAGCTGATAGGCCAGCAGGTAAGCCAGTTCGTGCGCCTCGTCCTCGCCCAGGCGATGCTCGGCCACCAGCCGCGCCAGGAAGCCGCAGTCCATGCGCCTGGCCACATCATGGCGCGCCGGGATCGACAGGAAGGCGCGCGTATCGTCATTGAAACCGACCGTATTGTAGAAACCGGCCGTCTCCGTCGTCTGCTCGCGGAAGCGCGCCATGCCCTCGGGCGAATCGTTGAACCACCAGGCCGGCCCCAGCTTCAGCGCCGGATAATGCCCGGCCAGTGGCGCCAGTTCGCGTGCATAGGTCGTCTCGTCGAGCGTAAACAGGATCAGGGTCAGGCGCGGGTCATTGCCATGGGCGTCAAGCAGCGGTTTTAACGCCCGTACAAACTCGCCAGGCACAGGGATATCGGCCCCCTTGTCCCGGCCGAAACGATTGAAAACGAAGGGATTATGGCTGCGGTAGACGCCGGGGTGCAGTTGCATGACCATGCCGTCGTCCAGCGACATGCGCGCCATCTCGGTCAGCATGTGGCCGCGGAAAAGCTCGGCCTCGGCAGGCGTCACCTCGCCTGTCCGTACCTTGTCGTAAAGCGCCGACGCGTCCGCCGCAGGCAGATCGGCGGTGAAAGCGCTGGGATGGCCGTGATCGGTCGATGTGGCTCCGGCTTCGTGGAAAGCGGCCCGCCGCACGCGATGGGCGCGCAGATAGCCGGCAAAAGTGGAAATATCCTCGCCGCTGATCTCGCCGAATCGCACCAGATTTTCAGTAAAATCAGCATGTTCTGGATCCATGACCGGATCGGGGCGATAGGCGGTCACCACCCTGCCCTGCCATCCCGAATCACGGATCGCCTTGTGGTGCCGCAAATCGTCGAGCGGGCTTTCCGTGGTGGCGATGACCTCGATATTGAAGCGCTCGAACAGGCTGCGCGGACGGAATTCGGGCCGCTTCAGGCAGGCGTCGATATGGTCGTAATAGAGATCGGCCGTCGCCTTATCGAGGCAGACATCGATACCGAAGACCTCGGCGAACACCCAGTCCAGCCACATGCGCGACGGCGTGCCGCGAAACAGGTGATAGTTTTCCGCCAGCACCCGCCAGATCTTGCGTGGGTCGCTATCGACCGGCGTGCCATCCTTCGATGGAATACCCAAGGATTCCAATGCAATGCCCTGGCTGTATAACATGCGGAAAACATAATGGTCCGGCACGATCAGCAGGTTTGCCGGATCGGCAAACGGCGCATTGCCAGCAAACCATTCCGGATCGGTATGGCCATGCGGGCTGATGATGGGCAGTTCGGCGACGCGGGCATACAGGCGCCGGGCGATGGCGCGCGTCTGCGTTTCCGCAGGGAAAAGCCGGTCGGGATGAAGCGTCAGCGGTTTCATGCGTTCCCTCCCCTCTCCTCGCAAGCGAGGCGAGGGAGTGACTTACCAGTTGAACATCGTGCCGTCGCGCAGGCGATTCACCGGCAGGTAGGCGCGGCTGTAGGGATATTTCGCTGCCAGGGTTTCATCGATATCGACACCCAGACCCGGCGCTTCGGATACATGGAGGAAACCGTCGCGGAAATGATAACCGTGCGGGAAGACTTCGTCCGTCGCTTCAGTGTGGCGCATATATTCCTGGATGCCGAAGTTCGGGATCGACAAGTCGAAATGCAGCGCCGCCGCCATGGTCACCGGCGACAGGTCGGTGGCGCCGTGGCAGCCGGTGCGCACGTTATAGAGATCGGCGAAGGCGGCGATGCGCTTGAGATGGGTGATACCGCCGGCATGGACGACCGTGGCGCGGATATAGTCGATGAGCTGGTTGCTGATCAGGTCCTTGCAGTCCCAGATCGAACTGAAGATTTCACCCACCGCCAGCGGCGTCGTCGTATGCTGCCGGATCAGGCGGAAATTGTCCTGGTTTTCGGCCACCACCGCGTCTTCCAGCCAGAACGGGCGATAGGGTTCGAGATCACGCCCCAGCCGTCCGGCCTCGATCGGCGTCAGGCGATGGTGGACGTCGTGCAACAGGTGGACATCGTCGCCAAGGGCCTCGCGCGCCGCCCGGAACAATTCCGGCACCACGCGCATATAGGCCGGCGTATCCCACAGGTTCTCGGCCGGCAGGTCGCTGTCGGCCGGTTCGTAGAACATCTTGTCCTTGGAAACGCCGTAGGTCGAATCGAGCCCGGGCACGCCGCACTGCAGGCGGATGGCCTTGTAACCCATGGCCTTGTAATCCCGGGCCACCGCCACCGTGTCCTCGATCGACACGCCGTTGGCATGGCCGTAGACCATGATGCCGGAGCGGCAGGCGCCGCCCAGCAACTGATACAGCGGCAGGCCCGCCGCCTTGCCCTTGATATCCCACAGCGCCATGTCGACGGCGGCGATGGCCGACATGGTCACCGGCCCGCGCCGCCAGTAGGCGCCGCGATAGAGGAATTGCCAGATATCCTCGATCCTGTGGGCGTCGCGGCCGATCAGGCAGGGTATGACGTGGTCTTCGAGATAGCTGGCCACCGACAGTTCGCGGCCGTTCAGCGTGGCGTCGCCGATGCCGTAGACGCCCTGGTCGGTCTCGATCTTCAGGGTGACGAAATTGCGCCCCGGGCAGGTCACGATCACCCGCGCGGCGCGAATGATCAGCGGCGCGTGCGCGGCGGATACGCCGGTCGTGGGCCTGCCATCGGCGGGGTAGTTTGAATCCATCATGAACGGCCTTGTACTCTGGTTTCCTTTACCGCTCCCCGGGGATACCGGCCGGCGGCCTTGCACAATTGGTCTTACCAATAACCCATTCTGATCTGATCCCCACCGACAATGCAAGCGCTTTTTTGTTATGACGCCTGACGAAGGTGTTGTGGCGAGGGTGCAAAAAAATTCAAATACACAAAAGAATAATACATACAATTCATTTCGTGTCAGACCATGCCCGCCATCGCTCACTCGGAATTTGTCGGGTACGGCGCAGGGCGATCCGACCTTGCGTCGTCGCAAAAATGGCACATCTGACCATAATTGTCCGTTTATAATCCGGCAATTCTTGTGCGCCGCAAAGACAACGCTGTCAACGAATACAGGCTTGAATATCCATGCCTTTAAGCCCTGCAGCCTGACGCCTTACCACCAATCCATGCGACTTGAGGTGCGAAACCTTGGCTATTTGTCTGTCAAATTTGCGATAGCGTGCGGCGCAAAATTGAAAATTGGTCAGGCCATAATTGACAAAATGAATCTGGCCAATTACCACTGCCTGCCATGTGACCGCTAACAAGACGCGGCATCACGATAAGAATTGCAACCAATGCAAATCCCAAAGGGAGAGAAGCCAATGTCAAATACACGGGTGAAATTTCGCCGTCTTTCCAGGGCCGCCCTGCTCGGCGCCACCGGCCTGCTTGGCCTGATGGCCTGCGCCGCCGCCGCCCAGGACACCACAACCACCGCCACCGCGCCGGCGGCCACGGACGACACCAACACGGTCGTCGTCGTCACCGGCTACCGCGCCTCGCTGCAAAACTCGACCCAGGCCAAGCGGCACGCCGTCGGCTTCCAGGATTCGATTTTCGCCGAAGACATCGGCAAGTTTCCGGATAACAACCTCGCCGAATCCTTCAACCGCATCCCGGGTGTCGTGATTTCGCGCGAAATCGACGGTGAAGGCACGACCCTGTCGATTCGCGGCCTCGGGCCCAGCTTCTCGCGCGTCCTGCTTAACGGCGCGGCCGTCGCCACCGCCTCGACCGGCGATGCCAACACCAACAATTCCAACCGCGAAGTCGACCTCGACATCTTCCCGCCGGAACTGTTCACCCAGTTGACAGTCTACAAGACCCCTTCGGCCTCGCAGGTCGAAGGCGGCGTCGCCGGCACGGTCGACATGCGCCAGGCGCGCCCGTTCGACTTCAAGGGTGACAAGCTGCAGTTCTCGGTGGAAGGCAGCAAGAACAGCCTGGCCAGCAAGGACGGCTGGAAGGGCTCGCTGCTCGCCTCGAAGCGCTTCGGCAACTGGGGCATCCTGTTCGGCGTCGCCCGCCAGAAGAGCCAGATCAATGTCGAGGGGTTTGAATCGGTCGGCTGGACCAACCCGAACCTGTCGGCGGCGCAGGACGCCTCGGCCACCCGTAACTCGACCGGTGGCGGCAACTGGACCATTCCGGCCACGGCGCCGGCCGGCACCGACGGCATTCCCGCCGGCACCACCATCGACCAGGCGTGGCTGCTGGCCAACAATCCGGGCGTCACCATCGACGCCATCGACAATGGCATCATCCCGCGCCTCGGCCGTCCGATGCATTATTACGGCGACCGTGACCGCACCAGCGGCATCCTCAGCCTGGAATACAAGACCGACAGCTTCCACTTCTGGCTCGACACCATGGTGGCCCAGAAGGACAACAACCAGCAGCGCACCGACATGGACTTCGTCGGCCGTAACGGCAGCTTCATTCCGATGAACATGAAGGTCGACCGTTCGGACTG
>FTDB01000566.1_pt1 | contig 15739 bp, 21 predicted proteins | sample 1639741 | NCBI WGS metagenome assembly FTDB01 (sample SAMEA3914869, study PRJEB12502) | metagenome | biome: forest; material: soil | place: USA | collected 2012-03-12 | depth 0.1 m | reverse complement strand
GTGCTGGCCCGGAACGGCGTCGCGACCGTGTCGGTTGATGTGACCAACAGCGGCAAGGTCGCGGGCGACGCGGTGCCGCAGCTCTATGTCCACCATCTGGGATCGAAGGTCGCGCGCCCGATCGAGCAGCTCGCCGGCTTCCAGCGCGTGCATCTTGCCCCCGGCGAGACCAGGACGGTCAGGATTCCGCTCAAGGCGGCCGAGCTCGCTTACTGGAACGGCAAGGCGCTGACGGTGGAAGCCGAGCCGGTCGAGCTTCGGATCGGGGACAGTTCGGCGGACATCCTGCTCCGGCGATCGTTGACGGTGCGGTAGAGCTGGCGGGCCATCGAAGCCCGCGCGCGATCGACCCCTCCCGCGGCCGCCGGTCGCCCGTCCGGCGCCGGCGGCTTTGCTGCGTTCGAGCGCTATCAAACACTTAGCCGAAGCCTTTCCGGGCGATGAAACCGGAACGCTAGCGTAGCGTTTCCTGCCCCCCGTGCTTGCTTGTTTTCATGAGGAGAAGAATGGCGGCTGACAGTGAGGATATTTTTGGTCGTGCGACCCGCAAACTGGAGCGGCTCGCACCCTTGGACCAAACCGATCGGCAGGCCATTCAAGCGCTCCACGCCCGGATCGAGACGCACCCCGCGCACAGCGTGCTGGTGAAGGACGGGGCGCGCGCGACGCATTGCACCTTGCTGATCGACGGCTTTGCCTGCCGGCACAAAGAGACCAGCAGTGGCGGGCGCCAGTTGCTGTCACTGCACCTGCCGGGCGATTTCCTGGACCTGCAGGCGATGTTCCTGACGCGGGTGGATTTCACGGTGCAGACACTGAGCCCGGCGACGATCGCGCGCGTGCCCGCGGCCGATCTGCGCGCGCTGGCGCAGGACCGCCCCACCATCTGCATGGCATTGTGGCGCGACACGCTGATCGACGCCGCGGTCGCGCGCGAATGGATCGTCAATGTCGGTCGGCGCGGCGCGATGGCGCGGATAGCGCATCTGCTGTGCGAATATGCCGCGCGGCGCGAGGCGGCCGGTTTCGGACCACCCGAACGGTTCGACCTGCCGATGACGCAGGAGCAGATCGGCGACGCAACCGGGCTGACCAGCGTCCACGTCAACCGCAAGCTGCACGACCTGGAGGATATGGGCGTAATCGCGCGCGACCGACGCGACCTGCACATCCGTGACTGGGACAAATTGTCGCGGATCGCCGACTTCGACGCCGCTTATTTGCACCATGCCGCCTGAAATAAATCCATGTTTATACCTGCGCCCGAACCTGTCGATAAATAGCTGTCCCCTAAGCGCAAATGTGCGCGCTTTCTGGGGAACAAGTGCAGACCGAGCTTTCCAAATTCCGATCGAGCCGGCTGACTGCCTTCGGCGATCTGAGCCCTGCCGAACAGGCGGCCTTGCACGGCCTCGCTGAACCCTATCTTCCCTTTGGGCGGAACGAGGTGATCCGCAGCGAAGGCCAGTCGCCGCCCTGTCTGTATCATCTGCTGGAAGGCTGGGCGATCAGCAGCATCGCGCTGGAGGATGGCGCACGCCAATATCTGAAGATCCATCTCGCCGGCGACATCATGGGCGCGCCCAGCCTGCCCTACGAACAGGCGGTCGAGACGCTGACCACGTTGACCCATGCCCGGGTGGCGCGGATTTCGCTGACAGCGATGGGCAAGGTGTTCGAGGACTTCCCGCGGCTGGCGGCCTTTCTATTCCTGGCGACACAGGAAGAGCGCGTCATTCTGATGGACCGTTTGACCGCGGTCGGCCGCTCGGACGCAATCCGCCGGATTGCGGGACTGTTCGTCCACCTGCACGATCGGCAGGTGTTGCTGGGCCACGATTCCGCCGCCCCGATCGAGATGCCGCTGACGCAGGACCAGATCGCCGATCTGCTCGGCCTGACCCCGATCCATGTGAACCGTACGCTCAGACGGATGGACGTGGAAGGCTATGTCGTGCGCAAGCGCGGACAGGTCGAATTGCGCCGTTTCGACGATCTGCGCGCGATGGTCGGCCTGCCGGCGCGCATCATCCGCCGCGACCTATCCTGGCTGCCGCCCTCACAGGGCTAGACGTCAGCGCTGGCGTCCGCCGCCGCCCGCCGCGCTGTGGGTGGCGGTGAAGTGGAGCGTGAAGAAGATCAGGCCGGTCTCGTCCGTGACGCGCATGATCCAATCGTCATGGTTCCAGAAGGCCTTGGGCGCATCGCGCAGCAATTCAGAGAAATAGCAGACGGCATGTTCGCGCGCAGCGTCGAGGCCGGCCAAATCCATGCCTTCCTCATCGGCATGGACGGCGCCATCTTCCACGTGGAAGAAATATCTTGGCATTGCGACTCCGTGGCCCCCGCCCGGACGCCCTGTTAGGCATGAGGGTTGATCCAAATCAATATGGTTTGTCCGCTATTTAGCAGAAAACTGGGGATCATTTCGGCATGAGGGCGCGGTTTGCGATCCGGCCCGCCGTAAAGGACGCCGACCTGGCGGACGCGGCATCCCTGTTCCGACACTATGCCGCATCCCTGCCGATCGACCTTGGCTATCAGGGGTTCGAGGACGAACTGGCGCGCCTGCCCGGCAGATATGCCCCGCCTGCGGGCGCCCTGCTGATCGCGCGAGACGCGGCCCGAACCGCGATCGGCTGCGTTGCGCTGCGCCCGCTGGAAGACGGCATTTGCGAGATGAAGCGGCTGTGGGTGCAGCCCGAGGCGCGCGGGCATGGCCTGGGCGGCGCGCTGATTGCGGCGATCGTCGATGCCGCCCGGACCGCATGCTATCGCGAGATGCGACTCGACACGCTGCCGACGATGCATGGCGCGCTCGCCGGCTATGCCAAAGCAGGGTTCCGCGAAATCCCGGCTTATTATCCGACCCCGATCGGGGAAACCGTCTTCCTTGCGCTGACGCTCTGACTCCGTCTGGCCTGGGCGCCGCACGACCGGGCGGGCAATCGATCCCTACCGAGCGGAAACCGGAAACGGTTTTACCATCCAAGGTGTTGATAAGCTTAGCATCGACCTGGCTTACCCCCCTTGTCGGTGCGCCTGGGTTCCAAGACCCGGGCACAAGCAGTGAGCCCCGCCGCAGCCCCCCAAATGCGTGCGGGGCTCGTTTGCGTCGGGGTTAGAGCGGGCGACCTTCGCCGACATCGTAGGCGGTGAGATGGCGGTCGCCGATGCCAAGCGCCTCCCACGCCGCGCGCCATTCGATCAGGTGCGGGGCCTCGGAGTGCCGATAGAGCGCAGCTTGGTCTTCCCACACTTCCTTCACGTGGATCAGGCCGGGATCGAACAGGTCCTCGGCATAGACGTAGAGCAGGCAGCCCACCTCGGCGCGGCTCGCCTCGACCATCCGCCGCATCGCGGGGCGCGCGGCGGCAAGGTTGCGGGGCGGCAGACGCACGGTTCCGACGATCAGCAGCATGGCGGCGATCAGGCCGGGTGGCCGGTCATCGCCTTCATCCAGGCGAGCCAGAAGGGCTGATAGAAAAGCCAGTCGGCGAGCGCTTCATTGGCGAAGATCCAGAGCGCTGCGCCGACATAAGCCGGGTGCAGGCTGCGCCGTGTGGCGAGATCGTAGGCGCCGACGGCGAGCACCAGCAGCAAGTTGCCGATGAAGGCGGAGAAATAGAAAGGCACATAGCCCTCGCCCAACCGCGTCCAGATCGGCATCAGCCAGATGCGGCCGAAACCGGGCTCGGTCACCGCGATCGTGCCCATGATCATCAGCCGTTTGTGCGCAGCCGGATCGCGGCGCTTCAAGAAACCGATCGCGAGCAGAACCGCGCTGCCGAAGGCGTTGGTGAATTGAACGCTCATCCAGGCGATCCAGCGATCGGGCATATAGGGGTTGGTGGCGACCTGGGAGATCACCGCTGCGGGACCCAGCACCAGCATCAGCGGGATCAGCGCGAGCGCGGCCATGCCGAGCTTGCGATGCACCGCGACGCGCCTGGTCCGCACCAGCCAGACCTGGATCGCAAGTAGGAGCAGCCACGACGTATAGGCCAGGGCATGAAGGTGAATGATGAGCGGGAAGCTCAACCGTCCCTCGTGGGCGCGCGCGACCACGTCGAGCCCGAAGCCGACCAGCATGGCCACCCAGATCGCGAACACGATCGCAGCGATCATCGCGCGGTCGCGGCGGTGATGCGGCGCGAAACCCGTCTTTGCGGATGCTGTGCTTGCCATGGATCCTCCCCTGCCCGCTTGCCATACGGCCTTTCGCCGAACGGGATGTCAACCGGCGCACCGGCTGCGGCACGCCTGATGCCGCCAATTGCCCCGGCGCCGGGGAGTGCTAAGCCGGGGGGATGACCAGTTTCCTGTTTTCCGTGTTGCTCGGCCTGTGCGGCGTCGCCAGTCTGTGGGTGGCGATCACTTTCCTGCGCGCGGGCGAAGCGCGGGTGATGGGCGGCCCCTTCACTCGCGCCGCCCAGCCGGTCCGCTATTGGGCCTATACTGTCTGGCTGTTCCTGCTCGGCGCGTTGCTGTTGCTGCTGGCCGCGCTGCCGGCGGCGCGCTGACCTAGTTCAGCGCGACCACCGCGACCGATTTTGGCGGGAGCGTCAGGTGGGCGGTGCCGCCCACGACGCGACCAGCGATCGGTCTTGGCGCGACAGCGTTGGGCGCGTCGAACGTGTTGATCGCATCCACCTTGGCGGCGGTCAGCACCTGGCCCGTGACATTGCCCTCGCGCGCGCCCTGGACCGCGACCGCGATCTCAGCCGGCCGGTTGGGATCGATATTGGTGACCGCGAGCCAGAGCTTGCCCGCCTTGTCCCGCGCGGCGACCGCATCGAGGCGAGGCATGGTCACATCCTGGAAGGTGTAGCTGCCCGCATCGAAGCGGACCGGCACGAAGGTGGCGTCCTGGAACGGTACGTAGAGCTTATAGACGTAATAAGTGGGCGTGAGCACCATCTTCGGCCCGTCGGTCAGGATCATCGCCTGCAGCACGTTTATCATCTGCGCGATGTTGGCCATCTTCACGCGATCGGCATGACGCATGAAGATGTTGAGGTTGAGCGCCGCCAGCACCGCGTCGCGCAGGGAGTTCTGCTGCTGGAGGAAGCCCTCCTGCGAGCCCGGCGTCTTGGCGAGCCAGGCGCCCCATTCGTCGACCGAGAGGAAGACCTTCTTGCCCGGATCGTATTTGTCCATGATCGCGCTCTGGTGGGCGATCAGATCGTCCATCCTGAGCGTTTCCTTGAGCATGTGGGCGTAATCCGCCTCGCCAAAGCCGGTGGCGGGGAGATGGGGCGGCCAGCCGTTGACGGTATAATTGTGGATTGAGACGCCCTCGATATTCCAGGCGTAATCGTGGGTCGACCAGGCCTTCATCACGGCGTCGGTATAATCGAGCTTGCCGCCGTCGGAGCCGACCGCGATCCGCTTCATCGCGTTAGGGCCCTGCTGCTGCGGATTGGTGTTGTGGGTGAAGTGGGCATAGACCTTCATCAGGTCGACATAATGGTCCGGCGTCATCGAGCCGCCGCAGCCCCAGCTCTCGTTGCCGATACCCATATAGGCGACCTGGTAGGGCGCGGGGTGGCCGTTGGCGGCGCGCTCGTCGCCCAGCGCGGTCTTCTGGGCGGTGGTCATATATTCCATCCACTCAGCCGCCTCTTCAGGCGTACCCGAGCCGACATTGACCGAGACATAGGCCTCCGAGCCGATCTGGCCCAGAAAGTCGAAATATTCGTCGGTGCCGAAAGTGTCGGGTTCGGGCACGCCGCCCCAGTTCGAATTGAGCGTCACCTGGCGGTGCGGGCCGATGCCCTTGCGCCAGTGATATTCGTCACCGAAGCAGCCGCCCGGCCAACGCACGTTGGGGACATGGATCGCCTTGAGCGCGCCGACCACGTCGCTGCGGATGCCGCGCACGTTGGGGATCGGCGAATCCTTGCCGACCCAGATGCCGCCATAGATGCCGGTGCCGAGATGTTCGGCGAACTGGCCGAAGATCTGCCGGTCGATCACGGGCCCCGCCTTGTCGGCCTGGACGGTGACCGCAACCGGCGGCTCAGCCCTGACGGCGGCGGCGGCGGCGAGCGCAAGGAGCGGCAAAGCGAAGCGGGCGGCGCGAGTCATGGGGTCCCCTCAGAGCTATTTGTCTGAGTAATTAGCAGAAGCGCACCGGGCGTCAAATGGGGAAGATTTTCTTTGTTTTTAAACTACTTATTATAAAAGTGCCAACACATGGCGGCGGCCCATGGTTCGGGTGCGGATCAGCCGCGCGGCGGGCGGCGGGGCACATCGCGGCGCGGCGTGCGGGGCCGTTCAGGAATGGTGGATGCGGGAGTGAGCGCTTCCTGCGCGACCGCCTGCAATTCCTCGACCAGGAATTTCCAGTCGCCCGCCTCGATCGCCTCGGACGCGCCGCGCACCTTGAGATCGGCGATGCGCTGAAGCTTGGCGACGAGATCGGCGGTGCGTTCCTCGACACGCGTCACCTCCAGGCTGAGCGCGCGCATGAGGTTGGCGGCGCCGCGGAAGGTTTCGGCATTGCTCTGCAGCGGATAGTCGTTGGGCTTGGCTGCCGCGACCTTGATCATGCCGACCGACACGCGCTTGGCGGTTTCGATCAGCTCCGCGATATCAGAATTCATCACGCATACCCCATGGTTCGCAGGCAATGTGGAGCGGAAACGGTTGAATTTCCGTTTCGATGCCCAAACCAGCGGCGTCCCCTAGTGGAGCGTCTGCTTCTCCACCGCGGCGGCAAGCTGCTGCGGGCGATAGGGCTTGGCGAGATAGACACTGCTGAGCGGCAGGCGCGCCATATCGGGCGTGCCGCGGCCCGAGGTGATGATGAGGCCGAGATCGGGCCGGCGATCGTGCATCAGGCCGGCGAGCGCGATGCCATCCATCTGGCCGGGCATGTTGACGTCGGTGAAGAGCACGTCGACCTCGTCATGCGCCTCCAGGATACGCAGCGCCTCGGCCGCATCGGAAGCCTCGAGCACCTTGTATCCGCAATCCTCAAGACTGTCGGCGGCGAGCATGCGGATCAATATCTCATCCTCAACGACGAGGACGGTGGGCGACGCGGGGGTTGGGGAACTCATACGCATGCCCGTCCTAACCCCCGGAAAAGGCCCGCGTTCCTGATCCAAACCGTTATGGGGGATTTTGGCGCCCCGCCGATACGCAACGCGGCGAGGCGCCAGATCCGCCACCCCGGCCAGCGTGGCCGGCAATGGCGGAGCGCGCTTAATGCGCCACCGCACGGGCGGTTCCGCACCGCACCATTTGGCAAACGCCTGAAATCGGGGCGCTTCGGGATAAAGAGCCATCGGCGGGCCGGACGACGGCGATCCGTTTTTCACAGTGCCTCCCCTGCTCTCCCGCCGCTCGCCGAAGCATGGTAGGGTGGCCTGCGACTTCTGGAGGGGGCAATCCGGTGGCAACGACAGCATATCCGCAGACCAGATCGGCGAACGCCGAATCCTTCTGGCCGATCGGCGCCTTGATCATGGCGCTGGTGCAGGTGGCCGGCTTCTCGACATCTTTGGCGTTCGGACGATCGAGCTTCAATGCGCCGATCTATGTCCACATCCATGCCTTCCTGTTCTTCGGATGGGTGTGGCTGTTCCTGTTGCAGAGCATGCTGGCCGAGCGCGCGGGGATGGCGCTGCACCGACGGCTGGGATGGCTGGCGGTCGGCTGGATCCCGGCGATGGTGTTCATGGGGATATTCGTCACGGTGGCGATGGCGCGGCGGGGCAATGTGCCCTTCTTTTTCCAGCCGCTTTATTTCCTGGTGATGGACCCGGTGCTGGTGCTGACCTTCGCCGGGCTGGCGGGCAGCGCGATCGCGCTGCGGCGCAAGACGCAATGGCACCGGCGGCTGATGTTCTGCGGGATGGCGGTACTGACCGGCACCGGCTTCGGCCGGCTGCTACCGATGCCGCTGATGATCCCCTATGCGGGCGAGGCGGCGCTGGGCGCGACCCTGCTCTTCCCGATCGCGGGCGTGATCCGCGACCTGATCCGGCACGGCAAGGTGCACCCGGCCTGGCTGTGGGGGATCGGCGCGATCCTCGGCGGGCAGCTGCTGGTGGCGATCATCATCCATTCGCCCGTGGGCGACGCGCTCTATCGCGTGGCGACGCAGGGTTCGCCCGGCGCGGCAATCGCACCGATGGCCTATCCGCCGTTTCCGGCCTGACGCGAACGCGATCGGACGGATCGGGCGCAATTAACGCTGAGGGCTGTCCAGCCAGCGGCATCAACGACGCGATCCGCACGATGATGGCACAGATCGCGACCTGGCTTGCCGGCGCCAACGCCCCACTACCCAAATCGGGTGGCGCCGTGACGGGTGCAGTCACCAGCCTGGGCAACGGATCCAGTGTAATCGACGGGGCTGGGACCGCGCGGTCGATCGGCTATCGCGCGATCCCGCTGACGGCCAAGAGCGCAAGCTATCAGATCGCGCTGGGCGATGTCGGCCAGGGCCTTTCGACCGGCGCCGGCATCACGGTGCCGCCCAATGCTACCACCGCGTTTGCGATCGGCGACACGATCGCGGTCTATAATAATAGCGCGTCTTCCATCACCGTCACGCAAGGATCGGGTGTCACGCTGCGACTGGTAGGGACCGTGACCACCGGCAGCCGGGCGCTCGCGGCGCGAGGGCTGTGCACCTTGCTCAAGGTGGGCACCGACGAATGGGTTGCGAGCGGCGGAGGGCTTTCGTGAGCGGGATCGCAATGGCGGCGGCGGCTTATTCGCCCCCGACTCCGCCGACCAGCTCGGGTCCTTTGACTTGCTGGATCACGTTCTCGCCCAATCATGAGACCGTGTTTACGGTATCCGGAGCGAGCGGGAATCTGTCAGCTTCGGGCTACGGAATCCTGCAATCCGACCATTCGGGCGGCGTGTCGCCTTTTACCGAAACGCTCAGCTTCCAGAGCGAGCCGAGTGGCAAGCTTGGCTTTACCGACAACGGGTTGGGGGCCGACACCATTTCTTTCACAGGCTTCGCCCTGAATGAGGTCGAGAGCGGATGGATCAAATATGTCGTGAAGGATGGCGCAGGAACGACCGCCACGGCGCGTTATCCAGCGTCGGGATCTCTCACCGTCACCAGGGCTAGTTAAGAGACGGAGATCACCCGCCAACCCGGTGTCTCCCATGCTCAACCGCACGATCCGAAGTCCGCTGCCAATTACGCTGCGGCAATACTTGCCCGGAACGCCCAGCAGATCGCGAGCCAGTTCCCGCAATTTTCTGCGCAGGACCAACGCCTGGCTACCGCGGCATCCTATAATATTGGGCCGAACAAGTTCAGCGGCGACCCGGACAGGATAGATGCCGGACCGGTTCCGAATGGACAATAGGGCACAACATGCTCGCCATGATGAACTGTTTTCCGAATCCGTGGTGACAAGCCATGGGCAACAAGGAATTCCCGGATGAGGCCCGCGGGCACGATGGACGCTGACCGAGCGAGGCTGGCTCCGCTACCAGTTTCCGCTTCGCTTTAATGGCAAACAATATCACAAGGCGCAGGATGTGCGCCTTGCCGATGATAAGCAGCCGCTGAAGGGGCACATCCTGATTGGGGAAGCCGACCCGGCAACCCGCTTTACTGATCGGCGAAACGCTCCGCTTCGTGCGCGCAGGGTGCGCAGATTCGGTCGTGCGCAGGAAGATAGACGCCGCACCGCGAGCAGTGCGACGGGTCGTGCGCCTTATCGTAGAGCGCCTGCACCCAGTTACGCACCACGCTGGAAAAGCTTTCCGGCACCGGGGCGACTACAGGCTCACTCGTACGCGACGCGGACTTCATAGTTAATTCCTTCACGCCGCCAATATGCCTGCGTGGCGGAGCGAAAACCATTCATCGGAAGATAGTGGCACCCCTATCGGGCGATCAGGTTTCGGGGGTTTTTATGGCACTGATCGATACTTTTCCGGCCTGGGCGCCTTTATGTGGCGCCGCGCTCGGCGGCGGCGGCATCGGCGCGGGGCTGCGTCCGATTCTGGGCTATTGGAAAGGCCGGCGGCGCCAGACCGACGCGGTCGCGATGGAACTGGTGGAAAGGCTGCAGAGCCGGATCGGACGACTGGAAGAATCGCAAGCGGCGGAACGCGAACTGTGCGACGCCAAGCTTTCCGCGCTGCGCCATGAATTGCGCAATGTGCAGGGCAATTTCGATGCCCTTTTGCTCGCGATCGAGGTCGCACCGGAAAAGGCGGCCGAGGTGGTCGCTAAGATAAAGGCCCGGCGTAAAGCCGACTGACCGCTTTCAATTGAAGGACAAAAGCATGTGGACCTGGGCACAGTCCGCAGGGCTGCTGACGCGCGCCGACGGCAGCTGGCGCGGCTATAGCGGGGCTGCGCGTGGCAAGAACAATCCGGCGATGCAGGCGGCGTTGGGTATCGGCCCGATCCCGCAGGGGCGCTGGACGATCGCGGGTCGACACGACAGCCCGAGCACCGGCCCCTGCACGCTGATCCTGACGCCCGACGTCGGAACCGAGACTTTCGGCCGGTCCGAATTCCGAATCCATGGCGACAGCATCGCCCATCCTGGCAGCGCCAGCCACGGTTGCATCATCCTGCCGCGTGTCGTGCGCGACGCGATCTGGGCGAGCGGCGACCGTGCGCTGGCAGTGATCGCCTGATTTTCCGCCCTGCCGGTTGGCGGCGGGGCTTTTTCCAAGGAGACTGATATGGACGACACCAAAAGCTGGTGGGAGAGCCGCACCGTGTGGGTGAACGTGGTTGCTACCCTGTTCGCTGTCCTGAGCACCTTCAAACTGCTGCCCGCCAATCTCGATCAGGACAGCGTGGTGACCGCGATCATGGGCGCGGTCGCCATCGCGAACGTGGTCCTGCGGCTGGTGACGCGCCAGGCGATCGCGTGATCGGCTGAGCGACGATGTTCGCGAAACTCATGATAGGCGCCGCGGCCGTGCTGGCCGCGGCGCTTTTTGCATATCTGGGGGATCGGCTGATCGCGGGCTATGGCGAAGCGCGCTATCAAAGCGGGCTTGCCGACGGGCAGTTGAAGCAGATGCCCAGCATCCTCGCCGCCAGCCAGCAAGCCGCGCAGGCCGGGCTGGACGCGCGCGACCGGGTGATCGCCGCAGATGGGGTGCGCGATGCCATGCTCGGACAGCTGATCCCGCAGATTCTTTCCGCACAAGACAAGGTGACCGCTTATGCTGCGAGCGCTGCCGGCCGTGCTGATTGCCTTGGCCCTGACCGGGTGCGGGGGATCGAAGCCGATCGCCTCACCCTCTTCCCTGCCGCCATCTCCGACCCCGCCGACGGCGGCACAGCCGGAGCCTTGCCGGCCGACGCCACTCCAGTCGCAGGCGGATCATAGCCTGACCAGCGCGGATGCCGAACGTGCGATCCGAACCGGCGATGCAGACCTTGCTCGCTGTCGGGCAGACCGGGACCGCTATCGCGACGCTTGGCCGCGCTAGGCGAGGCTCAGACCCAAACGCGCCGATCCAATCGTCGCCTCGTCGCCTCGCGAATAGGTGCCGACCAGAAGGCCAGCCGCCATGACACGATCCTCCAGCGCCGCAACCAGCTCGTCACGACCCGGATTTGACCCCATCGGGGGAATTTCGTTCAGCGCGAACAACTGGAAGACATAATCGTGGCTACCGTGACCCGTAGGCGGATCGGGCGGCAGCCAGCCTTCGGTGTAGAAGCTGTTGCGGCCGACATCGCCGACAACGGTACCTTTGCCATCGGGCGCTATCGCGCCTTCAGCCAAACGGCGAACATCCGGCGGAATGGCCCAGACAACGGCATGGACGAGAGGATTCGGCACGGGCGCATCGGGATCCTCGACTATCAGCGCGAAGCAGGTGGTCCCGGCGGGCGGATCACGCCAGAGAAGCGGCGGCGATACGCCAGCCCCATCCGCTGTGAAGCGTTCCGGCAGGCGTGCGCCATTGGCGAACGCCGGGCTTTCCAACAAGAGGCTTTCTGGGACGACATTCAGATCGGGATTGACGATCACCAACTTGGAATGGCCGGCGCGCACGGTGCGCAGCATCGCCCCCAACCATTGCGGAACATGTTCGAGCATCGGCCGCTCTCCCTTCGTGGGTGAGCATAACGATCCCGGCACCGCGCCGCTCCTAACTTTTCCTGGACGCGAAACTTTGCCTAGATGGGGTGCATGAGACGCCGCTCCTTCGCGATTGCTATTTTGGTGTTAGCCGGGCTGGTTCTGCTGGCGTTGCTGGTCGTCTGGGCGCTGCGCTTTCGCATCGCGACCGGGATCGTCGATCGCAAGCTGACGGACGCGCATGTGCCCGCTTCCTATCAGCTGACCAGGATCGGGCCATTCCGCGAGCGGCTGGAGAATGTGCGGATTGGCGACGCGGGCGCACCTGATCTGATCGCACGGCGGATTGATGTTGCACTGAGATATGGCTGGAGCGGGCCAACGGTGCGCGCGGTTTGGGTCGAGGGCGTGCGGCTGCGCGCGCGCCTGGACCAGCATGGACTGAGTCTGGGCACGCTCGATCGGCTGATGCCTCAATCGAGCGGCGGACAGACTAAATTGCCCGACCTGTCGGTCAGCCTGCGTGACGTCCAACTAGCGTTGGCAACACCCAACGGCGCAATCCGGGCTGCGATCGAGGGCGCGGGCAATCCCCAGGTCAACTTCCGCGGTAGCGCGCGGGTCGGAGCCCCCGCGCTGCGGTTGGCGTCGTGCCGACTCGACGGGGTGCAGGCCGAGTTTCGGATCGCAGCGCGCGGCGGCAAACCGCAGGCGGCGGGACCGGTGCGGATTGCGCATAGCGCCTGCCCCGGCATGGATTTGGCGACTGGCACCGCACAGATCGTGCTGTCGTCGGACAAGATATTCGAAAAGCTTACACTGCAGGCGACGCTGAACGGATTTAGCGGCCGCGCGGGACCAGCGCGCTTTGCCGGGGTGCAGGGGCCGATCGATGCCGTGGGCCGGATCGGCGATCTGGCAGCGAGCGCAAAGCTGCGTGTGAGGTCCTTGGCTTTGCCAGAAGCGGCGCGGCGGGTAGCGGCATCGGGCGCGATGCTAGCGGGAACGCCTATTGAAGCCACGGGCGGACTCGCGGCAAAGGCGGTGGCCGGGCTCCTGGCGAAAGCGGATGCGCAGGCCGACCTGATCGTCACCCTCCACGGCACAAAGGCCGACTTCCACGTTCGGCGCGTCGCGCTGGCCGACGGTGCCGGCGAGCATATCATCGTGACCGAACAAGGCGGCATCTCCTGGAGCTCACAGGGTTGGCGTGCGGACGCGGATATCGCAACCGGCGGCGGTGCGATGCCGGTGATGGCGGTGCAATTACGCCAAGCAGGCCCCGGTGCGACGCTGTCGGGCGTTGCCAAGCTTACTGAATATATAGCCGGCCCAGCGCGGTTGAGCGCCGCCCCGATCCGGTTCGGCTGGGATGGCAGACGCGCAAGCATCGACACGATTCTGCGGATCGACGGGCCGTTCGGTGGCGGGTTCGTGCGCGGGCTAACCGTTCCAGTCAGAGGTAGCACGACGGCAGCGGGCGCGCTGGCGGTGGGTGCAGGCTGCCAGCCGGTCGGCTTCGATCAATTGCACCTGGCCGGCTTCATCTTCGATCGCGCCAGCATCCCGATATGCGGACAGCCGATCATTGCACAGTCCGGTGGACGGCTGCGGATCGACGCCAGCACAGGGCCGCTGCGCCTGACCGGACATACGAGCGAAGGCGCGCCGGTTGCGTTGAGCGCAGCCAGCATACGGCTAACCCGGGTGGGCTTCACCGCAACCGATGCCGAGGCGTTACTCGGCCCAGCGGATCGCCAGACCCGTTTCGCGATCGCCACGCTGGATGGACAATTCGGCCGAGACATGCAGGGCACATTCGCCGGAGCCGCGGGGGCGATTGCAAATGTGCCGCTTAACATCGCAGACGCGAGCGCCGACTGGCGCTTTGCGGGCGGCCTGCTGCATCTAAAAGGCAACCTACGGGTAAGCGACGCAGCCGCCGCGGCGCGGTTCAATACGCTCATGACCCAGGACGTCGCGCTCGATCTTAAGGACAATGTGATCCGTGCGACCGCAACGTTGCGCGAACCGACCACCAAGGTCGCGGTGGCGGACATCGACATCCGCCATGACCTGTCATCCGGCAGCGGCCACGCCCTGATCGCCGTGACGGGCATCACCTTCGCGCCCAAGGGATTGCAGCCGGAGAAACTGACATCTCTGACGCTGGGCGTGATTGCTAATGTCGTGGGCACGGTTTCGGGCAATGGCCGGATCGACTGGACGGGCCAGGGTGTCACCAGCAGCGGCACGTTCGGCACCGACAAGGTGGACCTCGCCGCCGCCTTCGGTCCCGTCACCGGCATCAAGGGGCAGGTTCATTTCACCGATCTGCTCGGCCTGGTCAGCGCGCCGAACCAGGAGGCGACGATCGCCGAGATCAATCCCGGCGTGCAGGTCGCCAACGGGCTGGTCCATTATCAGCTGATCGGCCAGAACCGGGTGCAGATCAACGATGCGACCTGGCCGTTTGCCGGCGGCACATTGCGGCTGGAGCCGACCACGCTCGATTTTGCAGCCGAAGCAGAACGCCATCTGACCTTCCGTATCGAGGGGCTGGATGCGGCCGCCTTCGTGCAGCAGCTCGATTTCCCCAATATCGCAGCAACCGGCACCTTCGACGGGGTGCTGCCGATGATCTTCGACCAGGCGGGCGGGCGGATCGAGGCCGGGAGCATCGTCGCACGCAAGGGCGGCGGCACGCTGGCTTATGTCGGCGAGCTTTCGAACGCGCAGTTGGGTACGATGGGCAAGCTCGCCTTCGATGCCCTCAAGGCGATCCGCTATTCGAGCCTCGACATCAGCCTCGACGGACGCCTCGATGGCGAAATGGTGAGCCGCGTGCGGTTCACCGGCGTGCGCGAAGCGACGCCCGAGCAGAGCCTGATCACGCGCCTGATCCGCAACCTGCCCTTCCGCTTCAATATCACGATCCATGCGCCGTTTCGCGGGCTGGTCGGATCGGCGCGCGCTTATATCGATCCGCGCCTGTTGCTCAATCAGGCGCAATTGTCCCCTGCCCCGTCGGCGGCGACAACGCCGGCTGAACCCCCTATTCAGGCCAAGGAAAGCGGAAAGCCGTTATGACAGAGCCATGCTTGACGCTGACGCGTTCGGGTGCGAGCCCTTTGGCCATGATGCGGTGGCTTATCCCTTGCGTGGGTCTGGCCTTGGGCGGCTGCGTGACGGTGAAGGCGCCGGACAAGCCAATCGAGATCAACCTGAACATCAACGTGAAGCAGGAGGTCGTCGTCAGTCTGAAGAAGGACGCCGAGGACTTCATCGCCAACAATCCGGACCTGTTCCCCAAATGAGCAAGCGCACCCCTTTCCTGATCGCCGCCCTGACCGGGTTCTCGCTGCTGGCGGCCGTTCCCGCGGCCGCGCAAATGGATAGCGAGGTCGAGGCTGCGCTGAATGCGGGCACGATCGGCGAACAGGCCGACGGCTATCTCGGCTTTGCCCGCGCGCCGGACGCGGCGCTCAAGGCCAAGGTCGACGCGATCAACATCAAGCGGCGCCAGGGCTATACCCAAGTCGCGCAGGCCAAGAATGTGCCGATCGAGGCGTTCGCGGCGTCGATCGGCTGCCATACGCTGGCAGGGCTGCGCCAGGGGCGCGCCTACAATATCGGCGGCGCCTGGGCGGTGAAGGGTGCTGCCCCGATCACGCTGCCCGCACAGTGCGGCGGCT
>FTDB01002607.1_pt1 | contig 15773 bp, 10 predicted proteins | sample 1639741 | NCBI WGS metagenome assembly FTDB01 (sample SAMEA3914869, study PRJEB12502) | metagenome | biome: forest; material: soil | place: USA | collected 2012-03-12 | depth 0.1 m | reverse complement strand
GGCGCGGTCGCAGCGGCTGTAGAGGCGCTCGATGACGGCGGCGACGCGGACGGCGCGCTCGATGCCCGGCATGTCCTCGGGATCGTCCATGGCCGTGGCCTTGATGAGCATGCGGTCGGCGAAGGCGCGCAGCAGCCCGCGCCGCGCTTCGGGTGTCAGTTGTTCCTTGGCTTTGTCGTCGTCGAGGGTCATGCGCTCAAGCATGCCACCGGAAAATCGGCAGGGGATAGAATTGGGAGGAAGGGGGCGGGTGGCAAGCTAGCCAGGAGGGATGCCCCTCAGCCCTTACGACTTCGTTACACTCGCCTCTCGTCCTCTCCTCTTGAAAGGCAAGGCTATTGCCTACGGAAATGCGAGACTCGGCTTTACGCCCACCTCTCCCCTTTCAAGGGGATAGGAGGCCGCGAAGCGGCAGGTGAGGGGTTCTTGCCGGCAGTGAGATGACCCCTCATCCGTGCCGGGGGCGCCTAGCCCTTCGGGCCACCTTCTCCCCTTGAAAGGGGAGAAGTGGAGGGAGGTAAGACGCCCACCCCTACGCCCGTTCGGTGAGGGTGTAGATGGCGCCGTCGTCCTTGACGTGTTCCACCGTCGTTTCCAGCATGCGCGCCCGCGTCAGGTCGGCATGGCGCAGGTTGGCGTGGCTGAGATGGGCGCGCGTCAGGTCGGAGCGCATCATCCGCCCGCCGCCGAGGTCGAGTGGGCCGAGCTTGGCGCCGGCGAGGTTGGCGTGGGTCAGCTTCGCGCCCATTAGCCGGGCGCCGCGCAGGTCGGCGCCTTCGAGGTTGCAGCGGCGCAGGTCGGCATTGATCAGGTTGGCGCCCTGCAATTCAATGCCCGCCATGTCCTGGTCGTAGAAGCAGGCCTCCTGGGCCTCCAACGCCGTCAGGACGCGCTTCTGCATGTTGCGGATCAGGCGGAAATCGACGCCGGCGAAGGCGTGGCGCGTCCCCTTGCCGCCGCCGGTGCGGCACCACAGTTCGTGTTCGGCCATCAGTTCGTCGAGCGGCCGGTCGTCGATGAAGACGGTGAGGGGCGCATTCAGGCTGCCGGTGGTGTCGGCGGCCTTGAGGTTGCAGCCGCTCAGCATGGTATTGACCATGACCGCGCCGCGCATGTCGGCGCCGGTGACGTCGGCGCTGGACAGGTCGGCGCCGGTCAGCACCGCGCCCGACAGATTGGCGTTGCGCAGTTTCGAGCCGGTCATGATGGCGCCGGACAGGTTGGCGTCGTGGAAATCGGTGGCGACGGCCTGGGTGCCGGTCATGCGCGCGCCGGACAGGTCGGCGCCGGTCATGACGGCGTAGTCGAGTTCGCCCGCCCGCTTTTCGTGCTTCATCAGGCGCAGGCCGGCCTTGTCGTCCTTGAAGGCGATCAGGCCTTCGCGCAGGTCGCAGCCGACCAGCGAGGCGGCGGTGAGGTTGGCGCCGCGCAAACTGGCGCCCCTCAGGTCGGCGCGGTCAAGCCGGGCGAAGCGCAGGTCGGCGTTGCGCAGGTCGCAGCCGAACAGGTTGGCGCGCATGAAATTGACGTCGCGCAAGGAGGCACCGTAAAGCCGGGCGCCGGTCAGGTTGGCGTCGGAAAGGTCGACGCCCTCCAGCTTCATGTCGGTCAGGTCGATATAGCTGAGATTGGCCAGCCGCCCGCCCGGGCGGCCGATCTTGTACTGGGCGTGCTGGCCCAGGATATGGCGCAGCGAAGCCGGATCGAGCGGTTGAAGCGTGGCAGCGGACATGAAATTGGTTTCGCGACGAAGGTATGAAAAAAACGCGGCGGAATCACTCGATACTAACGCTAAAACCCTTATAGCAAACGTTTGCCGCTGAAATACAGGGCGCGGCGACAATCTCTGTCGTTCATAGAACCAATTTCGTTAAAAAACTTACTCGCCCGTGGCGCAATCGGCGCACAGGCCGCGCGCCTCCAGCGTGACGTGCTGGACGCGGAAGCCGGTTTTGGCCGCGCCGGCCTCGATGGCGGCGATGTCGGGCAGGGCGATTTCCTGGCTCTGGCCGCAGCATTCGCACAGCAGGAAGCCAGCGGTATGCTGGTGGTCGTGCGTGTCGCAGGCGACGAAGGCATTGAGGCTTTCGATGCGGTGGATCAGGCCCATCTGTTCCAGGAAACCGAGCGCGCGATAGACCGTCGGCGGCTTGGCCGCGCCTTCGGGATGGAAACGGTCGATGACGTCATAGGCCTTGATCGGCCCGGCGGCTTCGAGGATCAGTTCGTAGGTGCGCAGGCGCGACGACGTCATGCGTTCGCCCGCCGCCACGCACAGCGCCTCGGCATCGGACAGGCGCGTCGCCTTGTCCGGCGCCTTCAGGGCATGGTCGTGTTCGTGGGTGTGTTCGCAGACGTGGGACATGTCACCGAAGGTAGGGCGTCGCCGCCGATTCCGCAAGCCGTGGGCCCATCACAAGCCGGCGAGGGGCGTTCGCCTTTTATTACCGTTATGTAATAACATCCCGCTTGACACATATAATGTTATTTCATAACACATGTGCATCGCAGCAATTTAGCCCCATCCGCCTCAAGAGGATCGCCATGGCCCAGCCCTTCAAAATCGTCGCCCTGGCCGGCGCATCGCTTGTCGTCCTCGCGGCTTCGGCCGCGGTGGCGCAGCAAACCACCCAGGCGACGGCGCCCGACAGCGAGGAAAACACCGAGGTCATCGTGCGCGGCCATCGTCTCGACGCCGCCCAGATGACGATCCAGCCCAATCTCGGCGCCTCCAGCTTCAAGCTGAGCCAGGACGCGGTCAAGAGCCTGCCCGGCGGCGACAATGTCGCGCTCAGCCAGGTCATCCTGCAGGCGCCCGGCGTGACGCAGGATTCCTACGGCCAGCTGCACGTGCGTGGCGACCACAACAACGTCCAGTACCGCCTCAACGGCATCATCCTGCCCGAAGGCCTGTCGAGCTTCGGCCAGGTGCTGAGCCCGAAATTCGCCAAGGGCATCGAGATGGACACCGGCGCCCTGCCGGCGGAATACGGCCTGCGTACGGCGGCGGTGATCAACATGACCACGCAGTCGGGCCTGAAGAACGGCGGCACGGTCTCGGTTTACGGCGGCAGCCACGGCCAGGTCCAGACCGGCATCGATTACGGCGGATCGACGGCCAACGACACCTTTTTCGGATCCCTGAGCGTCCAGCAGTCGCAGCTGGGTATCGAAGCGCCGTACAATGTGTCGACGCCGCTGCACGACCGGACGCGGCAACTGCTGGGCTTCGGCTATTATGAGCATACCCTCGACGATAACAACCGCCTGTCGTTCATCGGCGGCGTATCGGACCAGACGTTCCAGCTGCCCGATACGCCGGGCCTCAACTCGGTCGATGACGGTGAAGGCTTTGCCGTCAACGGCGTGTCGAGCTTCGACAGCGACCACATCAACAGCCGCCAGCGTGAAACCACCGACTATGGCATTGCCTCGTGGCTGACGACCAACGACAGCTTCACCGGCCAGGTGTCGTTGTTCGCCCGCTATTCGCGTCTGCTCTATACGCCGGATATCGATCCCGAACTGGCGTTCAACGGTGTCGCCCAGCGCGCCGACAAGCAGGACAGCTCGGTCGGCATCCAGGCCGAGGGGGCCTGGACGATCGACTACGCCAACACCTTGCGTTTCGGCCTGATCGCCTCGGGCGACCACAGCGTGTCGAAGACCCTGACCTATGTCTTCGATCTCGACGACGAGGGCGCGCAGACCTCGGATACGCCGCGCGCCATCACCGACAATGGCAGTAAGGATTCGCAGACGCTCAGCCTCTACCTGCAGAACGAATGGCGGCCGTTCAACAAGCTGACCCTGAACTACGGCCTGCGCTACGACCAGCTGCGTTCGTATCGCCACGAGGACCAGCTGAGCCCGCGCCTCAACTTCGTGTGGACGCCGACCGGCAGCACCACGGTTCACGGCGGCTATGCCCGCTATTTCACGCCGCCGCCCTACGAGCTGATCGCCAGCCAGACCCAGAGCCTGTTCGCCGGCACCTCGTTCGACCTGACGGGTCTTAACGACGTGCCCTACGCCCAGCGCGACAACTATTACGACCTCGGCGTCCAGCAGCACTTGGGCAAGCACCTGCAATTGGGCGTTGACGCCTATCACCGCGTCGCCCGCTATTTGATCGACGAAGGCCAGTTCGGCGCGCCGATCATCCTGACGCCGTTCAACTACAAGTACGGCCGCAATTCGGGCGTCGAATTCACCGTCGACTACGAATACGGTCCCTTCACCGGCTATGCCAACTATGCCGTCTCGAAGGCGCAGGGCAAGGACGTGGTGTCATCGCAGTTCAACTTCGATCCCGCCGACCTCGCCTATGTGGCCGACCACTTCATCTATGTCGACCATAACCAGACGACCTCGGCCAGCCTGGGCTTCACCTACCGCGCCGGCCAGACGCACTGGTCGATGGACGCGCTCTATGGTTCGGGCCTGCGCACCGACGGCGATATTCCCAACGGCCGCCGCCTGCCGGCCTATGCCACGGTCAATGCCGGGGTCAGCCACGATTTCAACGGCTTCACCGCCCGTCTCGACGTCGTCAACCTGTTCGACGAAGCCTATGAAATCCGCGACGGCGGCGGCATTGGTGTCGGCGCGCCGCAATGGGGGGCGCGGCGCGGCATCTTCGTCGGCCTCAGCAAGGATTTCTGATCACAGGGCCGGAAACGCGCGGCCGAAGCGTTATGTAAGCTCGCCGCGCTCCCTCATACCCCTGGCCACCCTGGCCACGAACTGGATCACGGCCGGGTCGAAGGGCAAGTCCGCGGAAAGGTCGGGATCGTTGACGGTGTCCCGAAAAGCCCCGGACATCGCGTCCGCGACGTGTTTTTCGGGCCTTTTGATGGCGGAGAAGTTGCTCCGCCAGCGAACGACCAGGGCCTTGACGCCGTCGGACGTTTCGTCCCCTCCCGCCATGAACGCACGCGCTTCCGCCATGAGGTTCTGCAGGACAGCGCGCAAGTCTTCCTTCGTCGTGCCGGTGGCGGCGATCTGGTGTTTCAGGTCGGTCATGGCCTCTTGCGCCTGCCGGCCCGGCAGGCGATCCTCCAGGGCCGCTTCAAACCGGGACTACAATGTTTTCATGGCGTCGGGATTTTGCATGAGCGTTTCCTTTGTCAGATGGATGAGATCGTCCAGGGAGAGAGCCTGACCTGCCGCCAGCCGGGTCCGGGCGGCCGAAAGAAGTGCGATGGCGCGGGTTATCTTACGCCGCTGCGCTTCCAGGGATTCCTGCTGCGCCGTGAGGACGGCAAGAAGATCGGTGTGCTTTTCACCGATGAGCCTGCCGATTTTCTTCAGCGGCAGGCCGAGGTCGCGCAAGGCAAGGACGAGATGAAGCCGCTCGACCTCGGCGGGACCATAGGCCCGCCAGCCGGCCTCCGTACGACGGGGCGTGACCAGCCCCTCGCGCTCATAGACGCGAAGGGCCTTGGACGTGACACCCAGCCGGCTGGCGATTTCACCCGGTCCGAACCAGCGCGCTTCATGTGTCGGCATAATCAGGCGTCTCCTGTGAACCCTGCCTTGTCTAGGGCCGGCCCCCGGGTCCGGTGCAAGCGTTTTGTTTCAGGAAAAAAGCGGACCGCCGAACGGTCGTTTCACGATCCCGAACCTTGCATCTTCCCGCGCCGGAGACATAAAATCGTGACTGTTTCGCGCAAACGGGCGGCAAAGCTTGCGAGTGCCGGGAGCTTGGGCTATGAGCGAGGCTCATTTTTCTCCAACCTTCCAGGCGACCATGGCCGAACAACACAACAACGACGCGACGCTCACAGGGAACGTCCTCTTCTACAAGAACCCGGAGCCGCTGACCCCGGAAAACCACGGCAGCATGGGCATCAGCGCCGTGCCGGCGCCGCACGCCTTCGTCGCCGAAACCAACGTCGTGCCGCTGACGGTGGCCGAGTTCCCGGCGGCGTCCTTGAGCTTCCCGATCGTCTTCATCGGTGAAAACTACATGCCGGTGGCGGCCATGGGCCTGTCGTCCGGCCAGAACGTGTTCGTCTCGCCCGAAGGCAACTTCAAGGCGGACGCCTACCTGCCGGCCTTCGCGCGTCGCTATCCGTTCGTCTTCGCCAATGACGAAAGCCAGGACCGCATGATCCTGTGCGTCGATACAGGCGCGCCGATGGTCAAGACCAGCAATCCCGACGTGCCGTTCTTCGAGGGCGGCAAGGCTTCGGCCTATGTCGAAAACGCCATGCAGTTCTGCTCGGACTTCGAAAACGAACGCCGCCGCACCGAATCCTTCGTCAAGATGCTGCGCGACCTGAACCTGCTGAGCGCGCGCGAAACCGTCTATCGTCCGCAAAATCCGGACGGCTCGGCCGGCGAACCGCAGAAGATCGCCGAATATTTCGCCATAGACGAAAAGGTGCTGGGCGAACTGTCGGGCGAAAAGCTGGTCGAACTGCGCGACAACGGCGCGCTGACCCACATCTATGCCCACCTCAATTCGCTGCTGGCGTGGGACAAGCTGATCGCCCTGACGCTGGAGCGCAATGGCGCTGGCGCCGCGGTCAACTGAGGCCATTCCAATCGATAAAGGAAAGCCCCGGCAGCGTCCGGGGCTTTTTTGCGCCGTCTGGCGGGCATCTCCGGTTTGCGATAAACTGGCCGGACGCGAGGGAGCAGGACCATGGGGCAAAGGTGGTGGGTCAGGCTGGCGATCGTGGCCGCGATTGTTGCGCCGTTCGTCTTCAGCCAATACTGCGGCATCACCAAATTTGCCTATCCGCACGCCTGGTGCCCGCTATGCGCGGTCTTTGGGGCTCCGCATTCCCGAACCGGCCCCTTCGACATGCAATTCATGCCCGACGGGTACGTGTGGCCGTCCTTTGCCTTGTTACGCTCGATGGCGTGGGCCCCCTTGCCCAAGCTTTTCGGCCTTGTCGTCATGGTGGCGGCTTATGTGATGCCGTTGACACTTGCACTGTATACCTGGCCGAAGGTGCGACCGCGGGCCTGGTACAGCCTTTTCAGCTTGCCTTTGATCATTGCCGGCCTGGGTTGGGCAGGGGGGCACCTGGCTTTCGACGCGGCATCCAGTGTTGGCAGTCCGCTGTTCACGGGTCTGTATTTTCTCGAGTTCCTGGTGGTTTTCCCGCTTCTGACGCGGCGCAAGGATCAGGCTTCGGCCTTCTGAATCCTTGGGCTCACGCCACCGGCGCCTGGGGCAGGCGCTGGAACACCGACCGCGTCAGGCACGAAAACACCAGCCGGCCGGCCTCGTCGAGCACGTCGTGCTGGGCGATGACCACGCCCTTGGTGTCGCCGACCGCGTCCTTGCCCATGATGGTGAGGCGGCCCTTGAGCAGTTCGCCCGGTGGCGGGTTGCGCATCCAGCGCAAGGCGTCGACCGCCAGCCGCTTGGTTTGCGGCCAGTGCGAGCTGGCCTCGGTTTCCAGCTTCGACCACAGGGTGAAAATGAGCGCGTCGGGAATGCCGTCCTCGATGTTCCAGGTCGGCGCGTAGACCTTGCAGAAGGCGTGCAGTTCCGCCTCCGAAATCACGCCGGCGCCCAGCGAGGCCACCTGGCCGATCCAGAGATCATCGAAGGCTGCGGGCATGGTGTTTTTTCTCGCGACAGGCGTTTTACAAACCGCTTCTCATACGCTGAACCGGCCCATGTGGAAAGCCGATAAAATTCCCGCGCCAAGGATGCCCGTGCGGTTGATTCCCGACTCGGCTTATGGTGTGGTCGCGCGGAGTAGAGTACGGAACGCCATGAGCAGCAGAGACAGCATCGACGGCATCGAGGACGAGCCTTACCAGGGGCTTTATCACGCCATGCAGCCGAAAGTGCTCGATGGCGCGCCCGGCCATCTGCCCGACCGGTTCGACCTGGCCGAAATCCTGAAAAGCACGCGCGAGGCGAGGGGCTGGACGCTCGACGAAGTTTCCGAAATCACGCGGGTGCGCCGCGCCTATCTCGAAGCGCTGGAACAGGCGGCTTATGACGTGCTGCCGCCGCGCGCCTTCGCCCTCGGCTACGTCAAGGCCTACGCCAAGGCGCTGGACCTCGACGAGGAGACGCTGGCCGACATGTTCAAGCGCGAGGTGTCGGAGCCGCACACCCGCCTGCATGCGCCATCGGGCGCCTCGCTGGAGGACGTCAAGCCCAATTACCGGCTCTATATCACGGCCGGCGTCTGTCTCGTCGTCGCCATCGTGGCGTGGAACATCCTGCAGTACAAGCCGCTGCTGCTGGCCGCGCGCAACCGCGCCGACGCCTTCGACAGCCTGCCCTGGTCGAAGGGCGCCGTGCCGCTGATCCGCGACGGCGTCGTGCTGCTGACCAAGCCGGCGCCGGCGCCGCGCGACCAGGATATTCCGGCGCCCTACGTCACGCCCGGCCTGGAAAGCCAGTTCGCGTCGCTGGCCGCCACAGATGCCTCAAACGACGACGGCGGCCCCGTGCCGGTGCAGGACGTGCTGCCGTCGCACGCCTTCAATCCGCAGGGCGCCGTCTATGGCGCGCAGCCGGAAAATTCGTCCGTCACCATCCAGGCGACCCGCAGCGTGACGCTCACCTTGCGCGACAACGGCGGCATCGTCTATTTTGCCCACCAGTTCGGGCCGGGCGAGGCCTTCCGGCTGTCGCAGACCGACCAGCAGAACCTGATCGTCGATATCAGCGATCCCAAGGCCTTCGACATCTATTACAACGGCGAATATGCCGGGCCGATGGCGGCGACCCAGACCCAGGTCGGCCAGCTCAACGCCCGAGCGGCGCAACTGGCCAATGCGCTGGACGCCACCCAGGCGTCGCAGCACCAGGTGGCCAGCGTCTTCGAGGTGCCGCCGGCGCCGGAAGCGCCGACCGTGATCAAGAAGTCCGACCAGCCGATCCCCTATATGCAGCCGAAGCCGGAACCGGCCGCCGCGCCGAAGCCGGTCACGCCCAGGCCCACGGCCCCGGCCAGCGCGTCGGCGTCATCTTCGGCGCCGGCGTCTTCGGTGGCCACGCCTCCGGCCGCCGCGCCATCCCCTGCTGTGCCCGAGCCTGCGACACCGGCGCCGCAATAAAATCGCAAAGCCTTGTTACGGGCCGGCCACGCTCTGATATAAGGCCGTAAGCTTAGCCGGATATTTGCCATGGACAGCCATCACCCCGCCGATCACACCCACGTTCGCCCCTGGCGCATGATCCAGCGGCGCAGGAGCCGCCAGATCATGGTCGGCAAGGTGCCGGTCGGCGGCGACGCGCCGATCACCGTCCAGTCGATGACCAACACCAAGACGCCTGATGTCGAGGCTACCATGGCGCAGATCCGCGCCCTGGAAGACGCCGGCGCCGATATCGTCCGCGTGTCGTGTCCGGACGTCGATTCGACCCATGCCTTGAAAGAGATCGTCCGCCAGTCGAACGTGCCGATAGTGGCCGACATCCATTTCCACTACAAGCGCGCCATCGAGGCTGCCCAGGCCGGAGCCGCCTGCCTGCGCATCAATCCCGGCAATATCGGCTCGGCCGACCGCGTGCGTGACGTTATCCAGGCCGCCAAGGATTACGGCTGCTCGATGCGCATCGGCGTCAATGCCGGCTCGCTGGAAAAGCAGTTCATGGACAAGTACGGCGAGCCGTGCCCCGAAGCCATGGTCGACAGCGCGCTTTACCACGCCGATATCCTGCGCGACCACGATTTCCATGAGTTCAAGATTTCCGTCAAGGCGTCGGACGTCTTCCTGACTGTGGCCGCCTATACGGCCCTGGCCGACGTCATCGACTGTCCGCTGCATATCGGCGTCACCGAGGCGGGTCCCTTGCGCAACGGCACCATCAAGTCGTCGATAGGCCTCGGCAACCTGCTGTGGGCCGGCATCGGCGACACCATCCGCGTTTCGCTGGCCGCCGACCCGGTCGAGGAAATCAAGGTCGGCTTCGATATCCTGAAGTCGCTGGGCCTGCGTCATCGCGGCGTCAACATCATCGCCTGCCCGTCGTGCGCCCGCCAGGGCTTCAACGTCATCGACACGGTGGCGAAACTGGAGGAGCGCCTGGCCCATATCGCCAAGCCGATGTCGCTGTCGATCATCGGCTGCGTCGTCAACGGCCCGGGCGAGGCGCTCTATACCGACGTCGGGTTCACCGGCGGCGGGGCGGGCGCCGGCATGGTCTATATGGGCGGCAAGCCCGACCACAAGCTGAGTAATGCCGACATGATCGACCACATTGTCGACCTGGTCGAGAAGCACGCGGAAAAGCTTTAAAGCTGCACATCGCGTGCATCTAATGACGCGATTGTGAACAACGGATTCATTAACTATAATCTAAGGTTGAAAATAACACGATAAACGAGAATTAAAGGGCCGGCTCTGGAGGGGGGGATGTCTCAAATTTTTTTGGAACAAAGATCCATTCCTGAAACGGCTGGCGTCGCACGCCACGCGTACTTAGTTTATGAAGATGACGACGGAAAAGAATGGACCCTTTCCGCTTATCCGTTTTCAGATAAGGCTGAAAACGGCATTGGCTTTTTGCCATACCAAGTTAATGCGGGCGTATCGCTTTCAGACACTGATGACAATAGGAACATTGCAGATCAATCTGATAGATTTCCGATTGCTTTAACATTTCCTGGATATTCAAATGAAGATGCATGGAAACTAATGTGTCAGTATGCGAGGGAGATAGATTATAGCGATGTATTATATCAAGTAATTATTCAAAATTCTAATACTTTTATAGCTTCTTTAATCAGCGTTGCTGGATTAAATCCAATTTCTGTTGTTTCGCCTTCCGACATTTTAAATTTGGTCGGGTGGACATATTATGAATCGTTAATATTTGAATCTGCACCATCCTATAGCCTTAATGCTGTGGGTACTGGAAATTCTGATATAATTACAGGGACGCAGTTTGGAGAAATTTTATATGGATATAGCGATAGTGATCAACTTGCTGGAAAAAATGGCGACGATACTTTAATTGGTGGCTCTGGAGGTGACACCTATTCTATAGGAGTCGGGGAGGGAAACGACATTATAGACGATCAAGGCGGCGACAATGGTATTGATACTTTAAATCTTTATGTCGGCGACCTGGCGTCGGCGTTCGATTTCAACTGGTTCAAGCTGGCGCCGAACGGCTCCGATCTGCTGGTCCAGATGCCGGACGGCCATGGCGGCCTGGCGATCAATGTCCGCATCGAAAACATGGGCACGGATGCGGGGCGCATAGAAGATGTGGCGCTGTACCTTGGCGACAATACAGCGCCGTCAAATACGTGGGATCTGGCGAATGTCTGGGCGCAGCTCACGGAAACCAGCGCCCCGTCGACGCCGCGCCCGGCACCGCCGCCGTCGTCCAATGCGCCTGGGTCCGTGCCGCCATCGCCGTCGGATAGCCATGTCTTCACCTACATCGGCACGTCCGGGGATAATTTACCAACTTTCGGTCCGGGAAATGACGTGGCTGCCGGGCTTGGCGGCGTCGATGGGCTTGGCGGCGGTGGCGGCGACGATACCCTGCTCGGCAATTCCGGTTCCGATGTGCTGACGGGCGGCGACGGCAACGATCTCCTTGTCGACGACCGCGTTGAAAGCGATGTGTCTTTAGGCGGAGATTACCTGGATGGCGGCAACGGGGACGACACGCTCGTCATTTACGGCGCCCCTTCGCCGCTGCAGGACACCGGCATCGGGGGGCCGGGAGATGATTTTGCCCTGGTCGACCTTAGCGACAGGTCGGCGGACTGGCATCTTCTCAAGAGCGGCAGCGACATCCTGGTTCGGCCGGAAAACACGAGCCTGGAAGGCACGGTCGATCTTCACAGCGACATCGAAACCATCGCGGTGTTGTTCGGCTCCGGTGACGATTTTGCCCATGGCGGCAATGAAGTCGACTATTTTGACGGAGGGGACGGCAACGATAATCTGGTCGGTACGGGTGGTGACAGCCTGATTGGCGGTGCCGGCGACGATGAACTGAATGGACAAGCCGGCGACTGGCTCGATGGCGGAAGCGGCCATGACGTCGTGCATCTGGCTTTGGACGGAGTGTCCGAAAACCTGACATTCATGGAGGACGAGGCCGAAAGCTCGAATGGTTTCACCTTCGCAGATGGCACGCACGTCCAGAATGTGGAGGAATTCGATGAACTGCTGACGGGCGGCGGAAATGATCAGTTCTGGTTTGGCGACGGCTATATTCGTATAGAATCCAATGGCGGGAACGATATATTTCACACGACGGGACATGGTGACGAAACGATTGACGGGGGTTCCGGTCAAGACGATCTCGTGATCGATTACAGTTGGGCGACCGATCATGTCAGGACGCAAGCCAACGACAATGGTTCTTTCTGGACATTTGTGGGTCAGTCCGAAGCCCAAAACAGCGCTCAAGTTGTCGCATCCAACGTCGAAAATATGGAAATTCGCGGTGGGTCCGACGACGACTACCTGACGACGGGAAACGGAGATGACACACTCATCGGCAACAACGGTGGCGATGCCCTGGATGGCAAGCAGGGTAATAATTCGCTCTTCGGCGGTGACGGTAATGACATCCTTTTGATCGATGGCGGAACCAATTGGATAGACGGTGGCGAAGGCACGGACCTTGTTGAAGTCACACGCGTCGCAGATCAGCATTTTACCTTCGATGGCGCCCAGGCTGCCAGTTCGACCGGCTATACGCTTTCAGACGGTAGTTTCGTGCGTAATGTCGAAGCCCTGAATCTTGGTTCCGGCAACGGCGGGATGGACGTGTCGCTAAGCGGCCATGGCCATAATTATATTACCCTGGGAGGCGGCGACAATACCATAGCCGTGGATTTCAGCTGGTCCTCGGCGCCGATTGTAACCTCGTACGCGAATTATCAATGGGAGACCTATCTTTCGAGCGATATCAACGCCGCCGATGTCACGATCTGGCCGGCCGGCCTTAGCGCGTATTCGCTTCATCTCACGCTTACGGGCGGAACGGATGCCGATCGGCTGGGCGGGACGAGCCTGGATGATATCATAAGGGGCGGCGCTGGAAACGACGTACTCAGCGGGAACGGCGGCGCGGACGTGTTCGTCTTTGGTACTGGAGACGGTCAGGACACTATTTCCGACTTCTCGGCGGACGATATCATAGATGTGAGCGGACTCTCGGGTTTCGGCAGCTACGTCCAGCTGAAGCAAGTGGGAGGTGACACACTCGTTGTCTTTTCCGCCGATGATACACTTCTGCTGCAGAACGTTGTGGCGACGTCCCTGACGGACGCGAACTTCCATTTCAACGTGGCCCCGCCGATAGAAGGGAACGATAATCCCAATCTCCTCAACGGTACTTCCGGCCCTGACGTTATCGACGGCCTGGGTGGGAACGACACCTTAAACGGCCTCGCCGGCAACGACAGGCTCGACGGCGGCCTCGGGGCGGACACCATGGCGGGTGGGACGGGTGACGATACGTACGTGGTCGGCAACAGTTTTGACAAGGTCGGCGAACGTCTCAACGAGGGCACGGATACGGTGCTGTCCTCGATCACTTACACCCTGTCACCGAACGTCGAGAACCTGACCTTGACGGGCACGGCGAACATCAACGCCACCGGCAACAGCGTCAACAACATTATCCATGGCAACACCGGCAACAACCTGCTCGACGGCGGCGCAGGCGCGGACAAGATGTATGGTGGCGTCGGCGACGACATCTACGTCGTCGGCAATGCCTTCGACGCAGCGGTTGAAAACGCCGGCGAGGGTACCGATACAGTGCGGTCATCGGTGACCTACACTATCGGCGCCAATATCGAAAACCTGACCCTGACAGGTACCGCCGCCATAGATGGCACCGGCAACGCGCTCAATAACATCATCTACGGCAATGGCGGCGATAACAAGATCGACGGCGCCGCCGGTGCGGACACCATGTATGGTGGAACCGGCAACGACACCTATGTCGTCGGCGACAGCCTCGACCAGGCGATCGAAAGCGCCAATAGCGGTACCGATACAGTGCTGGCGTCGGCGAGCTATACCCTGGGCGCGAATATTGAGAATCTCACCCTCACCGGTACGGCGAACATCACGGCCATCGGCAACAGCGTCAACAACATCATCTACGGCAACGCCGGCAATAACCTGATCGATGGCGGCGGGGGCGCGGACACGATGTACGGCGGAGCCGGCGACGATACCTACGTCGTCGGTAACAGCTTCGACAAAGCCATGGAGAATGGCGGCCAGGGGACGGATGTCGTTCAGTCGTCGGTGACCTACGCGCTCGGCGACAATGTGGAAATTCTGATCCTGACGGGCACGGTGAACATCAACGCTACCGGCAACAGCCTCGATAACATCCTTGTCGGAAACAGCGGCAACAATAGTTTGTTCGGCGGGGCAGGGTCGGACACCTTCGTCTTCAGCGCCAACTCGGGCGCCGACATCATCAAGGACTTCTCCGTCTCGGACAATGACCGCATCGACGTCTCGGCCTGGACCCACGGCGCCGCCGACCTGACGCTCATCCACACCATCGGCGGCAAAACCGTCATCGACTTCGGCTCTGGCAACACCGTCACCATCGCTGCAACCGCACAGGCCGATGTCATCAGCCACTTGATCTGGTAGGGTCAGGCCGCGGTGTCGCTGCTGATGGTCAGGCGGCGGTCGGCGCGCATCATGTCGTCAATCGCGTCGACCGGCACCGGGCGCGAGAAGATATAGCCCTGGATGATGTTGCAACCCGTGCTGCGCAGGATGTTCTTCTGCGCCCGCGTTTCCACGCCTTCAGCGACGATGTTCAGGTTCAGCGCCTTGCTGAGCTTGACGATGGCGCGGATCACCGCCTCGGCTTCCGGGTCGACGCCCAGGTTGGAGACGAACGAGCGGTCGATCTTGATCTTGTCGACCGGATAGCGGCTCAGGTAACCGAGCGACGAATAGCCGGTGCCGAAGTCGTCGAGCGCGATCGAGAAGCCCATGTGGCGCAGGTCGCGCAGCACGATCTGGGTGGCGTGGTCGTCGTTGAGAAGCACGCCTTCGGTGATCTCGATCTCGATCTGGGACGCCGGCGTATGCGTTTCATCGAGCAGGTCGCGAATGGTCTTGAGGAAGTCGGCGTGGCGCATCTGCGTCGCCGACACGTTGACCGCCACCTTCAGGCCCGGCCAGCGATGGGCGTCCTGCATGGCGCGGCGCATGACCAGAGTCCCTAAGTCGCTCATCAGGCCGCATTCCTCGGCCAGCGGGATGAAGTAGGACGGCGACACCGGCCCACGCGTCGGGTGCGTCCAGCGGCACAGCGCCTCGACGCCGACGATATTGCCGAAATGATCGGCCTGCGGCTGGTAGACGACGGTGATGTCCTCGACGTGGATGGCTTCGCGCAGGCCGGTTTCCAGCGTCTTGCGCAGCTTGATGGTGGCGTCCATCTCGACTTCGAAGAAGGCGTATTGGCCGCGGCCCTGGTCCTTGGCGCGATAGAGGGCGAGGTCGGCCTGGCGCAGGGCTTCGGCGGCCTCGATGTCGCCGTCGTGGATCAGGGTGACGCCAATCGAGCACGACGAGAAGACCTGGCCGCTTTCGAGATTGACCGTGCCGGTCAGGCCGTCGAGCACGCGCTTGGCCAGGGCGGCCGCGCTGTGGCCGTCGGTATCGGTCTGGATGATGACGAATTCGTCGCCGCCGAGACGGGCCAGGGTGTCGCCGGAACGGATCATGGTGCCGATCCGGGCGGCGTTGTGACGGATCAGTTCGTCGCCGGCCAGGTGGCCGAGCGTGTCGTTGACGTCCTTGAAGCGGTCGAGGCCGATGCACAT
>FTDB01002256.1_pt1 | contig 15853 bp, 12 predicted proteins | sample 1639741 | NCBI WGS metagenome assembly FTDB01 (sample SAMEA3914869, study PRJEB12502) | metagenome | biome: forest; material: soil | place: USA | collected 2012-03-12 | depth 0.1 m | reverse complement strand
CGGCATGCGCGCCGCCTACTATCCGTACGCCGACGACGGCGTGCGTAACTTCGTCGACCTGAACACCATTCCGGACGCCATCGTCGACCACATCGAAGTCCTGCAGGACGGCGCCGCCTCCGAATACGGCGCCGACGCCATCGCCGGCGTCATCAACGTCATCACCAAGAAGCAGGTCAAGGGCCTGTACATCACCGCCGACGGCGGCACGTCGCAGCACGGCGGCGCTGACAGCAACCACGCATCGGTCACCTGGGGTACGGGCGACCTGGCTTCGGACGGCTGGAACGTTTACGTCAGCGGCGAATATCAACGCGACGCCCAATTGATGAACCGCGACCGCGGCTATCCCTACAACACCGCCGACCTCAGCGGTCAGTGCATCACTTCGTCGGATACGGACCCGGCGGATTGGGCAGCGAAGGGCAGCGGCATCGACTCCAGCGGCCGCACCTGCCGCACCAACAGCATCGTCAACGGCATCCAAGCCAATGGTGCGTTCCTGGGTATCGGCACCTCGACGGTCAATACGGTCGAGCCCTACATCAATGGCGCCCTGGCCCCCGGCGGCAAGTGGCAAATCCTGAACGCGGCGGCCGGATGCGGCACGAACCCCTCCGTCACCATCACTCAGGCCGAGACCGATAAGGGCAATATCCCCGCTGCGACCGCGGCGCAGGTCGTCGGTCAAAAGCTCTGCCAACTGGACACCATCAACCAGTACGGCGTCATCCAGCCGGCGGACAAGCGCATCTCGCTGTCGGGCCATGCCACCAAGCGCTGGTCGGACGGTACCGAAGCCTGGGTTGAAGGCAATTTCTACAAGAACGAAGTCGCCTATGCCGGCGCACCGGACACGCTGACCCGCGGTACCTCGGCCGGCAATCAATCGCCTGTCGTCACGCCGAGCCCGCTGATACTGCCGAACTGGGTTTGCCCGGAACGCGTCAACTGCTCGACCGCCGCCGACAAGAAGCTGAACCCGAACGATCCGTTCGCCAGCGCGACGACGCCGGTGGACGCCCGTCTCATCGGCAAGCTGACGGATATCCCGTACACGACCGACGACAAGGCGCAGAGCCTGCGCCTGGCCTTCGGCATCAAGGGCACCGTCCTCACCGACTGGCACTATAACGTTACCGGCAACCTGATGCGGAACGACCTGACCCAGACGACGACTGGCGTTCAGAACGTTCAGCACCTGCTCGACGTCATCGCCGACGGCACCTACAACTTCGTCGATCCGACGCAGAACAGCCAGGCCGTACGCGACTACGTCGCTCCGGTCAGCGTCCTGAAAGCCAAGTCGGAACTGGCCACGATCCAAGGCGACGTGTCCAAGGACCTGTGGGAAATGCCGGGCGGCACCAGCCAGCTGGGTCTCGGCGCCTCGGCGCGCTATGAGGCCGTCGACGATCCGTCGGCCAACCCGGACGCGACCAACCCCGCCAATCGTTATGCCTCGCTGATCAATGCGTTCGGCACCAAGGGCCAACGGACCGTCCTGTCGGCCTTCTACGAACTGGACCTGCCGATCATCACGCAACTCGACATCAATACGTCGGGCCGCTTCGACACCTATTCGTCGGGCCAGAGCGCGTTCTCGCCGAAGATCGGCTTCCGCTTCAAGCCGATCCCGCAGCTGACCTTCCGCGCCACGGCGTCTAAGGGCTTCCGCATCCCGTCCTTCGGCGAATCGAACTCGCTGCCGACGACCGGCTACCTGCCGAACTCGAAGGCGCCGGACGATTTCGTCAAGATCACGCACGGCAACGACGGCTACGGCAACCCTTACAGCCTGGGCGTGACCACGGTCGGCACCAAGGACCTGAAGCCCGAAAAGTCGACCAACTTCACGGGCGGCGTGGTCTTCGAACCGACGCATAACCTGAACTTCACCGTCGACTACTACTACATCAAGAAGACGGGCGTCATCGCCGGCGTCAGCGACGCTCCCGCGCTGGCCGCCTACTTCGCCGGCCAGCCGATCCCGGCCGGTTACACGGTCGTCAAGGGTATTCCGGATCCGAACTTCCCGAACGCCCTGCCGGTCCCGGCCTTTGTCATCCTGGGCTACGCCAACCAGAACAGTGAAGTGACGTCCGGTGTCGACTTCGGCGCCAGCGGCCGCTTCACCCTGCCGCATGACGTCAAGTGGCAGTCGAGCTTCAACGCGACCTACGTCGACAAGTTCGACCTGACCCTCCAGGACGGCACCGTGCAGCACTTCGCCGGCACCGTCGGCCCGCAAGGCCCGACGTCGGGTTCGGGTACGCCGCGTTGGCGCGCCAACTGGCAGAACACTTTCACCTTCGGCAAGGCGACTCTGACCGCGACGACCTACTACACCAGCGGTTATTCGGTCATCGCCGAAGACAATGGTGACACCATCGGCGACTGCGCCGGCAGCGGCACCGTGGCCGAATATGGTGACGGCGAAGTCGTGCAGTGCCGCGTCAAGGGCTTCGTCTATACCGACGTCCATGGCGACTACAAGATCAACGCGCACTACACTGTGTTCGCTGACATCCTGAATGCCTTCGACAACAAGGCGCCGCTGGATGCCGCCACCTACGGCGCTTACCAGTACAACCCGGTGTGGGCCAACTCCGGCATCATCGGCCGCTTCTTCAAGGTTGGCGTGAAGATGAACTTCTAAGCCTTTGCTTACGAAGCAAAAGAGAGGCGGCGTCTTCGGGCGCCGCCTTTTTTTGTAGCTCACGTTTGTAGCTCAGGCGCCGCATGGCTCACGCCATACGGCGCGACGGGCCGTCGCCCTTGCTAAAGCTTCGCTTTGGAGGATTCCGTAGCCTGGCCCGGGAGTGAATTCTCCACCTACGAAGAATTTCGTTGACTCCATACGAAGCTCTTCGTAAGATCCATCCATGACCCTGCCCGCCAAAAAACCGACCGAAGCCGAACTCGACATCCTGCGTGCCCTGTGGGTCAAGGGAACCGCCACCGTGCGCGACCTCCACGAAGCCCTGGCGGCGCGCGGCACCGGCTATACGACCGTGCTCAAGACCCTTCAGATCATGACCGAAAAAGGCCTGGTCGAGCGCGAGGAGGCCGGAAAGGCGCACATCTATCGCCCGGCGATGCGCGAAGAGGACATGCAGACCCAGCTCCTGACGGAGCTGTCGGACAAGCTGTTCTCCGGCTCGACGGCGATGCTGGCCATGCACGCCCTGTCGTTGCAGCCAGCCAGCGACGACGAATTGCAGCAGATCAAGGCGCTGATCGAGCGCCGGAAAGGCGCGAAATGACCCCGTCCCTTCCAGTCATATTCCAGGCCCTGGGCCTGACCCTGCTTCATTTTTGCTGGGAGGGCGCAGCGATCGCCGCAGCCTTCGCCGCGGCCTTGTGGCTGAAACCGGACCTGCGGCCCGGCACGCGCTATACCCTGGGCCTGTCGGCCCTGCTGGCCATGGCCGGTGCGGCCGTCATGACCTTCGGCTACGAGCTGACCCGGCTGTCGCTGGAGACGGCGCCCGCCGCCGGTTTCGACGTCCTCGCCGCGCCGCATACCGTATCGCAGCTCAACCGCTGGCTACCCTTCGTCGACACCCTGTGGCTGATCGGCGTCGCCGTCCTGTCGCTACGTATGGCCGGCGGCCTGTGGATCATCCGCACCCTGTCGGCGCAGGCGCAGGATGTGCCTGAGGCGGTGCGCCGCCGCTTCGATGCGGCCCTTGAGCGCGCCGGCCTGTCGGGCCGGGTACGCGTGCGGCTGAACGACCGGATCGACGGGCCGTTCGTCGTCGGCGTTGTCCGCGCCGTGGTCTACCTGCCGCTGTCGGCGATCACCGCGCTTACGCCGGACCAGCTCGACGCCGTCTTCGCCCACGAACTGGAGCACGTCCGTCGGGCCGACTACGCCTGGAACCTGCTGCAGAACGTCATCGAGACCCTGTTTTTCTACCATCCCGCCGTGTGGTGGATCGGCCGCACGCTGCGCGAACAGCGTGAGCTGTGCTGTGACGACGTCGCCCTGGCCGCCTGCCATGACCCGCTGACCTACGCCACCGCCCTGCTCAGCCTGGAGGAACAGCGCCGCGCACCGCATCTCGGCAACCTGGCCATGGCCCTGAATGGCCAGGGTTCGGGCCGCTCGCTGCTGTCGCGCATCAGCCGCATCCTGGGCGACGCGCCCGCCAAGGCGCCCAAGGCCAACCAGCCGACCACCCTGATGCCGCTGGCCCTGCCGGTCGTGCTGCTGACCGGTGCCGCCTTCCTGCTGCCGATGAGCCACGTCGCCGCCAGCCCCAATGCCACACCGGTCAAGACGGCCACCGCGAAAACCGAGTCCGCGACTGCATCCGCCCCGGCCACCGCCACGACGGATACGGCGGTGGCGGCCGACGAAAGCCCGGCGCCCGCCGCCACCGATGCCGACATCGCCCCTTCCGAAAGCACCTGGAACTTCGTACGCGATGCCGCCCAGGCGCGGTCGGCCCATCCCGGCAATGTGGTGAAGGCGATCGATGTCTCGCCGTCGCAGGACGCGCCGATGACGCCCCAGGCCGTCGCCGCCCTGGCCGAACAGGCGCGCCGGACCGCGCTCGATGAACTGACCCGGCACAAGGCCGAAATCCAGCAGGCCATCGAACAGGCTCGCCAGGCCCAGGACACCGCCCGGCTGCAAGCGCTGCGTCAGATCGACATGGCCGCGATCGACCGGCAGATCCAGACCGCGGCCCGCGCGGCCCAGGACCAGGCGCACGTCGAGGCCAGCCTCAGCGAAGACGACCGCCGCGCCATCCAGGCAGAGGCCCGGCGCGCCGCCGCCGAAGCCAATGCCGAGTTCAAGGCCAAGTGGAGCAAGGACCAGAAGGCATGGGCCGCCCAGGCCGGCGAATGGAGCAAGGCCTGGTCGAAGTCGTGGTCGAAGGACCTGGCCGCCGCGCCGCCCGAACCGCCAGCGCCCCCTGCCCCGATGCCGGCGCCTGACCCTCAGCCCATGCCCGCGCCGCATCCCCACCCGGCACCGCACCCCACGCCCATGGCCGGACTGGCCCCGGTTGCACCGGTCGCGCCCGTTGCCCCCGTTGCTCCGGTCATGCCAGTCGCCGCGGTCGAGATGGCGCCGATGAAGCTGAAGATGGCTCCGGTGAAGATCGCCAAGGTCGTCAAGGTACAGCCGGTCAAGCCTTGCAAGGTTCACGTCAGACTGACGACGCTGAACGACCATAATGTCGCGCGTATCGTCTCGGAAAACGGCCAGGTCATCACGGTGGATCTCAAAGGACCTCCCATGACCACCCGCACTCGCGTCGACATCAACACAAATGTCCACACGGTAACCGAGTAAAATCAAGGCCCTGCGCAGCCGGGACCGTTTATCTTCCTTATAAATTCCTTACGGAACGCCGTTCGGTTTGTCACTTACCTCTTACCCGCCGTCAACTAGGGTAAATCTCAAGAGGAAACCGCAAACCCCGTTTCCGTAAGGATGACCGCCATGGCCGCCGCCGCCCTGTTCGAACCGCAAACCGCCTCGTTCGGCGAACTCGTTCTGCGTTCCCGTCCCCGCCTGCGTCCCGATTTTGCCCGCTGGTCGCTGACGGCCGAGGACGAGGAAGGCCGCCAGGCGCGCACCAATCTCTTTGTGGCTTTGGGGTTCGTCGCCGCCTTCATGACCTTCCTCAGCGGCTTGTACGTCGTTGATTCCGCCGTCTATCCCCAGGGCTATGCCCAGTCGCCGACGACCACGGCGGCGCACGTCGATTACGACTGATCCATCCCGTTTTCCGGAATTGTGGTCGTTGCCCCCTGGCGGCCACGACACGCCCCGCGGCCCCTGGCCGCGGGGTTTTTCACGAAAATTTGCCTGAACACTTCTTCCGTAACCGTGGCGGTTATGATTTAAGTTCGCCGCCTGTCCATTCACGGAGATTCCCATGACCAAGGTGCTCGTGCTTTATCATTCGGCCTATGGCCACATCGAAACCATGGCCAAGGCGGTCGCCGAAGGCGCGCGCAGCGCCGGCGCGGAGGTTGACATCAAGCGCGTTCCGGAAACCGTGCCGGAAGCCGTGGCCAAGGCGTCCTATTTCAAGCTGGACCAGGAAGCGCCCGTCGCCACCATCGAAGACCTGGCCAATTACGACGCCGTCATCGTCGGCGCCGGCACCCGTTTCGGCCGCATCAACTCGCAGATGGCCTCCTTCCTCGATCAGGCCGGCGGCCTGTGGGCGCGCGGCGCGCTGAACGGCAAGGTCGGCGGCGCCTTTACCTCGACCGCGACCCAGCACGGCGGCCAGGAAACCACCCTGTTCTCGATCATCACCAACCTGCTGCACTTCGGCATGATCATCGTCGGTATGGATTACGGCCACGCCGGCCAGATGAAGCTCGATGAAATCACCGGCGGCTCGCCCTACGGCGCCACGACCATCGCCGGCGGCGACGGTTCGCGTCAGCCGACCCAGAACGAACTGGACGGCGCCCGCTATCAGGGCCGCAAGATCGCCGAAACCGCCGCCAAGCTGCATAATTAAAGAGCTCAAACGCCGCATGGCTCGCCGCACATGCGGCGGCGGCCAGTCGGCCTTGCCGGATTGTCTAAACAATCCGGAATCTTGATCTATCGCGTAGCGATTTTGGCAGGCCGGGCGTAGATACGTCCGGCCTGTTTTATTTTGGAGACCTCCATGGCCCGCGCCACCGCCCATATCGGTACCGTCGACTACGCCACCACCATCGAGGTCGCCGGCCGCACGATCATCGCCGACGAACCGCCCGCCAATGGTGGCCAGGACGCGGGCCTGGCGCCTTACGATCTTTTGACCGCATCTCTGTCGGCGTGTACGGCGATCACGCTGCGCATGTATGCCGAGCGCAAGGGCTGGCCTCTGACCGGCGCCGACGTCACGGTGCATTTCTACCGCGAGGACACGAAAGAGATCATCGAGCGCACCATCACCCTGCACGGCGAACTGAACGACGAACAGAAGGCCCGGCTGGCCGACATTTCCGAGCGCACCCCGGTGACCAAGACGCTGAAAAACGGGCTGGAGATCAGGACGACGGTGAAGTAGCGGCTCCGTTGAAAAAGCCTCCCGGTCTGGCATATTTTCTCGGTACTTTGCATTCATGCCGGAGCATGGCCATGAACGCGTCATCGATCATCCGTGAACTTATAAACGGCCTCGCCAGGAGACGGCGGGAACGGCGTGAGTATCGGGCATGGCTGAATGCCGAAATCGAAGCTGCTCTTAAAGAAGCCGATGATCCAAACGCTGTTTGGTATGACCAGGAGGATCTGGTCAAAGGCCTCTGGCGTGAACAGCGTGAGTCTCTTTTGGCGCGTATCGCCGCTCGAGACGCGGCGGCCTCCCAAAAGCGCTGATCACTTCTCCTCATCCGGATAGGGCCCGACACCACCGCCCGCGATAAAGGCGTCGATATGTGCCGTCAGCACCGGCAGGGGCACGCTGCCGGTTTCCAGCACCGCGTCGTGGAAGGCGCGGGTGTTGAACTTCGGCCCCAGCGCCTTTTCCGCCTTGGTGCGCGCGTCGCGGATCGCCATCTCGCCGAGATAGTAGGACAGGGCCTGGCCCGGCCAGGAGATGTAACGGTCGACCTCGGTGTCGATCTCGTGCTCGGACAGGGCGGTGTTGTCGCGCAGATATTGCCGCGCCTGCTCGCGCGTCCAGCCCATCGAATGGATGCCGGTATCGACGACCAGCCGCGCCGCCCGCCACATCTGGTAGCTAAGATAGCCGAAGCGGTCGTAGGGCGTGTCGTACATGCCCATCTCCTGGCCGAGATATTCGCAATACAGCGCCCAGCCCTCGCCATAGGCACTGATATAGAGCTCGCGACGGAATTCGGGCAGGGTCTTGTTCTCGGCGGCCAGCGACATCTGCAACGCATGGCCCGGCGCCGACTCGTGCAGAGTCAGGGCCGTCAACTGGAACAGCGGCCGCGACGGCAGGTCGTAGGTATTGACCTGATAGCCCTCCGGCCCGCCGCGGCCCGAGGTGTAATAGGGCGCGATATCGGCCGGCACCGGCACGATGCCGAAACGCGCCCGCGGCAACCGGCCGAACCACTGACCGGCCTTGCCGTCGAAGGTCTTGGCGATCCAGGCGGCGCGGTCGAGCAGCTCCTGCGGCGTCCTGGCGTAGAATTGCGGATCGGTGCGCAGATAATTCAGGAAAGCCGGAAGGTCGCCATCGAACTTCGCCGCGCGCATCACGTCCTGCATCTGTGAATGGATCGACGCCACCTGGTCCAGGCCGATCCGGTGGATCTGCGCCGGGGTCAGGTCGAGCGTGGTATATTCACGGATCTTCGATTGATAATAGGCCGCGCCGTCGGGATAGGCCGATGCCCCCAGCGCCGTCTGGGCGTGCGGGATATAGTCCGTGTCGAGATAGGCCAGCAAAGTGCGATGCGCCGGAATGACGGCGGTCGCGATCGCCTTCGCCGCCTCGGCGCGCAAGGCCTGCTGGACCTCGGGCGGGATCGTCGACGGCATGGCGCGGAACGGCTTATAAAAGGCGCTGTCCTGGGGCGTCTTCAGATTGACGACGGCGGCAACCGAGGCATCGCGGCCTTCTAGGGTCACCCGGGGCGGCGTGAAGCCCCTCGCCTCGCCGGCCTTCATATTGGCGATCTGCTGGTCGAAATAACGCGGCATTTCGCCGAGCCAGTTCAGGTAGTTGCGGTAGTCCTGTTCGGTCTTGAAGTCGTCGCCGATGGCGTAGACCAGGTCGGACCAGAAGGCGCTGTCGGAATTGACCGGTTTCTCATATTCGCGAAAGGTCTGCGCCGCGACGAAGGCGTCGATCTGCGCCTTATAGACGGCGAAATTGTCGCGATTGGCCGGGGACAGCCGGGCCGTGTCGACGGCCGCCAGCTTCGTCTCGATCCCCTGCCAGTAGTCGAGCTGGGCCTGCTGCGCCGCCGGACGGACATCGGGCATGTGGGCGGCGTGGCCGCCCGCGTCACCGCTCAGCGACTGCCGCCATTGCCATTCGGCGGTGTAGATGGAGGTAAAGGCGTCGTCGGCGGTTTGGGCCGAAGTCCCGGCATGAACCGGTGACACGGCCAGCCACAGAGCACCGGCGAGAACGGCCAGACGCATCTAGACCTCCTGCGCCAGGATGTATTCGATCATCGAATAGTGGTCCTCGAAGAACTGGTCGCGCATCGGCGGCAGGTCGCCGAGCGGCAGCCACACGGCGTGTTCGGCGTCGTCCGCCCCCTCCACCACCGGCAAAGGACCGGCCGGCAGCATGAAGTGGTGATTGTGGGTGATGACCCGGCCGCGCGACGCCCGGTCGGGATCTGAGAAAACCTCGACCCGTTTCAGGCAGGCCTTGAGGTCGGCATCGGACAGGACCATCCCGGTTTCCTCGCGCAGTTCGCGCAGGGCGCCGTCGACCAGGGGCTCTTCCGGATTGAGATAGCCGCCCGGCATGGCCCACTGCCCCTTGCCCGGAATACCACCGCGACGGACCAGCAGGATATGCGGCACGCCGGTCGCGTCGGGCTGGATCGCCAGCACGTCGGTGGCGACGAAGACCGATGGATAGGGCGCGACCTCCCACGATTTTTTATAGGCTTCGACATAGCGGTGCTCCTCGGCCATGGCGGCGAAGACCTCGGTGTCGCGGAACGCCTGCAACCGGTCGAACACCGCCGCCGGCACCTGGGCGGCCAGGGTGGCGAAGCTCGCCGCATCGCCATAGAGCGCATCGAGCATGACCGCCCGATCGAGCCCGCCGGCCGCCGTTATCCGCTCCCAATCGCCGGGCAGGGCCGCCAGCGCGTCGGGCCGCACATCGACGCCGCGCGACACCACCGCGACGCGGCCGGGATCGCCGCCACCGCGCAGCGCATCGAACTGACGCATGACCTCAACGGCGAAACCCGCGGGATCGTAGGCATAGTCGCCGACCCGGCCGAAGACGAAGCCGTCGGCGACCGCACCCAATCCGGTGCGCAGCATCGCTTCGCGTTCGTCGGCCGTCCACGGCATGCGCGACTCGCGCGCCTTGTCGGCAGCGCAGACCAGCACCAGCACGCGCCCGGCCAGCCCGCCGATGCGCGATAGGCGCTCGACATGGCCGTTGTCGCAGGGCGAAAAACGGCCGATCACCACGGCATGGTCGAAGGTCTGGCTCATCGTCGCTCCCGGGGTTGCGTCCCGCACTTCTGCCTATCGGCACAGGCTTGGCAAGCGCAAAAAGCGCTTTCCAATTCCGCCCCTTCCTCTAAGCTTTCCCCTCAAAAGACAAGACAGGCAGGCAATGATCCCGACCCACAGCTTGACCTTCCTCGATCTGGCCGTGGTCTGCCTGTACATCGGCGGCCTGATCGTCGCCGGCGTGCTGGACCGGCGCCGGGCGAAGAAGGCGCGCGACCACTTCCTGGCCGCCTCGTCCTCATCCTGGCCCAAGATCGGCTTCGCGCTCTATGCCTCGACCATTTCGGCGACCTCGCTGGTCGGCCTGACCGGCAGCGCCTATGCGCACGGCATCAGCGTCTTCGCCTATGAATGGATGGCAGCCTTCGTCCTGCCGATGTTCTGCGCCTTCGTCCTGCCGACCTATATCAAGTCGCAAGTCTTCACCGTTCCGGAGTTCCTGGAACTGCGCTACGGCCGTTTCGTGCGCACCTATGTGTCCGGCCTGTCGGTGGCGCTGGGCACCTTCCTCGACGCCTCGGGCGGCCTGTTCGCCGGTTCGGTGCTGTTCCAGATGCTGTTCCCTGGCTGGCCACTGTGGGAGGTGTCGACCGGGCTTGCCCTGCTGGCCGGCGCCTTCCTGCTGGCCGGCGGCCTGCGCGCCGTCATCCTGGTCGAGTCGATCCAGGGCCTGATCCTGGTCGTCGCCTGCGCGGCCATCGCCTTTTTCGCCTTCCGCGCGGCTGGCGGCTGGCACCAGGTGATGACCCATGTCGACCCGGCCAAGCTGCACCTGATCATGGGTGGCCACGATCCCGCCCTGCCGTGGACGGGACTGGTCACCGGCGTGCCGCTGATCGGCTTTTATTTCTGGTGCACCAACCAGACCATGGTCCAGCGTGTGCTGGCCGCCCGGTCACTGGACCATGGCCGCTGGGGCAGCCTGTTCGGCGGGGCGATGAAGCTGACCAACCTCTTCCTGGTCATCCTGCCGGGCGCGGCGGCGCTGCTGCTCTTTCCCGGCCTGAAACAGCCCGACCAGGTCTTCGCCCATATCGTCTTCGGCCTGCTGCCGCCCGGCCTAACCGGCCTGATCCTGGCGGCCTGCCTGATCTCGATCCTGTCCAGCCTGTCGGGGATCTACAACTCGACCTCGACCCTGCTGACCATGGACTTCGTCCGCCGTTTCCGGCCCGACATGGACGACCAGGCGCTGATCCTCACCGGACGCGTGTTCATCGTCGTGCTGATGATCATCTCCATCCTGTGGGTGCCGCAGATCGTGCATTTCCAGGATACGCTATGGCAGTACCTGCAATCGGTGCTGTGCTATTTCGTGCCGCCGATCGCCGCGGTTTTCCTGACCGGGCTGTTCGTCCGCCGCGTCAACAGTGCCGGCGCCGGCTGGGGGCTGGCGGTCGGCACGGCGTCGAGCGTCGGGCTGTTCCTCCTGGTCGAAGTCTTCCACGCCGTGCCCCTGCACTTCCTGGTCGCCGCCATGGTCATCTTCCTGATCAGCCTGGCGGCCATCGCCGCCGGCACGCTCAGCGCACCGGCGCCGGACGTCGCCCGTGTCGCGCCGCTGATGTTCTCTCGCGCCGTCTGGCGGGCCGAGACCGAGCACCTGAAGGCGGTCCGGCCCTGGCAGAACTACCGCTATCTGTCGCTGGCCCTGATGGCGCTGACCGTGGCGATCGTCGTCTGGTTCTGGTGACGGGCCGCCGGCTCCAGCTCAGGAATCGGTCTTGTCCTTGCGGCGCCTGCCCAGCAGCATCCGGCTTTCCAGATAGGCCCGCAGGGCGCCGTAATAGGCGCGCAGGAAGGTCTCGTCCGGCGGCACGTCGGACGGATCGCGCGGCGCGGGCCAGTTGATGCGCGCCTTGATCTTGTCGGCCACCGCCTTCATCACCGACGGCTTGCGGTCGCGCAGCACCTGCTCCAGCACGCCCAGCTCCATCTCGCCATAGGCCAGTTGCTCCCGGGTGAAGGTCAGGCCCAGATTGCGGTCGCCGTCGAGGTCGGCCAGGTCGTAGCTGAGCTGCGCCCTGGGCATGTGCACCACGCGCGTCCCGGCCAGGAAATCGCCCAGCCGCGCGTGCTGGCGGTTGAACAGGGGCAGCAGCAGCAGCCCCAGCGCCCACAGGAAGGCCAGCAGCCCGATCAGGCCGCCGGACGCGCCCGCCGAAGCCATCATGCCCAGCGGAATATAGAATTCGACCTCGCGCATGGCGTTGCGCGTGAAGACCGCGGCGGGGGTCAGCCGGCCGCCGTCGTGGGCGATGACCCGCAGCCGCATCAGCCGCTTGCCCGGGGTCGCCGCGCGCCGGCCCATCTCGAAGACGATGAAGTAGCCCGAGCGCAGGAAGAAGCCGAAGAACAGCAGGACGATAAGCAGGATTTCGGCGGCCGCCCGATTCTGCTTGCCCTCGAGCAGGTGATGTAGTCCCAGGGCGAAGAAGGCGATGAACAGCAGGACCGGCACCACCGCCATGATGATCATGTCGATGACCACCGCCCCGACCCGCTCGCCGAAGGAAGCATTGATAAAGGGCAGCACCACGCCTTCGGGCGTCAGTATCTCGCTGGCGGTCCGGCCGTATTCGCCGTAGGGCGCGTCGGCCATCAGGTCTTTTCTGGCGGCCTTAGCCATGGAACGCCCCCGTCTTCGGCCGGCCGACCAGGACGAAGAACAGCAGCCAGAGCGTCAACATGACGCCGCCGATGGCGAAGCGGAAAACCGGCTCGGTGATCGTCTGGCGGCCAATGCCCTCCAGGCAGCCGGCGACCGTCAGCATCACCGCCACGCCGATCATCACCGTGCCGGTCAGCTTTCCGGCCTCGGCCAGCGCCGTCCGCCGCGACAGGTCGCCGGGGAACATCAGCCGTCGCGCGATGTGGAAGCCGCAGGCGCTGGCGATGATGAAGGCGAACATTTCGGTCGTGCCGTGGATCGACAGCCAGGCGGCGAATTCGACGCCAAGCCCCTTGGAGGCGAACAGCCACAGCATCGCCCCCATCTGCAGCCCCTCGTACAGCATCAGGGCGAAGGTCGGGAGGCCGAAGACGATGCCCAGGGCGAACGCCAGGATCGCCACCCGGGTATTGTGCGTCATCAGGAAGACGGCGAACGGCGACAGCATGGCGTCCTTGTCGCTGTGGCCCAGGGTCTTGCGCAGGACCTCGGCCGAGGCCGTCGGCGTGCGACCCTCGCTCATGCCGCCGACGAAGTTGGCGTACCAGCTGGAATCGTGGGCGCAGATCATCCAGCCGGCGACGATGCCGACGACGAAGATGGCGACCGACACGGCGATCTCCGCCCACAGCCTGCGCACGCCCTTCGGCCAGTCATTGGCAAAGAAGCCCGACAGGACGTCCTTGATGCGCGTCTGCGGCCCGTAGATGGTGACGTAGGCGCGGGCGCACAGGGCCTGGAGGTAGGTGATCATGTTGCGGTCGAGCGAGATCGACTGCGCCATGGACAGCGACGACATGGCCGAGCGGTAGAGCACCGGCAGGTTCAGGATGTCCTCGACGGAAAAGCCGTTCAGGCCCTGCTTGTCGGCGCGGTCCAGCGCACTGTTGAGCGTACGCCAGTCGCCCTGGCGCGCCTCGCGGAACTTCTGGCTCTTCAGCCGCAAGGGCGGCTGAGTTTGGGGCGGCTGAATTTGGGGCGGCGGGGTCTTGGGATCATCGGCCATAAGGTCCACCCTCTCCTACAACCGGTCGGCGCGTTTAAGCGCCAGGTATCGCATCACCATCGACGTCGCCAGGGCCTCCGTCGGCGCCTCCAGAACCTCGACGCCCTGGCGGCGCAGCTGCGCCAACACGCGCTCGCGCTGCATCGACAGGCGGTTGGCGAAGACGGCGCGGGTGACGTCCTCGGGCTGGTCCGGCCTGACCGCCAGCAGATCCTCGACGACCTCGTCGCGGAAGGCGACGAACAGCACCAGGTGCTTCTTCGACAGCCGCGCCAGGGCCTCGACCATCAGGTCGGCGCTGATCTCGTCGATGAAGTCGGTGAACAGGATGATCAGCGAGCGCCGCGCCACCTTGGAATTGAGGTCGGCCAGGGCCAGGGTGTGGTTCGACTCGTCGGGTGAGTCCTCCAGCGCCGACAGCTGCCGCTTCAGGATATCGAAGGCCTGGGTGCCCGAGATCATCGGGGCGGCGTGATAGGGCTGGGAATCGAAGGCGAAGGTGCGGATATTGTCGCCGATCTTCAGCGCGCAATAGCCCAGCAGCAGGCCGGCGTGGATCGCCCGGTCGAGGCGCTTCAGCCCGGCCAGCGGCTCGCCCATCAGCCGGCCGGTGTCGTAGACCAGCACGATGTGGTGGTTGCGCTCGGCCTGGTACTCGCGCGAGAACAGCTTCATGTGGCGCGCCGATGAGCGCCAGTCGATGCGGCGATGGTCCTGCGAGGCGTCGTATTCGCGCAGGGCGTGGTATTCCGAGCCGTTATAGAGCTGGTTCTGCACGCGCACGCCGTAGATATTGTCGAGCGAGAACAGGTTGGAGGCATCGGCCTCGACGCCCTCGATGTCCGGCGTGACCAGGACCTCGGCGTCGAGCTTCAGTCGCTTTTGCACATAGACCAGGCCGAGATAGCCCTGCCAGCGCACGAACAGCGCTTCAAGGCGGCCGCGGCCGCGCGTGCGGCTTTTCAGGGTCAGGTCGCCGGCGAAGGCGGCACTGTTACGATGCAGGACGCGCGGATAGCCGGTATCGGCCAGCACGCCGTTGGTCGCCGTGCGCAGCTCCACCCGGCCCGGCTGGCGCCAGCGCGTGAAACGCAGGGCGAACGGCACGGTGCGATCGCGGCCGACACCGATGGCCCTGGGCAGGCGCAGGTCCAGCATCAGGCTGTCGCCCGCCGGCGCGAACACCGCGTCGACCAGGCTGAGCAGCAGCACGCCCAGCATGGCCACCGGCACCCACGGCCACAGGGCGGGCGCGAGCAGGCCCACCCCGATGGCGGCGAAGACGCCCAGGATCAGCAGGACCAGCAGTCGCGGAGTGGGATATAACGGCATATCAGCGGGGGATTTCGATCTTTTCCAGCAGGCCCTGCAGCACGGCGTCGACGTTCTGGCCCTCGATCTCGGCCGACGGCGACAGCAGCACGCGATGGCGCATGCACGGCGTATACAGGCCCTTGATATCGTCGGGCAGAACATAGTCGCGGCCGTCGAGCACGGCGTGCGCCCGGGCGGCGCGGGCCAGCAGGGCGCCGGCGCGCGGCGAGGCGCCGACCGACAGCTGCGGCGCCTCGCGCGTGGCGCGGATCAGGGCGACGATATAGTCGAGATTGGCGTCGTTCAGCCGCACGCCGGCCACCGTCCGGATGGCCTCGTCCAGCGAGGCGGCGTTCAGCACGGCGACGACACCGGCGGTAACCGGATCGGCGGCGGCCGCGGCATTGCCCGAAGTGTCGACGATGCGGCGCTCTTCCTCAAGCGACGGATAGCCCAGGATGTGCTTGAACAGGAAGCGGTCGAGCTGGGCTTCCGGCAGCGGATAGGTGCCCTGCTGCTCGATCGGGTTCTGGGTGGCGATGACGGTGAAGTGGGCGCCCAGTTCATGACGCACGCCGTCCAGCGTCACCGAGCGTTCCTGCATGGCTTCCAGCAGCGCCGCCTGGGTCTTGGGCGGGGTGCGGTTGATTTCGTCGGCCAGCAGCAGGTCGCAGAAGATCGGCCCCTTGGTCAGGGTGAAGGT
>FTDB01002183.1_pt1 | contig 16040 bp, 13 predicted proteins | sample 1639741 | NCBI WGS metagenome assembly FTDB01 (sample SAMEA3914869, study PRJEB12502) | metagenome | biome: forest; material: soil | place: USA | collected 2012-03-12 | depth 0.1 m | reverse complement strand
GTGCGGTCGTGGCGGAATTGGTAGACGCGCAGCGTTGAGGTCGCTGTGCCGCAAGGCGTGGAAGTTCGAGTCTTCTCGACCGCACCATCCGGGGGATTTTCCAACCAGCGGGATTAGCTTAGCGACTACGCGGCAAATCAAAATTTGACGGCGCGACGAAGCCTCATGCCCATTAAAGTGGTTGCCACTTTTGGGATAGACATGACGGCGTCGAGTATACGCCACGAGGGGAGCCTGAGCCATGAGCCAGAAGTCCGACACCCCTAAAAAAGCCGAGCTGATCCGAAAATTCGAACCCGATCCCAACGCGGCGGCCATCACCGACAGCCGCCTGGTCACCGCCGAGCAGATCGAGGATTTCGCGCTGGGCGACGACTACGCCCTCAATCCGCAATATATCTCGCTGGTCATCGACGCCGCCGATCGTGGCGACGGCATGCGTCTGCGCGAACTGCTGGACGCCCTGCATCCGGCCGACGTCGCCGACCTTCTGGGCTTCCTGTCCGAGGACTACCGCGAGCAGGTCATTCCGTGGATCCCGTCGGACGCCATCGGCGACATCCTGCCGGAACTCGACGAGGACATCCGCGAGGAGGTCATCGAGACCCTGCACACCGAAGACATCGCCGAGGTCTTGCAGGAACTGGATTCCGACGACGCTACCGCCGTCTTCGAGGACCTGGAGGAGCATCAGCAGAAGGCCGTCCTGGCGGCGATGCCGGAAACCGAGCGCGAGGCCTTCGTCACCTCGCTGACCTTTGAGGAAGAAACCGCCGGCCGCGTCATGCAGCGCGAGGTCATGGCCGCGCCGTCCTTCTGGAGCGTCGGCCAGACGATCGACCATATGCGCGAAACCAGCGCCGACCTGCCGGAGCTGTTCTTCGATATCTATGTCGTCGATCCCAGCTACAAGCCGGTCGGCGCCCTGCCGGTGTCCCTGCTGCTGCGCTCGCAGCGCGACGCGCAACTGGCGTCGCTGATGGAGCCGACGACCGAAATCACCGTCGACCAGGACCAGGAAGAAGTCGCCTATATCTTCGAGAAATACCACCTGATCTCGGCGCCGGTCGTCGATACCTCGGGGCGGTTGGTGGGCCAGATCACCGTCGACGATATCGTCAACATCATCCAGGAAGAAAGCCAGGAAGACATGCTGGCCCTGGCCGGGGTGTCGGAGCAGGGGCGGGACGCCTCGACCCTGGGCATCGCCCGGTCGCGCTTCTGGTGGCTGATGATCAATCTCGGCACGGCGGTGCTGGCCTCCGGGGTGATCGGCCTGTTTCAGGACTCGATCGCCAAGATCGTCGCCCTGGCCGTGCTCAACCCCATCGTCGCCTCGATGGGCGGCAATGCCGGCACCCAGACCCTGACGGTCGCCGTGCGGGCCCTGGCGACGCGCGAACTCAACGCGGCCAACCTGTTGCGGACCGTCTGGCGGGAAATCGCCGCCGGCGTGCTGAACGGCATCGCCTTCGCCATCGTTATGGCCGCGATTACCGTGCTGTGGTTTCACGACTGGAAGATGGCCGAGGTCATCGGCGCCGCCATGGTCATCAACCTGTTCGCCGCCGCCGTGGCCGGCATATTGATCCCGCTAGGGCTGGACCGCCTGGGCTACGATCCGGCGGCGTCGGCGACGGTGTTCGTCACCACCGTGACCGACTGCGTCGGCTTTTTCAGCTTCCTGGGTCTCGCGACCCTCATCCTGCTGCACCACTGATGCGCCATTGGTGTCGCGAAAGTGTCAAACTAAGCCCTTCGGATAAGGCGTCCGGCCGGTCATTCGCGTAACAAATTCAACCCGCTGGTGTTTTTTGCCATATCTGCCCCGTGGCCGTCACAAAGCCCTTGTAAAGGTTAAATGGTCTGTGGTTTGCTAATTGAGGCGGGTCACTCGCGGCATGTCTTGATTTGGGGCAATGGGACATGTGCCGCCGCGGGCAGAATGGGCAGGATAAGGAATGAGAGCGCGTCAAAAAGTCTCCCGCGCCGGGGTCGAACTGATCAAGAGTTTCGAAGGGCTGCGTCAGACGGCGGCGCGCCTGCCTGACGGGCGTTGGACCATCGGCTACGGTCATACCTTTTCGGCGCGTGAAGGCGCCCGGGTGACGCAGGAAGATGCGGATGCGCTGCTGCGTTTCGATCTGCTGCCGATCGTCGACAGCCTCAACAACATGATCCTGGTGCCGCTGAACCAGAACCAGTTCGATGCCCTGGTATCGTTCAGCTTCAATATCGGCATCGAAAATTTCGGTTCGTCCAGTGTGCTGAAGCGCATCAACGAAGGCCGCATGACCGAAGCGGCCCTGGCCATGGATGCCTGGCGCTCGGCTGAATTCAACGGCCAGACCTACGTCCTGGCGCCGCTGATCCGCCGCCGCGCGGCCGAGAAGAATCTGTTCCTGACGCCGGAAGAAATGATCGGCAACGCGCCAAGCCTGCTGGTGCGGCCGCTGGCCGATGTCGAGACCGATGCCGCCCTGACGCGCCCGTCCGAAGTCGATGCCCCCGATCGTGGCGGCGTTCTGTCGGCCTATCCGGCCGGCGAACCGCAGTTCGCGCCCCAGCCGGCGCCGCAAGCTTTCGCGCCGCAACCCGTCGTTCAACCGGCCGCGCCTCAGCCGGTCGTGTCGGAACCCGTGACCTTTGCCGCGCCTCCGCCGGTCGTCGAGGAACAGCCTGCGCCACGTCCGGCCGCGACCCTGTCGCCCTATTCGGCATCGACCTATGCCACCGAGACCCCGGTCCCGGCCATGCCGCTGTCGCCCTATGCCGACACCTATGTGGCGCCCGCCGTGGTTCAACCGGCCGCGCCGCAGCCCGCCCCTGAGCGGCAGTTCATCGACCTGACCGCGGTGACGCCGCGCCAGGTGCCGGAGGCGCCTCAGCCGGCCGCGCCGGTCGTCCCGCAAGCGATTGTGACGCCCCAGGAGGCGCTTCAGGCCGCGCCGCAGCCCGTGCTGCAACCCAGCGACATTTCGCCCTATCCGCCGCTGATCTCGCCCTATGCGTCGCCTTATGCGCAGCCGGTAACGCCCCAACCTGTAACGCTTCAGCCGGCCGCACCGCAGGCGCCGACCGCCTTCCAGCCGTCGCCTCAGGTCCTTCAGCCGGTTGCCGAGCCGCCGGTCGTGGAAATCCTGCCGGGCGGTTACGCCGCGCCGTCGCAGATCCGCGAAGCGCCGGTGCAGGAGCCGCCGGCACCTACGAGCTTCGATCCGGCCTTCGGCTCGCCGATCATGAGCCCGGAAGTCGCCGCGGCCCTGGCCCGCGCCCAGGACGAGCAGCGTCAGCGCGAGGAGGCCGAGCGCCTGGCGCAGCAGGGCGCCGCGCGCGCCGCCGAGGAAGCGCGCATTCGTGAACTGCAGCGCGTCGAGGCCGAGCGTCTTGAGCAGCAGCGCCAGGAACAGGATCGCATCGAGCGCGCCCGTTTCGAGGCGGAACGTCAGGAGCGCGACCGCGTCGAGCAGGCGCGCCTGGAACAGGAACGCGTCGAGCGCGTACGCGCGGAGCAGGCGAGGCTGCAGGCCGAGCAGCAGGCCCGTCTCGAAGCCGAACGTCAGGAACGCGAACGTGCCGAGCAGGCGCGCCTCGAGGCCGAGCGCCTGGAACATGAACGCGCCGAGCAGGCCCGCCTCGAGCAAGAACGTCTTGAGCAAGCCCGGCTTGAACAAGAACGCCTTGAACAGGCCCGGTTGGAACAGGCCCGCCTGGAACAGGAACGTCTCGAACGTGAACGGGCGGAGCAGGCCCGCCTCGACGCCGAGCGTGTCGAACGCGAGCGTCAGGCGGCTGCCGCCATTCCCGCCGCGGACGACGAGGCCGAAAAGGCGCGCAAGGCCGAAGCGGCCGCGGCGCTCATGCGACTTTATTCCCCCTATGGCGGCGGTCCGCTGGGGCGGCCGCTGGGACTGGGCGCCGCGCCGATCACCCAGGCCAACCTGACGCCGACGCCTTCAGCCGACACGGCTACCGGCCCAAAACCGGAGGCCCCTCAGGCGGCAGAACCGGAGCCTGAGGCGGCGAAGCGTCCGGTAGAAGAAGCGGCAGCGCAAAGCATCGTCGCGGAGCCGGCTACGCCACAGGCCGACGAAAGCGAGGCCCTGGTCTTCTCGACCCAGGTCCACACGCGCAACGACGACGACGACGACGTTTCGAGCTTCCGGCCGTTCACCCCGATCATGTCGGCGGCCAACATGCCGGCGCCGATCATCACGGCGATGAACCCTTATGCCAGCCCGCTGCCTCAGGCGGCGGTGCGTGAAGCGACCGAATCCGTCGTTGAAGTGCTGCGTCCGCAAGCCGTGGCCGAACCGATTGCCCGCGAGTCAGCCGCATTCGAGCCGGGCGCATTCGAATCGGCCGCCGGCGAGACCGGTCTGCATTGGCGCGAGAGGCTGCAACGCCCGTTGCCGACCGACCCGCAGCCTGTTGTCGCGCCGGAAGTCCAGGCCACCCCGCTGGCCGCCGCGGCCTATGCCGGCGGTTATGACGACAGCCCGGAGGGCGGCGAGGCCTGGATGCACGACGGCCGCATCGCCATGTCGGCCGCGGAGATGGAAGAGCACAGCGTCAGCTGGTGGCGGATGTTCGTATCGACCATCTGGTGGATATTGCTCAGCATCGTCGGTATCATCTCGTTGGGCGTGGCCGCCGGCGCCTACTACAAGTCGAAAGACCTGTCGGTCATCCGCAACGGTCTGCAACAGGATCTGGCGGCTGTGTCGATCATCACCGCGGTCATCGGCTTCGTGCTGGTCTCGACCTCGATGTGGCTGATGATGCGCCGCCTGGGCGGTCTCAACAAGGACAGTTAAGGCCGCTCGCCGGCTGGCCGGGCGGGCGGCGCCGGAACCTGCGGCGCCTGGCCCGTCTTCGTCTTTTGCACCTTGGGCTGCGGGTCGGTCTTCGCCTTTTTCGGCGGCGCTTCCGCCACGGCGACGAACGAGTCGTCGGGCGTGAAGGCCGGGATGTTCGGATGAACGCTCTTGCCGACCTTGCGCAGCGTGGTCACCGGTGAATCCAGTTGGGCCAGGGTGTCGACCGTCGTCTGATAACCGTTCTCCACCGCCTGGTCGTAGGCTTTCCAGTCACGGATTTCGACGCCGGCCGGCTCCGGAATGATCAGCAGGTCGGTCGCCGCGCGCGACTGCGCCAGGTCGGCGGTGGTGGTGATCGTGGCGGAGCGCATCATCACCGAGATGATCGGCGGACCGCGCCGCCATTCGCCGCGGCCGAACCACGAGGCCAGGTTCTTCGGCATGACCAGGGTCTTGGGGTCCAGCCCGCGTGCGCGCGTGACGTCGACGCCGATGACCGTGCCGAGATGGGTGTTGCGCATCATGGTCGCCGGGAAGGAGCGCATGACGGCGCCGTCGACCAGGACCTCGTTGTTTTCGACCACGGGCGGCATGACGCCGGGCAGTGAGATCGAGGCACGCAGTGCCTGGCGCAACAGGCCGGTCTTGTGCACCTTGAGCACGCCGGTCGTCAGGTTGGATGACACGCAGAAGAACGGGATCGGCAGGTCTTCGATCATCACGTCGCCGAAATGGCGCTCCAGGCGTTCGTCGACCTTCTTGCCCGAGGTCATTGAAATGAAGGGCATGATGACGTCGTCGAGCGGCGACGACTCGACGAAGGCGTTGCGTATGCGGGCGTCGATCTCGGCGTCGGGCCATTGCAGCGCCAGGGACGATACCAGGATGGCGCCCATAGACGAGCCGCACACGAAGTCGACGGGGATATGGGCCTCGCGCAGGGCCTGAATGGCGCCGATCTGGGCGAAGGCGCGGGCGCCGCCTCCGGAAAACACCACGCCCACGCTATGACCGGTGACGATGCGCGCCAGCCGCGCGGCATCGCCGTCATTGTCCGGGTGGGTGTGAAACCAGCGCGTCGGCTTCAGGGCCTCCAGCCACTCCATCGTCCGGCCGGGAATGTGCGCCTTCTTGACCGCGGCGGGATAGGTCAGGATCAGGTCCGGCGCGCGGTGCAGCAGGGATTTTTCGCCTTCGGTATCGGCATCCGGGCGATATTCGGCATCGGCGACGAAGAAGACGTGATCGACCTGGCGCGAACTCAGGAGACGCCAGTGGCTCTCATGGCGCTCGGCGACGTGCAGGACGTAATCGACCTCGCTCTCGATCTGGGTGAAGGCCTCGGGCTTGGTGCCGTGGAAGGTCTTGTCGAGGACGCTGGCCTTGTAGCCCAGGGCGCGGATCTGCTCGGCGACGCGGTCGACCAATGCCCGGATCGGCTTTTCCGACAGCGAAAAGAAGGCGAAGACATTGGGCGTATTGGCGGGCGCTTCCGGGCGCGCCCGCTGGATCATCTTGCGCGACAGGGCCATCATCAGGTCGGGGCGAGCGTCGATCGCCGCCATGAAGTCGTCGCGGGGAATCGACAGCAGGTCGGAATCGCGCAGGGCGATCACGGTGGCCGTATGCGCCGTGCCGCCGATCAGTGACATCTCACCCACCGGCTCACCGGGACGGACGATGCCGATCAGGCCGAGTTCCAGGTGATCTTCGTCGTGGCGGAAGACGCCCAGGCGTCCGGTGCGCAACAGGTAGAGGTGGTCCGAATCGTCGCCGGTGGAGAACAGCCGCGAACCGCCGGGCAGGGAGATGACGCTGGCGCCCTGGCCCATGGCCGTGCCGAACAGGCTTTCCAGGGCTTCCTGGAGCGACGGCGACGAAGACGGTTTGGTGGCCATGCGTGACCTCCCACTGACTCTAATATTATCTATATAGGACTAGGCCTGATGTGAGTCTAAAGTCTTAACCCTGTTTCCCGGGAATGTAACCGTGAGTGATATTCATATCGTCAAATTGGCTGTGGGCGCCGAGAGCCTCGAGGACCTGCTGGGCTGGGAGAAGGCGAGGGCGGAGGTCTATCACATCCACACCCGCAACCGGCCGACGCGCTGGGAAGAGTTGCTGGACGGCGGGTCGCTTTACTGGGTGATCAAGGGTTCGATCCTGTGCCGGCGCGAGATCGTCTCGTTCGATCTGGTCGACGACAAGGACGGCTCCGGGGAGAGGGATGGGCCCTATTGGAAGATCGGCCTGCGCAACAAGCACTATCCGACGGAAGGACAGCCGCGCCGGCCGTTTCAGGGCTGGCGCTACCTCAAGGCGTCGGATGCGCCACGCGATATCGGTGACGGTGATCACGACCTGCCGCCCGAGATGGCCAAGGCCTTGAAGGATGCCGGTGTGTGGTGAGATAAACACTGTGTGTTTTAATTTTTGAGCGAATGTGTTACCGTGATGGCGGAGGTGACCCATGAGCAAGTACGATCCTTTGCTGACCTATCTGTCGCAAAGCCATGACGATGCGGTTCCCATGGGGTTCGCGGAGATCGAGCACGTGTTGGGCTTCGAGTTGCCGCCGTCTTCGCGCCAGCAACGGGCGTGGTGGAGCAACAATCCGACCAATAACGTCATGACCCAGGCATGGCTCGACGCCGGTTATAAAACGGCGAATGTCGATATGGCGGGAGGGAAGCTGATGTTCAAAAAGACACATAAGGCTGCGCCGAAAGTGTCGGTGGCCGCCGACCCAAGAGCGCCGCGTCGCAGCCCTTTGTTCGGCGCCTTGAAGGGGATGTTGACCGTGCCGCCCGACCTCGACCTGACTCAACCGGCGGATCCGGAATGGGCGAGCGGGTTGGATGACTAGACGTCTGTTGCTGGATACATGCGCCTGCATCTGGGTCATGGAGAATGCGCCGCTATCCGACGAGACCGTCGCCGCGATCGATCAGGCCGCTGACGAAGGGGAGGCGGTCGCCGTGTCGCACATTACCGCTTGGGAAATGGGAACGCTGGTTTCGCGCGGACGGATGCCGGTAATTACCAGCCCTATCACATGGTTCAAGGCCTTGATGGCGGTGGACGGCGTCCGTCCGGCCCTGCTGACGCCGGATATCCTGATCGCCTCGACCGCCTTGCCGGGCGATCCGCCCCGTGATCCGGCCGATCGTATCATAATCGCTACGGCGCGTGAGCAGGGATTGACGATCATCACGCGGGATCGGTTGATCCTGGATTACGCGGCGGCCGGCCACGTACTGGCACTGGCCTGCTAGGCGGGGATGTTGTCGATCAGCCGCGTCTTGCCGAGCCACAAGGCCGCCAGCAGGCGTCTAGCCTGCGTGGTCTCGGTGATCGGACCCAGCGTATCGGCGTCGCGCAGGGCGATATAGTCGATCTGGCCGAAGCCTTTGGCGGTCAGGGCTGCCTTGGCCTGGTCGATGGCCGCATCCGCATCGGTGCGGGCCGCGATTGCCTGAAGCTGGCGATGCAGTTCCGGCGCGGCGGCGCGTTCCTGGGCCGACAGATAGGCGTTGCGCGACGACAGGGCCAGGCCGTCGGCTTCGCGCGTCGTCGGAGCACCGACGATCTCGATCGGCAGGTCGAAATCGCGCGCCATGGCGCGGACCACGGCCAGTTGCTGGAAGTCTTTTTCGCCGAACACGGCGACATCCGGCTGCACCTGGTTGAACAGCTTCATCACCACGGTGGCGACGCCGGAAAAGAATTGCGGGCGGAAATCGGTTTCCAGGCCCAGGGCCGGGCCCTTCATTTCGATGCGGCTGACGAAGCCTTCGGGGTACAGCACGTCGGGCGTCGGCAGGTAGACCAGGTCGCAGCCGGCGGATTGAAGCTTGGCGACATCGCCTTCCTCGTCGCGCGGATAGCGGTCGAGATCCTCGGTCGGCGCGAACTGCAACGGATTGACGAAGATCGACACGACGACCTTGTCGGTCTGGGTCTTGGCGCGTTTGACCAGGTCGAGATGGCCGGCGTGCAGCGCGCCCATGGTCGGCACGAAACCGATCGTCCCACCGTCCTTGCGCCAGGCATTTACTGTATTGCGCAGTTCCGCGATCGTACGCACGCGTTGCAGGTAAGCAGGTGCCGCGGCTTCAATCATGCTTAATTTCCGTCTTAACCATTTGTTCTAACGCTGATTTAAAATCACTGCGTTAATCTTGCGGCATGACTGAATTGTCCGCCCACAAGTTCATATATGTCGCCGCCGCCGGTCTTGCCATGCTCAGCCTGGGTGGTTGCGACCGCACCGGCAGCGTCCTAGCCGAGACCCTGCACAAGATCAAGACCGTGCCGGTCGATGCCAATGACCGCTCCGCCGGCACGCCCGAGGACCGGAAACTGGGCGGCAAGGACGTCGCCTTGCTGCTCGACACCGCCAAGGCCTTGACCGTCGGTCACGATGGCGTCCTGGCCAGGAGCGGCGCCGGCAAGAAGCTGGAAATCGCCGTGGTCGATCCGCTGCAGATGGACCGCCCGGACGACGGTCCGCCGCTGGACGAACGCGTGAAGGGCGTCGAGATGGACCCGGAGGCCGCCCTGGCCGCCGCGGCCCGCGCCTTGCCCGATGTGCCGATCCTGGCTGAAACTATGCCGGAAAAGCCGTTGCCGCGTCCGGTGGCGGTCGCCGATGATCAGGAAACCGCACCGGCGGCCGACGACGCCAGGCCGCAACCCGATCGCATCAAGACCGACTGGATCAAGAGCGACGTCCATCGCTCGATCCAAGTCGGCTCCTTTGGCACGATGGCGGCGGCGACCAGCGCCCTGCAAGCGCTGAAGGACGCTCATCCGGCGGCAAAAAAATACAGCGCCTCCTACGAGAAGATCAAGACCGCGACCGGCAAGGCGATGGTCCGCCTCAAGCTCGGCCCCGTGCATACCGACGCCCAGGCCAAGGCCTTGTGCGACCAGCTCGATATTCACGACACCTGGTGCCACAAGGCCGGTTGAGGCCATCCTCAGGCGCCGGCCTGAAACGGCTGTAACAAAGACCTATATTTCGCCGTCTTTGCCTGTATACTTGCCGTCCAGGGCAAGACCGGCCGTTCCAGCCGTTGCCTCAGCGAACCCGGGCGTCGATGAGCACACCTTTAAGCGTCAACCGCATCCTGTTCGATTCGGCCACGCGGCTCATTCCGCGGGTGTTCGCCATCGTCATGTTCACGGCGGGCGCCTTGCTGCTGATGGGCGTATTGTGGCCGATCCCGCATGACATGCAGCCGGTCGTCGAACGCTGGATTCCGCTCGAAATCGTCGAACTGTCGCATGCCGTCGGCACGGTCATCGCCGTGCTCATGCTGTTTCTGGCGCGCGCCCTGTGGGAGCGCATCGAAACCGCTTGGTACGTGGCGATTTCGCTATTCTGCCTGGGCGCCATCTTTTCCCTGACCCGGGAACTGGCGGTGGCGCCGGCCGTCGCGCTGATCGTGTGCGCGCTCCTGCTCATCCCGTGCCGCAGCGCCTTCAACCGCCGCTCCAACCTGCTCAGCCTGTCGTTCAATCCGCTGTGGCTGGCCCTGCCGCTCGCTGTACTGGGCGTCATCGTCTGGGGCGGCTTCTATGCCTATCAGCACGTGCCCTACGCCCATTCGATGTGGATGCACTTTTCGTACAAGGCCGCGGCGTCGCGCTTCCTGCGGTCGGTGGCGATCATCGCGATCATGATCTCTGTCATCGGGCTCTACCGCCTGTTCGGCATTGCCCGCCGCTCGCCGCCCATGCCGGAAGACACCGACATGGACCAGCTCAAGGACGTGGTGCGCGAAGCCTCCACGCCCCAGGCCTGGCTGGCCCTGCTGCGCGACAAGCACATCCTGTGGAACGGCGATCGCACCGCCTTCCTGATGTACGGCGTATCGGGCAAGCAATGGGTAGTGATGGGTGAACCGATCGGCCCCGCGCGTGAGGCCGCGGCGCTGTGCTGGAAGCTCAAGGAAATGGCATCCCTGGCCAATGCCCGCATGTCCTTCTATCAGGTCGGCCCCAAGATGCTGCCGCTGATGATCGATCTCGGCCTGCGGCCCTTCAAGATCGGCGAAGAGGCGCTGGTTGATGCCCGCGCCTTCGACCTGGCGGGCAAGAAGGGCTACGGTTTCCGTCAGACGCTGAAGCGTTTCGATACCCTGGGTGCGGCCTTCGAAGTCATCGACGCCGAGGACGTGGCGGCTTTCCTGCCGGCGCTGAAGCGCGTCTCCGACGGTTGGCTGAAGAGCAAGAACGCCAAGGAAAAGCGCTATTCGCTGGGCTGTTTCCAGGCCGATTACATGACCCTGACGCCGGTCGCGGTGGTGCGCATCGAAGGCGAGATCGTCGCTTTCGCCAACCTGTGGCCGACCCAGGACAAGACGCTGCTGACGCTGGACCTGATGCGCTATGACCCGGGCGCGCCGCCCAGTGTGATGGAATACCTGTTCCTGCGCCTGATCGAATACGCGCGCACGCACAATTACGAGCATTTCAGTCTCGGCCTCGCCCCGCTGGCAGGGCTGGAGGCCAAGCCCTTGAGTTCGGCGTGGCACAAGATCGCGGCGGTCATCTATCAGGTCGGCGGCGATTTCTACAATTTCGAGGGCCTGCGCGCCTACAAGGAAAAGTTCAAGCCGCAGTGGGAGCCGCGTTATTTCGCCGTGCCCGGCCAGGAGGCGGCCCTGGTGCCGGCCCTGATGGCGGTGGTGGCGCTGGGCGCCAAAAACCCGCGCCGCAAGCGAGACGGGGATGCGGCCGACGCCGATCGCGCCGCCTGAGCAGGAAATATCGATGAAGTTGATTCACGTCCTTGCGATAGTCGCCGGCCTGTTGTTCGCACCGGCGGCAATCGCCGCGCCTTCGGTCACGACCTGGCTGCCGGCGTGGTATGCCAGTCCGGAACCGGCGGGCGGGGAGGGCGCGGAACTGCGTGACACCACCTTGCGCCAGGTCGTTCGTGTCACCGCCGATGGTCATTTCGTGCGCCTGCGCCTGTCCAACGCCTATGGGGCTGCGCCGCTGCACCTCGACGACATCCACGTGGCGCGGCGCGATATCGGCAGCCGCATCGACCCGGCATCGGATCGCGACGTCACCTTTTCCGGCAGGGCGGGCGTTACCGTCGCCCCGGGCGCCTATGCGCTCAGCGATCCGATCGCGCTCGATATCGCCGCCGACAGCGACCTGGCCGTCAGTCTCTATGCCGCCGGACCGGTTAAACTGACCACGGTGCACGACATCCAGCGCGGCGTCCTCTACGCCGCGCCGGGCGACCAGGTTGCCACCGCCGCCTTGCCCGAGGCCCGCGCGGATATCGGCATCGGCGGCGCGTTTCCCTGGTTGAGCGAGGTCGAGGTGACCGGCAGCACCGAGACGGCGACGCTGGTCACCTTCGGCGACTCGATCACAGACGGCTATGGCATCGATCGCGACCGCGGCGGCACGTGGCCGGACGTGTTGAGCCGCCGGCTGCATGCCGCCGGTATTCCGCTGGCCGTCGCCAATGCCGGGCTCAGCGGCAACCGCCTGTGGCACAATGGTCAGTCGGCCCGCTTCGGCGACGCGGCGCTGGCGCGTTTCGACCGCGACGTCCTGGCTCAGCCGAACGTTTCGGCGGTGGTCGTGCTGATCGGCATCAACGATCTGGGCCACGCCGGTGCGGCCGGATCGCCCGAGTACGAATCGGCCGACGACATGATTGCCGGCCTCAGCCAACTGGCCGCGCGGGCACATGACCGCGGCCTGCGTGTCTATATAGTCACGCTGACGCCATTCGTCGGCACGACCTTTTCCGGCTATTACAGCGACGAGAAGGAGGCGCGGCGCCAGGCGATCAATGCATGGATACGCGGCCAGAGCCTGTTCGACGGCGTCTTCGATTTCGACAAGGTGACCGAAGACCCGTCGTCGTCTGGTCACCTGCTGCCGGCCTTCGACCACGGCGATCACCTGCATCCCAACATGGCGGGCGCGGCGGCCATGGCGGCGTCGATCCCGCTGACCGTCTTCGATTGGGCCCGGCCGGCTAAGCCAGAGTCAGCGCCTGGGCGTAGCGGATCCCGTCGCCGCTGAAGGCGAAGCTGAGCGCAATGAATTCGACCCCGGCGGCACGGGCATCGTCATAGGCGCGGCCGAAACCGGGATCGCAGTCGCGCGCGACGTCGAAGCGCGCCACGTCATGCCTTTGCACGCAGAACACGACGACGGCGCGAAAGCCGTGGCGCACCATCTCGATCAGTTCGTAGAGGTGCTTGGCGCCGCGTTCGGTGACGCAGTCGGGAAATTCCGCCAGGCCCTCCTGGCGCGAAAAGTGGACGTTCTTGACCTCGACATAGGCGTTGGGCTGAGTCGCATGACCGGAGGCCAGGATGTCGATGCGCGAATTGACGCCGTATTTCACCTCGGGCGTGAGGACGGTATAGCCGTGCAGGGCGGGGATGATGCCGTCCGCGGCGGCCTTCATTACCATGCGGTTCGGCCATTGCGTATTGACGCCGACCCACACGCCGCGTTCCTGCAAAGCTTCCAGCCGGTATTGCAGCTTCTTTTTCGGATCGCCCAGGTATGTCAGTAACGCAGGCGTGCCCGGCGTCAGCAATCCCAGCATCTTGCCCGGGTTGGGGACGTGTGCTGTAATGATTTCCCCTGTATCCAGTTCGATATCGGCGAAGAATCGCTTGTATCGTGTTCGCAGACGGCCGCTCATCAAGCCGTTCATCGTGATCAAGTGATCCTGCGCCACCGGAGCCTTCCCATGCCTGCACTCGACAATCCTACCGCCGCGATCATCATCATCGGCGACGAGATATTGTCGGGGCGTACCATCGATACCAATGTCAACACAATCGCCAAGTTCCTGGCGGCGCTGGGCGTCGACCTGATGGAGGTGCGCATGGTGCATGACATCGAGGCTCAGGTGGTCGACGCCGTGAATACGCTGCGCGCCGCCTATACCTATGTCTTCACCACCGGCGGCATCGGGCCGACCCACGACGATATCACCGCCGACTGCATGGCCGTGGCCTTCGGCGTGCCGATCGGAGAGCACCCGGAAGCCCTGGCCCTGCTCGAGGACCGCGCCCGGCGCATGGGGTATGAGCTGAACGTCAACAGCCGGCGCATGTCGCGCATTCCCGAGACGGCGTCCCTGATCAAGAACCCGGTATCGGCGGCGCCGGGCTTCCAGATCGGCAATGTCTTCGTCATGGCCGGCGTGCCCAAGATCATGACCGCCATGCTGGACGACGTGGCGCCACGCCTGCGCACCGGCCGGCGGACCCTGTCGCGCACGGTGAAGCTCGTCTATGTCGGTGAAAGCTGGGCGGCGGATGTGCTGCGCGACATCGACGCGCGTTTTCCCGACGTGTCGCTGGGCAGCTATCCCTACGGCCTGATTCAGGGTGAGTTCGGCACGCACCTGGTGTTGCGCGGCCAGAACGAGGATAGCCTGAACGCGGCCGTGAAGGCCCTGAAATCGGCGCTTGAGCCCATCATTGCCGATGGCCGTACGCGCAATGCCCTGGCGGCGATGGAAGAAATCGCCGCATAACCTGAAAGAGTGCGAATGAAGCGTGTTGTGACGGGCCTGGCCCTGGTCGTTGGTATGACATCTCTCCTGTCGGGCGTGGTCGATGCCCAGACGGTAAAGCCGCGGATGCCGGTTCCCGTGCCTCAGCCGGCGGCGGGGCTTAGTCCGGAGGCCCAGGCGGCCATCCTGCGTGACGATGCGCTGAAGAGCAACGCCGCCTACGACTGGGTGTCCGAACTGACGACGCGCTTCGGCGGTCGCCCGGCGGGTGGTCCGAACGAGAAGGCCGCCGCCGAATGGGCGGTGACCAAGCTCAAGGCCCTGGGCTTCGACGATGCCCGCATTGAAACCTTCCCGCTTCAGGTATGGAAGCGCGGGCCGGAAAGCCTGGAGATCACCGGGCCGTTCCCGCAGAAGCTGGTCGGCGTCTCGCTGGGCGGATCGTCGGCGACGCCCGCTGGCGGGATCGAGGCCGAGGCCGTGCTGTTCGATACCTGGCAATCGTTCCTCGACTTCAAGGGGGACATCACCGGCAAGATCGTCGTGATCCTGCAACCGATGACGCGGGCCTCCGATGGCTCGGGCTATGGTCGCATGTCGGGCCCCATCCGTTGGGCCGGACCGGCCGCGGCGCAAAAGCGTGGCGCGATAGGCTTCGTCATGCGCTCGCTGTCGACCGACGACCATCGTTTTCCGCATGCCGGGGCGTCCGACTGGTCGGATGGCAAGGGCATTCCGGCCATGGCGATCAGCGCCCCTGATGCGGCGCAACTGGGCCGCATCGAAGCCATGCAAAGGCGGGGAGAGGCGGGGCCGGTGCGGCTGCGCATGAATACCCAGCCGCAGTTCCTGGGCGCCGGCACGTCGCAGAATGTCGTGGCAGAGATCAAGGGCTCCGAGCATCCGGAACAGGTCGTCGTGGTCGGTGGCCATCTCGACAGCTGGGACCTCGGCACGGGCGCCATCGACGACGGCGTCGGCACGGCGATTGCCCTGGGCGCGGCCAAGAGCGTGATCGACCACGGTTTGCGGCCCAAGCGCACCATCCGCCTGGTCCTATGGGGCTCGGAGGAGGTATCGCAGCCCGAGGGCTTCGGCACCGGCGGCGACAACTACGCCAAGGCGCACGCCGCGGAGGCCGCGAACCACGTGCTGGCCATGGAAGCCGATTTCGGCGCCGACAAGGTCTATCGTGCGCAGTTGCCCGAGATCGCCGACGCCGGCTTCGCCAACAAGATGGCGGTGCTGCTCAATCCGCTGGGCATTTACATCAATGCGACGCCGGCAACCGGTGGCGATTCCGACACCGACCAGCTTTATGCCCAGGGCGTCCCGTGTCTGTTGCTCGACCAGGACGGTTACGATTACTTCAATACCCATCACACACCCGACGATGTGCTGGAGCGCATCGATCGCGGCAACCTGAACCAGGTCGTGGCGGCGTGGGCGGGAACCTTGTGGATGGTCGCCGGCAGCGATGTGACGTTCAAGCGGCCCGAGGTCAAACCGGCGGCGAAGTAGTCCCGAAGAAGCGGCGCCGGCTCAGGCGGATGGACCTGTCCCTTCTGTCGTCCGCCGCTTCGGAAAAATCCACTTTGACGGGGAGGGGCAAATCGGGCACAACCCGGCCCCTGCCTTTGCTGCGCCCGTGGCGAAATTGGTAGACGCTGCGGACTTAAAATCCGCCGGGAGCAATCCCATGC
>FTDB01000955.1_pt1 | contig 16046 bp, 26 predicted proteins | sample 1639741 | NCBI WGS metagenome assembly FTDB01 (sample SAMEA3914869, study PRJEB12502) | metagenome | biome: forest; material: soil | place: USA | collected 2012-03-12 | depth 0.1 m | reverse complement strand
TTAGGGGACGCCGAATGCCGGCGCCTCGGCTTTATCTTCGATGACGAACGCGGTGTGACGGTCCTGTCCACGGCGGGCTTCGGGTTCCTGCTTTATCTGGAAACCCGCGGCCTCACTTCGGTCGCCGAAGCGTTTGCCGCCGGCTACCAATGCGCCGCCGAATTCCACACGGTCGCGTTGGCCGCTGGAGACGTTGTCGTGCCCGCCAACAGCAACTAGGCTTGCCGCCAGCATTCGACCTGTTTACCTCAGCCAACCGGTGATAGGGTTCGCAAGCCGCCGATCGCGGCTTTCTGTCCCCTCCGCCTGGTAGAGACGGCATGACGAAACGGGTGCAAGGCGTCCAGAACGATCCACGTCGCAAGGTCCGCTTCAAGGAACAGGCGCGCGAGATCGTTGCCGTCGACCGCTACAATCGCCGGTATGGCAAGTCCGTCGATACGGCCGGCGCCATAGCTCAGGCTCTTGAGCGCGCCTATCGCGAGGGTGTGCTCGATGGTCGCAACGGACCGCCTCCCGTTCCTGAACCGCCGATGGATGGCCCTGTTGAGTGGGTAATGATTCCGCCACGGCCGAGATCGGCCTTCTGGAGCATTTGCTTATTCACCCTGTCGAAGGGCGACAGGCCCGAGCAGGAAGGTTGGCTTGAGCCATCGGTTACCAATCGCGGCACGCCGGGCTGGCAGCGCGTCGTAGGAGGCGAGGTCCGTGACTACGATGCGCCGATGGGTGAGCGAACGATTATGCCCCTGGTGAAGCTTGGGCTTATGGAGCCCGCCGCCAACAACCCGTCACGCCTGGTCATATCGCAAAGGGGGCGGGAGACCTGGGCGGAATTTCTCCGACGCGGCGGCCAATATCCGGAGGACCTGACGGATGTCTAAAAGGCAGGAACGTGACGAACGCTGGGACAATATAGATGCTCCAGCGCAGGACAAGCTGGGCTTTGCCATCCCCCGCTCGCCCGGGCATTCGTTGATGCTTTTGAATGGCTATATGCGAACCAGTCTCCTGGGTTCGATCAATATGCGGCTTCACGAGATAAGGGGTGCAAAGACGCCGGGCTCGCCGATCCATCACCTGGCCCAAGGTCTGGAGTGGGTCCTCGACCTTTACGGCGACGTCAATTCATTCGTATGCGTCACCCGCAACCCTTATCATATGGCCCCGGAATTTGAATTCCGCGCGGAAGAGGATTACGCCCACGACCTGCGTTTGATGAAACATCACCTGAAGTGCCACAGGCAGACGATCAAGGAACTGGCCTATGACGACTGAGGATCGCAAGACAAGTCGCCCTGCCCCAGTCTGGCGGCTTAAGGTCGAATTGATTGGTGTTTCCCCAAAGATATGGCGCCGTTTCGATACCTTCGCGGATGTCGAACTGTCCCAGTTGCACTATTGCATTCAGGGCGTGATGGGATGGGAGTTGGCACATCTCTTCTGTTACCAGGATGGCTACGGTACCTCGATTAGTGAAGATTTGCATTTGTGCGACGTCTGCGGCGTCGGGGACGCCTTGAGATACGCCTACGATTTCGGGGACGACTGGCAGCATTTGATAACCGTCGAGAAGGTGATCGCGCAGCCGGCGGGCCCCTACCCGGCCCTGATCGCGGGCAAGAACGCCTGCCCGCCAGAAGATTGCGGCGGTCCCTGGGGCTATGCCGACCTCGTCAAAGTGTTGGCGGGGCGCCCAAATGCACGGCGCCGCGAACTCATGGAGTGGCTGGACGACGCCTTCGATCCCAAGGCCTTCGATATTGAGGAAGCCAAGGAGCGCTTGGCCCAGTACGTGGCGTTGTCGGTGCCCAAGCCTGACGTCACGAATTGAGACTTGTAGTGTTACAATTGGTTTTGCCGCCAACAATTGCGTCTCCGCCCCTGCCTTGGGTCGCAGGCCGCCCAAGAGGGAGGCGCCGCGCGGGAGATTTCATATGGCTCTCTTCCCATCGTCAGCGCTTAACGATTGCTGTGGAGTTCAGGCGAAAACACGCGGAATTTAGTCGGCGCTTCACGGCCGGGATGATAAAAGTCCGCCCGCGCCTGAAAGTGCGCTCCTCTCAGCCGGAAAATTAGTATGCGTCTTTATGACAGCGCCTGGGTGCGCATCGAGGGATCCGACGCGCCGGTCCAGGTGTTCAAGGACAAACGCAATGCCGCATTGTTCGACGTCGGCGATCATCAGTACGATATCGACGGAAGGCCGGTGCCTGGCAACGCGTCCGCACCGGCGCTGGTCAATCTGCTTTCGCTCAGCGAGATTCGCGAACGTGCGCTCTCACTGGGCGTCACGCATGATGTCCGAAAGGACGCCGGGCGGCGAATGAAGTAGTCGACTGAAGTGGCGCCTCAACAACCGAAGCCATAGCCGTGGGATACCCATGCGCAGCTTAATTTCGCTCGGCGGCCATCGCGGCCGGCGACGTCGCTGTGCCCGCCGGCAGTCACTCCTAGGTTTTATCGGCCTGAGCCCGGAGCGCGCGTTCGATCGGGACGCCTTGATCGATCAAATCCGCCTGCACCCGAAGTTGCCTGGCAAACCGGGAATGATACTGCTTCATCGCGTGGGAAATCGCGTTGCGGGCGTTCTGGTCCTGGACGGCCGCGCGGAACCGCAGATTGAAGGCGACATCGGCGGGAATTTCCTTTGACATGCTCAGTCCGGATCTGCGGGTTGCCTGTGGGACGGTACCCGCATGGGCCCGCGCAGTCCACGGCCAAACAGCGGGCCAAAATGAAAGCGGACACCCTTTTGTGGGAGCGTCCGCTTAATCGTCAGGTCTAGTTTGGGGCGGGGGGTGAAGGACCCGACGCGCTATTCCTAGCGGGCGAGGCATAAGTTCGCGGCTCGACAAGCGAACCAGAAACTCAAGATCCGATGTGCCGGGGCGCGGGCCACCAATTACAGGAGACGAAGCTCTTCGGCCGAAGCCTTACCGCGGTTTTGGACGACTTCGTAGGAGATCTTCTGGCCGTCGTTCAGGCCATTCAAGCCCGCACGCTCGACCGCGGTGACGTGAACGAAGACGTCCGCGCCGCCTTGGTCGGGCTGGATGAACCCATAACCCTTGGTCGCATTGAACCACTTGACTGTTCCGGTTGCCATTTTCGGCTCCTCAAAAATGCACGCACGTGCTGACAATGCCGCAACGCGGCGATCATCCGAAAGTAGCGAGACCTCAAGGCAGGAAAGACAAGGGAGCCGACTTCGAACGCCAACCGCATAGCACACCGAAATGCGACTTTGGAGTCGCTGCGTCACCAAGGGTTTCGAGCAGTTAGATCGGACAGGTGCAGATCCGGCCAGCGCCAGTCAAAAAAAGCGGCGCACATCGGCGCCGCAAGTTTACAGGGAGGAAACGCCCAGGAAGGGCAGCGGCGTAAGGAACGCCGCAGACCTTCATAATAATGCTGCGCCGCAGCAAAAGCCAGCCCACCGGCAATCACAATACGCCTGTTAAGCGAAACATTTGGTGCGGGCGGGGATCTCCGACGCCTGTCTTGGCCGTAGTCCTGGTGTCTAGGGACACCACTTCCTTACGTGAAACGCGATCACTTGATTGTTAGCCGTTGCAAAATCACCTTGCAGGATGATCCGCCCTGAGACTATGCGAGTTTACCGCTCGGCGGTTCAAACTCATACGTGATAAGGAATTTCCGATGAACACCTCTGACCTGGTCGATAAGATCGCCGAAGCCAACAGCCTGACTAAGACCGCCGCGAAGACGATCGTCGACGGCGTTCTGAAGGCGATCGCCGACGCGGCCGTCGCCGGCGAAGAAGTCAACTTTCCAGGCTTCGGCAAGTTCAAGACCAAGGAAAGCCCGGCTCGTGAGGGCCGCAATCCGTCGACCGGTGCCGCGGTTCAGATCGCCGCCTCCAAGAAAGTATCGTTCCAGCCTGCCAAGGCGCTAAAGGATCGCTTGAACGCCTAATTGAGCTTGCGCGGCCGGCCCTACTAGTCCGGTCGCGCAGCATCGCCCGTACCGCGACGCTCACAATCCCTTGCCCTTTGACTATCTGCCACCCGGCGCACAGGATGGGGCTCTATAAGCGGGAGGCGGCGAGGTGTGTAACCTATATTCCATGGTCAGCAACAAGGAAGCGATCCGCGAGTTCGCGAAGTTCCTGCGCGTGACGCCCGAAGCGGATAACCTGCCGACCTTCCCCGCCATTTTTGCCGACGGCCGCGGCCCGATCGTTCGCGCCACAGATGACGGCAGCCGAGAGCTGGCGGTTGTCCGTTGGGGTGTTCCGTCGCAAGCGTGGGCGCTGAAGGGCAAAAACCGTGACCCCGGCACCACGAACCTGCGCCAGCTACCCAAATGGAAGCGATATCTCGAGCCGCTGAACCGCCGCTGCGTCGTTCCGATCACCTCCTTTGCCGAGCCCGACCAGGTTGGCGGTTCACTCAAGAACCATTGGTTCGCCGCTAACCCCGAAAGACCGTTGATGTTTTTCGCTGGCGTCTGGGTCTCGCAATGGACCTCAGTCCGCAAGGTCAAGGATGGCGAGACAACAGATGACCTCTATGGATTTCTGACGACGGACGCCAACTCAGAAGTCGCCGCCATTCACAACAAGGCTATGCCCGTCCTGCTTCGAACGCCGGAGGAGGTCGACCGCTGGTTCACCATTGCCTACGAGCAGATCGAAGACGAAATTCAAAATCCGCTGCCAAACGGCTCGCTGACCATCGTCAATATCGGGCCGAAACAGGATGGCGAGGGCCTCTTGGCGGCACCGAGCCAACCCGTCCAGGGGAGCCTTTTTTAGCCGACGCTGCCCCAACCGGAGACACCCGATGCTTGATCCCGTGAGAATTGCTCAACGCGTCGACGCGCATTTTGCGGCCGTCGGCCGCTTTATGCATGAGTTCGCCCAGGTCGAGACCGCGACGCACGCGGTGCTCCTCCAAGTCCGCCGCCAATTCCACATTCAAAAATCCGACGCTTTCGGAACACTGTTTTTGAGCCGGGCGATCCGAGCGATCAGGGCAGCGCACTCCGACGCGGGACAGCCTCTCCCAGACACGCTGTCCAGGGCCCTTTCGAAGCTCGAAGAAATAAGCCGGTATCGAAATACGCTCGCCCACAACGGCGCCCACTTCAGTGAGCATTTCACTTCTATGGCCAGTAGCCGGGATATGGTCGCTGGGCATCAAGGGGCGACCACAATCGATCCTATCGCGTTCGAGAGCCTGCTTGAGGACCTGGCGACCATACAAGCAGCCTTGACCCTAGTTCTTTTGGACGATGCTCCTACCCTGCCCTCCGTCGAAGAGATGACAAGGGAATTGGGCGTAAGCGCCTGGCATCAGGACATGCTGCATGTCTTGGGCATAGGCGACGTGGGCGGGGCAGAGCTTAAAGCCCTGGTCACCACGCTCGCCGCGCGCGACTGGCGGTTTCAGCCGGTAATGACCGCTGGCGCACCGAAGGACGTTCTCGGGGTCAGGCCAAGGCCGATTAGGCCTCGCCGGCGTCGCGTCACTTAGCGGAAATTACAAAAGCGTCGTCAGCCCAGGGCTTTTCGAGATTGAGATCGTCGACGCCGTCGAGCCACGCCTGGAATAGCTCGGGCTCGATCACAACAGGCTCCCGATCATGGAGTTCCGCCATCCGAGGTCCTGGGGCGCGTGTCAGGACCGCAAAGGAAAGGATCGGACCGGACGCCGTGTGAGCATAATCGTATATGCCGGCCACGCCCAAAGGTCTTTGATCGGCGCGGCGGACAACAACCCGGACCTTTTTCTTCGACCGGCCGCCTTGGACAAGTGATCCCACCGCCTTCTGAGTGATGTGGTCGAGCGGCACAATGACCCTTCTCTTTTTCGCCCAGGCCGACGCGAAGGTTGGCAGTTCAGCGACGGTCTCGATTTTGCCGTGTGAGGTGCTGGCCTCCCAGCTTTCGGGGAAGCCCGTAAAGCTCGCCGGAAGGAGACCCCAACGCATGTTCTGAAGGACGGTCAGCCCTTTGCTATTTTTAGCGAAGACGCCGATCGTTTCAGCCTTTGTCATTTGCACGGCCATAACCCCAGTCCTACGCAGCCACCAAAAGCGCGCGGTCGTGCCCGGCTTTCTCGAAGACGCAGGGGCTAATCGCCGTGGTCACCTCTGACACCAGGGTCCAACCCAAAGCCGCATAAAGCTGGCGGCCGTCCGGGGTCCCGACCAGCAACCCGGTTTCGCCTCCTGATTTGGCTGCCCAATCGGCCAATTTGGAAACGACCGCGCGGCCAAGGCCTAGTCGTTGGTGGTCCCAAGCAGTCGAAATCTCGTCAAAGATGGCGTGGCCACCTTGTACCAGACAGGTTCCGCCAGCGGCCCATTCGCCTGAAGCCGCACGAATCGAAACACGGGCGACCGCTTGATCCACGCTTATGGCCAAGGTGTAATCCCCGTCCAGATCATCTGCCTTGGGATGAGTGCGAAGATCGCAGCTCATGAAAAAGGAAGTGCCCACGAGACGCCAGCCGTCGCGCAGTTCATTCGCCAGTTCGTCGCCAAACGTCGGCACCTCGACATAGGTACATGCCTCATGGGGAAGCGTCATGAACTGACGGAATGCGACCTTGTCGCAGTGCGGAAAGAAATATCGGCCCGACTGCTGGCGCTTGCCGACTTCAAGGAAAAAACCTTCGGGCACAATGTCGAGCGGGGCAAATTGCCGGATCTGGCAGTAACCCGTTAGCCACTGCTTCCAAACCTTTTGGTCCATGGTACTGGTCCACTTCCTTCGTGCTCCTCCAATTGACCTTGGATGAGCGGAACAAAAATAGAACATTTTCCCGGCCGTGGGAAGATGTACCGACGCCAAAGGCGCTAGGGCTCGACTTGCGGAACTTCGTAGGCCGCGTCTTGCCCCATTTTATAATAGGCGAAAATGAAAGTCTTAATCTCCGGGAGGGCGTTCAGGACCTGCTCGTTATCTCGGTAACGCACGACCTCTAAGGTACGTGCGATCCAATTCGCCAGGCGGCCGCCGACGAGCGGGATCACGATGATCGCGAGTAACAGGATTGTCGGCGATACATATGAAAGGTGCAGCAGCAGGTGAATGGCCCACGCGACCAGCGCAAAGAGAACAAGCACTAAAGTGCCGACCAAGGCCGGACGCATGACGAACATCCAAGCCAAGTCAGCGATAGTGCGCGTCCAGTACCGCGGGACCAGGACGACTGCGATCACAAGCAAAACGATCAGGAGCAAACCAATCATGCGTGTGCCTTGCCCTCATCTACGGCGAGAGCCTGGTCATCGCCATCGACGTCACCGTCGTCGGTCACTTCTCTTACAAGCTCGTCTGATACGTTCTGAATGACGACGTTCCGTATCGTCGATGCCTCCAGAGCCACGACGCCACCGATCCATTTCCGGTCGTGGATTTCAATTTTCGGCTTAGATGTTTTATTCCCTGCGGGGAGAGCGCCGATTTGATAGATGAAGGATTCAGGCTGCGCCAAGCTAAGGAATTTGAGTTCACCGTTGTCCCCTTGGCGAACCTCGGCGACCACACCTTGATAGCCCACACCGTACTCACCCTGCGGCGGGTTTGTCAGCACCCAGGCAATGGGCTTGTAACCGTGGCGCGACGGGCGGACGATGTGCTCGAATACCCATCCTTGGGAATGTACATCGACGGTTTCCATCAGAATATCCAGCCCTTCGCTGGCCATGAGCCGCCAGGCGAGCAACGACTCGAAAATTATCATGAGGACAAACACGAAAATATCCGTCGAGGTCGGCTTCGTGGGGCCGCCAGTGGCCAGCGCGACCGCCATGTCGTAGGGCGGCGTGAGAAGGGGAAGGCGTTGAAAACTCGCCGGCGCAATTTGGCCCAGTTCGAGACCGGACGCCCAAATCAAGTTCACTAGGCCAAAACCAAGGACATGCATGGCAATTGCGACCGTCAGCACGATAAATAGCGCGGTCGTGGAGGTTAATTGAAGGTCCGGGCGTTTGGCGCGCGTTGCGCCGCCGCGGTAGTTCCAACTCGACAAAGCCGTAACGCCCGGCAACAAGAGTACCAGGCCGGCTAAAAGGGCGAGTGTGAAATTCAAGCGGGATTATCCGCGTTTAGCGGCGGCCTTTACGTCCCAACGGCCGGTTTTCGTGTCCCTGACAACTGAGCTGTTCTTGCCTTGCGAAGCGCGAGCCGCAGAGAGACGCACGAGTTCCGAATAACCGCCGACCTTCTTCGCAGCGGATGCCGTGGCGGACTGCTCTTTTCTGGTCGTGACAGTGGTCATGGGATTCTCCTGAGGGGAATATACGCTCAACAGCCAATGGAGTAAAGGGATGCGCTCCTTGGTCCAATAGCCCGTTCGCTCGCAAAAAGTCGAATGGTTCCTCCGCTCACCAATATAAGAACAGTGCGGCGGCAAAAAAGCAGGTTACAGCATCGATTCATCGCGCGAAAGTGTCTTTGCGAGACGTTGCCCCACCTATCGAACAGCCTCACGATGTCAGTGAAGCAAAGGAGTTCGCCATGCCTCATTATATCGAAACAGCCCTCTTAAATTTGGAATCGGCAACGAAATGGGGCTTCATTGCCGCAACAATTGTCTGCGGCCTGGCGCTAGCTGAGCGAGAAAAGCGCGAAGGCCTGGTACATCTGCTTACCGGGAAAACGTGGAAGAACGCCCGAGCCGCTCTTCGCGACCAAAAGCGCTGGGAAGGCTACATGATGCTCTTCGGCGCGGTCGTCGTCATGCTTCTTGAATTGCATTTCTGACGTTCCCTCGCGCTGGCAGGTCTGACGTCGCGCAATAGAGCGCCGACTGGGGGCAGCTTCCAGTGGGATGGGCGCCTACGGGGGGCGTAGGCGCCCATATCTCGCCGACCATCGAGGGGGGGATGATTAAGCCGACGATAAGACCAATTAGCGGGACAGCGGCCTGAATCGCAACCGACTACGGCATGCCCCCTCTCACAAAGTCGTTATATGACAACGCTTTCCGCACCATTTTCCCAGCATGTGCACGCGAAACCGGTGTCACTGGCCTGGTCGGAGAATTGACGATTTGACCGACGCTAAATAACCTTGTGCACATAAGGGCTTTTTCAATATCCCGGTCTCAGAATGCAGCGGGGTGTTTGGTATGCGTGATCGTGTAAATGTCATTGTCGATGATCAGAACAAGCTGATTACGATCCGGCCGATCGGCGTCCTGCCGCGGTCAGAATTTGTCGACCAGGTGTTCGAGCACCTGGCCAATGTCGAACACCTCGGGTCCTATTCGCGTGTGCGCGATCTTCGCCGCTGGCAAGGCGAACTCGACCGCGAAACCGAGGACGAGATTTCGCGGCGCTGGGCCAAAGCGACGGATGGCCAGTTCGGCGAAACGTTGATCGCCGTAGTCACGGCCGACCCAACCGACATGCTGCGAACGCCTCGCCAGTCGGCGGCGTTCCCCCAAGAGACGCGCTGCGACTTTACCGATTACCACGAGGCCGTTGGTTGGCTGCTGGCCGACGATCGCAGCGCCTATCTCGCCGGCCTGGGCCAGTTGCCCGTCCGGCGCCGCGACGCCCACCAGATCCGGATCGAATAGAAAACGGGGAGAACGGTCCTCTCACCGCCCTCCCCGCATGACCGGACAAGGTGTCTGCGAAACCCTTATCCGATCAATTCCATTTACCGCTCGCCGGACTGTCCACGGCCTGGCTCAGCACGTAGGCCTGGAATTTGTGCAGAAGGTTGGCCTTCTCGTCATCAGTCGCGACATATTGGACAAAACCCGGGGTCAAGCTCGGGTCTGCGATAATGGGAAACGCCCGCTCGACCCTCGACTTCCATCGGCCGACGATATGGCTTTCGAACTCGGGACGCGCCCGTGTAACGAGTACGCCCTCGACACGCAATTGGCGGGCGGCCTGGCTGTAACGATCGACATGCCGAGCCGCGCAAAGCCAAATCAGATCCTGGCGATCGAGCCGGACTTCCATGTCGCTGAATCCGGCCTGGCGCGCCAGCCCCATGGACTGACAAATCCGTCGTTCGATCCGGGTCTCCGGCGAACCGTCTAGCGATTGAGCGTCGTGGGCGGCAATGACCTCGACAAGCACTTCGAACGGCAATCCATCACGAATATGACTCATAGTGGAATCATGACCTGAGCCGCACGAACGCGCAACGAGCGGCCTCGTCACATTTCGCTGTCGGTGGGTCTTTTTCGGGCAAGGCCCTGGAGGAGGCCCAGGAAATGCTTGCGCAAGTTCACGTCCGTGAGCCGCGTGAATGCGTCGGCGACGATACGCCCTTCCGCCGAGTGCCAAAAATCGGCGGTCTGGCTCTGCCGCTTCAGCTCTTCACCATCAGCAACCGCGTTTTCGTTGAAGCCATCGAAGAAGAAAGCCACGGGGACACCGAGGAACCGGGCAGCGACGTAGAGCGACGAAGCGCTGATCCGGTTTTCGCCGCTCTCGTACTTTTGGACCTGCTGACAGGATACGTCGAGCGCCGTGGCGAGTTGCTCCTGCTTGATGCCCGCGGCATCTCGTCGGATTCGTAACCGGCTTCCGACGAAGCGTTCGAGTTCGGGTCTCGATTTAATGGGGCACTCCAAAGCTCAAAGGGCTGGACTTGTAGAGTATACTCCGTGGCAGAATACTCTACAAGACGGTCTTACTCGCTTTCATGGAAATCGAGCGGGTGTTCGCGAGTAATTTGAAGGCGTTACGAGCCAACCACGGCTTGTCGCAGGAAGAGCTTGCACACCGGGCCGACCTCGATCGCACCTACATCAGTTCCCTGGAGCGCTGCGTCTACAGCGCGAGCATCGACGTGGTTGACAAGCTCGCGAAGGTCCTGGGAACGACCGCGGCCGATTTGCTGCGCGAACCGCCGCTTACCGATCCGGCGCGGGGTCCCGACGACCAGGCTTAAGGTCGTAGCCTGACAGGTCACGGCCACCCACACCTTTGAGAAAATGATCACCTATATCTTGTGCTAGCGCTCGATCGGCGGGGTCTTCGGATCGGGCCAGCGTATACCGCAACACAGCATAATAGGCGGTCCGATCGTCTTCCAACTTAGCCGCCCGCTTTTGGCGGTCGGCGTCCACGGCTCTCTTGCCGACCGTGTGTAAAGCCTCACCCTTTTCTGCCACGGCCAGGACCGTCCTCGTCGTGCCGCGTTCCCGCTGAAGCCGCGCCAGTCGACTGGTCGCGTTCGCCTCGATCCCGTGGGCGCGCAGCTCGGCCGCGAACCCCTCCCGCCACCGCTGCAGGTCGGCCTTGCGCGGATTGAGGCGACGGCCGTCCAATCCCAGGGTCTTCACCGACAGGTGGACATGGGGATGTGCCGGCGGGTCTGGATCTGGATCGGTCGCCTGTGTGTGGTAGGCCCAGACGTACTGATGCCCCTTGAATTCGGCTTGAGCGAAGGCTCGCACCGCACGCTTCATGGCCACTTCGTCGGTGTGGGCCGGCATAGAGAAGACGATATTCAAGGTGTCGCGCCGAGTGCTGTCCTCGGCGATCTCCTCAAGGCCGCCAATGCGCCACTCGTCCTTCAGGTCCTTCAGCCGATCCTGGCCGCGCAGGATCATGCCGTCCTGGTCCTCCAGATCGATCTGCCCTTTGCGACTGATATAGTCGATATGGCGGCCGACCTGCTTCATGCCGCGGCAGGACGAGTAGATCTTGACCATGACCTCCGGAACCTTGCGGACGGTTCGGCCCACCCGATCCCGAACCGCCTGGGCCCGCTGCGCGGTCCGCGCCGAATGGCGGGAGCCGGCGCCGGCCGGCACGGTGACGACCGCCGTCAAGGCCTGCGACTTTTGCCGCATCATCTCGACCTGGGCCTTGTACTCGCCCTCTTCCCAGTCGACGAGAAACCCATCGATCACGCTGCGCGGCAGGCTCATCGGCGCCACCGCTTGCTGTTCGCATGAAGCACGGCCGAGACAGCGGCGGCATGGTCTTTCAGGAAGTTCGACACAAACTCGATCTGCCCGAGCGCCAGCTCGTCTTTGTCGACCCGCTGGTTCATGTTGTAGGCGATCTGGTTGATGTTGCGTCCGAGCGCCAGCAAAAGCTGGTTCGACCGGGCAAGCGCTTCGACCTCGGCCTTGCCCAGCGGTTCGGCGCCGGCCAGGTGAACCCGGACCAGCGCGGTCAGCCACCGCGGCAGGCTAAGCCCTTCGCGGTCCGCGGCGGCGGCCATGGCGAGATAATCCGCGGGCGCCAGGCGCACTTCCACACGACGGATCTCGTCGCCAGCGCCGTCCTTGAAGTCCGACGGATGCGGTGCGGCCTCGTTGTCGGGATTTCCGTTAAGCACTGCGCCAATCACGCGGCGGACGGCTTCGCTGGGCGTTACGCCGCGGTTCCGGCACCAATTCGCCCACGGCTCCTTCAGGGCCTTCAGGTCGACGACCAGCGTCGTCAGCCGGACCTTCCGAGAACCAGTGTCTGTCACGACAAAGCCCCCGAAAACCGGGTGCGTAATACAAATTCGGCGATCAGCCTATCCTGCCAATCCAAACTACAAACTCTTTTGGTTCTCATAGAACGAAATCCTAGGTTTTGTTCGAAGGTCCGGTGCATGAGGGGGCTTTGCCGCCCCCTCTTCGCGCTGCGCGCAAATTCACCCATGCAAGGGTGATTTCGAGCGCGGCTCGCGCCGCCGCGCGGCTATGCGTGCGCATTTGGCTTGGCGGGGAGTGACGGTGTTTCGTCCGTGGAGGACGTCAAGCCGCGGTTCAGCGGCTCATAGCGGCGGGCGTCGTCCACGCGCAAAAAATGGACATCGCGGCTGGCGATAGCTTCGACTTCACCGCTATCGTCCCACTTGACCAGAGTCTGATCGTCCTCGTTGGCCCGCCGGGTGAGGACCAGGAAGCCGTATCGGTCGCCCACGCGCACGGCGACGACTGGACGCTTGATTTCCATCGGATCGAGCGCTCTCGTTGACTTCGCGGCCTTAGGCGCCGGAGCTTGGGTCTCCATTGGCTTCCCGCTCGCCAGTGATTGCTTCAGCAATTCCACTGAGCGGCGGGACACCTCCTCGTCCCGTGCCAGCCAAACCCGTGTTTCTTCGGGAAAGCGGGTGAGGAGATTTCGCAGCTCGAATATCGTCTCGGGCGAGGTGCTTCGACCCGTCCTGTAGACGGCGTCGAGTTCGGGCGGCATATCGATTAGAGCCAAGTGCTTGCTGACCTTTGAATGGCCGATACCGAGCTTTTGGGCGATCTTGGTTACCTTCATGCCGGCCGCTTGCTTGTCGGCCATGAAGATCGCCAGCTCCATCGGCGTCAGGTCTTTGCGCTGCAAGTTCTCGATGACCTGATCGAAGTCGTTGGGCACGTCGTCGATCCAGGCTGGAATCTGCGTCTTGCCGGCCGAGATCGATGCTCTACGACGCCTGGCGCCGAACTTGACCATGTAATGGCCCGCTATCGTCGGGTGGGGTCTGACTGAGATCGGAACCTTGACACCTCCCTCAGCAATGCTGTCAGCCAGCTCCAGGATGTCGTCGAAGGTCTTACGAGGCTGGTCGGGATCTTCATGGACCAGTTCGATGTCGAGCATCAACGGGGCGCCGCCGGCCTTGGGCGGGGCGCCATCGCCGAACACACCGTCCAACATGCTCAGGTCAATAGGCTTCGCGCTCATGCCGCTACCCCGTTTACCGGCGCCACGTCCATGGCCTGGGCGATCATCTCGAATACCGGTTCCACTTCGCGCCAGGTCTCGCGCGCGCTGGTCTTGTCCATGTCCGCGAGGAAGGTTCCGGCGGCCTGGGCCTCGGCAATCGCGGTCCGCTTGAAGATGTAGCCGTAGCTGACACCAGCGTCCGACTGCCGCGACAGCAGGCGGCCGCCGAACTTGCCGACCAAGGCCTTCAAGTTCTCCTTTTGGAAGGGTGTGTGCTCGACCAGGTTAGGCAGGATACCCAAGAGCTTCAGGGAGGGGTTCACGGTGGCGGCAATCCGGTTGATGCCGTAGCGGGTGTGGCCCAGGAGCGCGGAAATACCGATGATGGCCTCCTGATTCAGCTGGATCGGCGCCAACACGTAGTCGGCACAGATCAGAGCGGCGGCGTAGCGGATGTCCGGGTTCGGGTTGGTGTCGATAATGCAGACGTCGAAATTGTCCCAGGCCTTGAGCGCCGAGTGGAAGCGATTAACGAAAGCATTATGTTGATCGGCCTGGCGCTCGATCGCCGACAAGCGGTCATCGCCGCTGATCAGGACGAAGCCGGCATCGGGCACCGAGTGCGGCCCCGGCGCCTCGAGGACGGCGCTGGCGGAGAGGTCCGCCGTCACGACGCCCGCGTGGAGCTTCAGGGGCCGGCTGGTGTTTTGCTGATGGTCGAAATCGACGACCAGGACGCGCAGGCCCTGGTGATGGAGGTAGTGAGCGAACTGGGTGGCGATGGCGGACTTGCCCACCCCACCTTTCTGGTTCGCCAAAACGAGTTTTTTCATGTGCTGCCTCTGGTAGCGGCCGTTACACCCCAGATTTAGCACCAACCGCGATATTCGGAAGGTGTTTTATGTATTTTACCTAATGCGTTTGATATAATTCGCCTCGCAGTTGGTTGAAGAGAGTTCCCTGTCGCGTTAGGGATCGAGGCCGAAGGCTGGAGACCCGGCACGGGGCTCCATCGCAGACGACGAGCCCGGCGGCGAAGCCGAAACGCCCATCTTCTCTTGTCCCGTAAACTTTGATGGATGATTTTTTACGCTCAATGCAATATAGTTATTGCATGACCGCACCACGCACCAATCCTGAAAGCACGTTCACGCCGGGCAAGGCCAAGACCGCCCGCAAGACGACGCATGCCGTCGTCGAGCGCAAGAGCGAACAGGACATGCTGGCCCAGATGAGCGCAGGTGACCGGGCGAACTATACCAACACCAATATGGATCGCCTGGCGCCCAAGACCCGCGCCAAGCTGGATGCGTATCAGGCTGAAGGTCACGCCCACCTGCCGCGCGACAATTTCGCGGGACTGACCCCCGAAGAGATCAGAGCACGCATCCTTTCGGGTAACTGACCCACATGGAATCGGTGCTGAAACAGCCCACCCTGGTTGGTGGCCGCAAGGAAACTGTCCGCACGCCCGCGTTCAACGCTGACTTCGCGCAATTGACCGAGGCCGAGCAACTGTCGATCGCCACGATCATTGCCGCGATCTACGGCGGGACACCTCTGCCTGCCGAAGCCTATCGCCGTGACCATCTGACGACGCATGACACCTTGCTCAGCCGCGAAGGGATCATGCACCTGCACTTTTCCGACACTGACGACAACAAGCTCCTCTTCCTGGAGCAGTACGACACCTACGTCGTCCTGATCGCGATCTCCGACCACGCCGAGTTCAAGACCAAGCCGAAGGGCCTGCGTCTGAAGAAGCGGGTCGGCGTCCAATCCTACCGGGTTCGCCAGAAATTCGAATTCGACCGCCGGCAGCAGGCAAAGCCGCCCGCGCCGAAGCCCGACGACGAAACCTGAAACGACCGAAGCCCATCATCTGCCTTCGCTCTCGACCAGACGTTAGTAGACACACGAAAAGCCCCCCGGCTTGCGCCGGAGGGCTAACCCGCTCCGATCAGAACGGGATTTCATTCTCCCAGTTGTCGCCCGGCTCCGAACCGCGCGCGTACTCGTCCGCTTCGTTAACGTGGTCTTCGCGATCGCGTTTCACCGAGGCCAGCAGCGAGGTGCTGCCGATCAACTGCGTGTTATGGTACTTCGTGTCGCCGCGTTCGTTCAGGCTGTAGCCGAGACGGCCGGTGAACTGGACGAGGTCACCCTTGGCATAGTGCGCCTCGATATAGTCGACGCGCTTTTCGCCAAATACCGTGATGCGGTGCCAGGTGGTGCGCTTGACCCACTTGCCGTTAGCGCCACGATAGCCATCGTCGGTAGCCAGGGAGAAGTTGGCTACACGGCCACCGTCGCTGAGGGTGCGGCAGGTCGGCTTGTCACCCAGGCGGCCGATCAGGTTGACGACGTTGTTCATTTTCAGTCTCCATGATTTAACCCGTGGGGCCCATCCCCATTTCGGGCCGCGGCATCACCGC
>FTDB01000305.1_pt1 | contig 16225 bp, 5 predicted proteins | sample 1639741 | NCBI WGS metagenome assembly FTDB01 (sample SAMEA3914869, study PRJEB12502) | metagenome | biome: forest; material: soil | place: USA | collected 2012-03-12 | depth 0.1 m | reverse complement strand
GGCGCCGTAGCCGCAGAAGGCCGCGAAGCCGAAATTGTTGCCCATCTTCTGTTCGTGGAAGCCGGCGATGAACTGCGCCGCGCCGCCGAAGATGAAGCCCAGCCAGATGACCGGCGCGATGCCGATGATGCCGAGATTGTGCAGTTGCAGCAGAAGCGTGGTCATGGCGAAGCCGGCCAGGCCGACGACGGCGGGATTGGCCAGCGCCGGGGCGGCGGGTTGGGTGTCGCTGCTTTGGGTCATGCGTGTTTTCCTTGTTGTTCCCTATGGTCCTGTTCGCTGCTGGTTTGTTCCCTGGCTCGTCGCAGAGGTTTAAAAACCGCTGCCCGGGCTTCGGCCGCAAGCGTGACGTGAATATTTAACACTCTCACGCCGATTTGATAGCGGAAACATCCAAATGCGCGAGCAAAAGCGCGCAGGATCGGTCATTGCGCGCGACGGTCTTCTAGCAGGGCATTATGACGTTATCGCAATGAGTTGAGTGGACAAGCCGGGGCGCCGCGTTGACGGTCCGGGTTTTTTTCGCCAATGGTCCGGCCTCCCCGCAAAGAGGGTGCCCATGACCGATGCCTCGCCCCAGCCCCCCATCCTGCCGCCCGAAGACCCGCAGCCGGAAAACCCCAAGGCAGAGACCCCCCAGGCGGAAAGCCCCATGCCCGAGGTTTCGAAGCCCGCGGCGCCGGTGACGCCGGGCCTGTTGGCGCGCGTCCGTGACATCCTGCTGCGGCCGGCCGAAACCTGGGACGCGGTGGCGGCCGAGGCGTCGGATCTGCGGTCGGTGATCCTGGGCTATGCCGTGCCCCTGTCGGCGATCGGCCCGGTGTGCGGCGCCGTCGGGGCCAGCGTCTTCGGCATCGACATGCTGGGCCTGCGCTACCACGTGCCATGGTTCCTCTCGCTCGGCGCGGCGGCCGCCGGTTGGCTGCTGGGCGTCGTCGCCCTCTATCTGATGGCCTTCCTGGTCTACAGCCTGGCGCCGCGCTTCGGCGCCCAGGTCAGCCGGTTGAACGCCTTCCAGCTGGTCGCCTATTCCAGTACGGCGGCATGGCTGGGCGGCGTCTTCGCCCTGCTGCCGACGGCGGCCTGGGTCGAGGGCCTGGCGGCGCTGTACAGCCTCTACCTGGCCTATCTCGGCCTCGGGCACCTGGCGAAGACGCCGGCAAATCGGCGCGTGCCCTATCTGGGCGTCCTGGTCGTCTGCCGTGTCATCCTGGCCCTGGCCGAGGTCTTTGCCGCCGCGCAGATCATGGCGCTGGGGGCCAGCGCCGCGCCCAGGCCGGAAACGCACGTGGCGGCGAAAAGTGCCGCGTCATCGGCCGCGCCGGCGCCGCCGAAGATTGCCGACGCGCGCGCCCTGTTCACCCTTATGCCGCCGATCTTCAACGGCGCCGTGCGGGCCGATACCGCGGTCCTGGCCGAGGGGGACAGCACGGCGGCTTCGGCGGCCGAGGCGACCTATGTGGTGAAAGGCGGCTCGATCCACCTGCGCATCGCCGACACGGCGGGCAAGCCGGCGCCGGTCGACGCCACGGGCGGAGACAACGAGATGGTGACCACCGACGGCAACCGGGTGACGCGGGAATCGTACGATGTCGCGGGCCGCACCGGCCACTATGCGCTGACGCTGAACAACCGTATCCGTGTCGAAGCCGACGGCAGCGGGGTCGATCTCGCCACGCTCAAGGCGCTGGTCGGTCAGGTCAATATCGACAAGGCGGATGGACTGACGAAATAGGGGCGGGGGCATAAATTCACCGGCCCCGACCTCAATGCCCCTTCCGCCCCGGTGTAAACGCCAGCGCCGGATCGACATCCTCCGTCTTCATCCCGAGGAACGGCCAGATGCGGTCGTAGAGCCCGTCGCGCACCAGCGTATTGTGTCCCGACCCGTCCATGCGCACGAAGACCTTGGGCGCATTGGCCAGGTCGAAGAGCGCCTTGCCCTCGGCGAAGGGAATGGTGGTGTCGGCCGTGCCGTGGGCGATCAGCACCGGCATATGCACGTCCTTGATGCGGTCGCGGTTGGCGAAGTGATCGTGCATCAGCAGCGCCACCGGCACGAAGGGATAACGGTCCTGTGCCACATCGGCGGCGGCGGTGAACGGCGCTTCCAGGATCAGGGCGCGCGCCGGCCTTTGCGTGGCGACGTAGGTGGCGATGCCCGTGCCCAGCGAATGGCCGTGGATGACGATGTCGCGGTCGGCGAACCCCTTGGCGCGCAGCCAGTCGTAGGCGGCCAGGCCGTCGATGAACACCCCCTTTTCCGAAGGCTGGCCGGTCGAGCCGGAAAAGCCGCGATAGGCCAGGGCGAGATAGCCCGCGCCTTCCTTGTGCATGCGGACATAGCGCCACTTGCCGTATTCCAGCGTGGTGTCGTTGCCGTGCAGGTACAGGAAGACCGGCTTGCCCGGTTGGGGCGGTTCGTACCAGGCCTGCAGCGTCTGGCCGTCCGCCGTCGGGATGCGCACGTCGGCGATGGCCAGGCCCTTGATATCGGGCGTCTCGGCGCCGGGCTGGTTGAGATAAAGCAGGTGGCGCTGCTCGACATAGAGGTAGGTCAACGCCCCGGCATAGGCCAGGACGGCCAGGGCAACGAGGCCCAGGGCGATGTTGCGAAGCAGGCGGATCATGGGAACCCCTCGGCGGCGGGAAGATAACGGTCTCCCCACGTGATAGCCGGGAATGACAACAGATTCACGGCGATCGCCCGATGTCACCCGAATAGGTCGACGGCGTGGATCTGATCCGGTGTCGGCTGGCGCCGGGTGATCCACGGCGTGATGACCAGGCCGGTGGCCGCGCTTATGATGCCGGCCGTATCGAGGGTCAGCATCATCGCCAGGCCGTAGGCCGGCTGCCAGTGGGGATGGATGACGACGAAGGTCAGGAAGATCAGGCCGCCGCCGCTCAGGCAATTCAGCCAGCGCGCGATGGCCCAGACGACGCAGAGGGCGTTTAGCGGGCTGTTGCGCGGTCCGTAGGCCTGGCTCAGGGCCAGCACGGTCCGGCCGGGGAGCCACAGGCTGACCACCGGCACGACGAAGCCCGCCCAGGCCCACAGCGGCGACACGGGAAAGGTCTGGAACAGATGGATGTTGCGCACCAGCCGCCGCGCCCACAGGGCGCGCACGACGAGTTGCGGGACGCGCAGAAGGACCTGGAGCGCCACGATGACGGTCGCCAGGCCGGCCGACAGGGAGAAGGCGTCGGCGCTCATCCGGCCTTGCCCGGCCAGGTTCAGGCTGCCGGTCGCGACATTGATCAGGCCCAGCAGCAGGTCGATGCCGCCCAGCGCCAGCAAGGCGATCACCAGCCCGCGCGGCCGGCGGTAGGACGACAGAGTGGTTGCCATGGACGCTCCCGAAAAGCCCTGGACGCCTTATTCACGCCCCGGCGCGGACTGGCAAGGCCGGTGTTCGCCCGTCATCTCGAAAGCCTTGTCCTGATTGGTAAGTAAGTGATGGCTAAAATAGAGTTTCAGCACCACCTATGCATCGCGTATCCGTTATTTCACAAGGTATGTAAGCATGGGCTTAAATACGGTCCAGACGAGGATAGCTTTAGGGCAGGACGAATTTATTTGACTCAGTCAAGTAAATGGTGTTCGTTTTCGACGCCGGAAAGGACCCCTTGCCATGACCGATACCGTTGCCGATCTTCGCGTCTTCAACCGCTTCTATACCCGCCGCATCGGCCTGCTGAACGAACGCCCCTATGGCGGCGATTTCACCCTGACGGAAACGCGGGTGCTGTTCGAACTGGCGCAGGCCCCGGCGTTGAAGCCCGGCGATATCGTGGCCGGGCTGGGGCTGGACCCGGCCTATGTCAGCCGCATTCTCAAGCGGTTCGAGACGGCCGGCCTGATCCATCGCGAACGCGATCCGGCCGATGGGCGCGGCTTCCTCCTGCGGCTGACGCCGGCCGGACAGGCGGCGTTCGAACCGCTGAACCGGGCCTCGGCCGAGGGGCTGTCGGCGATGATCGACCATCTGACCGAGGACCAGAAACAGGCCGTCAGCGGCGCCGTACGCACGCTCGGTGCCCTGCTGGACGCGAAGCCCGCCGGCGACATCGTCCTGCGGCCGCTTCAGGTCGGCGATATCGGCACCATCACCCGGCGCCAGGGCCGGCTTTATGCCGAAGAATATGGCTGGGACATCACCTACGAAGCCCTGGTCGCCGAACTGCTGGCGGCCTTCGTCGATGGCTTCGATCCGGCCAGGGAAGAGGCCTTCATCGCCGATCGCGACGGGGAGGTGGTGGGCTCGGTCTTCCTGTTTCGCGGCGATACGCCCGATGCCGCCAAGCTGCGCCTGCTGTATGTCGACGCGGCGGCGCGCGGGCAGGGGCTGGGGGCGCGGCTGGTCGACGCCTGTATCGCCGCCGCGCGGGCGCGGGGCTACGCCCGGTTGCGCTTATGGACCCAGGATTGCCTGGTATCGGCGCGGCGCATCTACCAGGCGGCGGGATTCACGCTGGTCTCCGAGGAAAGGCACCGGCGCTTCGGCCATGACCTGAACGCCCAGGTGTGGGAACGGCCGCTTTTGTGAATTGTCCGCGATCTTTCGCGATATCTTTACGGCAAAGCTGTGGAAAAGAAGGCGGAAGCGGTATGGAAATGCCTTGGGTTTACCACCTATGCGCGGAAATTATTGCAAACGATTTCAACAAGATAGATAGCGGTGATATTTGTAAGTTTCGGCTAAATTAAAAAATAACATGCTGAATATAAAAGACAAAACCTAAAACCGATGTTATCGTAAAAATCGCCTAAAAGTGGTTTTCCTGTATTAATTCAACCGCATTACGCCTTGTTAAGCGTTCATAACCTATTTTGCCTCGATCTGTAGTTGTGTGCTGCGTACCGGCGTCATTGTCGCCGGGGATGCAGTTTTTCGAGGAAGCGGTCATGGACGATATGGCCAGCGCCAAGGCTGAAAACGGCCTTCTCAATCACACCGCCGGCGACGTCAAGGACGTCTTCGACCTGTTCACCGTGCTGCAGGAGGCGCCTTCGGTCGACCTCTCGGCCCGCGTGTATTCGGCCGAGGAAGTGACGCCGCATGAGGAGGTGGCCTCCATCCTCGGCAACACGACCAGCTGGGATCCGTCCCAGACCTATAACCTGACGACGACGGGCACGACCGCCCGCGGCGGCCTGTTCAGCGGCCTGTCCGATACGTCGACGACCGGCACGGTGATGCTGGCCGGCGACGTCCAGGCGCTGACCCGGGACACCTTGTCCGGCGCGTCGACGCAGACGCCGCGCACCGCCTTTGCCTTCGACGGCGGCACCGTGACCTCGGCGGCCGACGCCGGCGTGCCGGGCACCACGACGGTCACGGCGCACGATGCGGGCGCCGCCGGCGACAGCGCGTCGGCCGGTGCCACGGGCACGGCGCCGGACGCCCCGGCCAGCGGCACCGATACGACCGGCAGCGGGACGGGCATCGACATTACGACCCCTGCCGGCACGGTTACCATCGGCACGGGTGGCACGGGCACCGGCACCGTTCCCGATGCGCCCGGCACGGGGCCGACCTCGGGTACGCCGACTTCGGGCACACCCACGTCCGGCACGCCGGGCGATCCGACGACGGGCGGCACGCCAACCACGGGCGGGACGCCCACGACCGGCGGTACGCCCGGCAACCAGCCCGGCCATGGCACCGATCCCACGACGGGTGGCAATCCGGCCGATCCGCACGGTCCGACCAGCGGCGGCGATCCGACGACCGGCGGCACGCCGACGACGGGGGGCGACCCCACCGATCCGCATGGCCCGACCAGCGGTGGCGATCCGACGACCGGCGGTACGCCGACGACGGGTGGCGACCCGACGACGGGTGGTAATCCGACCAATGGTGGCGATCCCACGGGCGGCGGTGATCCGACCCATGGCGGCACGCCCACCAATGGCGGCGATCCCACGGGCGGCGGCGGAGATCCGACAACCGGCGGCCACGACGCCATCATCAATGCCCACGTCAATCTCGATCCGTCGACGGGGCAGATCGGGCTGGACGTCAGCCTCGATCCGACGGCGCACAACATTCTCGACGCCGGCGCTACCATCGGCGACACCCTGGCCCATGTCGGCGCGACGATCGCCGACCTGCCGAGCGTGCTCAGCGATCCGATCGGCAGCATCGGCGTCATCATCGACACCGCCCTGCCGGGTCTGTCAAATCCCACGCCGCCCGCCGGCGGAGATGGCGGCGGCACGACGTCACCGTCCGGTCATGACGCGATCATCAATCTGGGGCTCGGCCTCGACCTGAGCGGCACTTCGGACCATCCGCTGGACCTCAGCCTGGGCATCGACCCTACGGCCCATAATATCCTGGACGCCAATGTGGCCGCCGCGGTCGGCGACGTCGCCGCCAATGTCGGTGCGACGGTGGCCGATCTGGGCAGCGTGCTGGCCAACCCGGCGAACGCCATCAATGTGGTGGCCGATGTCGCCGCGCCCGTCCTGACGCCGGTGATCGACACGGTGTCGCACCTGGTCGATTCGCTGACCACGCCGGTTACAACGCCTGTGCCGCCGGTGTCGGGCGGGACGGATTCCATCATCAATCTCAATGCCGGCCTGGACCTGAGCGGGACGTCGTCGACGCCGCTGACCCTGGGCCTGGGCATCGACCCGACGGCGCATAACCTCCTTGACGCCAATGTCGGCGCGGCCCTCGGCGACACCGCCGCCCATGTCGGCGCGACGGTTGCCGATCTCGGCAGCGTGCTGGCCAATCCAGCGAACGCCGTCAATGTGGTGGCCGATGTCGCGGCGCCGATTCTGACCCCGGTCGTCGATACGCTGGAAAACCTGCTGACGCCGGGCGCGATTGCGACGCCCGTGCCGCCGGTTTCGGGCGGGACGGATTCCATCATCAATCTGAATGCCGGCCTGGACCTGAGCGGGACGTCGTCGTCGCCGCTGACCCTGGGTCTGGGCATCGATCCGACGGCGCATAACCTCCTCGACGCCAATGTCGGCGCCGCGCTTGGCGACACCGCCGCCCATGTCGGCGCGACCGTTGCCGATCTCGGCAGCGTGCTGGCCAATCCCGCCGACGCGATCGATGTCGTGGCCACCGTCACCACGCCGGTCGTCCAGTCCCTGGCCGCCACCCTGGCCCAGGCGGGTGCCGCGGCCGCCGATCCGGTCGCGCGGCTGAACGACGTCCTCGAAGCCGCCGGCAATGCCCTCCATGCCGCGACCGAGCCCCTGCTCAATGCGGGAAGCGGCCTGCCCGGTGCGCCGTCCCCGGGCGGCGGTGACGTCACGTCCCCCGTGGCCGACGCCCTGCACGCCGTGACCCAGGCGGTCGATGCGACGGTCGCCCCGGTCGTCGATCACGCGCTGGATGTCGCCGCGAGCCTTGTCCCGTCGGCCGTCGGCGCTATTGAAGCGATTCCTGAAACAGTGGTTTCGCCGGTCGCGGGCATCGTCCACGATGTCGTGCCGGCCGCCATCAACGCTATTGAAGCGGCGCCTGAAATAATCGCAACGCCTGTGGTGGAAACGGTTCAGGCGCTGGCGCCGACGGTCGGGGCCATCGTCGCCCCCGTCGCCGATACGGCGCACGACGCGCTGGGCACGATTGCCGGCCTCGGCCACGATGCCCTTGCGGCGGCGCCCGAGATCATCGCCAATACGCTGGCTGATGCCACGCACACGGTCGAAACCTGGGTCGCGCCGGTCGTCGACCATACGCTGAACCTGGCCGGAGACGTTGTGCCCGGCGCGATTGGCACTGTTGAAGCGATTCCTGAAACAGTCGTCGATGCCGCCCATGACGCGGTAGCGGGCCTGGTGTCCGGCCTGGCCGGCGCGACCGCGCCGGCGCCGGGCGGTACGGACTCCATCATCAACCTGAACGCCGGTCTCGACCTGAGCGGCCAGTCGGCGTCGCCGCTGACGCTGGGCCTGGGCATCGATCCGACGGCGCACAACATCCTCGACGCCAGTGTCGGCGCCGCTATAGGTGACACCGCGGCCCATCTGGGCGCCACGGTCGCCGATCTGGGCAGCGTCCTGGCCAATCCGCTGGGCAGCATCAATGTCACGCTTGGTGTGGTGACGGACGCCTTGGCGCCCGTGGTCGGCGCGATCCAGGATGCACCGGCGGCGATCGCCGGTACGGTCCAGGGTGCAGTCAATGCGGTAGGCTCGCAGCTCGGCGACGTGACCCATGCGGTCGACGCGGCCGTTGCGCCGGCCGTCCAGGGCGCCGTCGATACGGTTGCCGCCATTCCGCAAGCCGCTGCCAATACGGCGGCCGACATCGTGCAGGGCGCCGTGAATACGGTTGCCGCCGCACCGGAGGCTCTGACGGCGACGCTGGCTCCGGTGGTCGATCACGTTGTGACGGGCATTGGCGATGCGACTCATGCGGTCGATGCCACCGTCGCGCCGGTCGTTCAGGGCGCGCTTAATGCCGCAGGCGATGTGGTTCAGGGCGCGGTCAACACAGTCGCTGCTGCGCCGGATGCTTTGGCAGCGACATTGGCTCCGGTGATCGATCATGTTGTGACGGGCGCCGGCGATCTGGCTCATGCGGTCGACGCGACCGTTGCGCCGGTCGTTCAGGGCGCCGTCGATACGGTTGCCGCTATTCCTCAAGCCGTTGCCAATACGGCAGGCGATATTGTTCAAGGCGCCATCAATACCGTTGCGGCCGCGCCGGACGCCTTGGTGGCGACGCTGGCCCCGGTTGTCGATCATGTCGTGACGGGCGCCGGCGACTTGGCGCATGCCATCGACGCCGCGGCCGCCCCTGTCGTTCAGGGGGCGATTGACACGGCTGCGGCCATTCCTCAGGCGGTTGCCAATACGGCGGCCGATGTTGTGCAGGGCGCGGTCAACACAGTCGCCGCCGCGCCGGAGGCTCTGACGGCAACGCTGGCTCCGGTGGTCGATCATGTTGTGACCGGTGTCGGCGATGCCGCCCATGCGGTCGATGCGGCTGTGGCACCCGTCGTTCAAGGGGCACTTAACACCGCTGGTGATGTGGTCCAGGGCGCGGTCGATACCGTCGCTTCCATCCCAGACGCAGCCGCCTCGCAGCTTGGCGACGTGGCCCATGCGGTCGATGCCGCCGTTGCCCCGGTCGTTCAAGGTGCCATCAACACCATCGCTTCGATCCCGGAAGCGGCGGTTTCGCAACTCGGCGACGTCGCTCATGCGGTTGATGCCGCTGTGGCGCCGGCCGTGCAGGGCGCCATCGACACGGTTGTGGCTATTCCTCAAACCGTGGCCAATACGGCGGCTGACGTCGCGCAGGGCGCCGTCAACACGGTTGCCGCTGCGCCGGATGCTCTGGCGGCCACTTTGGCTCCGGTCGTAGATCATGTCGTGACGGGCGCTGGCGATCTGGCTCATGCGGTCGACGCGACAGTGGCACCCGTCGTTCAAGGTGTTCCGAACACCGCCGGCGATGTAGTCCAAGGCGCCGTCAACACGGTTGCTGCCGCGCCGGACGCCCTGGCGGCCACCGTTGCGCCGATCGTCGACCATATCGTGACGACGGCCAGCGATGTGATCCCGGCCGCGGTTTCGACTGCTGGCGATGTCGTTCACGCGATTGATGCCACGGTGGCGCCGATTGCCCAGGGTGCCATCGATACCGTTGCCGCCATTCCTCAAGCCGTTGCCAATACGGCGGCCGATGTGGTGCAAGGTGCCATTAACACAGTGGCTGCTGCGCCGGATGCCCTTGCGGCGACACTGGCTCCGGTGGTTGATCACGTTGTGACCGGTGTCGGCGATGCCGCTCATGCGGTCGATGCCGCTGTGGCGCCGGTTGTCCAGGGCGCCGTCGACACCGTTGCCGCCATTCCCCAGGCGGTTGCCAACACCGCAGCTGACGTCGTGCAAGGCGCCGTCAACACGGTTGCTGCTGCGCCGGACGCTCTGGCAGCCACTTTGGCCCCAGTCGTCGATCACGTTGTGACGGGCGTTGGCGATCTGGCTCATGCGGTCGATGCGACTGTGGCCCCGATTGTTCAAGGCGCTCTCAATACTGCCGGCGATGTGGTTCAAGGCGCCGCCAACACCGTTGCCGCCGCGCCTGATGCCTTGGCGGCCACCGTTGCTCCGATCGTCGACCACATCGTGACGACGGCCAGCGATGTGATCCCGGCCGCGGTTTCGACCGCTGGTGATGTCGTTCACGCGGTTGATGCCACCGTTGCCCCGGTCGTTCAGGGCACCATCGATACGGTTGCTGCCATTCCTCAAGCTGTTGCCAACACGGCGGCTGACGTTGTTCAGGGTGCGGTCAACACGGTTGCCGCTGCCCCTGATGCGCTTGCGGCGACGCTGGCTCCGGTGGTCGATCACGTTGTGACGGGCATTGGCGACGCGACTCATGCGGTCGATGCCACCGTCGCGCCGGTCGTTCAAGGCGCGCTTAACACGGCCGGTGATGTGGTCCAAGGCGCCGTCAACACAGTCGCTGCCGCGCCTGATGCCCTGGCTGCCGCCGTTGCGCCGATCGTCGACCACATCGTGACGACGGCCAGTGATGTTATTCCGGCCGCGGTTTCGACCGCTGGCGATGTCGTTCACGCGGTTGATGCTGCCGTTGCCCCGGTCGTTCAGGGCGCCATCGATACGGTTGCAGCTATTCCTCAAGCTGTCGCCAACACCGCGGCCGACCTCGTGCAAGGCGCCGTCAACACGGTCGCCGCTGCGCCGGACGCTCTGGCAGCCACTTTGGCCCCGGTGGTCGATCATGTTGTGACCGGTGTCGGTGACGCCGCCCATGCCGTCGACGCGACCGTTGCGCCCATCGTTCAAGGCGCGGTCAATACAGTCGCTTCGATCCCGGACGCGGTTGGCTCGCAGTTGGCCGATGTCGCTCACGCGGTTGATGCCGCCGTTGCCCCGGTTGTCCAGGGCGCCATCGATACGGTTGCAGCTATTCCTCAAGCCGTCGCCAACACGGCGGCTGACGTGGTCCAAGGCGCCATTAACACGGTTGCTGCTGCGCCGGATGCTCTGGCAGCGACGCTGGCTCCGGTGGTCGATCATGTTGTGACCGGTGTCGGTGATGCTGCCCATGCGGTTGATGCCGCCGTCGCGCCGGTCGTTCAAGGGGCACTTAACACCGCGGGTGACGTGATTCAGGGCGCGGTTAATACCGTGGCCTCGATCCCGGACGCGGTTGGCTCGCAGCTCGGTGATGTCGCCCACGCGGTTGATGCCGCTGTGGCGCCGGTTGTCCAGGGCGCTGTAGATACTGTTGCCGCCATTCCCCAAGCCGTCGCCAACACGGCGGCTGACGCGGTCCAAGGCGCCGTGAATACGGTTGCTGCCGCGCCAGACGCTCTGGCGGCGACGCTGGCCCCGGTGGTCGATCATGTTGTGACAGGTGCTGGCGATCTGGCGCACGCCGTCGACGCGACTGTGGCGCCCATCGTTCAGGGCGCGGTCAATACCGTCGCTTCGATCCCAGACGCGGTTGGCTCGCAGCTTGGCGACGTGGCCCATGCGGTCGACGCAGCGGTTGCCCCGGTTGTCCAGGGCGCTGTCGATACCGTTGCCGCCATTCCCCAGGCGGTTGCCAATACGGCGGCTGACGTTGTTCAGGGCGCCATCAACACGGTTGCTGCTGCTCCGGACGCTCTTGGGGCGACGCTAGCTCCGGTCGTCGATCATGTCGTGACGGGTGCTGGCGATCTGGCGCACGCCGTCGACGCGACTGTGGCCCCCATCGTTCAAGGCGCGGTCAATACTGTCGCTTCGATCCCGGATGCGGTTGGCTCGCAGTTGGCCGATGTCGCTCACGCGGTTGACACGGCGGTCGCCCCGGTTGTCCAGGGCGCTGTCGATACGGTTGCCGCCATTCCTCAAACCGTCGCCAATACGGCGGCTGACGTGGTGCAAGGCGCCGTCAATACGGTTGCCGCCGCGCCGGACGCTTTGGCGGCCACTGTTGCTCCGGTCGTCGACCATGTCGTGACGACGGCTGGCGATGTGATCCCGGCCGCGGTCTCGACCGCTGGCGATATTGTTCACGCAGTTGATGCCGCCGTTGCGCCGGTTGTGCAGGGCGCCGTCGATACCGTTGCCGCCATTTCTCAGGCCGTCGCCAATACGGCGGCTGACGTGGTCCAAGGGGCCATTAACACGGTTGCTGCCGCTCCGGACGCTCTGGCGGCGACGCTGGCTCCGGTCGTTGATCATGCCGTGACGGGGGCTGGCGATCTGGCTCACGCCGTCGACGCAACGGTTGCACCGATCGTTCAAGGCGCGGTCAATACCGTCGCCGCGATCCCGGATGCGGTTGGTTCGCAGCTGGGCGATGTCGCTCACGCGGTCGATGCGACCGTCGCGCCCGTTGTCCAGGGGGCTGTCGATACCGTTGCCGCCGTTCCTCAGGCGGTTGCCAACACGGTGGCTGACGTGGTGCAGGGCGCCGTCAATACCGTGGCTTCCATCCCCGATGCGGCGGCTTCGACGCTGGGCGGCGTGGTTCATGCAGTCGACGCCACCGTTGCCCCGGTGGTGCAGGGCGCGGTCGAAACCGTCGCCGCCGTGCCCCAGGCCGTGGTCAACACCGCCGCTGACGCGCTTCAGGGTGCGGTCAATACCGTCGCCAGCGCGCCGGCCGCCCTGGTTGCCGCCGTCACCTCCGCCGCCGATGCGGCCCATGATGCCGCCGCGAGCCTGGCCTCCGGCCTGCAAGGCGCCACCGCGCCGGTCACCGGCCATTCGGACGCCATCGTTTCGCTCAATGTCGGGCTCGACCTGACGGGAACCTCGGCCACGCCGCTGACGCTGGGTGTCGGCATCGATCCGACGGCGCACAACATCCTCGATGCCAATGTCGCCGCGGCGACCGTCGCCGGCACCGTCGCCCAGGTCGGCGCTACCGTTGCCGATCTCGGCAGCGTCCTGGCCAATCCGGTTCAGGCGATCGGCGTCACCGTCGATGCCGCGGTGCCCGTCGTCGCCGCGGTCGTTCCGGCCGCCGTGGCCACCGTCGAAGCGGTCGCCACCCCGGTCGTCGCCACCGTTGCTGCGGTGGTCACCCCCGTGGTCGCCACGCTCGATGCCGCCGCCAACGCCATCGTCGCCGCCGTTACCTCGGCGCACGACGCAGCCGCCGCCTCGGCTTCGGCGGCCATCGGCACGGTTCAGGCCGCCGCCTCGACGGTCGCGCCGACGCTCGATAGCGCCGTCACCGCGGTTGCGACCCCCGTCGCCGCCGTGGTCAGCGCCGTCACCGATCCGGTGGCGACCGTCGCCAATGTCGTCGACACGGTCCACGCCGTTACGACAGCCGTGGCAACGCCGGTGGTTTCGACCGTCGCCGCCGTGACCACGCCGGTCGCGTCGACGGTCAACAGCCTGACCTCCGCCCTGGCCAATACGGTTTCGGCCGTCGTCACCCCGGTCGTCTCGGCCGTGACCACGGCGACGACCACGCCGGTGACGCAGACCGTCGCCACCGCCACCACCCCCGTGACCTCGACCGTGGCCGCGGCGGTCGATACCGCCCAGGCCGCGGTGCCCGCCGCCGTCAGCACCGTCACTTCGGTCGTCACGCCGGTTGCTTCCACGGTCGCAGCTGTGGTGACGCCGGTCGCATCGACGGTCAACAGCCTGACCTCCGCCCTGGCCAATACCGTTTCGGCGGTCGTCACCCCGGTCGTCTCAGCCGTGACCACGGCCACCACGACGCCGGTGACGACCACGGCCGCGACCGTCGCGACAACGGCGGCCGACACGGCGCACGCCGCGACGACGACGGTGGCCAGCACGGCGGCTTCGACGCCCGTCACGTCGCTGCTCTCGGGCCTGACCTCGGCGCTGACCAATACGGTCTCGGCCGTCGTTACGCCGGTCGTCTCGGCGGTGACCACGGCGACGACGACTCCCGTGACGACGACGGTCGCTGCGGCCACGACGCCGGTTACGACCGCCGCGACGACGGGAGCGACGACGGCCGTAGATACCACCCACGCGGCCACGACAGCCGTCACCACGACCCCGGTGACGACCACGGTCTCCACCGTCACGACGCCGGTCACGACGGCTGCGACCACAGCTGCGACCACGGCGGTCGACACCACCCATGCCGCCACGACAGCCGTCACCACCACGCCGGTGACGACCACGGTTTCCACTGTCACGACGCCGATCACGACCGCCGCGACCACGGCTGCGACCACGGTGGTCGATACCGCCCATGCCGCGACCACCGCTGTCACTACCACGCCGGTGACGACCACGGTCTCCACTGTCACGACACCGGTCACGACGGCCGCGACCACCGCCGTCGACACGACGTACGCCGCGACGACGACGGTCGCCACCACGGTGACGACGCCCGTCACATCGACCGTCGCCGCCGTGACCAGCGCGGTCACCACCGCCGCGACGGCCGCCACGAGCGCGGTGACCTCGACCGTCGGCAACCTGCTCGGCGGGCTGACGTCCGCCGTCACGACGACCGCCGCGACGGCCGATCATTCGACCTCGACGACCTCCACGACCGGCACCGCCGCGTCGGCCGCTTCATCAACCGTTAGTAGTCCTGTGACTACAGTGTCCCTGCCGACCGTCGTCCACACGGACCCGGCGACGACCACCACGTCCACCACCCACCACGGCCTGTGGTTCTAAGGTTAGCGGCCGGAGTACATCATGTTGAAAAGACTGCCTTCTACAGCCTTTGCCTATCCCAAGCTGGGCTACCGGCCGAACCTTTACGACATCCTTCTGGTGTCGCTGGTGGTCAATCTGTTGACCCTGTCCCTGTCGCTTTTCTCGCTTCAGATCTACGACCGGATCCTGGTCTACCACAACCTGGGCACGCTGAACGTGCTGTTCCTGGCCGTCGTGATCGCGGCCCTGGTCGAGGCCGGCCTGCGCACCCTGCGCTCGCACGCCATGAACTGGGCCGCCGCCGCCTTTGAGCACACCGTGTCGGCCAATGCCGTGCGCCACACCCTGGAGCGCCAGGTGTCGCTGAAGTCGAAGGGCATCGGCGAATATCTGAACACCATCTCGTCGGTGGCCAAGATCCGCGACTTCTATTCCGGACAGTCGCTGATCACCCTCATCGACCTTCCTTTTGTGTTCATTTTCTTATGGTTAATCTATGTGTTCGCCGGACCGCTGGTCCTGGCGCCGGTCGTCGTGCTGTGCGTCATGACGGTCCTGGCCGTCGTGCTGGGCGTCAAGCTGAAGCGCCGCCTGACCGACCGCGACCACGCCGATGACCAGCGCTACAACTTCCTGATCAATACGCTGAACGGCATGCACACCGTGAAGGCGTTCGGCATCGAGACCTTCTTCGAGCGCCGCTACGAAGCGCGCCAGGCCCGCTCGACCGAGGCCAATTTCGAGGTCGCCAGCCTGTCGGCCGAAGCCTACGACCAGTCGATCATCTCGTCGCACGTCATGATGATCGTCGTCGCCGTCTGCGGCGCGCCGCAACTGGTCGCCGGCCACATCACGCTGGGGGCGCTGGCCGCCTGCGTCATGCTGTCGTCGCGCATCATGCAGCCGGTGCAGCGCGCCATGGGCTACTGGACGCGGTTCCAGGACATCGGCCTGGCGCACGGCAAGCTCAACGAACACTTCGCCACGCCGCTGACCGTCCGCGACGACGTCAAGCCCGAGGCCCGCGCCGGCCGCATCGTGCTGAAGGGCGTCTCCTTCGCCTATCCCGGCGGTGAAAAGCTGCTCGACAATGTCAGCCTCGACCTGTCGGCCGGCCAGATCGTCTCGATCTCGGGCGAGCACGGCACCGGCAAGCAGACCCTGCTGAAGCTGATCGCGGGCCTGTATCCGCCGGCCGCCGGCACGGTCGAGGTCGACGGCGTCCAGCCGCACCTTTATCCGTCGGAAGAACTGGTTAACCATATCGGTTATCTATCCCACGACGGCGTCATCTTCCGCGGCTCGATCTACGAGAACCTGTCGCGCTTCGGCCGCATTCCCGACGAGCGTGTGCGCGAAATGACCGGCCTGCTGGGCCTGGACAGCGAAATCGCCCTGATGCCCGCCGGTTACGACACGGCGCTGGAAGGCTCCAATTCCGACAAGCTGTCGCCGGGCCTGCGCCAGCGCATCGCCATCGCCCGCGTGCTGGCGTCCAAGCCGCGCGTCCTCCTGTTCTACAACGCCGACAAGGCGCTGGACAAGGAAGGCTACAACCACATGTACCGCCTGATGGGGCGCCTGCGCGGCCGCGCCACCATGATC
>FTDB01000834.1_pt1 | contig 16250 bp, 13 predicted proteins | sample 1639741 | NCBI WGS metagenome assembly FTDB01 (sample SAMEA3914869, study PRJEB12502) | metagenome | biome: forest; material: soil | place: USA | collected 2012-03-12 | depth 0.1 m | reverse complement strand
TCGCGGGCGACGTGCAGCACGGTCGACGACGAATTGGTCAGCGCGGCGATGGCGGCCGCGTCGATCGTCTGGGCGACCTGGCGCGCCGCGGCGGCCATGGCGCTGGACGTCGTCTTTTCCGGATCGGGGCGGCGGCGGTCGGTCAGGGTGCGCCAGCCGGCGTCGATTTCGACGCGGGCGACGATACGGTCCATGATGGTGACGGCCTCGACCGGATACTGGCCGGCGGCGGTTTCGGCCGACAGCATGACGGCGTCGGCGCCGTCGAACACGGCCGTGGCGACGTCGGAGGCTTCGGCGCGCGTCGGGGTTGGGGCGGAGATCATCGATTCCAGCATCTGGGTCGCGACGATCACTGGCTTGCCCAGCATGCGGGCAGCGGCGACGATGCGCTTTTGCGCCAGCGGCACTTCCTCGGGCGGCAGTTCGACGCCGAGGTCGCCACGGGCCACCATGACGGCGTCGCTGAGGCGCATGATCTCATCGAGATTGTCGAGCGCCTGCGGCTTTTCCAGCTTGCTGAGCACCCAGGCGCGGCCCTTGATCAGTTCCTTGGCCTCGATGATGTCCTCGGGACGCTGAACGAACGACAGGCCGATATATTCGACGCCGGCCTGCAGCGCGAACTCCATGTCCTCGCGGTCCTTTTTCGTCAGGGCGGGGATCGGCAGCACGACGTCGGGGACGTTGACGCCCTTGCGATCGCTGAGGCGGCCGCCGTTGACGACGACGGTTTCCAGATGATCGTCGCGGACGTGGACGACGCGCAGCTTCAGCTTGCCGTCGTCGAGCAGCAGGTGCGAACCGATCTGCGCCGCATTGATGATCTCGGGATGCGGCAGGTTAGCGCGCGTCGAATCCCCCGGCGTCGGGTTAAGGTCGAGGCGGAAGGTCTGGCCGTTGGTCAGCGTCACCGCGCCGCCCTGGAAGCGGCCGACGCGCAGCTTGGGCCCCTGGACGTCGGCCAGGATGCCGATCGGATGCTTCGACTTGGCTTCCAGCGCGCGGATCAATTCGATGTTGCGGCCGTGGTCCTCGTGCGAGCCGTGCGAGAAGTTCAACCGGAAGACGTCGGCCCCGGCGTGGAACAGTTGCGACAGCATGTCGGCATTGGAGCTGGCGGGCCCCAGGGTGGCGACGATCTTGGTCTTGCGGCGGCGGAGAATTTTCACGGCGGTACTCATCGTATCCGGGCGGCCAGCGCCCCTAAAAACACCGGCGCGACAAAGCCTGCGTTCGATCCCCGGGTCAAGTCAAAATTTGGCATGGATTTATGCTGCAAATGCGAGAGAAACAAGGATTTGCGCGTCGAAATCGATTGCCTGGCAATCGTTATGGCAGCGCTGTCAAAAACATGATACGCAGCCCTGATAACGATACCATATCGATAAATTCAGGGGTGAAATCATGAGCTTTCGCGCAATTCTGGCGGCGGGTGTCGCGTCCTTGTCATTGGTCCTGGCGGGCACCCCGGTCCATGCCGCGACCGCGGTGGCCACGGGGCATTACAAACATTTCAAGACGGCGATCTACATACCCGTCGGCGTTGCGCATCCGCTGGCCGACCCCAAGGTGTTCGCGCACCAGTTCGCCCGCGCCATGAGCCAGGTGCCGTTCGACAAGGTCTATCTCGAAGTCTATCGCAACCACGACTTCCTCAGCGACGCCGATATCGAGACCATCAAGAAAGAATTCGCCGCCAAGGGCATCGAGGTAGCGGGCGGCATGACCCTGGCGGCCGGTGGCTTCAACGGCCAGTTCGGCACCTTCGACTACGAAGATCCCAAGGACCGCGCCGAGTGCCAGAAGGCGGTCGAGACCGCGGCGAAGCACTTCGACGAAGTCATCATGGACGACTTCTTCTTCTATACGTCGAAGTCCGACGCCGACATCGCCGCCAAGGGCGACCGGTCGTGGACGCAGTATCGCCTGGAGAAGATGCGCGAGGTTTCGGCCGACCTGGTGCTGGGGCCGGCGAAAAAGGTCAATCCGAAGGTCCGGGTGATCATCAAGTTCCCCAACTGGTACGAGCACTTCCAGGGGCTGGGCTACGACCTGGAAAAGGAGCCGCTGATGTATGACGGCCTCTATACGGGAACCGAAACGCGCGATCCGGTCGTCACCGACCAGTTGCTGCAGCAGTACGAGTCCTACGAGGTCATCCGCTACTACGCCAATATCCGTCCGGACCATTATAATGGCGGCGGCTGGGTCGACACCTATTCGACCCTCTATGCCGACCGCTATGCCGAGGAACTGTGGGACACGATGTTCGCCAAGGCGCCGGAAATCACCCTGTTCAACTGGATGCCGGCGGCGTCGGACGAGACCTATGACGGCGGCGACCGCAAGGCGTGGGAGGGCCAGGACACCAGCTTCAACTGGAAGGCCATCACGGCCGCCTATAAACCGGCGGCCGGCGATCCGGGGCCGGGCTGGGGCCTGGCGGCCGGCGCCGCGTTGAAGACGGTCGATGGTGTGCTGGGCCAGTTGGGCAATCCCATCGGCATCCCCAGCTACAAGCCGTTCCAGTCGTCGGGCGAGGACTTCCTGCAGAACTATCTCGGCAATATGGGCATCCCTATCGAGATGACGCCGCACTTTCCCAAGGACGCGCCGGTTATTCTGCTGACGGCGGCCGCCGCCAAGGACCCGGACATTATCAATGAGGTCAAGGGGCAACTTCAGGCCAGCAAGACGGTGTTCGTCACCTCGGGCTTCGTCGAAGCCACGCAGAACAGGGGATTCGAGGATCTGGTCGAGATCTACGCGACCGGCCATCAGATCGCGCTGAACGACTATTATAACGGCTACGGCGCCGGCAACGGCGTGTCGCTGCGTGACGACCCCAAGGTGGCGCCGCAAAGCGTGATGTTCCCGGAACTGCACTACTACACCAACGACGCCTGGCCGATCATCCGCGGCGTCAACGGGGCGCGCGGTTTCCCGGTGCTGCTCAATAACCGCTATTCGAAGGGGACGATCTTCGTCCTCAACATCCCGGACAATATCGGCGAACTCTATACCCTGCCGCACGGGGTGATGAACGCGGTCAAGCCGTTCCTGCAAAAGGACTTCCCGGTACGCATCGACGCGCCGAACCACGTCGCCCTGTTCGCCTACGACAACGGTGCCTTCGTCGTCGAATCGTTCCGTGACGAGGCAGCGACGGTGACCGTGTCGCTGAGCGGGCAGGGGGCTGCGTTGAAGGACACGCAGAGTGGCCAAGTGATCGCGGTGAAGGCGGCGGCCGGGGCGGCTGGCAAGTTCGCCGGTGTCAATGCCGACGATCCGCGCACCGAGTTCGAGGTCACCATTCCGCCGCATTCGTTCCGCGTATTCAAGCGTCAGTAGGGTCTTTTGGGAGGGCGGCTCGCCAAAAGTGCGGCGTGGACTTGTCGGACAAATATGCGCCGTGTAGGGTCCAGGCCGGCCGCCGCCCTCGACCGGGGAAATAAATCGCTGCAAAAGCGCCTTCGTGCAGGTTTTGACTTGCCAGGATGCGCATTTTGCAATTTGGTTTTTATTTAATGGCGAAGCGCGGCCGCAACTGTCTCAAGGCGATGCCGCACTCATAAACACTGGCAGGTAGGGTACATGTCCGATTCAGCAACTGCTCCTCAAAAGAGGGGAGCCGGCTTTCTTCTCGCCGTCGTCTATGTGACGGCACTGTTCTTCATCTGGGCCTTCGTCACCAATCTGGTCGACCCGCTCGTCAAGAGCATGATGGTCATCTACCACCTCAGCAATCTGGAAGCGCAGCTCAACCAGTTCGCCTTCTTCATCGCCTACGGCATCATGTCGATCCCGTCGGCCTGGTACCTGTCGAAATACGGCTACGCCAACTCGATCATCCTGGGCCTGATCGGCATCATCGCCGGCTGTGTGATCGCCTTCTGCACTGGTTTTGCCCACACCTTCGTCACCGTGCTGATCGGCCTGTTCGTCGCCGCTTCCGGCATCACCCTGCTTCAGGTCGCGGCCAACCCGCTGATCGCCTCGATGGGCGATCCCAAGGGCTCGTCGGTTCGCCTGAACCTGTCGCAAGCCTTCAACTCGATGGGCGCCTATATCGGCGGTTCGTTCGGCGCCGCCTTCCTGCTCAAAGGCCCGCTGTTCGACAAGACGATCGAGCCGACCCAGGCCATGAAGGATCAGGGCCTGCACTTCGTCACGAATGTCTATCTCGATATCGCTATCGTTTTCGCCGTCTTCACCTTGGCCGTCTTCCTGGTGCGCAATACGATCGCCGCCAATTCGCCCACGATGCCGGCCAATCCGGAATCGCCGTTCAAGGCCTTTGGTTCCAAGTGGGCCAATCTGGGCTCGCTGGGCATCTTCCTCTATGTCGGCGCGGAAGTCTGCGTCATTTCCGGCATGATCTTCTTCCTGGAACAGCCGCAGATCTTCAACGTCCCGTCGCAGGTCGCGGGTTACGTCGGTCCGATCTTCATGCTCTTCGCCATGTTTGGCCGCTTCATTGGCTCGTGGCTGATGACCTTCATCAAGGCGACGACCATGTTGATGGTGGTGGCCCTGGGTGCGACGGTTCTGTGCTGTGTCGTCATTGCCACATACCATATGGCGCCGACCCCGCTGGGGGGAACGGTCAGTGTGTTCGGCTATGATGCTCCTCTGACCTTGGGCTTCATCCCTGGCGTCGCCGCGGTTCTGATCGGCCTGTTCAACTCGATCATGTTCCCGACCATCTTCACCCTGACGCTGGAACGCTCGTCGGCGCCGGCTTCGGCGACCTCCGGCCTGATGTGCATGGCCATCTGTGGCGGCGGCTTTATCTCGCTGGCTTACGGCCAGGCCGTCGACATGTTCCTGGCTCACTTCCCGGTGGGGGCGCGTTCGCTGGCCTTCGTCGTGCCGCTGGTCTGCTACCTCTACGTCCTGTGGTTCTCTCTGGCCGCCAGCAAGGCGCCGGTGCACGCCATCGAGGAAGGCGTCAGCGGCGGTCACTAATCCGCACTTGATCCATTGGCCCCCGGCGTCTAGACCGCCGGGGGCTTTTCTTTTTGTGGACGTTGTCATGTTTTATATCGGCGTCGATTTCGGCGGCACCAAGATCGAAGCCGCGGCTCTGTCCGCCGACGGACAGTTCCTGTCCCGCCACCGTGAGCCCAATCCCGGCAATTACGACGCGGCCGTCAAACTGGTCAAAGACCTGATCGCGCGCGCCGAAGCCGAAGCCCGGCAGAAGGACGCGTCGCTGGGCGACATGACCATCGGCATCGGTTCGCCCGGTTCGGCGTCGCCGCGCACCGGCGTCATGCGCAATTCCAACTCGACCTATCTCAACGGCCGCCGTTTCCATGAGGACCTGGAAGCCGCCATCGGCAAGCCGATCAAGCTGGCCAACGACGCCAACTGCCTGGCCCTGTCCGAAGCGCTCGACGGCGCGGCGACGGGCGCCAAGGGCGTGTTCGCCGTCATCGTCGGCACCGGCTGCGGCGGTGGCGTCACCTTCAACGGTCACCTGGTCGAGGGCGCCAACGGCATCGCCGGCGAGTGGGGGCATATGCCGCTGCCCTGGCCCAAGGAGGGCGAATGGCCAGGCCCCAAATGTTGGTGCGGCCATATCGGCTGTCTTGAGATGTGGGTGTCGGGCACCGGCTTCGCCCGCGACTTTCACGCCGTCACGCAAAAAGACTGGAAGAGCGAGGCGATCATCGACGCCATGCGCGCGGGCGATGCCGAGGCTGAAGCCGCTTTCGACCGGCTGCTCGACCGCCTGGGCCGCGGCCTGGCGGTCATCGCCAACATCCTCGATCCCGATGTCTTCGTTTTCGGCGGCGGGTTGTCCAACGCCAGGGAAATCTACGACCGCCTGCCGGCCAAGATCGAGCCCTATGTCTTCAGCGACAGCTGGAGCGCCCGGCTGGTACCGGCGAAATGGGGCGATTCGTCGGGCGTGCGCGGCGCGGCGCACCTGTGGAAACAGGGCCACTAATCTTCAGCTTCTGACGACCGGCGTTATTTGGCTCTGGCGATTCGCCCGGGCCTGATGTTCTATGCCGCTATCCTGTCGCGTGCATTCCGGAGGACACGATGAAGGGATGGCTTCTGGCCCTGATGTTGGCGCTGGCTCCCGCGGCCACGAACGCCCAGACGGTGAGCGTCACCGGCGGCGCCATCAGTGGCGAAAAGCTGGCTGACGGCACCTTTGCCTTTCGCGGGATCCCCTTTGCCCGACCGCCGGTCGGCGACCTGCGTTGGGCGCCGCCCCAGGATGTTCAGCCGTGGAGCGACGTTCGTCCGGCGCAGGACAGCGCGCCGGCCTGCACCCAGGTCTCCTACGGCTGGAACGCCGACCTGGCCAGGACCAGCCGCGAGGACTGCCTCTATCTTGAGGTGCGCACGCCGGCGCTGGACGCGGCGGCGCACCGGCCGGTCATCGTCTTCATCCATGGCGGCGCCAACCGCGCCGGCGGGGCGGCGGGCACGATCATGTCGGGCTTCCCCGCCAGGGGCGTGGTCATCGTCTCGATCCAGTATCGCCTGGGCGTCTTCGGCTTCCTGTCGCATCCGGCGTTGACAGCCGAGGGCAGGGGGTATTCCGGCAACTACGCCCTGATGGACCAGATCAAGGCGCTGCAGTGGGTGCGCGACAATATCGCGGCCTTCGGCGGCGATCCGGCCAATGTCACGATTGTCGGCCACAGCGCCGGCGCCCAGGATGTCGGGCTTCTGCTGACCGCGCCGATGGCGCGCGGCCTGTTCGCCAGGGCCGTCGAGGAAAGCGGTCCGCCGCAGTTCGGCCTGCCGGCGCGCAGCTTGATGGAGAACGAACGGCTGGGCGTCGAACTGGCGAAATCGTACTCGCCGCGCGAGCCGGCGACGGCCGGGGCCCTGGCCGACCTGCGCGCCGTGCCGGCCGCCGAACTCCAGGCGGCTGCCGATCGGCTGCCGGTGGCGCTTTCCGACGCCAGCTTCATCTGGCTGCAGGCCGTGGTCGACGGCCGCGTCCTGCCGCGGGCGCCCAAGGCCGTCTTTGCCGCCGGCCAGCAGGCCAATGTCCCACTGATCATCGGCACCTCGGCGCAGGAACTGGACCTGTCGGGCGGGCCGGCCATGGTCTATCCGACCATCGCCAAGGCTTTCGGCAAGGACAAGCTGCGCGTCTTCGCCTTCTACGGGCTGGACATCAATCCGAACCCCAAATCCGATCCGGTGTTGGGCTCGGTGTCGATGCAGATCTCGACCGACCTGATGATGCGCTGCCCGTCGCAATGGACGGCGGCGCGCATGCCGCAATCGTGGCTGTACCAGCTCGACGTCGACTCCGGCGGCGGGACAGTGCACCACGGCTCGGAGCTCGGTTTCGTCTTCAATCCGCGTCCGGCGGACAAGACGCCGGCGCAATGGCCGCCCCTTCTTGACTATTGGGCCAATTTCGCGGCGACCGGCAATCCCAACGGCCCTGGTCTGCCGGTATGGCCGGGCTATGGCAATGCCACCAATTTTATCGAGTTCACCGCCGCCGGTCCGGTGGTGGCGCAAGGCGTGCGCAAGCCGGTATGCGACCGCCGCGACCAGCCTTAGGAGAGGCGATTGCTCAGATCGGTTACGCCCATCCTGTTCGTGCGCGACGTGACGAAAAGCGCCGGCTTCTTCCGTGACACCCTGGATTTCGCCGTCGACTTCCTGTACGGCGAGCCACCGTTTTACGGCTCGGTATCGCGCGACGGCGTCTGCCTGCACCTGCGCCATGTCCATCGCCCGAACTTCGCCGAGCTGGCGGCGCGCGAGCCGTCACTGATCCTGGCGACGATCGAAGTCGACGACGTACGCGCGGTGTTCGAGGAGTTCCGCGGGCGTGGCGCGGCGTTCGCGCAGGACGTCGAAACCCACGACTGGGGCGGCACCGACTTTCATGTGCGCGATCCCGACGGCAATGTTGTTTCGTTTGTCAGCTATGGGGTTTGACTTCCGCGCCCGCATCGGTTTTGGCTGCGGACTATGATTCCTTCTCAGCCCCTAAGCGGCGTGATCGAAGACGGTGAGCACCGGCTGCTGGTGCGCGTCTATTACGAGGACACCGACTTCACCGGCCTGGTCTATCACGCCAACTATCTGAAATTCTTCGAGCGCGGGCGCTCCGACTATCTGCGCGTGCTGGGCATCCACCATCACGAGCTGAACGCCCACGAAGACGCTCTGGCGTTCGCCGTGGCCCATATCGACATCCGCTACCGCAGCCCGGCGCGCATCGACGAGGTGATCACCGTGCGCACGCGGCTGATCAGCGCGCGCGGGGCGCAATTCGTCCTGGAGCAGGCGTGCGAGCGCGACGGCGTCAGGCTGTGCGAAGGCAAGGTCGAGGTCGTCTGTATCGACGGCAGGGGGCGGCCGCGACGCCTGCCCAAGGCCTTCGCCGAAGCGCTAAATCCGCCGAATCCATAAACAAACATCACTGAAAAAGCCTTTTTCGCGCCATATCCGCCATAGAATTGTCGTCAAACTTGGTGCAAGGTGCCGCGCATAAGCCTGTTAACCTAGATGGGGGTTCGATATGGACGCCAGTTCCGCCGCCGGAGCTACCGGGACCGTCGCCAGTCCGCTGAATTTCATCCAATTGTTCCTGCACGCCGACATCGTCGTGAAGTGCATCATGGGCCTCTTGATCCTGGCCTCCTTGGTGTCGTGGGCGCTGATCATCCAGAAGTTCTTCGCGCTGGGCCGCGTCAACAAGCAGGCCGACAATTTCGAGAATATCCTGAGCTCCGGCCGGGCGCTCGACGACGTCGCCGCCCAGGTTGGCACCCAGCCCAAGGAAGCGTTCCAGAAGCTGCTGGTCGTCGTCACCGGCACCTGGCGCGACCAGAAGGGCAAGACGATGAGCTCGACCCAGGCCGATCTTTTGATCGCCCAGGTCGACCGCGAACTGAACCACGTCATCACTTCGGAAGGCGACCTGGTCGAACGCGACCTCAGCCTGCTGGCCGTCGTCGCCACGGCGTCGCCCTTCGTCGGGCTGTTCGGCACGGTGTGGGGCATCATGAACGCCTTCGCCAATATCGGCGCCCAGGGTGACGTCAACCTGGCTACCGTTGCGCCGGCGATCTCCGAAGCGCTGGTCGCCACGGCGCTGGGCCTGTTCACCGCCATTCCCGCCTATGTCGCCTACAACATCTTCAACGCCCGGGTCGGCCGCTTCGCCTCGCGCATGGAAGGTTTCGCCGACGAACTGATGGTGTCGCTGACGCGGCGCATCTCCGACAAGGTCGGTTAGGGGAGACGTCGCCATGGCCATGGGCACAGGCAGTTCCGGCGGTCATCGCGGCCGTTCCAACCGGCGCTCGAAGCGCCGCGCCTCGCTGTCGGAAATCAACGTGACGCCGATGGTCGACGTCATGCTGGTGCTGCTGATCATCTTCATGGTCTCGGCGCCGTTGCTGACGGCCGGCGTCAAGGTGCAGTTGCCGAAGACCGAGGCCGCCGCGCTGAAGGACGAGGGCGATCCGCTGACCGTGACCATCGATGCCGGCGGGCAGATCTATATCCAGAAAGAGCCGGCGACCTACGAACAACTGGGGCCACGCCTGCTGGCCATGACCGACGAAGACACCTCCAAGCCGATCTATGTCCGCGGGGCCGCCCAAGCGTCGTGGGACATCGTCGCCAAGGTGATGGGCAAGCTGCAATCGTCCGGCTTCACCAAGATCAACCTGCTGACCGAAACCATGGCCAAGGGTGCGGACAGCGACACGACCTCTTCGGCGGCGCCTGCCGGGAATCCGGTTGCGCCCTGACGCCATGAGAAGGTTCCCGCTCGCCTTTGTGGTCTCGGTTCTGCTGCATGTCGGCCTGCTTCTGCTGGCCTATGTCAGTTGGAAACACACGCCCAAGCCGGCGATTTCGGTGTCGGTGCCGGTGCAACTGGTCGCCAAGGTGCCGTCGCGCGCCCAGGCCGAGGCGCCGGTCGACAAGCTGGCCGTGAAGACGCCACAGCCGATCCCGGCGCCCGAGGAGCAGCCCAAGCCCGTCCCGCCGACACCCGCGCCGCCCTTGCCGGTGCCGACCCCGCAAAAGGAAGTGGTGCCGCAAAAGAAGACCGAACCCAAGCCGGTGCCGCTGCCCAAGCCGCCCGAGCCGAAGGTCGTGCCCAAGGTCGAACCCAAGCCTGTGCCCAAGCCGGCCGACAAGGCGCCGCCCGACAAGGACGGCCTGAAAAAGCCGACGCCCGACAAGGCCAAGCCGACACCCGCCAAACCGACGCCGCAGACGCCGGCCAAGCCTTCCCCGTCGAAGGCGGCTGACGATTTCCTCACCAACCTGGCGCAGACGGCGGCCACGCCGTCCAGGGCGCCGACGCGCACCCTGCCGCAGGCCAATACCCACCGTACGACCGGCGCGTCGAATAACGGCGCGGGGCCGGCCGATGCCGGCGCGGTCGACCAGGCCCTGTCGGCGCTGACCTCGAAGCTGGGGCATATCTGGGCGCCCAATTGCGACGTGCCCGGCGGCAACAAGGTCGATTTGCATCTGTTGTTCGTAATTTCGCCAAACGGCCGGGTTATTTCCGGTCCGCAATGGCTCAACCCGCGGAACGATCCGATCTGGGAAGCCGCGGCGACCCGCGCCAAGGCGGCGGTGAAGCGCGGCGAACTGTATGACGATCTGCCCGCGGGCGCCTACAACCAGCAGCTCGATATCGAATTCGACGCCCAGAAAGTATGCGTTGGGCGATAAGCCAAAGGCCTTATGGAAAAGACGATGAAGCCATCCAAACTCGCCGCTGTACTGACGATCCTTGCCGCCGTCGTGGCCGCGCTTGCCGCGCCGGGCCTGGCTTCGGCGCAGAAGGCCGGCGGCGACGGCGTGCTGCACGCCACGGTCGACCAGGGCGTGATCCAACCGATGCCGATCGCCGTCATGGTCACCTCGGCCAACGACGCCTCGGGCAACAATCTGGGTCAGCAGATCTCCAAGGTGGTGTCCGCCGACCTGGAACGGTCGGGCTTCTTCAAGCCGATCGATCCCAATGCCTTCATCCAGACCAGCCTCGACGTCAATGTCCAGCCGAACTATGTCGACTGGCGCACCATCAACGCCCAGGCCCTGGCCAACGGCGTGGCGCGCGTCGACGCCGACGGCCGGCTGTCGGTCGATTTCCGCCTGTGGGACGTGTTCTCGGAAAAACAGCTGCTGGGCCAGTCGCTGACGGCGACGCCCGACAACTGGCGCCGCATCGCCCACAAGATCGCCGACGCCATCTATGAGAAGCTGACCGGCCAGAGCGGCTATTTCGACACCCGCGTCGTCTTCGTCGCCGAAAGCGGTTCGCACGGCAAGCGCGTCAAGCGCCTGGCCATCATGGACCAGGACGGCTACGGCCCGCAGTACCTGACGGGCGGCGACACCAAGGTGATGACGCCGCGCTTCTCGCCGGACTCGAAGGAAGTCGCCTACATGGCGCTGAGCGCCGATTCGGCGCGCGTCTATATTCTCAACATCGAGAACGGCCGCCAGGAATCGGTGGGCGAGGTCAAGGGCATGGCGTTCGCGCCGCGCTTCTCGCCGGACGGCTCCAAGCTGGCCTTCTCGGTGATCCAGGGCGCCAATACCGACATCTATGTCATCGACCTGCGCACGCGGGCGATGACGCGGCTGACGCGCGACCCGGCGATCGATACCTCGCCGTCCTTCTCGGCCGACGGCTCGCAGATCGCCTTCACCTCGGACCGCGGCGGCTCGCCGCAGATCTACCTCATGAACGCCGACGGTTCGGGCGTGCACCGCCTGACCTTCGGCGGTGGGCTCTATTCGACGCCGGTCTTCTCGCCCAAGGGCGACCAGATCGCCTTCACCAAGCAGTCGGAAGGCCGTTTCAGCATCGGCGTGATGGGCACCGACGGTTCGGGCGAAAAGCTCCTGACCTCGTCCTATCTGGAGGAGGGGCCGACCTGGGCGCCGAACGGCCGCTACATCATGTTCTTCCGCGAACCGCCGGGCGGTCTGCCCTCGCTGTGGACGGTCGAGGCCTCGGGCCGAATCGAACGTCCGGTGCCCTATCCGGGCGGCGCTTCGGACCCGGCGTGGTCGGCCCTGCTGAAATAGGCCTAAGTGCTTGTAATTGCGGGTAAAGCGTCAGAAATTCCGTTGCGGTGCAGCAAATTTCTGTCGTTTCGCAAAAATAAGGTGCGTTCTTCGGTTTGACAAAATTAAATATGCATATAATCGTAATTATTAAGACGACCGTGCATATTGTGGTCACAAAACATAGGCAGTAAGAACCACCTATAAGGTTCTAAAAACGGTGAAGGGTCCTACCATGTCGCTATCGACCAAGTCCGTCCTCAAGGTCACGTGTCTGGCCTTCGTTCTCGCCTCGGTGGCTGCGTGCGCTGAAAAGCCCAAGCCGATCGCCGTCGCGCCGACCCCGCCGCCCAGCGTGCCGGTCCCGCCGCCGGCTCAGCCTGCGCCGCCGGTGCAGCAGGCGCCGCTGCCGGGCATCATGCCGGGCTCGCAGCAAGATTTCGTCGTCAATGTCGGCGACCGCGTCTATTTCGACACCGACCATTCGGACATCCGCGCCGACGCCCAGGGCATCCTGTCTGCCCAGGCCGCGTGGCTGGTCCGCTATCCGGCCGTCAAGATCCGCATCGAAGGCAATGCCGACGAACGTGGCACCCGTGAATATAACTTCGCGCTGGGTGCCCGCCGCGCTCAGGCGGTCAGCGACTTCCTGACCAGCAAGGGCGTGCTGCCGGCGCGCATCTCGACCATCTCCTACGGCAAGGAAAACCCGATCGATCCGGGTTCGGACGAAGCCGCGTGGGAAAAGAACCGCAACGCGCACACCAGCATCGTTTCCGGCGCCCAGTAAGCCGCGATCACGATTTCGAAAAGGGCGCGGGACCGACGGGTTTCGCGCCCTTTTTTCGTAAGATCATCGGGCGGGCCAAGGCGGCTTTACGTCTTATTTCAGCCCGACTATGTTGCTAACCAAAGTCTGATTTTCCCGTTTTTAAAGAGGGTGGGCCGATCCCATGAGCGACATCTCCAAAGCGACGAGATTTATGGGTCCGGCCCTTATGGCGGCTATCCTGATGGCCGCGGCCGTGCCGGCGGCGATGATCGTGCCGCAGACGGCGCACGCCCAGCTGTTCGGCAATGACGACGACAAGGACGATCCCGCCCAGGTACCGACCAATGGCACGGTGTGGGACGCCAAGAAGCTGCAGCAACTCGACCGCGATGTGCGCAAGCTGGAACGGTCGGTCGCCCGCGTCGAGAACAAGCAGAACCCGCCGATCCTGATCGAGCCCGATCCCGAGGTCGTGGCCTTGCAGGCGACGGTCGACAGCCTGTCGCGCAAGCTCGACGACAACGCCACGACGATCACCCGCCTGACCGGCCAGCTCGAGGAATCGCAGCACCAGAACCAGGTCCTGCAGCAGCAGGTCAGTGCGCTGATGGCGCGCACCGACACGCTGGTCAAGCGCGCCGACCTGACCGAGGCGCACCTTAAGGATGTCGACGTGGCCCTGGCCCCGCCGCCGCCGCCGCCGCCGTCCAAGGGCGATTCCGAAAGCGATTTCGAGCAGGCCTTCAACCTGCTGACCTCGGGTCAGACTGACGACGCCGAGCGCGCCTTCACCGCCTTCACCACGACCTGGCCGGAATCGGCGCAACTGCCCGAGGCCTGGTTCCGCCTGGGTCAGATCCGCACCATCAAGAAGGATTCCTCGGGCGCGGTTGCGGCCTTCGCCACGGCGCTGAAGGGCTGGCCCAAGACGTCGTGGGCGCCGGAAGCGACGGTCAAGCTGGCGTCGGCCCTGACCGATTCCAACCGGCCGACCGAAGCCTGCCAGGCCCTGGCGCAGTTCGACAAGGTCTATGGCAAGATGGCCGCCGCCGAGAACAAGGCCCTGTCCAAGGACCTCAAGGCGCGAGACAAGTGCCAGTAAGGCATGGATGACGTTCGTCCGTCCGGCGATCTGATCTCTCTCCTGGCGCGACGCCTCGACGGCCACGGGCCGTTGGGCGTCGCCGTGTCCGGTGGCGGTGATTCCGTTGCCCTGTTGTACCGGCTGGCCGAATGGGGCCGCCGGCCGCTGCATGTCTTTTGTGTCGATCACGGTCTCAATCCGGCCAGCGGTGCCTGGACGCAGGGCGTTGCCGATCACGCGGCGCGTGTGGGCGCCGACTTTACGCCTTTGCGCTGGACTGGCCCCAAGCCGGCGACGGGCCTGTCAGCCGCGGCGCGGGCGGCGCGCCATGCGCTTCTGGCCGATGCGGCGCGCGCCGCCGGCGTTCGTGTGCTGTGCCTGGCGCACACGCGTGATGACGTCCTCGAAGCCGGTTGGATGCGCGAGCACGGCTCCAATGTCACGGCGCCGGTCGAATGGGGCCCGTCGCCGGCCTGGCCGCAGGGCAGGGGCGTTTTTCTGCTGAGGCCATTGCTCGACGTCGGCCGTGAAAGCCTGCGGCACTATCTGAAGGCGCGAGGCGTCGGCTGGATCGACGATCCGGCCAATGCCAACCCGCAATCGTTGCGCGCCCAGGCGCGCCTGGCCGACAAGGCAGAACCTGTGTCCATCGATACGCCGTCCATCTCGCGCGGCGAAATGGACGCGCTGCTGGACCGGAGAGGCGCGGCTCACGGCCTGATCATCCTGCGCCGGGCGGCGTTCGAAGCCCTGCCGCCGGCCGTGGCGCACAAGGTGCTGGCCGCGGCCGCGGTGTGCGCCGGGGGCGGTGACCGGTTGCCGCGGCGCGACCGCGTGGAGGCTCTGCGGTCCAATCTCGCGGCCGGCATGACGCGGACCATGTGCGGCGCGCGAATCTGGCAGGACGACGACTATCTCTACCTGTGCCGCGAGGCCGGCGATATCGGCCGCGCCGGCACCGGGCGGGTGGCGTTGATCCCCGGCGAAGAGGCGATGTGGGACGGACGATACGCCATTCGCACCGATGTCGATGGCGCGATCGAGCCCTCCGGCCGCGTTCGCGCGCGGCTCGGCGAGGCCGATCGGACGCTTTTGCTGCGTCTGCCGCCGGCACTGCGTGGAATTTTACCCGTTTTTGACGAACATTCCCCAGAACGAACCTTGTCAAACGCACGGCTTTTGGGACAAACGGCAGAAACGGGCGTAAACTGCGTCAACTGGGTGGTGCCGCGCTTCGTCGCGGCCTGCGGCGCGGTCGATCGCGAAAGCCGGATCGGCCTCGATTTTGCTATGCTGTAGCGAAACCACAAACCCTCCCTATATGAGGGAAAAGGCGGGTCCGTTCGCGAAGCGGCCGCTTGAAATGCTTACCGCCCGCAGAGGCATGAGCCCCCAGGGGGCATGAAGGATTGAGATGGGTATGAACCTCAGGTCTTTGGCGATTATCGGCGTCGTCCTCGCCATATTGCTCGGCATCTACACCTATTCGACCAAGGCCGGCGGGGCGCTGTCGGACGGGCCGAAGACCATGCCCTATTCCGAACTGGTCGGCGACGCCAACAAGGGCATGGTGCGCGAAGTCATGATCCATGGCGACGAAGCCACCGTGACCATGAACGACAACGCCAAGACCCAGTATCGCGTCACGCTGCCCGACTACGACCACCGGGCTCTGGACGACGCGCTGGTGCAGCACGGCGTCAAGACGACGATCCAGTCCGGCCGCACGCCGCTCCTGGTCAGCGTCATCTCGACCCTGTTGCCGGTCCTGCTGATCATCGGCATCTGGATCTTCTTCATGCGCCAGATGCAGGGCGGTGGCCGCGGCGGCGCCATGGGCTTCGGCAAGTCGAAGGCCCGCCTGCTGACCGAACACAAGAACCGCGTCACCTTCCAGGACGTCGCCGGCGTCGACGAGGCCAAGGAAGAACTGCAGGAAGTCGTCGACTTCCTCAAGGACCCGACCAAGTTCCAGAAGCTGGGCGGCAAGATCCCCAAGGGCGCGCTGCTGGTCGGTCCTCCGGGCACCGGCAAGACCCTGCTGGCCCGCGCCGTGGCCGGGGAGGCGGGCGTGCCCTTCTTCTCGATCTCGGGCTCGGACTTCGTGGAAATGTTCGTCGGCGTCGGCGCCTCGCGCGTCCGCGACATGTTCGACCAGGCCAAGAAGAATGCGCCGTGCATCATCTTCATCGATGAAATCGACGCGGTCGGCCGTCACCGCGGCGCCGGCCATGGCGGCGGTAACGACGAACGCGAACAGACCCTCAACCAGTTGCTGGTCGAGATGGACGGCTTCGAGGCCAATGAAGGCATCATCATGATCGCCGCCACCAACCGGCCGGACGT
>FTDB01000521.1_pt1 | contig 16391 bp, 15 predicted proteins | sample 1639741 | NCBI WGS metagenome assembly FTDB01 (sample SAMEA3914869, study PRJEB12502) | metagenome | biome: forest; material: soil | place: USA | collected 2012-03-12 | depth 0.1 m | reverse complement strand
CTGGCGGCGCTCGAACTCGTGCTTTTCCATCTGCGTCCAGCCGTCGTCGATCTCATAACGGTCGGGCGCATCGAAGCGGCCGCTGGTGCGGTTGGACACCGATCCCCGGCCCTTGCGCACACGATCGGGCAGGGCGTTGTCGTCGTTGATGGGTGAGTTGCGCAACGTGGGGAGGACCATGGCGCAATCATAACGGCAAATAAGAACAAATCAAGAACATATCATTGCAAAAACAGACTTTGCGGATCGGCCAAGCTGTGCGACCTTGCGAGTCATGCCGCGTCCCCAAGGCGGCCAGTGCACGCGTATCCTCCGTTCCCCCAAACCAAGGCAGGATCCCATGAACTTTGTCCAAGCTATCCAAAGCGCTTTCAAGAACTACGTCAAATTCGACGGCCGGGCTTCACGCTCGGAATACTGGTGGTTCGCGCTGTTTCAAATTCTCGTGCTCATCATTCCCGATGTCATGATGCAGGGCGAAATCCGCAACGGTACGCCGGGTATCTTCACCGGTCTTTACGTCATACTCGCATTGGCCTTCTTCCTGCCGGCACTGGGTCTCGGCTTCCGCCGCCTGCACGACACCAACCGTTCCGCCTGGTGGTTGCTGATAGCCCTGATCCCGCTGATCGGCGCCATCGTGCTGCTGGTATTCATGTGCCTGAAGGGCACCGCCGGCCCCAACAAGTTCGGCGCCGACCCGCTCGGCGGCAATCCCGCCGCGGTATTCTGACAGGGTGACCGCCGCGCGGGTGTCTGATATCCCGCGCGGCGCTCCGACCGGAGAATTTCCATGTTGCGACGCGGTTTTATGATGCGTCTCGGGGCCGTCGTGACGGCCTTTTTCTCTGGAGCCGCCAGGGCGCAGGACCAGACCGCATCATCGTCTTCATCCACCGCGTCTCCGGCCCCGCCCGCCCCTGCGCTTCAGTTGGTCAGCCTCAAGACGGCGAAGGGCGAGATCGTGCTGGCGCTGGAAATCGAGCGCGCCCCGATCACCTCGAAGAACTTCCTCAAATATGTCGACCAGGGCCGGCTCGACGGCGCTAACTTCTATCGCGCCATGCAGATCACGCCCGACCTCGGCATCATCCAGGGCGGCGACAATTCGCGCGCCCTGCCCGGCTGCAAACACGAACCGACCTCGGTCACCGGCCTCAGCCATACCGACGGCGTCGTCTCGCTGGCGCGCGGCAAGCCCGGTACGGCCCAGGGCGACTTCTTCATCTGCCTCGGCGACATGAGCGACTTCGACGCCGGCCAGGACGGCACCGACGACAAGCTCGGTTTCGCCGCCTTCGGCCACGTCAGCCAGGGCATGGACGTGGTCAAAACGATCTTCGACGCCCCGACCTCGAAGACCCGCGGCGTCGGCGCCATGAAGGGCCAGATGCTGTCGCCGCCGGTGAAGATTCTCACCGCCCGCCGCGTCAGGGCCTGACCTCTTTATACAAACTGACCTCTTTACACAGAAAAGAGTCGCCGGCCCGCGATCGCTACTGATGCCTTACAGGCGTGCGCCTAATCTTGGCCTCGAAACGGGAGCCGAGGGGATCTCTCACCAGCCCGAGCGATTCCCCAGAGAAGTCTCCATGTCCTACGCACCCGCCCTCGACGCCGCGGCCTATCGCGCGCCCTATCCGCCACAACCCAAGCCGCTGCCCTACCTGACCATCAGCCTGGCCACAGCCGTCGTCGCCATCAACCTGGTGGCCGGCCTGGCGGCGTGGCGCGTGGCCAGCCTCTCCGCCATCGACCCGGCCCAGGGCACCGGCGCCAACGCCCTGGCGGTCCTGCCGCCACCCGACAAACCAACCAAACTGGCCGTGCTCGATGCGCCAGGCTATATCCCGGCGGGCAAGTATGTCCCGGTCAAGGCGGTCCTGACCGGCGGCGAGGCGGCCGCCGTCATCGACGCCATCAATCCCGACGACGATGCGTACGACACCGGCGTGCCGTGCGTGGCCTGCGATATCCGGCTGGCGCCGGAACCGGTCGATATAGAACCGATGCCGCAGGTACGACCCCGGCCCGAGCCGGTGGTTCTGATGCAGCCCGACACCGCTCCGCCGCCGTCGCAGGACATTCCCTATACGGTCGACGACACGCCCGCCAATTGAACGGGCCAATTAAACAGGCCTGTCGAACGACTCCGCCAGCGGGCTGAACAGCTTCGGGCCGTCGTCGGTCATATGCCAGCAATCCTCCAGCCGGATGCCGAATTCGCCGGGAATATAAAGGCCCGGCTCGTCCGAAAAGCACATGCCGGCGGCCAGCGGCGTGGCGTCGCCGTGCACCAGATAGGGCGACTCGTGCCCATCCAGCCCGATGCCGTGGCCGGTGCGGTGAGGCAGGCCGGGCACCTGATAGCCCGGCCCCCAGCCTTCCTTTTCGTAGAAGGCGCGGACGGCATCGTCGATGGCGCCGACGGGGACCCCGATCTTCGCCGTGGCCAGCGCCACGTCCTGGCCCTTGCGCACCGTTTCCCACACCTGGCGCTGCTTCGCCGAGGCCTGGCCATGCACCCAGCTGCGCGACATGTCCGACTGGTAGCCATGCACATTGCAGCCGCAGTCCATCAGGATGACCGAACCTTCGCGTACCTGTTGCGGCTGGTGGGAACCGTGCGGATAGGCGCTGGCCTCATTGAGCAGGACCAGCGAGAATTCGACCGCGCCGCCCATGGCCACCGTCGCCTTGCCCATCAGGCCGGCGATATCGGCCGAGGTCATGCCTGAGCGCACCTCGGCATGGACATGGCGCAGCGCCGCCAGGGTGATGTCATTGGCCGTCTGCATCAGGGCCAGCTCCGCCGGCGACTTGATCTGGCGGCAGGCATTGATCAGGCCCTGGCCCGACACGACCTCGTAATCACCCCCCAGTGCCCGCAAACCGTCGACGATGAAGAAGCGCGTTTCCGGTTCGACCGCGATCCTGCCCGCCGTGATCTTGCGATCGGCCAGGGCCTGCAAAAGCTTCGCCTCAGGGTTTTCGTCCTCGTTCCACGGCCGTACGTCGGCGGCGATGACCAGGGTCTCGCGCACCGACGGTTCCTCGAACGCCGGCGTCACCACGATCGTCTCGCCCTCGGCCGGGATCAGGGCGGCGGTGACGCGCTCCGACGTCCACCACTGGATGCCGGTGAAGTAACGCAACGACGTGCCGGCTTCGACGATGAAGCCGCCGATGCCTTGCGCCTGCATCAGGCTTTGCAGCTTGGCTATGCGGGCATTGAGTTCGGCAACCGGTATGGCCTGCGCCCCCGCCGCCAGGTTGGGCAAGGCCGCCGGCGCCGTGTGTCTGATCCTGGCTAAAGCCGGCGTCGCCACCCCCGCCGCCAGTCCCGCCATCATCATGCGCCTGGAAATCATCGCCATGCCCCTTGGTTTCAAGATGAACCATCTTCGCGCGGCGCCCGGCGGCGATCAAGGGTTAAAGCACGTCGCCCACCACCACTTCGCTCGTATTTCCCAAAGGGTATAAGGGACCCCATCTTTCTTGTACCTCCCTGCGCTTTGCGCGGGGAGGGGGACCGCACGAGTGAGCCTTTGGCTTGTCCAAAGGCGAGTGAGATGTGGTGGTGGGGCGTCTTGCTTTCTTAAACTCTAAACCGGCCCCAACCCCGCCTGGACCTTCTTCGTCAGCCCCGCACGGATCAGCCGGTACGACGCCAGCAACCGTTCGCGCAGTTCGTCCTCCGGCCGGTCCCACGACATCTTGACCCAGGCTCCGCGCAGGTATTTGTCGCGCCACGCTGCCCCGGCCTCGATCAGCATCTCCGCCGTCTCGGCGCTGTCGGTCTTGATCGCCACGCCCGGCGAGACCGAGCCCATGATGGCGAAGCTCTTGCCGCCGACCTTCCAGCAATCGTGGCCGCCGCCCCACGGATCGGAAACCTCGGCGCCCGGCAACGCGGCACAGATGGCGTTGACGGTCTCCCGGCTCATCTCAGTTCCTGACGAACTGGCCGACCGGCACGGCGCCGTTCTGGTCCTTCTTCAGTTCGATGACAAAGCTCTCGACCTTCTCGGTCGGCCGGCCCCAGTCGCGATAGAGCCGGACCGTCACGCTGGTGGCGCCGTTGCGGTTGAGCACGTCGGCGGCGAAGACATTGGCCAGCACCTTGTAGGTGCCCTTGGGCGCCACGTGCAGCAGGTATTCCTCCGGCCCGTAGCCGCGCGTCATGTCGTTCGACAGCCGCCCGCCCAGCAGCGTATTGGGGTTGCTGTAGATGGCGCGCTCGCCCGACGGCTCGTCGACCCACAGGTCCATGTCCGTCTTGTCGGTGTTCCATTCCAGCGTGATGCGGACATCGACATCGAGCAGGGCGGTCAGCGACTTCGGCAGGATATCGCCCAGTTGCTCCTCGTCGACGCCCATTGCCTTCAGCTTGGCGATGAGGTGGTTGGCCTCCATCAGGGCGACGACCTCGATGCCGTCATAGTCGCCGTCCCACGGCGTCAGCACCACCTGGCTGAGCAGGGTCAGGGCGCGCTCGTAGGTGGCGACGGCGGCGTCCTTGGTGATCGCCTTGGCCGCCAGCCGGTCATCCGTCACCTGGATCAGGGCCAGGGCCAGGTTGCGCGGGCCTTGCGGCTTTTCCGGCGTCAGGCGGGCGATATGCTCGTCCAGCCACAGGGCGTCGTCGGCGTCGCCATAGCGCAGCAGCCGGCCGGCCAGGATGATCTGGCTGTCGATGTCGCTGGCGTCGAGGTCGAGCGCATTGCGCGCCACCGCCGCCGCATCGCCGGCAAAGCCGTTGCGGTACATCCATTCGGCGACGTCGAAATAGAAGCCCGGCGTATCGCCGTAGTCCTTTTCCTGCGCCGCGAAGACCGCGTCGAAGGCCGCCTTGTCGCCGGGCTTCACCGCACCCAGCGCCTTGATATAGGGGCGGTCGGGATTCCATTGCGCCGTCGATACGTCGATTTCGGACGGGGGCGGGCTGGCCTCCGAATCGTCGTCGCTATCGGGATGTCCGCCCGAGCCGCGGCGTACGCCGGTGACGACCACTTCCTGCGAGTCGTCGCCGCCGAAGCCGTTGTCGTGAATGCCGGGAACACGGTTCATCGCATCGCCGACGTTCTGGTCGGGGAAGCTGCCGACATCCGCCGAGGTGATGCCGGCCGGCGGCGGAGGTGGTGGCGGCGCGGCCTCCATCTCGACGGGCGGCGCGTCATGTTCGGTGTGCGGCACCGGCGGTACCGGGATCGGCGGCGGCGGCGCGATATCGGTCGGCGGCGTTTCGCGCGGCTGGACGACCGGCGGCGGCGCGTCAAGGTCGGTACGGCCGCCCCGGCGGGCCGAGGTCATTTCCCTCTTCGCCTCGGCCAAGCTCATCGGCTTTTGCGCCCACCACGCCTTTTCCTCGTCCCACATCGCTTGCACGCTCTCAAGCCGGCCGGCCTTCCTGTCGGCCGCTATGCCGTCGAGGCGTTTCTTCTCGGTGGCATAGTCGGCCAGCATGTCGGCCGACAGGGTGGACGGCGGCGTCACGCCGGCGCGGGCATAGGCCAGGCCGCTTTCGAGGACGACGAAACTGACGTCGGGCGTGGCCACGTGATAGCGCCGGGCCAAGGCCAGGATGGCGTCGGCGTCGGGCGCATCGGTGGCGTTGAGCGCGTCGATCTGCGACGCGCCCCACAGCGTGCCGGCGCCGTCATTGGCGATCGTCGCCACGCGCGTCAGGTCGAAGACCTGGTTCTCGTTGTTATACTCCAGCGTCAGGCTCGATGTGCGCGGCGCCGGGCCGATCACGCGGTAAAGGTCGTCGCCCATCGGCGTGATGCTGTACGGCAGGGACTGGCCGTCGTCGCCCAGAATGTCCCACAGCTTCGGCGCCCGCACCAGCAGCTGTTTCAGCGCCTCGTCGTGACCCAGCGCGGAAAGGTCGGCATAGACCCCGCCATTGCGCGCCGCCAGTTGCCGCAGTACGTCGCGCCGTGCCCCCTTGGCCGACGACACTGTCATGACCCGGCACGGCCAGTGCTTGACCGCGAAGCTGTCGAGCGTCATCTGGCCGTCCGTCACCATCAGGCAGACATCGGCATGGCCGCCGACCGCGGCGTCGAGATCGCTGAACCGCGTGGCGCCGCTATAGGTCACCTTCGACAAGGCGTCGGTCACGGCCTGTGGCGTGGGACGGTCGAAATGCATCACCCGCGGTGCGCCGTCGGCGAAGACGACGAGGTCCAGCCTTTCGGGCGTGGTTTTGGCGATATAGTCGGCCACCAGCTGCGTTTCGCCGGCGATATCGTCGTCGCGGCGCGAGCGCGAGGCGTCCCAGTAGAGGCGCACGCTGTCGGCCTTGAAGCTGCCGGCCGGCTCGGCCGCCACCGTCAGTTCGAAAAAACGCTCGCCGTTGCTGTGCTGGCTCAGCGCCACCGGTTGGGCGGGATTGAGCCCGGTAATGACCAGGCTGCCGTTCAGGGCCTTGCCGCCCGTTTCCGCCGCCAGGCCGCCGTCTTTAATCACGAAGCCTAACGTATCGGCCGGCGTGGCGATGACCGGCGTCATGCCGTGGGCTGTGACGGTGATGCTGGCGGCGCCGACGACGCCGGCGGTGCGCAGCGGCACCTCGAAACGGCCATCGGGCCCCAGCGGCGTGACATAGACGATGCGCACCGTGCGGCCGGAACCCGGCAGGATCGGGAAGACGTGGGTGCGGAACTGGTTGGCAGGCGTCACCTCGGCCAGGCCCGGATCGACGCCGCGCCGCAGTTGCTCCTCATAGACCTCCTGCGCCTTCAGCTTCGGCTCCAGCACGCCATCGGTCATCACGCCGTTGACGTCGAGCCCGTAGGCGGTGACCGAGGCGCCGACCGGCAGGTCGAGGCTGAAATCGCCCTCCAGCCGCGCATCGGTCGGGTTGGCGAAGGTGACGGTCAGCGTCGTCTGCGCCATGCGGCCGGTGATATCGACCGCCACGTCGAGCTTGGCGATGGTGAGCGCGGCATCGATCGCCTGGGCGCGGTCGGCGCGGATGTCGTGCGCCACCAGTTGCAGGGCCGGCTTGTCGTTGGCGACCTGGGCCGGCGGAGGCGGCGTTTTCGGCGTCAGCGCCAAGGCCGGCAAGGCCGCTCCGGCCAGCAAGGCCGCCATCGATACCGTCAGGAACCCGCGCATGATCCACCCCCGTGTAACACTTGTGACACAAACTGGACCGGCAAAACGGCAAAGTAAAGGCAGGGTGCGAACAGGTCGTCTTGTCGTCTTCCAGCACAAAGGTGATCCGTAGGGAACATTTTCGCCCTCCCCATTTATGGGGAGGGGGGACCGTCGCCCTTGCGACGGTGGGCGGGGCTACGGACGGTAGAATGCCCCTTCCATCACTCGCTTCGCTTGTGCCACCTCCCTCACAACGGCAGTTGCCGTAAATGGAGGAGGCGATCTATGAAAACCTGGGAAGACGTCTCGTAATGTCAGCCGCTACGCATCCACCGAAATCGTCGTGCTGGCCGCCGAGGCCGTGGCGACAGCGCCGCTGCTGGAGTTATAGGCATCGAGCGCCTTCAGCAATTGCTGCATCAGGTCGGACAGCGAGCCTTGCGAACCGTCGGAGCCCTCCGCCGATGCCTGATCCGTCGGCGGGGGTCCCGGCGGCGGACCACCGGCGCCCCTGGGCCCCTGCGTCTTCATCTGGTCGTCGAAGGCCGTCTTTTCGTCGGCCGACACCACGCCGTCGCCATCGGCATCCATCTTGCCGAAGATATCGTCCGCCTTGCCGGTGTCGGCATCGCCATGCACCGACTGGCCGTAGGCTTCCATTTCCGCCTTGCTGATGCTGCCGTCGCCGTCCGTATCGATGGCGTCGAGCGAGGGCGGCTGGAAGCCATGGCCATGGCCGGACTGGCCCTGCAGCAGGCCATCCATGGTGCCCTGCGACAGCGCCGGCAGGAAGAAGGCCGGATTTTCCGAGACGGTGGTCGCGGTGGCGGCCGAGGATTGCGCCGCTGTCGTTGCGGTATCGCCGGTCTGCGCCGCCTGCAGTTTCGCCTGCAACTGCGCCAGTAACTGGCTGAGCGATGGCCCCGCCGTGCTGCTTATCTGCATGATCAACTCCGAAATACAGCATCCGGCAAAGTCACCGGTGCCCATCAAAGTCAAACAGCGTAATTAACAAAACCTAAATTCAGCGCACATTTCAATAATGATACGAATTTGCCACAATTAAATCTGAATATTTGAAATATTATTGAAGCAATATATCGCAAATTACATAAAATCAAGCTATATTTACAGTGGGAAAATTCTGCCGGGCAAGCTTTTCCCGCTCGCAAACATCGCTTGCTTTGTTAGGGCGGCAAAGTTAGTCTCGACACGTCCCCGCCGTCCAAGAGTGCCCCATGCGCCAGTTCCGTTACCTGCCCTGTCTCCTGCCGCTGCTTGCCGCCGCCATGGCCACATGCGCCCATGCCCAGGATCCGTCGCAGGGCTACGAGGCGTCGACCTTGGGCAAGGTCATCTTCATCTCGCCGTCGGGACAGCCCTTCCGCGCCTCGGTCGGCCAGCCCTTCCCGGAAGCCGCCTGGATCGCCCAGGCCGATACCGACAAGGACGGCCGGATCAGCGCCGCCGAATTCAGCGCCGACGCCGGCAACTTCTTCAATATGCTCGACATCAACCACGACGGCTATGTTTCGAGCCCCGAAAATACCAATTACGAAAGCAATATCGCGCCGGAAATCACCCACATGGATCCCCGCGTCGCCCAGCCGGAGGACCGCGTTCAGGCGCCCGACCCGGACATGGACGCCGACCCCAACGGCGACAAGACGCATTATATCAAGCAGATCATCGGCGCCTCGCAATACGGCCTGATCGACGAGCCGCAGCCGATCCGCGCCGCCGACGCCAATTTCGACTTCCGCATCTCGACGGACGAATGGGCCGCCGCCACGACGCAGCGTTTCTCCATCCTCGACCGCAACGGCGACGGCTACATCACGCCGGACGAACTGCCCAAGACCCCGTTGCAGGCCTTCCTCGAAGCACCCACGCCCGCACCGGGCCAGGGCAAGCACAAGCACCACGGCTGGGGCGGCTGAGTTTCAACTCGCCAACCGTAGCCGTTTATGTTACGGGCGCGCTTTCGCTTCGAGGTCGCTTCCGTGGGCAAGCACGTACGTACATTGGGTCTGTTCGGTCTGGGCGCGTTCGGCCGCCTGATCGTCAGGCATCTGTCGCCCTATTTCGACATCTTCGCCTGCGATCCGGCGCCCGAAGCGCGCGCCTATGCCCGCCGCCACAACGTCACCCTGTGCGACCTGGAAACCGCCGCCCGCTGCGATATCGTCGTCCTGGCGACGCCGGTGCGCACGCTGAAGGCCATGGCCGAGGCGGTGGCGCCCTTCGTCAAGCCGCACGGCCTGGTGGTCGATGTCGGCTCGGTCAAGATGAAACCGGCCAAATGGCTGACCGACGCCCTGCCCCCGACCGTCAGCATCCTGTGCACCCATCCCCTGTTCGGGCCACAGTCGGCGCGCCTCGGCGTCCACGGCCTCGAAATCGTGCTGTGCCCGGTGCGCGTGCGTCATCTCAAGACGCTGGTGCGCTTCTTCCATGAAACGCTCGATCTCAAGGTGACGGTGACGACGCCGGAGGGCCACGACCAGGCACTGGCCGCCGTCCAGGGCCTGACCCACCTGATCGCCAAGGTGATGACCGGCCTCGAACCCCTGCCCAAGGTCCACACCACGCGTTCCTACGACCTGATGATGCAGGGCATTGGCCTGGTCCAGGGCGACAGCGACGAACTGTTCCTGTCGATCGAGCGCGACAATCCCTTCGCCGTCGACATGCGCAAGCGTTTCTTCGCCGAGATCGACACCCTGCGCGCCCGGCTGGAAAGCCACGACGGCGGCGGCAAGTAGCCGCACCCCCCTGAACAGGGCTGGTGGACGGCAAGGCGCCGCCGCACGATGGCGCCAAACCGGAGGTCGCCATGCCGCGCCGTCTTGCCATCCTGCTCGTCCCTCTTCTCCTGGCCGCCACGGCGCATGCCCAGGACCGGCAGGGCAATCCGCCGGCGCAGTCCCAGGCCCTCACCGACGCCGAAAACGCGCTGATGGCCAAGGTGGCCGAAGGCGACAAGGCCTATGACGCGGCCGCCGACGCCATCGATGCCGGCAAGGACGCCGCCGCCATCTGCCCCAGCCTGGCCGATGCCCTGACGGCCTACGAGGCCAGCTTGCCGATGATGGAGCAGGTCAAGACGATGATCGCCGCCGAACCCGGCATGGCCGATACCATGCGCGCGTCCGAAACGGGTGCCGTCGATGACCTCAAGACCGACATCGACGCCAGCCTCGGCGAGGTCGAAGGCGCGCAGGTCACCCACGACTGCCCGGAATAGCCCGCCCCCTTAGAGCGTGCTGCGTTTAGAAGGAAACGCAGCACGCTCTAAGTCTTTGCTTGGTCGCGCAATTTATCCGAAAAGTGGTGTCCACTTTATCGGATTGCGCTCTAACGCCTGGAATTCGTCATGAAACGCCGCCTTGCCGTCTTTGCCGCCTGCCTGTTCGCCACCGCCGCCCACGCCCAGTCGCTCAACGACATATTGAGCGACCTCACCACCCGGATGAGCCACATGAACGACGAAGGCGAAGCGGCGGTAGCATCGCTGCACGACGGAGACCTCGCCACCGCCTGCGCCCACCTGGCCAACCGCAGCGCCTATGCCGAACAGGCCGGCGCCGACCTCGACACCATGCAGGCCACGCTCGACGCCAACACCGTCATGTCCGACGCCGCCCGCGCCGACTGGCAGGGCCACATCATCGACGCGCGCGGCAGCATCGCCCAGATCGCCGACGCCAACGACAGCACCCGGGCGCGATATTGCGCGTGACGGCTAGCCAGAATCCCATTTTGCGGGCACTATGACCGTTCGCGGGGAGATGGCGATGAAATCCTTCATGTTTGTGCTGGCCGCGTCGCTGGTCCTGGTCCCTGCCGCCCATGCGCAGGAAACCGTGGTCCAGGCCAACCCGCCGCGATCGCCGCCGCCCGCGAAAGCCGCGCCCCCGGAAACAGCGCCCCAGGACACGACCACCACGGCGCAGGCCGACTTCATGGCCACCGCCGCCACCGTCCAGCAGGATGTCGTCAAGGCGCGCGACGAAACCCGGGCCGCCCAGACCGCCGGCGCCGCCGGCGACGACGCGGGCGCCTGCGGCCACCTCAATGCCGCCTACAGCGACATGAACGAAATCATCGTCCTGTCCGATACCTATGCCGCCCAGCTCGACGCCCACGACGAATATTCGCCGGCCGACAAGCAGAAGCTGCTCGACCAGGTCAACACCATCCGCAGCAGTGTCGCGGTCGCCCAGGCCACCGTCGGCGACGAGCTGAAAACCAATTGTACGCCTTGAGTTCCGAGTCTTTTCGCATCAACCCGAAACCAAGAGAGATGTTCATGAAGCCTTACCTTGCCGCCGCCGTCATCGCCCTGATGCTTGCCGCCCCGGCCGTCCACGCCCAGACGACTCCCGACCCGGCCTCGCTCGACACCAAGGCCCTGATCGACGACATGGTCGCCCATTCCGACGCCGCCAAGGCGTCATCCACCAAGGCGGCCGACGATTTCAACACCAAGAACGACAAGGTCGCCGGCTGCGCCGACCTCGACGCCACCAAGACCGAGATGGACCTGGCCTTTGCCGACATGGACGAGTACGACAACCGCCTCGAAACCGACACGACCCTGTCGGCTGCCGACCGCGCCGACATGCAGAAGGACGCCGCCACGACGCGCGACCAGATGCAGGACATGTACGACACCCTGATGGACAAGACGGTCGAGCAGTGCCCGGAATAGGCTGGCCAGCCGCGAGACATCAGCATTTTCCGGGGATTTTCTTATGTTCAAACGACTTGCGGTGATGACCGCCGCCCTTGTGGCCCTCGCCTCCGCCGCCCACGCCCAGGATCTCAAAAGCCTGTCGGCGCAATTCCAGGGCGACGCCGACGACGCCGACCGGCAAATGACCTATGCCGAAAACAACGCCGGCGCCCGTGACGACTATTCCGCCTGCCTAAATGTCCGCAACGCCATCAACGACTATGAAGACGCCATCCAGGCGCTGCAGGACATGGCGGCCATCATCGCCGCAAGGACCGACATCAGCGACGACCAGCGCAAGGAATTCACCGACACGAACACCGAGGCGCAGGTCGATTTCACCGACCGCCTCGACACGGCCAAACGCAGCGCCGGCCATGTCTGCTACGGCAATTAGACTTTGATGGTCTGGGTTGCACCTTCTGACTTTTCCTTCCCCTTTTAAGGGGAAGGTGGCGCGAGCGTAGCGAGCGACGGAAGGGGGAAGCCCACCATCCGCCTCCTCCCGACGATTTACGCAATCCCCGGCGGCAGGGCCTCGTCGCGGATGCCGAACGCGGACCGGAAATCGTCGCGCCGCTGGTGCACGCTGGCCAGCACCAGCCCCATCGGCACGCCGACATCGATCAGGGTGTTTTCCGCCAGTTGCAGCGCCGCCTCGATGGTCTCCGGCACGGCGTCGGTGGCGCCCATCTGGTACAGCCGCTGGGCATGGCCGGCATCCCTGGCGCGGGCGATGATGTGGACGTCCGGACGCAGGGCGCGCACCGCCGCCACGACCGCATCGGTGAAGCCCGGCGACGAAGCGGTGACCACCACCGCCCGGGCGCGCTCCAGCCCCATGCGCAGCAGGAAATCTGACACCGAGGCGTCGCCGTACCAGGCTTCGATGCCGGCGGCGCGGGCACGGCTGGCCACCTGCGGGTTGAAGTCGACCACGGTGAAGGCGATGTCGTGCACCTTCAGCATGTCGGCGACCAGGGCGCCGACGCGGCCGAAACCGACGATGATGACCGAAGGCCCGGCGCCGGCCTGTTCCGGCGCTTCGGCTACCATCGCGCCGGGCGCCATCTTCTTCGTCAACCGGCCCGCCAGTTCGGCCAGCAGCGGCACGCAGAACAGCGACAGGATGGCCGACAGGATGATCGCCTGGCCGAAACCGGCGCTGAGGAGTTTATGCCCGATGGCCTCGTCGATGATGACGAAGGCGAATTCGCCCGCCGGCCCCAGCACCGCCGCCGCCTCGATGGCGCTGCGGTTGGAAAGGCCGAACGCGCGCGCCAGCGGATAGACCAGCACCGCCTTGATGACGATCAGGGCGGCGGCCAGCCCGAACACCAGCCCGGGATGGGCCAGCACGCTCGATATCTCCAGCCGCGCCCCGACCGTCACGAAGAACAGCCCCAGCAGCAGCCCCTTGAACGGGTCGATCATCACCTCGATCTCGCGGCGGAACTCGGTTTCGGCCAGCAGCACGCCGGCGATGAAGGCCCCCAGCCCCATGCTGAGACCGGTCAGCACCGCCACCTGCCCCGACACCACCACCACCAGCAGGCACGCCGCCATGAACAGTTCGCGGCTCTTGGAGAAAGCCGCCAGCCTGAACAGCGGCCGCAGCAGCCAGCGCCCGCCTATGACCAGCACGCCCATGCCGAGCAGGGCCGGGATCAGGGCCAGCAGGCCTTCCCAGCCGCTTTTGCCGCCCGCCGCGCCCGCCAGCATGGTCACCGTGATCAGGATCGGCGCCACGCTCAGGTCCTGGGCCAGCAGCACGGCGAAGACGCCGCGGCCCGAGGCGCTGTGCAGCGCCTTGCGGTCGGCCAGCACCGGAATGACCACCGCCGTCGACGACAGGGCCAGCGCCATGCCCAGCATGGCGGCGGGCAGGATATCGAGCCGCAGCGCCATGAACAGCGCCGTCAGCACGACGGAGCTCAGCACCAGTTGCGACGCGCCCAGCCCGAAGACCAGCCGGCGCAGCGACTTCAGCCGCTCGAAGGTCAGTTCCAGTCCGATCGAGAACAGCAGGAAGACCACGCCCAGCTCGGCCAGGTGCTGGATGCTGTGCGAACGCATCACCGAAAAAGCGTCGAACAGCGGCCACACCGTGGCCAGCCGGCCGGCGATATCGGGCCCCAGCAGCACGCCGACCAGCAGGAAGCCCAGCACGCTCGACACCTTGTAGCGCTGGAACACCGGCACCACCACCGCCGAGGCCAGCAGGAAGGCGATGATGAAGACGTAATAGCCGTTGATATGTGTGCCGGTCATGGCCTCACTATTCAACGCACGGGAGAGATGTGTCCACCCCGATCACGCCGATCTGGCGAAGTTGTGAGGTCGCGGCGAAACATTAACAAATTTTCATGTTTCGTGGCGGCAAAAATAGCTATGGTGATGGTTTCAAATACAACTGCCGCGACCGGAGAGCGCGACAGGGCAACATGGGGAAAATCCTTAAGATGCGCCTGCTTAAAACCCTCACCCTCACCACGGCCCTGGCGGGCCTGGCCATGACGGCCGCCGCCCACGCCGGCACCTGCCTCAACGATCCGTGCACCATGGTGTCGCTCGATTCCATCGACGCCCTGATGGCCGGCCAGGATGCCGCCGCGTCCGACGACACCGTCTCGACCGTCGCGCCGCGCTTCGGTGCCTGGGGCATCGACCTTTCCGGCATGGACACCTCCGTGAAGCCCGGCGACGACTTCTTCGAGTACGTCAACGGCACCGCGGTCAAGAACATCGTCATTCCCGACGACAAGACCTCCTACGGCAGCTTCGTCGCCCTGCGCGACCTGTCGGAAGCGCGCTCGAAGGCCATCGTCACGGCACTGGCCAGCCAGACCAACCTCAGCGGTGACGACGCCAAGATTTCCGCCGCCTACAACAGCATGATGGACGAAGCCACGGCCGACAAGCTCGACTTCGACCCGATCGCGCCGCAGCTCGACGCCATCGCCGCCATCAAGACCAAGAGCCAGATGGCCGCCTATATGGGCAGGACCTCGTCGGGCTTCGGTTCGGCCTTCTTCGGCATGGGCGTCGGCTCCGACGCCAAGAACCCCACCTTCAACGTGCTGAGCATCGGCCAGTCGGGCCTGGGTCTTCCTGACCGCGACTACTACCTCCAGGACAAGTACGCCGACAAGAAGACCAAGTACCAGGCCTATGTCGCCGACATGCTGGGCAAGACGGGCTATCCCGACGCCGTGAAGGCCGCCGCCGACATCGTCGCCATGGAAACCGCCATCGCCGACGCCTCGTGGTCGCGCATCGACCGCCGCGACGACACCAAGACCTACAACCCGACGACCCTGGCCGGCATGCCGGCGCTGGCGCCGGGCTTCGACTGGGCCGCCTATTTCAACGCCGCCGGCGTTTCGAAGGCGAAGAAGATCATCGTCGGCGAAAACACCGCCTTCCCGAAGATCGCCAAGATCTTCGCCGACACGCCACTGGAAACGATCAAGGCGTGGGAGACTTTCCGCACCATAGACGAGGCCTCGCCCTACCTGTCGCAACGCTTCGTCGACGCCAACTGGGGCTTGCACGCCCGCGACATGTCCGGCGCCCAGGCGCAGCAGCCGCGCTGGAAGCGCGCCATCGGCCTGGTCAATGGCGAACTCGGCGAAGCGCTGGGCCGCGACTACGTCGCCCAGTATTTCCCACCCGAATCCAAGGCCAAGATGGTGCAACTGGTCGCCGACCTGCGCACGGCGCTCAAGGCGCGCATCGAAAACCTGACCTGGATGTCGGACGCCACCAAGCAGAAGGCGCTGCTGAAGCTGTCGCAATATACCGTCAAGATCGGCTATCCCGACAAGTGGCGTGACTATTCCAAGCTGACGATCAAGGCCGACGACCTGGTCGGCAACGTCAAGCGGTCCTCGGTCTTCGAATGGAACCGCCAGCTGGTCAGGATCGACAAGCCGGTCGACAAGACCGAGTGGGGCATGACGCCGCAGACGGTCAACGCCTACTATAACCCGACCTTCAACGAGATCGTCTTCCCGGCCGCCATCCTGCAGCCGCCGTTCTTCGATCCCGACGCCGACATGGCCGTCAACTACGGCGGCATCGGCGGCGTCATCGGCCACGAAATCACCCACGGCTTCGACGACCAGGGCCGCCACTACGACGGCACCGGCCTGCTCACCGACTGGTGGACGGCCGACGACGCCGACAAGTTCGACGCCGAGGCCAAGAAGTACGGCGCCCAGTACGACACCTACGAGCCCGTGCCCGGCTATCACGTGCAGGGCGGCCTGACCATGGGCGAGAACATCGCCGACCTGGGCGGCAACCTGCTCGGCCTCGACGCCTACCACCTGTATCTCGCCGGCAAGGAATCGCCCGTGCTCGACGGCTTCACCGGCGACCAGCGCGTCTTCATGGGCTTTGCCCAGGTGTGGCGCTCGAAATACCGCGACGACGCGATCAAGCTGCAGGTCGCCACCGACCCGCACTCGCCGCCGCAGTTCCGCGTCATCGGCCCGGTGCGCAACATCGACGCCTGGTACGCCGCCTTCAACGTCCAGCCGGG
>FTDB01001627.1_pt1 | contig 16600 bp, 18 predicted proteins | sample 1639741 | NCBI WGS metagenome assembly FTDB01 (sample SAMEA3914869, study PRJEB12502) | metagenome | biome: forest; material: soil | place: USA | collected 2012-03-12 | depth 0.1 m | reverse complement strand
GGCACGATCATGAAGAAGCGGCCGATCCACATGCAGACACCGAGCGTGCCATTGTAGAAAGGCGTGCCCGCGGTGAGCCCGGCGAAGGCCGAACCGTTATTCGCGACCGCGCTCGAGTAAGCATAGAGGATCTCGGAAAAGCCGTGCGCACCTTTGTTGAGAGGCCCGGCGAGCCCCGCCGTGGTGACTGTCGCGATGGCTGTGCTGCCGAGGATGGCGAGCGGCAGCACGGCGATGGCGAGCACCGCCAGCTTGACCTCGCGCGCCTCGATCTTCTTGCCGACATATTCGGGCGTGCGGCCGACCATCAGGCCCGCCACGAACACTGCCAGGATTGCGAAGAGCAGGAAGCCGTAGATACCCGCGCCGACGCCGCCGACGACGACCTCACCAAGCTGCATGTTGATGATCGGCACCAGTCCACCCAATGCGGTGAAGCTGTCATGCATCGCGTTGACCGCGCCGCATGAGGCGGCGGTGGTCACTGTGGCGAACAGGCTGGAAGCGGCGATGCCGAAGCGCACCTCCTTGCCCTCCATATTGCCGCCGCTGAGGCCGAAGCCGTGCATCATCGGCGTGGCCTGCGCCTCTTGCCAATAAGCCACGCTGGTGCCGGCCAGAAACAGGATCAGCATCGCGGCGAGGATCGCCCAACCCTGTTTGGTGTTGCCGACCGCCTTGCCGAAACACCAGGTCAGGCCGACGCCGAGCGCGAAGATCGACAGCATCTGGATGAAGTTCGACAGCGCGGTCGGGTTCTCGAACGGGTGCGCCGAATTGGCGTTGAAGAAGCCGCCGCCATTGGTGCCGAGCATCTTGATCGCTTCCTGGCTCGCAACCGGGCCGAGCGCGATCGTCTGCGTGGCGCCTTCCAGCGTGGTCGCATCGACCTGCTGGGTAAGCGTCTGCGGCACGCCGGCAAAAATCAGATAGGTCGCATAGACGACACAGATCGGCAGCAGCAGGTAGAGCGTGATGCGCGTGCAATCCGCCCAGAAATTGCCGAGCGTATTCGCCTGACGCCGCGCGAAACCGCGAAACAGTGCGAAGGCGAGCGCGATGCCGGTCGCGGCCGACAGGAAATTGTGGATCACCAGCCCGAGCATCTGGCTGAGGTTCGAAAGCGTGCTTTCGCCCGCATACCATTGCCAGTTGGTGTTGGTGGTGAAGCTGACCGCGACGTTGAATGCGCCGTCCGGCCCGACATTGGCGAACTTGGGCGTATTCAAGGGCAGGAAGGCCTGCAACCGCAGGATCGCGTAAGTGAACAGCATCAATGCGACGTTGAAGATCAGCATATGTATCGCGTAGCGGCGCCAGCTCATCTCCTCGTTCGGATCGATGCCGGACAGGCGATAGAAACCGCGTTCGACCGGCCCCAGCACAACGTGGAGCGGCGTGCGGCGGCCTTCATAGACCGCGTGCAGCCACATCCCCATCGGCTTGGCGATGGCGATCAGGAAGGCGGTGAAGACGAGGATCAGAATCCAGCCTGCCATGGTCATGGATGCGCTCCCGTCAGAAGCGCTCGGGCCGCAGGAGCACGGCCACGAGATAGAGGAGCAGGCCGATCGCGGTGAAGGCCGCAAGCCAGAGATCGAGGGTCATGCTCGCCGCCCCTCACGCGTTGTCGCACAGCCGGACGTAGGCGAGCGTCGCCGCCGTCAGCCCGAACATGATGGATAACCAGACTATGTCCTGCATCGGATCCTCGGATCGAAAGTCGAGGATGCGCCATTAAGAGCAGGCGCCGTAGGGATGCGAGATGGGGGAAGGCCTCGGCCTATATGTTTTCCATAAATTCGGCCGTGATCGCGCTGATCAGCCCGTCGCCGATCCACTGGCCGAGATAGCGGCCGGCGAGCGCGATGCCTTCGCTTTCGCCCCACGCCTCGACCAGGGCGGCGCATAGATCGGGGAAAGCCATGCCGCCACGTGCCCACAAAATCGCCTGCATTTCGCGCTGATCGATTGTGCGGAAGCGCGACACCTGGCCATCGCGCCAGACCAGGATCGTGGCGGGTTCGGCGAGGCTTTCGACGGCGGGAGGCACTTCGCTTGCGTTGAGCGCGGCCCAGATCGCGGTGGCGTTGGTGATTGCATCGCGATGGTCGAGCGTCGGCGTGAAATGAAGCACCGCCCGATCCCAATCGACGTCGACCGCATCGGTAGCCGTGATCGTCGGCGCGTCGGGACCGACAAAGGCTTCGCTCAACGCTTGTTCGAGCCAGGCTAGCTCGGCGACCTCGGGATCGTGGGGATGGAGCAAGGCCAGCATTGCCGGGAAATCGCGGCCATAAGCGTCGATCGTCCAGCTGCTCGGCGGGATCGCGTCGATATAGGTCGCGGCCGCCGTGAGGAAGGCACCCTGCCCGATCCAGGCACGCGTGTGCGCGAAACCCTCCTCCAGGAAGGCGACGAGCTGGGCGCGGTAATTGTTCTGGTAGACGGACAAGCCGGCGCGGGGATTGCGGCCAAGATGGGTCGCGAGCGCAGCATCCTCGCTGGACAGCCAGGCGCGAAAGTCGCGCTGCAACGTAAGCAGGCTCATGCCGCCGCTCGCACGACATCCGCGCCGATGGCGCGCGCGATCGCGAGTTCGTGGAACAGTTCGTGCAAGGGCGGGATCGCATCGTCGCGTTCGATCATCGTCGCGACCGGGCCGAGCTTTGGCTTTATATGCGCATACAGGTCCCACACGCCGTCGCAGACGGGCGCATCGTGCGTGTCGATCAACAATTCCTGGCCCTGACCGTGGCCGGCGAGATGGATCTGACGGACGCGATCGGCGGGAATGCCGTCGAGATAGGCGCGCGCATCAAAACCGTGATTGGCAGCGCTCACGAATACATTGTTGACGTCGAGCAGCAGGCCACAGCCGGTGCGGCTGCATAGCGCGTCGATGAACTCCCATTCGGTCATGTCGGCGCCGTCGAAGGCGAGATAGGAGGATGGATTCTCGACCAGCATCGCCCGGCCGAGCGCGTTCTGCGCGCGATCGACATTGGCCGCGACCACGGCGAGCGCCTCTTCGGTGTAGGGCAAGGGCAACAGATCGTGCGAGCTGAAGCCCTCGATCCGCGTCCAGCTGAGATGATCGGAAACGAACAGGGGCTCAATCTCATCGACCAGCGCGCGCAGCCGCTGGAGATAGGCGCCATCGAGCCCGTCGGCCGAGCCGAGCGACATCGACACGCCATGCAGGGCGACCGGATATAGTGCGCGCACGTCGCGCAAAATCTGGCGCGGGCGGCCACCGTCGATCATGAAATTCTCGGAGATCACTTCGACGAAATCGACGCCGATGCGATGCTCGAGGAATTCGGCATAATGCGGCTTGCGCAGGCCAAGACCGTATCCGTCGAAGGGCGCGATGGTCATGAGCGGATCCCTTAAAGAGGCCCGGCCGCAGGAGGATGCGGCCGGGCCGGAGAGGTCATTTGGACTCGGTCAGGCTGCCGCCCTGCGCCTTGCACGCCTTGGTGGTGAGCTCCTTGAAACCCTGGCCCTTGCAGCTGTTCTGACCCTTGCAGTCGTTATGTGCGGTCTTGCAGTCCGACGTGCCTTTGCAGGTGTTGACGCCGTAGCAATGGACGGTCGACGCGCCCGCATCCTTGGCGAGGACCGGCGTGGTCGGCGCCGCAGCGGCGAAAGCGACAAGGGCGGCAGAAGTGGCGAGGCTGACGCCTTCACGGACGGTGAACATGATATCGGGTCTCCCTGAGAAACGTGCCGGATTGGCCTCCCCAGTTCGATCCGTGCGCGCGCCCGGTTACAGCACCCGAAAAAATTACCAGCGCAGCAGGCGCGGGCCGACTAGGGCGCCGAACGAGGCCGCAAGCAGGATGCCGAGCGAATACCAGGTCAGCACGAACAAGGCCGACACTTCGGGGCAATGGAGACAATAGACGGTCGCCGAGAAAGCGCCCGCCGCCAACCCCGCCGCTGCGCCCGCCGCGCGCAGCCGGGTCGGCGCAAGCCGCCGGAACGACCAGAGCAGGCCGATGAAGATCGGCATCGCCAGCGTCAGCACCAGCCAGGGGCAGATTTTCCAGCTGTGCCCCAGCCACATCGCCAGCCACTCGCGCTGCGGCGTACGGATCAACTCAGCCACCCCGACAATGGCGAGCAGGCCGACCGGGATCGCCAGCAGCCACAGGCGACGCAGATTGCCGCCGTCGGGCCGCGCCAGCCGCGATGTCGCCCAGATCGCGCCGATCGCGAGCGAGATAGTGTAGGTCCACTTCATCCAGAAGGTGAAGCCGTGCATCGCGACGCGCAGATCGGGGCGGATGCCGAGCGTCCCCGCGATCAGCAGGATCGACACCGCCGCCCCGATCGCGACACCGAAGCCCAGCCGCCGCCCGACCGCATGGCGCCGCACCGGCTTCGTATCCGCCGCCAGCTGATCGATGAGCTGATCGGTGTTCATCGGCCGTCTCCCCGCAGGCGCGCGGCCAGCGCCTTGAGCCCGCGATGGACCGAAACCTTGACGTCGGACTGGCCGATACCATCCGCCGACGCCGCATCGGCGACGCTCATCCCGTCGATATGCGTCGCGCGGATCATGCGCGCCTGCTTGGCGGGCAAGGTGCCAAGCAGCTGATCGACATCCATCCGCGCGTCGCTCGCATCCTGGAAGCCCTCGGCGACCAAAATCTCCTCCAGCCCCTCGATCGGGACAGTGCGGCGCGTGCTGCGGAAATGGTCGATCATCTTGTAGCGCGCGATCGCGAACAGCCACGCGGTGAAGGCGCGGTCGCGGTCGTAGGTGGCGCGGCGGGTGTGCACGGCAATCAACGTATCCTGAACCAGATCCTCGATCTCGTCGCCGACCGAACGGCGGCGATAGAAAGCGGTGAGCAAAGGAACGAGTGCGCGCAGCAAGGCGGCGTGGTCCGCGGCATTGCCGTCGAGACCGCCGATCATCCATGCACGCAACTGGTCCTCGCTTGCTCGCATCCGCCCTCCCGTGAACGCGTTCGATCCAGGCCGGGCAAAGGTTACAGCGCGGCGCGCGAATTGGCGAAAATATTTAGCGCAGGCGCTTTGTAACCGCCGCCCGCAGGTGCGCGAATTGGCAGCGTGACCGGGTTCCCAGCCTCCTGCCGGTCACCGCGCGACCAGGGCTTCGGCTCGGGCGCGCGGGAGGCAGGATCAAAGGATACAGATCATGCGCAACACCCATGCCGCCATCGCGGCCACGCTCGCCCTCGCCATTGCCGGTGCCGCCGCCAGCAGCGCCGCTGCCGCCGCGACCCCGCCGATGGAGAAATGCTATGGCGTGGCGCTTGCCGGCAAGAATGACTGCAAGGCAGGCGTCGGCACCAGCTGCGCCGGCACCTCCAAGGTCGATTATCAGGGCAATAGCTGGAAGCTGGTCAAGGCCGGCACCTGCACCGCGATCAAGACGCCCAAGGGCAACGGATCGCTCGCGCCCAAGGCGTGATGCCCGGCCGGAGTGCTCTCCTCTCTGCGCTCCGGCCCCTTCTTCCTCGGAGACAACAAATGCGCTCACTTCTCGCGATCGGCGATACAATCGCCGCACGCCTCACCGCGCTCGTTCCGGACAGCTTGCTGCTGCTGATCGCGCGTCTCGGCATCGCCGGCGTCTTCTTCATGTCGGGCCGAACCAAGGTCGATGGCATTCTGACGATCACGCCCGCGACCTATTACCTGTTCGAGACCGACTATAAGTTGCCGCTCGTGCCTCCCCACGTTGCAGCGGTCGCGGCGACGCTTTCCGAACATGGCTTCTCGATCCTGCTCGTGCTCGGTCTGTGTACGCGCCTGTCGGCCGCGGCCTTTTTCACGATGACCGCGGTGATAGAGATCTTTGTCTATCCCGACGCCTGGCCGACGCATCTGAGTTGGGCTGCGATCCTGCTGCCCTTGATCTTCCGTGGCGGCGGCGCATGGTCGCTCGATCATCTGATTTGGCGGAGGCGCTGAACTACAGCAGGGGCTGTGCGTTCGGGCCAGCATGCGAAACATTCTTCTGGTCTCGACCGCCGCGGTGTTGATTCTTTCGGGCTGCGGCAAGGACGCCAGCCCGGCGTCCCCACCTGCCGCTGCCCAAACCGCGGCAGCCGATCAGGGCCATTATATCGACGATCTGCGCAAGCTCTCGCCTGCGGCCACCAACGCCGCCTTGTTCCGGTCGATCAGCGATTCCGGTGAAGCTTGCACCGGCGTGACCAAATCCGCCTATCAACAGGACTTCAAGGCGATGGGCATGTGGGTCGCGCATTGCCGCGAGGGCCAGGATTGGGCGGTGTTCGTCAGCCAGAAGGGCTACGTCCAGCCGCGCGCCTGCGCGACCGCCGCGCAAGCCGGCTTCCCCGCCTGCAAGCCGCTTTGATCCGCCGTTGAAGGCATGGCACGCCGGGGCTGGCGCAAATGCCGGCTCAACCCCATCTATTTTATCTCTCAGCGAGGCGGCGCGGCGCGTGTCAGGCAAGAATCCTTATTATGACGGCCCGGTCTCCGACCATTTCGACGGGCTGCGCTTCTTCAATCCCCACCATCCCGACACGGATCGTTCGCTCCGCCAGATGCTGCAATGGAAGCTCGGCGAGAAAGCCGCCCCCTGGCCGAAATCCGTCCCGGTGCGACAGGCTATACCCGAGGCACGGATAGAAAAGCTGCGCGTGACGATGGTCGGCCATGCCACGCTGCTGATCCAGTCCGCCGGTCTCAACATCCTGACCGACCCCTTATGGTCGGATCGGTCGAGCCCGGTCAGCTTCGCCGGACCGCGCCGCGTAACGCTGCCGGGAATCGCCTTCTCCGACCTGCCGCCAATCGACATCGTGCTGCTATCGCACAATCATTACGATCATCTCGACGTGGCCACATTGCGCCGCCTCCATGCCGCGCATGACCCGTTGATCGTGACCCCGCTCGGCAATGACGCGATCGTCCGCCGGGCGATCCCGCAAGCGCGGCTCCTGACCGGCGATTGGGGCAACCGCTTGCCGATAGAGGGCGGCGCGGAAGCCCATATCGTGCCAGCCTATCATTGGTCGGCGCGCGGCATGGGCGATCGCCGCATGGCCTTGTGGGGCGGCTTCATGCTCCGCACCCACGCCGGCCTGATCTATTTCGCGGGCGACACCGGCTATGGCGATGGCGCGATCTTCCGGTCGATGCGCGAAGCTTACGGCCCGGTCGATGTCGCGTTGCTGCCGATCGGCGCTTATGCACCGCGCTGGTTCATGGCGGACCAGCATACCGATCCCGACGAAGCGGTGCGCATCATGCTGGATCTGGAAGCGCGCTATGCAATCGGCATCCACTGGGGCAGCTTCCAGTTGACCGACGAGGCGTGGGAGGCGCCGCCTGCCTTGCTGCAGGCGGCGCTTTCTCGGCGCGGTATCGACGCCGCCCGCTTTCCGGCCGCCCTTCCCGGCGACATATTCGACTATGCGCTGAACTGAGCTAAGGGCAGGCGCCTTCAGGAGGCGAACCTATGATCATCCGCAGCGACGAATTCGAGGACATTGCCGTCCCCGGCCACGGCATGATGCGCGTTCACCTGTTCCGTCCGGCGATCGAGGGCCGCTTTCCGGGCGTCCTGTTCTTCTCCGAAATCTATCAGGTGACCGCGCCGATCCGTCGGCTGGCGATGATGATCGCGGGCCAAGGCTATGTCGTCGGCGTGCCCGAGGTCTATCACGAATATGAGCCCGCCGGCACGGTGCTGGCCTATGACCAACCCGGCACCGATCGGGGCAACGAGCTGAAGTTCGCCAAGTCGGTCGCGGCCTATGACGCCGACGCGCGCGCGGCGCTCGCCTTCCTCGCCGCGCACCCCGCTTGCACCGGCAAGCTCGCGACGATGGGCGTGTGCCTGGGCGGCCATCTCGCCTACCGCGCCGCGCTCAATCCCCAGGTTTCGGCCGCCGCCTGCTTCTACGCGACCGACATCCATTCGGGCACGCTGGGCGAAGGCAAATCCGACGACAGTCTCGCGCGCATGGGCGAACTCAAAGCCGAGACGATGTTCGTCTGGGGCCGGCAGGATCCGCACGTACCGTTCGAAGGCCGCGAGACAATCCGCGCGCGATTGCAGGAGGTTGGCGCGACCTTTGAATGGCATGAAGTCAATGCGCAGCATGCCTTCCTGCGCGACGAAGGCCCGCGTTACGATCCGGCTTTATTTCTGCAAGCGGTGGGCTGGATGCTGGCTTTGTTCGGTCGCACGCTGCGCTGAGCGTCGGCACGTTCCCAACCTCGGCGCTTTGCCCTAATCCCGAGCGCATGAAGCGCGCCGATCTGATCGCGGGCATCTCCATCGCCGGGCTGATGCTGCCCGAGGCGGTGGCTTATGCAGGCATTGCCGGATTGGGTCCGGGGCGCGCCGTGCTGGCGGCCATCGCCGGCTGCTTCGTCTATGCATTGGCGGGGCGCAGTCGGTTCGCGATCGTCTCGCCCACCTCGGCCTCAGCGGCGATCCTTGCTGCGGCGCTGTCGGCGGTCGATGCCGATGCGACAACACGCGATGCGCTGGCGACGGTCGCGGTTGCGATGACGGGCGGGCTGTTCCTGATTGCCGCCATGCTGCGGCTGGGCGGGCTGACCGGCTTCATCGCACGGCCGGTGCTGCGCGGCTTCGCCTTCGGGCTCGCGATCACGATCATCCTGCGGCAGTTGCCGGCTCTGGTGGGGGTGCCGATCGCAGCGCCCGATATCTTCCGCCTCGCCGGACGATTGCTGGCGGCCGCACCGGTCTGGCACATGGCGAGCCTCGCCACCGGGCTGGTCGCGCTCGCGGCGTTGCTCGCGCTGCGCCGGATACCGGGCTTGCCGGGCGCCTTCCTCGTGCTGGTCGCAGGTGTCGCCGCATCACGCTGGCTCGATCTGCCCGCGCACAATGTCGCCACGGTCGGCACGATCGATATGCGGATTGCGTGGCCGAACCTGCCAGCCATGTCGCTCGCGACCGTGTCGCACCTTGGGCAGACGGTCTTCCCCCTCGTGCTGATCCTGTTCGCCGAGAGCTGGGGCACGATGCGCGCGCTGGCCCTGCGCCATGGCGATACGCTCAACCCCGACCGCGAGCTGGACGCGCTCGGTTTCGCCAACCTCGCCGCCGCCGCGGTCCAGGGCATGCCGGTCGGCGCGGGTTTCTCGGCGGGATCGGCGAGCGAGGCCGCAGGTGCGGCCAGCCGGGCGACCGCGTTCGTCGCCGCGATCGGGCTCGCCGTGCTGATCCTGATCGCTCGGGCGCCGATTGCATACCTCCCTCAACCAGTGCTGGCAGCGGTGGTGATCGCGGCGCTGACACATGCACTCGATCCGCGTCCGATCCTGGCTTTGTGGAAGATCGACCGCGACCAATATATCGCGATCGGCGCGGCCCTGGGCGTGCTGCTTTTCGGAGTCCTCGACGGGATGCTGATCGCGATCGCGCTGTCGATCGCGGCGTTGATCCGCAGGCTCGCGACGCCGCATTTGATCGAGCTCGGCCAGCTCGACGGCGGGCATAGCTATATCGATATGGTGCGCCACCCCGAGGCGACGCGCCCGGCAGGGATCGCCATCTGGCGTCCGGCCGAACCGTTATTCTTCGCCAATGCCGAGCGCGTGCTGGGCCAGCTCTATAATCGCCTGCCCGAAAACGGCGTCACCACGCTGGTGCTGAGCCTGGAGGAAAGCACCGACCTCGACAGCACCGCGCTCGAGGCGCTGATCGAGTTCGACAGGCGCGTCGCCGCGCGCGGGATCGCGCTCTGGCTGGCGCGGGTGCACGACCCGATCCGCGACCTGCTCACGGCCAAAGGAGCGCGCGACCTAGTGCGCCATTCTTATTATAGCGTCGACGACGCCGTCACCGCCGCGCGCAAGGAGGCTCATTGATGCTGGATGTCGAACCCGTATTGGTCCCGGTCAAGATCGACGACCTGCGCCCGACCCAGATGACCGTCGGCTATCGCGAGGTTGCGCGCAAACGGCGCGAATGGCGCGAAATCGCGGGGAGCGACGGCGCGCTCTACCTTGGCCGGCACATGATCCCGGTGGTGTGCGGACCCAAGCGGCATCTGTGGGTGATCGACAACCACCACCTCGCCCGCGCCTTGCACGAGGAGGGGATCGAGGAGGTGCTGGTGCGGATCGTCGCCGACCTCTCGAAGCTGCAGAACCGCCTGTTTACGACCTTCATGGACAACAAGAACTGGCTGCACCCGTTCGACGACGAGGGCCACCGCCGCGAGATCAAGCATCTGCCTAAGCATATCGGCAAGCTAGCCGACGATCCCTATCGCTCGCTCGCAGGCGAGCTGCGGCGCGCGGGCGGCTATGCCAAGGACCAGACGCCGTATTCCGAATTCCTGTGGGCCGATTTCCTGCGCCGCCACATCAAGCGCGACAAAGTCGAGAAGCATTTCGAGGAAGCGGTCGCGCAGGCGCTGACGATCGCACACATGCCCAAGGCGGCCTATCTGCCGGGCTGGGCGGGACCGCATCACTAAGGGGAGACAGAAGAATGCGCGCATTGTTGCTGGCTTTGGCGCTGGGCGCCGTTTCCGCCCCGCTCACGGCAGAGACGCCCGGCCATATCACCGGCGTGGGTGGCGTGTTCCTCAAGAGTAAGGATCCCAAAGCATTGATGGCCTGGTATCGCGACGTGCTGGGGGTGAAGATCGAGGCGTGGGGCGGCGCGCTGATGCCTTACGATGCGCCCGGCCACCCGCCGGTGGTGACGCTCAACGCGTTCCGGGAAACGAGCCATTATTTCGACCCATCGGCGCGCGACGTCATGCTCGATTTCGCGGTCGACGACCTCACCGCCTTCCTCGACCGACTGAAGGCGAAGGGGGTGACCATCCTCAGTCGCGACGACAGCGATCCGAGCGGCAATTTTGCGTGGATCATAGATCCCGACGGCACCAAGATTGAATTGTGGCAGCCGAAGCCCAAGCCCGCGAAATAGCGGTTTTGCCCGAACGGCTTGACGAATAACTCTACTTAGGTTGAATAGACCATATGCCCCGCAACCGGCGCCCGTCGAAACAGATGCTCCTGCTGCTGGAGGCTCTCTCCGCGCAGGCGCAGGACTGGCGCCATGGCTATGACCTGATGAAGGAGACCGGGCTGCTGTCGGGCACGCTCTATCCGCTGTTGATGCGGATGACCGAGCAGGGGCTGGTCGAGGCCGAATGGCGCGAACCTGCGCAGCTCGGCCGGCCCGCGCGTCATGCCTATCGGCTGACCGCCACTGGATTCGCGCTGGCGCGGGAGGTGGCAACCTCAGCCGTAGCGCCAACCTCCAGGGTCGCGCTGGCATGATGCTAGGCCTGTCCAAGGCGTTGATGACGCTGGCGATAGGTAGCCTTGGCGAAAGCCGCCGCGACTGGGCACTGGCGATGAAGAGCGAGTTCGACGCCGCCATCAAGGACGGAGCACCGCTCCCCTTCGCGGCGGGCTGCCTGATCGCCGCCTGGCGTGAGTTGCCCCGACATGCGGAGGGGCGGCTGGCCGTGGCGAATTATGCGCTCGCGATCGGCCTGTTCATTCCGATGGGGGTGATCCTGATCGGGCAGGTCGGTGGCCTGCCGTTACTCCTGACCGGAAGCGCCGACGGCAGCTCCACGGCCGGCACGAATGCGAACCCCTATCTCACCTGGTCGCGGCTCAGCGCGGCGCCGATGCTGCTCGCTCTCTGGCTTTTGCTGGGCATTGCGCATCTCGGGCTTGCGTGGGCGGTGGTGGAGCAGGACTGGTCACGCGTGGTCAAGATCGGCGCGCTGATCGGAGCGGCTGTGCTCACTTTATTCTTGTTGATGGGCATCCTGTTCATAGACGTGGAAGCCCTGGTTCCGCAGGTCATGGCGATGGCCGCCGAACTCGGTGCCCTCACCCTTGTCGCACGGTCGCATGCACGACTTGTTTCCGGCACTTCGTCCGAACTGATCGCCTGATTTCGCGCGGCCAAAGCTGTGCCCGCAGCCTCGCTTGACTCTTAAATCTACATATGTCGTTATAACGCCTGCTGCGCCGTTCCTGGCCCGGTGGAGGCACATGTATGAAACTGGTGATCACGGGTTTGAGCCACACTTATGCAGGCGGCGTGCTGGCGCTGGACGATGTGTCTCTTTCGATCCCGGCGGGCATATTCGGCCTCCTCGGGCCGAACGGGGCCGGAAAATCGACGCTGATGCGGATCGTCGCTACCCTGCAGACGCCCGCATCGGGCAGCGTCATGTTCGACGGAATCGACGTCCTCCGGCATCCCGAAATTTTGCGCCGGATGCTCGGCTATCTGCCACAGGAATTCGGCGTCTATCCGCGCGTCTCGGCCTATGACATGCTCGATCATATGGCGGTGCTGAAAGGGCTCGCCAATCGCGCCGAGCGTAAGGAGACGGTGGAAGCGTTGCTCCACCAGGTCGGGCTGTGGACGGTGCGCAAACGGGCGCTGGCGGGCTTCTCAGGCGGCATGCGCCAGCGCTTCGGCATCGCCCAGGCACTGATCGGCAATCCCCGTTTGCTCATCGTCGACGAACCGACCGCCGGCCTCGACCCGGAAGAGCGCAATCGTCTGCTCAATCTGCTTGCCGAAATCGGCGACGCGACCATCGTTATCCTTTCCACTCACATCGTCGACGACGTCGCCGACCTCTGCGCGCGCATGGCGGTTCTGGCGCAGGGCCGCGTTCTGCTCGAGGGTTCGCCCCAGGACCTGATGGCCGCGATGCGCGGCCGCATCTGGCAGAAGACGATCGATCGTGCCGCTCTCGACGAATATGCAGCCGGCCATTGCCTGATTTCCACCCGTCTGCTCGCGGGCCGAACCATTATCCACGTCGTGTCTGATACCTCGCCGGGCGCAGGCTTCATGCCCGCACCGGATAACCTTCAGGACGTCTACTTTTCGACGCTCGACATCTCCCGCCGCGCAGCCGCCTGAGAGGAGAAAAGCCGATGCTTTCCCAGATCGCGCGCTTCGAGTTCCGCTACCAGATCCGCAATCCGATATTCTGGATTGTCATTGTCGTGTTCGGCCTGCTCGTCTTCGCCGGCACGCTCAGCCCGAATTCGTTCGGGGCTGGCCCCAATGTCCTCAAGAATGCGCCCTACAAGGTCGCGCAAGTCTACATGCTATTTTCGGTGCTCTACATGATCGTGTCGGTGGCCTTCGTCGCGAACGCGGTGGTGCGCGATGACGAGACCGGCTTTGGCCCCATCCTACGCGCCACGCGCATGTCCAAGACCCAATATCTATTCGGTCGATATGCAGGCGCCGTCCTTGCCGCGGCTCTGGGTTTTCTGGTCGTCCCCGCGGCTTTGTGGTTCGGCACGCTCATGCCCTGGCTCGATCCGTCGCGATTTGAGCCAAACCGCCTGTCTGCCTACCTCGAACCCTATCTGTGCCTTGCGCTGCCGAATCTGCTGGTGACCTCGGCCTTGTTGTTCTCTTTGGCGACGATAACCCGTTCGGCCATGGCCACCTATGTCGGGGTGGTCACACTGGCGATCGTCTGGTCGGCGGCCACCAATGCCGAATTCAACCATCCCGGCACACTCGTTGCCTGTATCGACCCGTTCGGGTTCAGCACGGTCGCCTACATGACCCGCTATTGGACGATGGACGAACTCAATCACCTCGGCACGCCGATGTACGGCCCGCTGTTGTGGAACCGGATCGCCTGGATCGCGGTCGCGGGCGCCTTTTTCGCATTGGCCCATGCGCGATTTCGGTTCGGCACACGCGCCTCCCGCGCGGCGCGTCGTCGCAGCGCCGATGCGCAAGCGCTCGAACCGATCGCGATCGCGGGGACGCGCGCTGCCGTAGCCGATCCGCATTTCGATCATGCCACCGCGTGGGCGCAGTTGCGGGCGCGCGCGCGGCTCGACATGGCGCAGATATTCCGCAGCCCGGCTTATGCTGCGCTGCTGGCGCTCGGCCTTTTCTCTTCGGTCATGGGCCTGCGCGACCTCCACCCGATGTGGGGCACGCCGAGCTTGCCCGTCACCCGGCTGATGATCCAACTGCTCAACGAAAATTTCGAGCTGATCCCGCTGATCATCGCGATCTATTATAGTGGCGAGCTGGTGTGGCGCGAGCGCGACCGCAACATGCAGGAAATCATCGGCGCGACCCCCATTGCCGATTGGGCCTATGTCGTGCCCAAGACACTGGCGCTGGCGCTGGTGCTGATCTCGACGCTGCTGGTGGGCATGGTCGCGGCCATCGCTATCCAGGTGGTCCACGGATATACCGACTTCGAGATCGGGCGCTATCTGCTCTGGTATTTGCTGCCCAACACAGTCGACTATGTGCTGATCGCGAGCCTTGCCGTGTTCGTGCAGGCGATCAGCCCTCACAAATTCATCGGCTGGGGAATCCTGCTGCTGTTCGTGATCTCGCGATCGCTCCTGCCATATCTCAGCCTGGACGATCATCTCTGGACCTATGCGCAGGGGCCGGCAGTGCCATTGTCCGACATGAACGGGCAGGGTCAGTTCTGGATCGGCGCCTGGAGTTTCCGTGCCTATTGGTCCGCGCTCGCCTTGCTTCTGCTCGTGCTAAGCCATGCGCTCTGGCGGCGAGGCGCTGAGACCCGGCTCATGTCCCGATTGAAGCGCTTGCCGCAGCGACTGCAAGGGCCGGCGGGCGGCATCGCGACGGTAGCCATTCTTACCTTTGCCGGGCTCGGCATCTGGTGCTTCACCAACACCCACGTCTGGAACACCTATCTCAGCGCGCGCGACGAAGAGCGCTATCTTAGTGACTATGAAAAGCAGCTCCTTCCCTATGAAAAGGTGCTCCAGCCATCCGTAACGATGGTGCGTGTCAAGGCGGATCTCTGGCCGCATCAGCACAGGCTGGTGGCGAGCGGCACGCTCGATCTGGTGAACCGCCAAGCGGTGCCGCTGTCCGAAGTCCATATCCGGCTGTTCACGCAGGACGCGAAATGGACGAAATTGGCGGTCTCCGGTGCGACCCTCGCCCGAGATTATCCGGCGTTCCGATATCGCATCTATCGCTTCGTGCACCCGCTGGCGCCGGGCGCGGTAGCGCATGTCGCGTTCACCACCGTTCACCAGCAAATCGGTTTCCGTAACGACGGAAACGATGTTCACGTGGTCGATAACGGCACCTTCATCGACAGCCCCCAGATGCTGCCCATCATAGGCATGAATCGGATCGGCTTGCTTCAGGATCCGATCAAGCGCCGGAAATATGGCCTGCCTTCGGAGCTACGGTTCGCCGAGGTGGAGGATATGTCCGCGACCAAGAGCAACGAATTGCACAGTGATTGGGTCAGGACCGATATCACCCTCTCCACCGACGCGGATCAAACCCCAATCGCGCCCGGCACCAAGGTGGCGGATAGGACCAGCAACGGGCGCCGAACCGCGCGCTTTGTCATCTCGACGCCGACCCAGAATTTTTTCTCGATCCAATCGGGGCAATACCAGGAACGCCACGTCCAGCATGAAGGCGTCGATCTGGCCGTCTATTACGATGCCCAGCACGCACAGAACGTCGACCGGATGCTGATCGCATCCGCGCATGCGCTGGACATATACCGATCCGCCTTCGGGCCCTATCCCTTCGATTATACGCGCATTGTAGAGTTCCCGACCTATCGGACGTTCGCGCAATCTTTCGCCGGGACCTTCCCATATTCCGAAGGGCTCGGTTTCATCGCCGATCTCCGCGATCCCAGCATGATCGACTATACCGGCCAGGTCGTGGCGCATGAACTCGCCCATCAATGGTGGGGGCACCAGGCAATCGGTGCCGACATGCAAGGCGACAGGATGCTGGACGAGACGCTTGCGCAATATTCGTCGCTGATGGTGATGGAAAAGGTCGCGGGCCGCGATCAGGTCCGCCGCTATCTGCAGCATGAACTCGACACCTATCTCGCCTCGCGCGGCAGCGATGCGATCGGGGAGCTGCCGCTCGCCCGGGTCGAAAACCAACCCTACATTGAATATCAGAAGGGCGCGTTGGTCATGTACCGCCTGCGCTATGTGCTGGGCGAGGAGCGCGTCAATGCGGCGCTGCGGCGCTATCTCGCTCGCTTCCGCTACCGGTCCGCGCCCTATCCGCGCTCGCTCGACCTGATCGCCGAGTTTCGCAAGGGAGCCAGCCCGGCCGAAAACCGGCTGATCACCGATCTGTTCGAGAAGATCGCGCTGTACGACGTCCGGGCGAAGGCGGCGAAGGTCCGGAAATTGCCCGACGGACGCTATGAAACCCTGCTGACGGTCGAGGCGCACAAATATTATGCCGACGGCAGGGGCAAGGAGAGCGAAACGCCGCTCGCCGAACCGATCGGCTTTGCCCTGTACGCCGCCATGCCCGGCTGGGGCCCGCTCGCGGCGAAGGAGCTGCTGACACAGCAGTTCGTCGCGGTGCACAGCGGCGTGCAGCAAATCCGACTGATCAGCGCTGCCAAGCCAAGCTTCGCTGGCACGGATCCCTACGACATACTCATCGACCGCCATTCCGACGATAATGTCGTCGCGACCGTAGGGTGATCCGATGTCGGGAAATGGTGCCGCTTACAGGACTCGAACCTGTGACCCCCGCATTACGAATGCGATGCTCTACCAGCTGAGCTAAAGCGGCGCGCTGGAG
>FTDB01002075.1_pt1 | contig 16602 bp, 11 predicted proteins | sample 1639741 | NCBI WGS metagenome assembly FTDB01 (sample SAMEA3914869, study PRJEB12502) | metagenome | biome: forest; material: soil | place: USA | collected 2012-03-12 | depth 0.1 m | reverse complement strand
GGCGGCCTGCGCGGCATTATCCGCCGCTATTTCGACGTCATGATCCGCGCCTATACGGGCGAGGCCGAGCATCCGCTGGGCTGCGCCTTCATGTGCACGGCCCTGACCGATGCGCCGCAGCACGAGTCGATCCTGGAAATGCTGCAGGGCACGATCGAGGGTTTCGACCGCCGTTTCGAAAGCTTTTTTTCGACCGCCAAGGCCATGGGCTTCCTGAGCGCCGAGGCCGACCCCAAGCTGTTGACCCAGATGATCAGCGGCCTGACCAGCAACCTGTTGGTGCGCGCGCGCGCCGGCGCCAGCCGCGCCGAGCTCGAAACGATCGTCGATTCGACGACGGGGTTCCTGTTCCCCTAATCGCGGATGATACAGCGAAAGCCGATGTGCGAGGTCGGCGTGTCGATCGCCTGCGGCCAGCGCGCGGCCGGACGATACCGCTGGCAGTGGCTGGGGGCGCACAGGTGCGAACCGCCCTTGGCGACGTGGCGGACGGTTCGCCCGTTCGCGGGGCCGCAGCACGAGGGCGCGCCAGGCCCTGCGGCGCTGTAGACGTCCGCCGTCCATTCCCAGACATTGCCGATCATGTCGTAGAGCCCGTAGCCGTTGGCCGGATAGGAGCGAACCGGCGCCGTATATCTCAGGCCTTCGGGCGCGGTGTTGGTGTGCGGAAACAGGCCGAGAAACGTCTTGGCCATGCGGCGGCCATCGGGTTCGAAGTCGTCGCCCCAGGCATATTCGCCGGCCGCTCCGCCGCGCGCGGCATATTCCCATTCGGCCTCGCTCGGCAGCGCCTTGCCGGCCCACTCGGCGTAAGCCGCGGCGTCGGCCGGGGTGACATGCACGACCGGGTGATCGGGTATGCGGTCGAAGCGGGCGTCGGGGCCGTCATAGGCCGGACCGCGCGGCCGGCGCCAGTCGGCATCGAAGATATGCCGCCACCATTGCGAGGCGTCGTCAAGATCGACGGGACCCGGCGTCCCGACAAAGACCGCTGAGCCCGGGCGGCGCAACTCGCGCGGCAGGGCGGGATCGTCCGGCGGCGTTTCGGCGAAAGTGACATAGCCCGTCTCGGCGACGAAACGCGCGAACTGGGCATTGGTCACCGGCGTTTCGTCGAGCCGGAAATCGCCGACCGTGGCTTCGCGCCGGGGCCGCTCGTCCGGATAGAACGCATCGCTGCCCGTGACGAAGGTGCCGCCGCGCACCGCGATCATACCATCGGCAAGGCTCATGCCGGCAGGACGTCGATGGCGTCGACGCGGTCGGGATAGAAGGCGACGTGATCCTTGATGGCGGCGACGGGTTCGTGCGGCTGGCGATAGACCCAGACCGCATTGACCGAGCGATCGCCGCCGGCCGGCAGGCTGTAATAGCTGGCCTCGCCCTTGTAGGGACACCAGGTGGTATGGTCGCTGTCGGCCAGGAGCTTCGGATCGACATCGGCCAGCGGAATATAGGGCACGGGCGGATAGGTGCTTTCGCGCAGGATCAGGGCGTGGCGGGTGTCGGCGACGATATGGCCGCCCATCCGTACGACGATGCGGTCGGGGCTGGGTTCGATGGTGATCGGATGGTCGGGGCCGGGAATCCTGGTTGTGCGCTCGGTCATGAAGGCCTCCTGATGATATCCGTATAATTGGGCGCTGGACGGCGCGGCGGCAAGATGGTTGTCTGGCTTTATGCGCGTGCCCCTGCGACTCCGATGGATCTGGCCGGCCCTGCTGGGGCTGATGGTATGGATATGCGCCTTGCCTGCCGCCGCGGCCGACGGCTGCCAGGGCCGGACCGTTAAATTTGCCGGGCTGAACTGGGAAAGCGGCGAGTTCCTGACCGCCGTGATGCGACAGGTCGTCGAGCGCGGCTACGGCTGCAAGACCGACACCGTGCCGGGTAACACCGTGACCCTGGAACAGGCGCTGGGCGACGACGACATCCAGATCATCGCCGAGGAGTGGGTCAGCCGCTCCGACACCTGGAAGAAGGCCGCCGATGCCGGTAAGGTCCATGCGGTCGGCCATCCGTTTACCGGCGCCAGCGAGGGCTGGTATGTGCCGGACTATATGGTCTCCGGTCCGGGGGCTGTGACGCCGGAGTTGCGCGACGTGACGCAACTGGGCCAGGCGAAGTATCTGAAGCTGTTCGCCGATCCGGAACAGCCGGCCAGGGGGCGGTTCCTCAACTGTCCGTCGGGCTGGACCTGCGAGGGCGTCAATACCGCCAAGCTGCAGGCCTACGGGCTCGACGGGCGCTATGTCGATTTCCGCCCGGGCACGGGGCCGGCCATGGACGCGGCCATCAGCGCGGCCTATGCGCAAAAGCGGCCGATCCTGTTCTACTACTGGTCGCCCAGCGCCATCGCCGGCAAGCTGAAGCTCAAGCGGTTGAATGAACCGCCCTATAGCGATGCGTGCTGGAAGGACCTGACCAGCAAGGCCGGCCACCACGCCCAGGGCTGCACCGCGCCGCCGGCCGATATCGCCTGGGGCATATCGACACCGTTCGCCGCCCAGGCGCCCGAGATCGCCGCTGTGCTGGAAAAGGCGATGGTGCCGCTCGACCTGTTGAACGCCAATCTGGTGGCCATCGTCGACGGCCACGCCGCGCCCGACGCCCAGGCCCTGGCGTTTTTGAAAACCCGGCCGGAGGTGTGGAAGGCCTGGGTGACACCGGACGCCGCCCGGCGCATCGAGGCCAGCCTGAACACCGCCGCGCCCAAGGTCAAATCGAACTTTCCTTTCACGGTATCGATCCGCGCACCGGTCAACCGGGCGATCGATACGCTGGTCAGTAAGCACGGTGGCGCCTTCCGCGCCGTATCGGCCGGCTTGCTGAGCGTTATCGTGGTCCTCGACGGCCTGCTCGGCATTATTCCCTGGTGGCTGTTGATCGCCGGCCTGATGGGGCTGGCCTGGCTGGGCACGCGACGCGTCGGCCTGACCGTGGCGGTGGGCGTGTTGATGTTCACGCTTGGCGCGCTTGGCCTGTGGGACCTGATGACCCAGACGCTCAGCCTTGTGCTGATCTCGTGCCTGCTGGCGGCGTTGATCGGCCTGCCGCTCGGCGTGGCGGCGGCGCGCTGGCGCGGCCTGAAGGCGGTGCTGATGCCAGTGCTTGACGTCATGCAGACCATGCCGGCCTTCGTCTATCTCATTCCCGCCCTGATGCTGTTCGGCCTGGGCAAGGTGCCGGCCGTGCTGGCCACCCTGATCTATTGCCTGCCGCCGGTCATCCGCCTGACGGCGCTGGGCATCGAACAGGTCGATCCCGAAATCCGCGAAGCCGGCCTCGCCTTCGGGCTCGATCCCTGGCAGATGCTGTGGCGCGTGGAGCTGCCGCAGGCGCGACCGTCGATCATGGCGGGCATCAACCAGATGGTCATGCTGGCCCTGTCGATCGTCGTCGTCGCCTCGATGATCGGGGCGCGCGGTCTGGGCGAGCAGGTCCTGAACGGCATCCAGACGCAGGACGTCGGCCAGGGGCTGGAGGCCGGGCTCGGCATCGTCATCCTGGCCTTCGTGCTGGACCGTATTTCGCAGGGTTTCGGCCAAAAGACGGGGAGGGCGCATCGTGGCTGACATCTCCCTGCGCAACCTCACCAAGCTCTACGGCGACAAGGCCGCCCTGCGCGACGTTACCCTCGACATCCCGTCCGGCGGCGTCTTCGTCATCATGGGCCTGTCGGGCTCGGGCAAGTCGACCCTGATCCGCCACATCAATCGCCTGATCGAACCGACCTCGGGCACCGTCACCTTCGACGGCCGCGACGTCACGGCGCTGGATGCCAGGGCCCTGCGTGAGTTTCGCCGCCGCTCGGTCAGCATGGTGTTCCAGGGGTTCGGCCTGATGCCGCACATGACGGTGCTCGACAATGTCGCCTTCGGTCTGGTGGCGCGCGGCGAGCCGAAGGCCCAGGCCCATGCGGCGGCGCGCGAGTGGATCCACGCGGTCGGCCTTGACGGCCGCGACGGCGCCTGGCCCGACGAGCTGTCGGGCGGCATGAAGCAGCGCGTCGGCCTAGCGCGGGCCCTCGCCACCGGCACCGACACCCTGCTGATGGACGAAGCCTTCAGCGCCCTCGACCCGCTGATCCGCGCCGACATGCAGGATCTGCTGCTGGCGCTGCGCCGCAAGTCGAACACCACGGTCGTCTTCGTCACCCACGATCTTTCGGAAGCCGTGCGCATCGGCGACCGCATCGCCATCCTGCGCGACGGTGAGGTGGTGCAGACCGGCACGCCGAGGGAGATTCTCGACCATCCGGCCGACGACTACGTCGCCCGCTTCGTTGCGGTTGCGCGGCAAAACCGGCTGGGTGAACAGACACCCTGACGAAGCGGCGAAATTGTCACACGTTTCTTTTGGTATTAAATCATCAATTTCAGGTACTTACGGTTTTTTACAAAAGCGTCTGAATAGCGACATGCATTCGTTGAAAATGCGTTTTCAAACCGTCATACGCACGCATTAGGTGCGTTGACCCCAAGGGCTACTCCCAGCCCTTGGGGATAGATCATGAAACTCGTGCTTTTCTCGTCGGCCGCCGTCCTGGCGCTGCTGACCTCGGGCGCCGCGTACGCGCAAGACACGCAACCGGCCGCGCCGCAAGCCAACGCTTCCGACACCACCGAAGTCGTCGTCTACGGTCATGGCCAGAGCCGCCAGACCCAGTCGGTCAAGGCTTCGGAAATCACCCTGGCGGCGCCGGGCACCAGCCCGCTGAAGGTGCTGAACGAACTGCCGGGTGTCAACTTCCAGTCGACCGATCCGTTCGGCGCCTACGAATGGTCGGCCTACATGACCATCCGCGGCTTCAACCAGAACCAGATGGGCTTCACGCTGGACGGCATCACGCTTGGCGACATGACCTACGGCAACTATAACGGCCTACACATTTCCCGCGCCATCATCAACGAGGACATCGCCCGCGCCGACCTGGCCCAGGGCGCCGGCGCGCTGGAAGTCGCCTCGTCGTCGAACCTCGGCGGTACGGTGCAGTTCCTGTCGCGTGATCCGTCGAAGACCATGGGCGGCGAACTGGCCGGCTCGCTGGGCAGCGACAACATGTACCGCGCCTATGGCCGCTTCGAAACCGGCGCCATCGACGCGCTGGGCGGCCTGCGCGGCTATGTCTCGGCCGACACCAACAAGACCGACAAGTGGAAGGGCGGCGGCGAACAGAAGCAGCAGCAGTACGACACCAAGTGGGTGCTGCCGCTGGGCGACGCCGGCAAGGTCTCGGCCTTCGTCGACCATTCCGAACGCCGCGAGCAGGACTATCAGGACCTGTCGCTCAGCATGATCGACCGCCTGGGCAAGGACTTCGACAACTTCCAGCCGAACTGGGCCCTGGCCAACCAGGTCGCCACCGCCTACCAGACCTCGGTCCTGACCGGCAAGGCCGCCGTCTATCCGTCGCCGATCCAGACGCCGGACGACGCCTATTATGCCGGCGCCGGCGTGCGTAACGACAACATCGCCGGCCTGTCGCTGAACTACAAGCTGGCGCCCCACGTGTCGTTCCAGGGTACCGCCTACCACCACGACGACAAGGGCCAGGGCCTGTGGTACACGCCGTACCAGCCGTCGCCGGGCAATGCCACCCAGGCTGCGCTCGACGTCGTCAACGGCACGCACTACTACAATGCCGCCAGCACCGACAACGCGCCGATCTCGATCCGCACCACGGAATACGGCATCAACCGCAATGGCTTCGAGGGCGGCTTCACCTTCGACCTGGGCGCCCATCAGGTGTCGCTGGGCGGCTGGTACGAGAACAACGACTTCCATCAGGCCCGCCGCTATTACGGCGAAACCCTGAACGCGCCGTCGCGCGATTCGCTGGGCTTCCAGTCGAATCCGTTCCGCACCCAGTGGGACTACAGCTTCAACACCAAGACGACGGACTACTACGTCCAGGACGTCTGGACGGTGAACGATGCGCTGAAGGTGAACTACGGCTTCAAGGGCCTTGAAGTCAGCAACAGCGTCCACACCCTGTCGGTCGAAAGCGCCTCGAACGCCATGGAAGGCAAGATCAAGTCGTCCAAAGGCTTCCTGCCCCAGGTCGGCGCGGTCTACACGCTGAACCACAACAACGAACTGTTCGCCGACTATTCGGAAAACATGGACGCCTACACCTCGGCGGCGACCTCGGGCCCGTTCGCTGCCCTGAACCAGAGCGTCGTCAACTACATCAAGGACAACCTGAAGCCCGAAGAAGCCAAGACGATCGAAGGTGGCTGGCGCTTCCGCGTGCCGACCTTCCAGGGCGTCGTCGCCCTCTATCACGTCGACTTCCAGAACCGTATCCTGGCCATCCAGCAGGGTCCGGCCATCCTGGGCAACGCGCCCGTGCTGTCGAACGTCGGCGGCGTCGAAACCAACGGCGTCGAACTGGCCGGCACCTGGCGCTTCACGCCGCAGTGGAAGCTCTACGCAGCCTACAGCTACAACGACTCCCAGTACAAGGATAACGTCGTCGACGCCACGGGCACGATCCTGGCGGCGACCAAGGACAAGACCGTCGTCAACTCGCCCAAGGACATGGTCAAGACCGAGCTCAGCTACGACAATGGCGCCTTCTTCGGCGGCATTTCGGCCAACTATCTCGGCAAGCGCTACTACACCTACACCAATGTCGGCGGTCTAGTTAAGGCGTCGACCGTGGCCGACCTGAACCTCGGCTACCGCTTCCCGATGAACTTCGAAGTGCAGTTGAACGTCACCAACCTGTTCGACACCAACTACATCTCGACCATCGGCGAAGCCGGCTTCGTCAATTCGGATCCGGGCAACACCACCCAGACCGTCATGCCGGGCGCCCCGCGCCAGGTGTTCGTCACCGTGCGTAAGACGTTCTAAGGACTTTCTCCTCCCCTGCGAAGCGGGGGAGGAGAATCGCGAAGTGGTGGAGGGGGCTGTCCCATCGACGGAAGAGGCCCCCTCCGTCATCCGACGCTTACGCGTCGCCTGCCACCTCCCCCGCTGTGCAGGGGGGAGAATGTGTATCTGCTATTACGAGGTGCCCGATGGCCACGCCCAGCCGCCGTTCCCTGCTCAAGGCCGCGCCGCTGGCGGCTGCCCTGCATCCGGCGATCGCCCGGGCGCTGGACATCCCGGCCAAACGCGTCACCGGCACGATCATGGATGTCGAGCATATCGTCGTCCTGACCCAGGAAAACCGCGCCTTCGACCACTATTTCGGCACCTTGCCGGGTGTGCGCGGTTTCGCCGACCGTTTTCCCATTCCCTTGCCCGACACGGAAACGCGCAAGAACGCCACCGTTTGGGTCCAGCCCGACGCGCGCGACGATGTCACGACGCCCGTCATGCCGTTCCACGCCGACACCCAGGCCAATTTCAAGCTGATGCGCCTGGAAGGCACGCCGCATACCTTCGCCGACGCGCAGGCAGCCTGGGACGACGGCCGCATGGGCGCCTGGCCCAGGGCCAAGCACAACCACGCCATGGCCTATTTCACCCGCGCCGACATCCCGTTCCAGTTCGCCCTGGCCGACGCCTTTACGCTGTGCGACGCCTATCACTGCGCCCTACACGCCGGCACCGATCCCAACCGGCTGTTCATCTGGACCGGCACCAACGATCCGGCGGGCAAGGGGCATGGCCCGGTCGTCTACAACGCCTATGACCGCCTGACCTCCGACGAGCACGGCCACGGCGGCTATGAGTGGATCACCTATCCCGAGCGGCTGCAGGTCGCCGGCATCGACTGGCAGATCTACCAGAACATGGCCAATAATTTCGACGACAACCCGCTGGTCGGCTTCAAGCTGTATCGCCAGGCGGACAAGGCCGCCGACGGCCCGCTGGTCGACGTCGCCCGCCGCAGCCTGCGCACGCGCGACCTCGACAAGCTGAAGGAAGACGTGCTGGCCGGCAAGCTGCCGCAGGTGTCGTGGATCGTCGCGCCCGACCTCTATTCCGAGCATCCCGGCCCCTCCAGCCCGGCTCAGGGCGCCGACTATACCGCCCGCGTGCTCGACGCCCTGACGGCCAATCCCGAGGTCTGGGCGAAGACGGTCCTGCTGATCAATTTCGACGAGAATGACGGCCTGTTCGACCACGTGCCGCCGCCGTCGGTGCCGTCGCGCCGCCCGGACGGCACGTTTCATGGCGCCTCGCAGGTCGACACCACGGGCGAATATTACGACGTCGGCAAGAGCGAAACCTATCGCTACCGCGCCTACGGGCTGGGCCCGCGCGTGCCGCTCTATGCCGTGTCGCCGTGGAGCAAGGGCGGCTTCGTGTCCAGCGAGGTCTTCGACCATACCAGCGTCATCCGTTTCATCGAGGCGCGCTTCGGCGTCAAGGAGCCGAACATCAGCCCGTGGCGGCGTGCGGTGTGCGGTGACCTGACCGCATGTTTCGACTTCAGCCTGCCCGACGTCGCGCCGTTCGCCGCGGCCCTGCCGCCGACGCGCGAAACCTCGGACCGGGCGCATGGCCTGTTCGGCCGGGCGACCCCGCCGCTGCCCGTGCCGGCCGCGCCGGTGCAGGAAGAGGGCACGCGGCCGCGCCGGCCCACGCCCTATGCGCTTGAGGCCACCGCGGCCACCGACGGTGCGGGCGTCGTCATGACTTTTGCCAATAACAGCCGAGACCGCGCGGCCGTGTTCCATGTCTATGACCGCAAGGCCCTGGCGGCCGGGCCGGCGCGCTATACGGTGGCGGCGGGCCAGTCGCTGAGCGACCGCTTCGACGGCGCCGTGGATCTTTGGCTCCTTGGCCCGAACGGCTTCCATCGGCATGTCATGGGGCAGCCGGCCTTTACCGCGGCGATGGCAGCGGAGGGACTGAAGCTGACCAATCCCTCGGCCTCGTCCATCGAGCTGACCGTCGGCGATGAGGCTTATGGCGCCGCGCCGCGGACCGTCACCCTGGCGGCCGGGGCGAGCCAGGTATTGCCGGTCGATCTGGCGGCCAGCCACAACTGGTACGACCTGGCCGTGAGTGGCGGCGCAGGGCGCGTCCGGCTGGCCGGGCATATCGAGGATGGCCGCGCGTCGCTGTCCGATCCGGCGGCGCACGGCCCGGCCCAGCTTGAACAGGCAGCGAAGATCTAGGCTGCGTCGTGCCGTGACCGGGCGAACGCCTTGCGCGCTTCGATGGCGCGATGCCTGAGCACGCCGATGGCGCCCCACAGGACGGAAATCTCGTCCTTGCCGATCCGGCTGGGCAGGACGATGTCGAGATTGCCATCGGCCAGTTCGACGATGGCCGTCGAGGCGCGGTGCAGCGGCCTGGTGATCGCCGCCAGCAGGAACCAGATGATGAAGGCCAGGACCAGGGCGGACCCGCACAGGGCGAAGACCAGCAGCAGGTGCTGCCCCTGGGCCTTGAAGCGGTCGAGCTTGTACTGCTCCGAGCCCAGCCGCGTCTGAAGCGTGGCGTCGAGGCCGGACAGGTCGTCCTGCAGGGTGTTGAGCGTGGTCGCCCGGTCGACCGCCTCGCCGACCTGGTCGGCGCTCTTCAGCGAGACGGCGCCCAGGGCGTCGATGCGGCTGCGCGTGGCGATGAAGGCGTCGATCTCCGCCTCGATGGCTTTCAGCTTTGCCGGATCTTCGGGATTGCCGGCCCGCCGCCATTGGACCGCCAGGTCGTGGATGCGCGCCAGGTCGCTCCTGAGGTCGGTATCGAAGGGACGGGCCTCGGCCAGGCTCTGGGCGGCATAGATGCCACGGGAATCGGCCATGGCCTGGGTGACCAGGCTGTCCATGCGTTCGGCATATTGGGCGTCGGCGAAGTCGCGGTCGTAACGGCCGATCATGTGGCCGTAGCGGCTGATGTCCAGCAGGCCGAGCGCGGCCACGGCCAGGGTCAGGCCGACACTGAGGGCGGCGACGATGAGGATGCGCTGCTTGATCGACATGGCATGAAACGCGGGCACAACTGAAGATTGCGCCATCGTGCCACGAAAGAATGTAAAAAGTGTGAGGCGGGCCGATTGTGGTAGAGGGGACACAGATAGCGCTGTCAGGCCAATTTGTATGATAAATAATCTGGCCGTCGTCCCGCAATGTGATATTAGTCGACCAAGAGCTGCCGAAATCAGAACAACAGAGGCGGGCGGGAGACTATGGCGGATACCTCCGGGGACTTGGGACGCATCGGCCCGACGGGCCATACCGTGGATACGCGCCAGCGCATGCTGGCCTTTCTGACGGCACAGGTTCTGCCGCACGAGGCGGGGTTGCGCAGCTGGCTGCTGACGCTGGGCGTGCGGCCCGACGAACGCGACGACGTCGTCCAGGAGACCTATTACCGGCTGTTCCGCATGGGCGAGATCGACCATATCGGCGACGCGCGCGCCTATTTCTATCGCACCGCGCGCAATGTCGTGCTGGAACAGGTCCGCCGCGCCAAGGTGGTGTCGATCCTGACGGTACAGAACCTCGATGAGCTGGGCATCGCCGCCCACATCCCGACGCCCGAGACCGAGACGGTGGCGCGGCTGGAACTGCGCCGCGTGCTCAACCTCGTCGCCAGCCTGCCGGATCGTTGCCGCCGGATTTTCGAAATGCGCAAGATCGATGGGCTGTCACAGGCGGAAACCGCGCGTATGATGCGTGTAAGCGAAAGCGTCGTCGAAAAGGAAACCGCCCGCGGGCTGATGTTCATTCTCGACGACCTGGCGCGTGGCCGGCCGCGGCCGGCGGGGCGCGCCCCGGGTATGGACAGCAGAAAGGCAAGGCATGTCGGCGATTGACGAACAGGCGACGCAATGGGTGGCGCGCCTGAACGCTTCGCATGACGCCGACACGCTGCGGGTTTTCCGGCAATGGCACGACGCCGATCCCCGTCACGAGGGCGCCTTCCTGCGCGCCGAGGCGGCGTGGACCCTGCTCGACCGCACCCAGGTTCTGGGCCACGGCGGTAACGCCGTGGTGCGCCGCAAGCAGGCCAAGGCACAAAACCGGCGCCAGATGCTGACACGCTTCGCCGTGGGCGGAGCGGCCGCCGCGTCGCTGACCGGCGCCGTCGGTATCGGCTGGGCGCTGAAGGACCGGCTGAGCCTGGCGACCGAACGCGGCGAACTGAGGAACGTGCCGCTGTCCGACCGCTCGATGGCCGCCGTCAATACCGACAGCCGTATCGATGTCGACATGACGGCGAAGATCCGCCACATCCGGCTGGTCAAGGGCGAAGCCTGGTTTGACGTGGCGCACAATCCCGACGTGCCCTTCGTCGTTTCGGCGGGCGACGCCCGCGTGCGCGCCGTCGGCACGGCGTTCAGCGTCCGCCGTCGCCCCTCCGGCGTCGAGGTGCTGGTCACCGAGGGCGTGGTCGAGGCGTGGAACGTGCGCGACAGCGACAAGCGCGTGCGCCTGGCCGTCGGCCACGAAGCCTTCGTGCCATTCGCCGGCGGCGATGTCGCCGCCGCCTATCAGCCCGAAGAGGTCGAACGCCAGCTGGCCTGGCGCGAACGCAAGATCATCCTGCAGCACGAGACGCTGGGCGACGCGGCGGATGAGTTCAACCGCTACAACCGCGAACAGATCGTCATCACGGATCCGGCGCTGCGCGGTGAAAAACTGGTCGGCGGTTTCGAGGTCGACAAGCCGGAAAGCTTCGCCCGCGCCGTCCACTCGGCGATGAACGTACCCGTCGCCATCGCCGATGACCGCATTGTCATCGGTGCGAAAATGCCAGGCTAAGTCCCTGTCGTCGCATGGCTATCCCGGCAGGGGCGGCCTTCCTGGGGACACGCGGTTAAAAGTCATACAAAAAAGTGCGCGGAAAAATCCGGCCTGTTCATCTGAATAGGTAAGGGCGCCGCAAGTAGCGCTCTCAACCGCACAATGAGTCAGGGAAGACTATGTCACACATTACCGGTGCCGGCCTGCGGGCCGTGCTCATGACGTCGGCGGCGATCGCCGTCGTCGCGGCTTGCCCCGCCGCCGCCCAGTCGCAAAAGACCTTCGATATTCCGGCCGAATCCGCGGCCCTGGCCGTGCCGGCCTTCGTGCAGCAGTCGGGCCTGCAGGTCCTGGCGACCTCGGCCGATCTCGACGGCGTGCAGACCAATGCCGTGCACGGCAGCCTGAGCGTCGATGCCGCGCTGTCGGCGCTGATCGACCATACCGGCCTGACCCTGAAGACGCACGACGGCGATTCCGCCGTGCTGGTGCGCGCCTCGGCCCCCGTGGCCGTCCAGGACGCGGCGCCGGCCGCCACCGGCGATGCCGCGGCCCAGGAAGTCGTCATTACCGGCATGCGCAAGTCGCTGCGCGACGCGCTGGAGGTCAAGCGCCAGCAGACCGGCATCATGGAAGCGATCTCGTCCAAGGATATCGGCGCGCTGCCCGACGTCACCATCGCAGAGGAGCTCAACCGCCTACCGGGCGTGACGGCGTCGCGCGACCGTGGCAATGACAGCCAGGCCTCCATCCGCGGCCTGGGCGCGCGCATGGTGCTGGGCACCGTCAACGGCCGCGAGGTCGCCTCGTCCGAGCCCGATCGCAACGTCCGCTGGGAAACCTATCCGTCGGAAGTGATCTCGGGCGTTTCGGTCTACAAGTCGTCGGAGGCCAAGCTGATCTCGGGCGGGATTTCCGGCACGGTCGACATCCAGACCATCCATCCGCTCGATTACCGCGGCCCGGAATGGGTCGTGCGCGCCGGCCCCGTCTATTATAACGGTGGCACCGCCTTTCCGGGCTATGACGGGCTGGGCTATCGCGGCGCGGTGTCGTTCGTCAAGAAGCTGACCCCCGACCTCGGCCTGGTCGTCGGCATCACCTCGCAGAAGCAGAAGAACGGCTACGAGTCGGTCCAGGGCTGGGGCTACAATTCCGGTGCCGACAACGGTCCGGTCCTGGCCAGCCAGCCGACCACCAAGTACAATACGCCGTGGGGCGCCCAGGCCGAAGGCGACCGCCTGACCGAAACGCGCTTCGGTGTCTCGACCGGCCTGCAATACCGCCCGAGCCAGTCGTTCCAGCTCAGCTACGACCTGCTCTATTCCGACATCAAGATCGACGAGGCCCAGGACCAGGCCTATTACGGTAACAATGTCTTCGGCAACTGGGACGGCGGCAACTATGGCGCCTATGTCGACGGCGCGACCCAGTCGGGCAAGCTGCCGGTCATCCAGAACGGCGACGTCGTGGCGGCCAGCACCACCTGGGCGCCGGACAATTCGGTCGTCGCCCGCTATACCGAAGACAAGAAGCTGCTGGTCACCGGGCTGAACGGCAAGTGGACCGAAGGTCTGTGGACGTTCACCGCCGACGGCTCCTATTCCAAGGCCGAGCGGTATAATCTGTGGGCGGCCAACGAGTTCGAATACTGGCCGGCGCTGATGACCTACGACTTCACCGGGCGGCCGTCGATCACCGTGTCGAGCCCGCCGCAGTCGAACGTCCAGGCGCCGGCGTCCGGCCAATGGACCTCGGGCGCGGTCACCGATACGCTGAGCGCCCTGCACCTCGATGCGCGCCGCGATTTCAGCGGCGGCCTGTTCACCAGCCTGCTGTTCGGCGCGCGGTATTCCGACCGGGCCAAGGATCTCGGCTCGGCCACCCAGACCATCACGCCGACGGCGACCAGCCTCAGTTCAAGCCTGCTGAGCAGCTACAGCTTCAAGCACTTCAACGTGCCGACCCTCCTGACCGGCGACTTCGACGCCCTGGCGGCGGCGCTGTATCCGGCTGGCAGTTTCAATGTCGATCCCAAGTCGGCGCCGATCACCGATCGCGTCAAGGAAAAGGTCTGGGAAGCCTATGCCGAGGGCACCTACGCCTCGCAGCTGGGCGGCGTGCCGGTCGACGGCAATATCGGCGTGCGCGTGCTGGACGTGAAGACCGACAGCGCGGGCACCCAGACGATCGCCGGCGCCTGGGTCGAGAGCCCGCCGGGCAGCAATGTCTGGATACAGTTGCCGTCGACCACGGCGCCGGTCACCGGCGGCGTGCACTACACCAAGGTTCTGCCGTCGGCGACGGCGCGTTTCGACTTCGGTGATGGCCGGTACTTCAAGCTGTCGGCCGCCGAGGTGGTATCGCGGCCGCCGCTCAACGACATGATCATCACGCGCCAGATCTCGTCGACCGCGCCCTATACCGGTTCGTCGGGCAACCCCTACCTGAAGCCGTTCGAGGCGGCCCAGGTCGATGCCAGCTATGAATGGTACTACGGCAAGGACGCCCTGGCGGCGGTCAGCGGCTACTACAAGAACGTCGACAACTATGTCGGCTACGCGACACGGCAGGAAACGATCAACGGCAATGTCTATACCCTGACCTCGCCGGTCAACGCGTCCAAGGGCGGCTATATCAGCGGCGTCGAGGCGACCTGGCAGACGCCGTTCAGCTTCATCCCCGGCGGCGAGCATTTCGGTCTCTATTCGAACTACGCCTATGTGCAGTCGAACCTGAAGGAGATGACCGCCAACATGCCGCTGAACGGCCTGGCGAAAAACACCGCGACGCTGGACCTGTGGTATTCCGACCATGGCCTCGATCTGCGGCTGGGCACTAAGTACCACTCGACCTATACCGCCATCTACGGCTGGGACGATACGCAGCTGATCCGCGTCAAGCCGGAAGCGACGGTCGATTTCAGCGCCGGCTACACCGTCAACCCGGCGATCCAGATCCGTCTGCAGGCCAACAACCTGCTGAACACGCCGCTGCGCACCTATGACGACAATCGCCCGACGCGTCTGGGTCGCTACGACCTCTATGGCCAGCGCATCCTGCTGGACATCACCTTCCGTCACTAGCCCGCGGAAGGCGTCATCCTGAAAAACTTGGCCGCCGTCTGTGAAGACGGCGGCCTTTTTCATTGCTTATTTCGGTGAGGTCTCGGGACCGCTACCGCCACCCAGTGCGCCATAGAGCGTCACCAGGTTGGCATCGCGCAGCAGGCGCACCGAGATCGCCGCCTGTTGCGCGCTGTAGTCCGTGCGCTGGGCGTCGAGCTGATCGAGATAGCTGTCGACACCGCGCTGGTAACGCGCCTGCTCCAGCTTGAGGTTGTCGTCGGAGGCGGCCGCCACCTTGCGCGCGGCCTCGAGGCGGTCCTCGATGGTGGCGCGCACGGCCAGGGCGTCGGCGACGTCCTTGAACGCCGTCTGCACCGCCTTGTCGTATTGCGCTACGGCGATGTCACGCGATGTCTTGGCGTTCTGCAGGTTGGCGATGTTGTAGCCGCCGGCGAAGATCGGCAGTGAAATCGCCGGCGTGAAGCTCCACGCGCCGGTGTGGGCGTCGAACAGGTGGCCGAGTTCCGTGCTCTCGCTGCCGGTCGAGCCGGTCAGGCTGATCGACGGAAAGAAGGCCGCGCGCGCCGCGCCGATGTCGCCATTGGCGGCCTTCAGCGTATGTTCGGCCGCCAGCACGTCCGGCCGCCGCGTCAGCACCTGCGACGGCAGGCCCGAGGGCAGGGTGGTCGCGATGGCGTCGTCGCCCGGCAGGCCGTCGGGCAGGTCGGCGTCGGGAACGGCGGAACCCGCCAGCAGGGTCAGGGCGTCCTTGTCCTGATTGACCTGAGCCTGGAACTGGGCGACGTCGGCGCGCGCCTGTTCGGTCAGGATCTCGTCATTGTGCAGGTCGGTCTGCGACGCCGTGCCGAGCGCGAAGGTGCGCTGGGTCAGTTTCAGCGTGTCCTCGCGCGTCTGCAGCGTGCTTTGCGCCAGCTTGAGCAGGTCCTGGTCGGCGCCGAGCGTCAGCCAGGCCGCCGCGGTTTCCGAGATCAGCGACACCTGGGCGGCGCGGCGGGTCTCGTTCGTGGCCAGATAGGTTTCGAAGGCCGATTTGGTCTGCGACTGGACGCGGCCGAACAGGTCGAGTTCCCACGCCGGGACGCTGAGCTCGGCCGAATAGGCGTCGGCCTTGATCGCAGATCCCGTGCCCGACACGCTGGCCGGCGTCAGGCTGTGGCTCTCGCCGAGATTGGCGTTGAGGCTGGGCAACAGGCTGGCGCGGGTCATGCGATAGCTTGAGCGCGCCTTCTGGATGTTGAGCACGGCGACGCGCAGGTCGCGGTTGTTGTCCAGCGCGCGGGAAATCACGCGCTGCAGCCGCTCGTCGTGGAAGACGGCCTGCCAGGACAGGCTGTCGCCGACCGGCGTGGCCGTGCCGCCAGGCGTCACGGGCCAGGCGTCGGAGACGGCCAGGGCTGGTTGCTGGTAGCGCGGCGTCATGGTGCAGGCGCCCAGAAGCAGCACCGGCAGCAGAAGTGAGATTCGGGAAAAGGTCATTTTGGTCTGTCTCCCGGTCAATGCGATTGCGGCGGGGTGCCGGCCTCGATGGCCTCGTCTGCTTGGATTTGCTTCTTCTTCAGGAGGTGCTTTTCATCGGCCTTGAAGGTCTTTTCGATCAGGACGAAGAACAGCGGAATGAAGAAGATGGCCAGCAGGGTCGCCGACAGGATGCCGCCGATCAGGCCGGTGCCGATGGCGTGCTGCGCCCCGGCGCCGGCGCCGTTCGAGATGGTCAGCGGCAGGATGCCGAAGGTGAAGGCCAGCGACGTCATGATGATCGGCCGCAGGCGGATGCGCACCGCCTCCAGCGTGGCGTCGATCAGGCTTCGGCCCTCCTCGTGCAGGGTCTTGGCGAATTCGACGATCAGGATGGCGTT
>FTDB01002222.1_pt1 | contig 16691 bp, 11 predicted proteins | sample 1639741 | NCBI WGS metagenome assembly FTDB01 (sample SAMEA3914869, study PRJEB12502) | metagenome | biome: forest; material: soil | place: USA | collected 2012-03-12 | depth 0.1 m | reverse complement strand
TGCAAGGGGAGGGGCTGCAGGCGGGCATGCGCGCGGTGTTCCTGCGCTTCGCCGGCTGCAATCTCTGGTCTGGCCGCGAGGAAGATCGCGCGACAGCCGATTGCACCTTTTGCGACACGGATTTCGTCGGCGTGGACGGCGATGGCGGCGGGCGCTTTGCCGACGCGGATGCGCTGGCGGATCGCGTGCTGGCCTTCTGGGGCGTGCCGGAGGCGGGCGGAACGAAGCTGGTGGTCATCACCGGTGGCGAGCCGATGTTGCAGCTCGATGCCGATCTGGTGGCCGCACTCAAGGCGCGCGGTTTCCGGATCGCGATCGAGACCAACGGCACTATCCCCGTGATTGACGGCATCGACTGGATCTGCGTCAGCCCCAAGGCCGGCACCAAGGTGGTCCAGCGCAAGGGCGACGAACTCAAGATGGTATGGCCGCAACCCGGCCTGGACGTGGCCGAGATCGAAAGCTGGGATTTCGATCACTGGCTGGTGCAGCCGATGGACGGGCTAACAGCCAAGCAATCGCACGAGGCGGCAATCGGATTTGTTCTGGAACGCCCGCGCTGGCGCCTGTCGATCCAGACGCACAAGCTACTGGGGCTAAGGTAGTCCGAGCCTCAGTTAGGCTCCTTGCACTTAATCTCCTTGCCCCGTTTGTTGTAGCAACGAGGATCGGTGACCGGATCGAACTGGACGCTGGTATAATGTTGCGCGAAGGCCATGTCGCCCAGCGGCACCAGGCTGTTGCGGAACTCCCGCATTCGCAGGGTCGCAACCTCGCCAAGATGCCCCGCGCCCATTTCCTGTGTCTGCTGGCCGATCGAGGCCGCCGTCTCACAGAAGATCAATTGCGCCTGCAGCGTCGAGAAGCTGTTGTAGGTCTTGGTGGTGAAGGCATCGAGCGCGATCGGTCCGGTCTTGCCAGCGACCCGTTTGAAATAGCCGTTGAGCGTGGCGTAGGCGGCCTGCAATTCGCCCCCGTGCTGCTTCAGCATGTTGTTGTAGTTGCGCACCGTGCCAAGGCCGGGCGCGAACTGACATTGCAGTGCGGCGACGTTGAGCCCCGCGCGTAGCGTCCAGAGCAGGCCCGCCGCGATTTCCTTGGGCTGCGCGCCCGGCATGGGAAGCATGATCCCGGGTTCGGTGCCCGTCACGGGCGCGCCGGCGATCGAAGGCTGTTTCCAGTAAAGATAAGCCTCGGCAGGGGCGCTCAGGCCGATAAGCGCCGCTACGCTCAGGCCCAGTCCCAAAATGCGGCTGCTCGCGCCGCGCATGCGCATCCTCATGGGATCATGTTTAGGCATGTTCTGCGGGAGGGGAAAGCGCTGGTTGGCGCATCAGGCCAACCGCCGGGCGCATAGGGGCGCCCGGAAGCTGATCCAGATTATGCTTTAGTGCTTATGCTCGCGACGAAGCGTGTAGCGGCCATGGTCGAACGGTTCGAACAGACCGGAAATCGCCGGATGGTCGATCGGCTCCTCGCTCTCGTCGCGTTCCAAATTCTGCTGGCTGACATAGGCGATGTAGCTGCTCTCTGCATTTTCGGCGAGCAGATGGTAGAAAGGCTGATCGCGGTCCGGGCGCACGTCCTCGGGAATTGCGGCATACCATTCCTCGCTGTTGGCGAAGACCGGGTCGATATCGAAGATCACCCCGCGGAACGCGAACAGGCGGTGGCGCACGACATCGCCGACCGTGAAGCGCGCCTCCGCCACCGGCGGCATGGCCTCACGGCCGGCCGGGGGGATGTGGGAAGTACGGGAAGGAATCATGCTCATAATCTAATGTCGCAACTTTCCTGTGCAACCCGCCTTGGCAAGCGCGGTTCCGTGCGTTACGAGCGCCCCTCCTTCGACCGGGACCCTTCTGCGGAGAGGTGGCTGAGTGGTCGAAAGCACCGCACTCGAAATGCGGCGTGCGGGCAACCGTACCGAGGGTTCGAATCCCTCCCTCTCCGCCAGTTCTTCAAGCTATGTGCGGGCGGCTCACCACGCCGAAAGCGCGCAGCACTGTGCGCAGGCGCCGACAGGCGTCTTCGCATTATGCCCTGAGGGTTATGGGAAGCGGACGGCAATTGCGCGCCCGCTCCCGTGAGTTCAGTGCCGCTGCCAGGCGCGATCGACGGTAAGCCCGGTTATCTTGTCGCCGGTGTCGGCCAGTTGCACCGTCCATGTGATATCGTCCAGATTCTCGTCGACCGTCTCGACATCGCGATAGCGGCAGGTGCCGGACGCGTCGCAACGTGCGCCCGCCTTTTCGAGCGCGGCCTTGCCGTCGGCCAATGAGGTGCCCGCCGGCACGGCGGCGGTGAGCGCGGCAAGCGCGGGCTCAAGCTGATCGGCCGGGCTGTGGTGCACGTCGGCAAAGACGACGTTCGAGCCGACCAAAGGATCGCGCGGCTGCGCGAACTCGAGGTTGCGGAAGCTGAGCTGATCGGCCGCAAGAACAGGGGTGGCCACCAGGCCGGCGCCCAGCGCGGCACAACAGATAAGCGAACGGATCATCGTCATTCTCCTGAATAAGGTGGTGGGCGACGGATTGGATCAGGCGCCTCCGCGGAGAGCGGGGCTGCCGGGCGCGGCGGCGGCGGTCTGGGCCGGATTGGTCCAGCCCCCGCCGAGCGCGCGGATGAGATTGACGCTGGCCTGGAGGCGCAGCGTATCGAGCGTCAGCGCCTGGCGCCGCGTGCGCAACGCGGTGGTCTGCGCGGTAACGACGTCGAGGTAGGAGACAGCGCCCTTCACATAGCGGTTCATCGAAAGCTGTTCGGTCTGGCCCGCCTGATCGACCGCGCGTTTCTCGGCTTCGGCTTCGGCGCCATAGAAATGGAGCCGGGCGAGATTGTCTTCCACATCCTGGAAGGCGCGCAGGACCTGGGCGCGATAATCGGCGGTCGCCTGGGTCCAGCCGGCGCGCGCGATCGCGACCTGCGCGCGGCGTTTACCGCCGTCGAACAGGCTGAGCACCGCACTGGGGCCGACCGACCAGAACAGGTTGGGTGCGGTCAGCAAGGCGGGGAGGCCGGTATTCTGGAAACCGCCTTGCCCACCAAGCGTGATGTCCGGGAAAAAAGCCGCGCGCGCGACGCCGATTTCGGCATTGGCGGCCGCCATGCGCCGCTCGGCAGCTGCGACGTCGGGGCGACGCTGGAGCAAGGTCGAGGCGATCGCGGCGGGCGGTGCGGGCAAGGCCAGCGGCGTGGTCGTCACGGGTAGCGAGAAAACGGAAGCGGGCGTGCCGATCAGGCTGGCGATTGCATGTTCGGTCAATGCGCGGGCGGCGGTCACGTCGGCAAGCTGCGCCTGCGCTTCGGCGAGTTGGGTTCCGGAACGGCTGGTGTCGAGACCGGAGGCAATGCCGCCCCGGAAACGGCGTTCGGTCATCGCGTCGGCCTTGCCATAGGCATCGACCGCGGCGGACAAGAGGCCAATCTGCTGATCGTAGCCGCGCAGGCTGATATAGGCGGTTGCGAGCTGGGCCTCGAGGCTGAGCTTGATCGCCGCAAGATCGTCGGCGCTGGCCGCGGCTTCCGCCTTGCCCGCTGCGACCCGGTTGCGCACCCGGCCCCAGAGATCGAGATCGTAGGCAATGGAGCCGCCGATCGTGTCGGCCGGATAGAGATCGGGCTGGTTGGCGCCGCGCAGCGGGCGATTGTCCGACTGGCGATTGTGGGTCAGATCCGCGTTCAGGCCGACACTCGGCAGCAGATCGCCCTGCACCTGGGCAAGATAGGCGCGGGCTTCATCATAGCGGCCAAGCGCGCCGGAGAGCGTCGGATTGTCACCATCCAGCTGGTGCTCAAGACGATCGAGCGCGGCGTCCTGGAACACGCTCCACCACGGGCTGTGCGCATCGAGCGGGGCGGGGTAGGCGGGTTGCCAGGGCCCAGCCTCCTTGAAAGCCGCCACCGGTGCAATGGTGGGCGGCCGGTAAGGCGGCGCCATCGAACAGGCCGCGAGGCTCGCGGCGAGGCTGGTCGCGAGCCCAATGCGCAAGCGGCTAGCCATGCGCGCCATCCACCCGCACCTGCTCGCCCTGGGCGAGCGAGTCCGGCGGATTGTCGACAATGCGCTGGTTGGGCGCGAGACCTGCCACGACCTCGACCGTGGCGCCGCCATCGCGACCGAGCCGTACGGGCTGGAGCCGGACATGATCGCCATCGACGAGCGCCACCTGCGTGCCCTGTGCGCGGAAGATCAGAGCGCTCGACGGGATTTGCACCGTTCCGGCACGGCCGGGGACGGCGAAGCGAACCTCGGCATAGCCGCCGGGCTTGAGCAGATCGCCGGGATTGTCCGCGACCAATTGCACCTGCAGCGTATCGGTCTGGCTGTTGATCGCGCCGGCATTGCCGATCACGTGCGCGGGGAAGGTGCGGCCGGGATAATCGGGCACCGAAAGATTGGCCTGCAGCCCGGGCTGCATCGCCGCCGCATAGGTTTGCGGCACGCTGACATAGATGCGGATCCGGTGAACGTCGGCGACCGCGAACAGGGGTTGTTGCGCGGTTGCGCCGGGACCGACCAGATCGCCGATGTCGGCGTTGCGTGCGGTCACGGTGCCGGCGAAGGGCGCGCGCACGGTCGCGAATTGCTTGAGCGCAAGCAGGCGGCCGAGATTGGCCTGTGCGGCCTGAACAGCGGCCTGCTTGGCGGCGGCGTCGCCATTCTTTTCGTCGGCCTCCTGATGCGAGACCGAATTGGTGGAAAGCAGATCGTTCCAGCGCGCGGCGGTGCTTTTGGCGAGCGAGGCATTGGCGCGCGCGCTGGCGACGTCGGCGCGGGCCTGGGCGATCTGCTGATCGAGTTCTGGCGTGTCGATCCGGCCGAGCGGCGCGCCTGCGGGCACCTCGGCGCCTATGTCGCGATACCAGGCCTTCACATAACCACCGACGCGGGCGAACAGGCGGGCGTCGTTCCAGGCCTGCATCGTGCCGGGCAACGCAAGCTTGCTCGACACGTCACCGCCTTTGGCTGCAACGAGATGGACGACGGGCACGGCGCGCGATTGCGACCAGTTCTTCGCCGCGCTCGACTGGCTGGCGCGGCTGATGCTGCCGGCCGTGATCACGCCGACCGCGACGAGCGCCGCGACGATGCCCGCCGTGCGCAGTCCGCGCGGCGCGCTTTTCTCACTCTGCATGAACAAATTCTCCGAAGGGCTCGCCATCGTCCCGGGCGGCCGCGGCGTGGCCGTGCTTGCGGTGCGCGATGCTGAAGACGACCGGCACGAACACCAAAGTGGCGATGGTCGCGCAGATCAGGCCGCCGATGACGGCGCGGCCGAGCGGCGCATTCTGTTCACCGCCTTCGCCCAGGCCGAGGGCCATCGGCGCCATGCCGATGATCATCGCGAGCGCGGTCATCAGTACCGGGCGGAAGCGGGTCGCGCCGGCTTCGGCGGCCGCGCGGAGCGCATCGCCGGTGGCGGCGAGACGCTCGCGCGCGAAGCTCACCACCAACACCGAATTCGCGGTGGCGACGCCCATGCACATGATCGCGCCGGTCAGGGCGGGCACGGACAGCGGCGTGTGCGTCGCGAACAGCATCCAGGCGATGCCGGCGAGCGCCGCGGGCAAGGCCGAGACGATCACGGCGGGATCCGTCCAGCTCTGGAAATTGACGACGATCAGCAGGTAGATGAGCGTGATCGCGCCGATCAGGCCGAGGACGAGGCCGGTGAAGGCGGTATTCATCGTCTCGACCTGGCCGCGCAGGCTGACGGTCGCGCCCTTGGGGCGCTGGTCGGCGGTGGCGGCGATCAACCTCTGGATGTCGCCCGCGACCGCACCGAGATCGCGGCCCTGGGTGGTGGCATAGACGTCAACCGACGGCTGGACCGCATAATGCGAGATGGCGGCGGGCGAATTCTCGCGGTGCATCTGGCCAAGCGCGCCAAGGATCTGGAAATCGTCGGGCTTGCTGCCGGTGACAGGCAGATTGTCCATCTGCGACAAAGTGTCGGTGCGATATTGCGGGGTCTGGATGACGATCGGGTAGGAGACGCCGTTGCGCGGGTTGAGCCAGAAGGCGGGCGCGACCTGGAAGCTGCCGGCAAGGTTGACCGCCAGGCTCTTGGTCACGTCATTTTCGGTAATGCCAAGCCGGTCGGCCTGGGTGCGATCGACGTCGAAGGCGAGCTCCGGATAGTCGTTGGCCTGTTGAAGGCGGACGTCGGCGATGCCGCCGACATCGCGCATCCGCGCCGCCAGCATCTGCGCATAAGCGGCGTTGGCCTTGGTGTCCGGCCCCGACACCTGCACGTCGATCGGGGCCGGAGCACCAAAGTTCAGAATCTGGCTGATGATGTCGGCCGGCAGGAATGAGAAGGTCGATCCGGGAAAGGCATCGGGCAGCGCCGAGCGAAGCTGCTTCACATAGGCTGCGGTGGGCGCATGATCCTTGCTCAGCGCGATCAGGATGTCGCCGTCCTGCGGGCCGATACCGCCGGTGTTGGAATAAGCGCGATTGATGCCGCTGACCGGCAGGCCGATATTATCGACGATCGAGACGAGCTGGTTGGGCGGGATCACCTGGCGGATGCGATCCTCGACATGGTCGAACAAGGCCGCAGTCTCCTCGAGCCGGGTGCCGACCGGTGCGCGGACATGGAGGTTGATCTGTCCGGCATCGACCGCAGGGAAGAAATTGCGACCGAGGAACGGCACGAGCGCGAAGGACAGCAGCACCACGCCGAGGAAAGCGGGGACGAAGATGCGGCGGCGCGCGAGCGCATAATCGAGGACCTGCAGATAATAGCCGCGGATCTTTTCGAAGCGATGCTCGAAACCCTTCTGGAAGCGGCGGAAGATGTTGCGCGTTTCCGGCCGGCCCGCGCTGGCGTCATGGCTGATCATGATCGCGGCGGTGTGTTCGGTCGCATGGTCGCGCAGCAGGTAATTGCCCATCGTCGGCACGAGCGTGCGCGACAGGATGAAGGAGGCGATCATTGCGAACACCACCGCCTTCGCCATCGGCGCGAACAGGAAGCCTGCGATGCCCGGCAGGAAGAACATCGGTACGAAGGCGATGCAGATGCAGAGCAGCGAGACGAAGGCCGGGCCGACGATCTGTTCGGCGCCGTCGAGGATCGACTGACGCACCGACTTGCCCTGCTCCAGATGCCAGTTGATATTCTCGATCGTGACCGTCGCATCGTCGACCAGGATGCCGACCGCGAGCGCCAGCCCGCCGAGCGTCATGATGTTGAGCGTTTCGCCTGCCGCTGAAAGTGCCGCCACAGCAGCGAGGATCGCGAGCGGGATCGATGCGGCGATGATCACGGTCGAGCGCCACGAGCCGAGGAACATCAGGATCATCAGGCTGGTCAGCGCGGCGGCGATCACGCCTTCGCGCACCACCCCCGACACCGCCGCCTTCACGAACAGCGACTGATCCGACAAGGGGGCGACATGGAGATCGGCGGGCAACGTCTCCTTGAGCTTGGGAAGGAGCGCCTTGACCTGGTCGACAATCGCGATGGTCGAGGCTGAGCCGCTCTTGAGCACGGTCATCAGCACCGCCCGGCCGCCATCGACGCGAACCTCGTTGCGCTGCGGCGGCGAACCGTCGCGGACATGGGCGACGTCGCGCATGTAGACGGTGGTGCCGTCGAGTGTCTTGATCGGCAGGTTGTTGAGCTGATCGACGACTGCGGGACTGTTGTTCAGTTTGAAATTATATTCGTACTGGCCGATCTTGGTGGTGCCGGCGGGCACGATCTGGTTCTGCGCCGCCAATGCCGCGCCGACGTCGGTCGCCGATAGATGGCGCGCCTGCAAAGCCTGCGGATCGAGATCGATCTGAATCTGGCGTTCGCGCCCGCCATAGGGCGACGGGATCGCGGCGCCCTGCACCGAGGCAAGCGAGGGGCGGATGAAATTCTGGCCGAGGTCGTAGATCTTCTGCTCGGAGAGCGAGCCTGAGGACAAAGCCAATTGCAGGATCGGCACGGTCGAAGCGTTGTAATTCAGGATCAAAGGCGGCGTGATGCCGGGCGGCATCTGCTTCAGCACGGTCTGCGAAACCGAGGTGACCTGTGCGGTCGCCGTACGGATATCGACGCCTGGCCGGAAGAAGATCTTCACGATGCCGATGCCGTTCAACGACTGGCTTTCGATATGGTCGATATCGTTGACCGTGGTCGAAAGCTGGCGCTCGTAATAATAGACGACGCGCCCGGCCATGTCCTCGGGCGGGAGGCCGCGATAGGTCCACACCGCCGCGATCACCGGAATTTTGATGTCCGGGAAAATGTCGGTCGGCGTGCGAAACCAGGCAATCGATCCGGACAGCAGGATCATGATTGCAAGAACGACGAAAGTGTAGGGCTTGCTCAAGGCAAGCTTGACGAGCTGAAGCATGAGTTCCGCTCAAAAGCCGGAAAGAAAAGGTGCCGGCGACGGGATGGAAATCCGTCAATCCATCCTAAGGGGCGCCGCCGACGTCCGGCTAAATGCGCCGATTTGTGCGCCGCGGCGAATTAAATGAATTTCATGTTGCCGGGATGACGAGGGCCTTGCCGTGAATACGCGCGGAAAGACCCGGCTCCGCGTCGGCCAGTTCGAGCGTAAAGCCGTGAAGATGCAGGATCGCGGTGACCGCGCTCAGGCCGATGCCCGATCCGGCGACGCCGGCCGCGTTGCTGCCGCGATGGAAACGGCGCAGCACGGCCTCCCGCTCGGACGCCGGAATTCCGGGGCCGTTGTCGCTGATGTCGATCGTGCCGACCCCATCCGCCGCCGCATGCGCGCTGATCGTCACCCGGCCGCCCTCCGGGGTGAATTTGATCGCATTGTCGAGCAGGTTGCTGACCGCTTCGAACAACAGCTTTTCGTCCCCGTCGAGGATGAAGTGCGCGTCGGTGTGGACGTCGAGCGCGATGTGCCGTTCTTCGGCGAAGGGCTGATAGAGGTCGATCGCCTCGCTCAGAAGATCCTGCGCCGAGACGGGGCCGAAGCCCGCGCTGCGGTGGCTGGCCTCAAGCTCGGCGATCCGCAGCAGGGCGGCGAACCGATCGAGCACGGTATTGATGTCGACCAATGCGGTCGCGAACACCGCGTCGAGCGCTTCGTTGCCGGCATGGAGCCTGCGGGCGCGGACGAGCTGGTTGTGGACCCGGCCCATCGGTGCGCGCAGATCGTGCGCGATCACGTCGGTCACTTCCTTCACCTGCGCCAGCATATGCGCGACCTCGTCCACCATGACGTTGACCACGCTGGCCAACTGGTCGAGCTCGTCGCCGCGCCGGGTGACCGGCATCCGCACCGCCAGGTTGCCGCGCGCGATATCCTGCCCTGCGCGCTCGAGCGTGCGGACGCGGCGCATCGGCCCCAGGCTGAGCAGGATGCCGCCGCTTGCCACCAGCAAGGCGATCACCAGGCCGCTGCCGCCGAGGATCAGGAAGATATGGTAGCGGAAGTCGATCAACGGCGTGATGTCACGGCCGAGAACGAGCGTCTGGCCGTTGGGTACGTGGAGCGCGATCATCCGGATAGACCGGGGCCCGGATGGGCCGATCGCGACATCCTCGGGGCGATCGAACTTCAGGCCTGCGGGCGGGTGCATATTACCGACGAGCTGGCGACCATCGGTATCGATCAGCGCGTAATAATTGAGACGGCTCGCGCTGTTTTCCATCTCTTGCTGCATCATGGCGGGCAGATCGGCAGGGGCCACGCCTTCCAGCCGGGCGGCTTCGAGCCGCAGGATGCGGTCGCTGCGGGCGCTTAGCTCATGCGCGGTGAGGAGATAGACCGTGCCGAGCAGGGCGAGCACGCCGACCGCGAACAGCAGGCCGAACCACAGGGTCAGCCGAAAGGTGGTGAGCTTACGGACGTTGCTTAGGCGCAGGCGATCAGACGGCATCGAGCCTATATCCCTCGCCCTTGATCGTCTGAATCGCGGACGGGCCTTCGGGGCGGTCGAGCTTCTTGCGCAGCCGGGCGATATGTACGTTGATCAGGTTGGCGCCGGGATCGAAGCGATAACCCCATACCTGCTCGAACAGCATACGGCGGGTGACGATCGCGCCCTGGTTGCGCATCAGGAATTCGAGCAGCTTGAATTCCATCTGGAGCAAAGAGACGGGGTCGCCATCGACATGGACCTGCCGGCGGATCAGATCGAGCGTGATGCCGCCGACCTGCAACACCGGGCGTTCGACCTCCTGCATCTGCTGACGGCGCAGCAAGGCCTCGATCCGGGTCGCCATCTCCTCGGGCGAGAAGGGTTTGACCAGATAATCGTCGCCGCCGGCGCGTAGACCCGTGATGCGATCATCGACCTCGCCCATCGCACTGATCATCAGGACCGGCGCATTCAGGCCTTGTTCGCGCAGGCGCCGAACCAGGCTGACGCCATCGACCCCAGGCAGCATCCGATCGAGCGTTATCGCGTCGAACGGCTCCTGCATCGCGACTGCTACAGCCTTGGCGCCGTCGTCGATATGCACCGTCTCGTGTCCGGCGAGCCGCAATGCCGATTGAATCTCGTCGGCGGTGGCAGGGTCGTCTTCAACAACAAGGATACGAGACATGGTCATTCGCTAGCAGATTGGCCTCACCACAGGATGAACCGACCGGCGATCCTGCGCCGGACAAGGCGGGAAAGTACATCAGAAATAGTCGGCGAGCGTGAGCGTGAGGTTTCGCCGATCGGCCAAAGTGAGCTGATATCTGGTGCCGGCGGGATTCTGGCCCAGTCGTTCTCCTGGCGGCGGGAAGGCGGCATCGATCGTGCGTCCATCGATTGCGACGATGGTATCGCCTTCGCGCAAGCCTGCCCGCCAGGCCGGACTGTCCATCGCGACGTGGCGGACCATTATGCCATCGGCCCGGCGTTGCCCGCCAAGTCCGGACCGGTCGCGCGGGAAGGGCGCGGCGATCCGCGCGGGATCGCCCTGCAGCCACAAAGCATCGCCGCCAAGGTCGAACACTGCGTTGAACGCAGCCAGCAGGGGCCAGCCGAGATTGATCGGCTGGGCCAGCTCCCAATCCTCGATCACGCAGACCGGCACCTGGTTCATCGCGAACGGCCCGACCCGCACGTTGCGGGCGAGGAATATCTGGCTGACCGCGCTGCCCTCCACGCCGAGCGTCATGGTGGTCGAGACGGGACGGTCCTTCAAAAGGCCGATCTGGGCCGCATAGTCGCGCGATAGCGACACCGGAACGCTGCTGCCCAGATCGAGGATCGCATGTTCGGCGCCATGGTTCTCGATCCGTGCGGGCAGAGCGGGGAATTCGCGGCCCGAGCCCTGTAATTCCAGGCGGACATGGCCCGCCGGCGAACGGGCGGCGGCGCGGTCGAGCAGCCTGATGCGGTCCTGCGTGAACTGCACCTCGAACGCGACCTGGCGCAGGATATCCTGCCCGATCACCAGGGGAACGTTGCCGGCAAGGATTTCGACCTGCGACATTTCGAACGAGGCGATATCGATATGGCGAAAGGCGGCGCCATCGAGCATGAGTTCGCCGACCCGATAGAGCGAGCCGGGGACATCGCGCGTGAAGGTGCCGGCGAGGGTCGCGCCCAAATAAGGCAAGCCCAGTTCAAGCGCGAGCCGATCCTTGATCACACTGCGTGTTGCGCCGCTATCGAGCACCGCGGTCAGCGCCGTGTCGTTCACGCTTGCGGGTAATGTGAGATAGCGTGCGGCGGACAAATTGAGCGGGTGCCAGGCTGCTTCGGCTCCTGCGGTGAAAAGGCTGCGCGCGGCAAAGCCAGGCCCGGCCTGCATCGCGATGCCGAGACCTGCCACCCCCAGGATCGTACGGCGTGTCAGTTCAACGCTCCCGCCAGTTGGCAACGGTTCACTCGGCATCGAAAAATCCGGAGAGGGCGCGTCGGGCGACTTTGGCGAGGAGGCGCGCACAGGAGAGAGACAAGGTCCCCGGTATATGGACGGCAATCGATATACCGTCGCCCGATGCGGCACCGGATAGCACTTTGGCAATAGTTCTAAAGTGAAATATATTTAATGTTGGAAACTAATCCCGGAATTTAGCCAAAAATATCACGAACTATTTTTGTGCATGATTCAATGTAACAGAACAGTCATACGCGAATATTAGCCGAGCCCCGGCCACGAACTGGTGGAAGCGAAGGGGTTTTACCATGAGAATTCGTACATTGCTGCTCGCTGCGGCGGCAACCGGTGCGATCGCCGCGAGCGGCGCGTCAGCGGCTGCGCCCAAGGCGCGGCATTCGGGGGTTACCAATCAGCAATTGCTGGACGAAGTGAATGAGCTGAAGGCCGAGGTGGCCGAGTTGCGCGCGCAGAACGGCAACCAGGCCGCCGCGCAGAACGCTACCCAGGCGCAGGTCGCCGAGACGCAACAGCAGGTGCAGGCCGTCGCCGCGAGCAGCGCGCAGCAGCAGCAACAGATTGCGGCGATGCCGGCGGCGATCCAGACCCAGGTTGCGCAGGCGACCGACAAGGCTGCCGAGAAAGCCCATCACGCCGACAAATTCTATTTCAAGGGCCTGACGATCACGCCGGGCGGGTTCCTGGAAATGGCTGGCATTTATCGTTCGGCTTTCCAGGGCAACGATCTTGCCTCGAGCTTCGCGATTCCCTTCCCGAACAATCGCGCTGCGCACACCAGCGAAGGCCGCTTTTCGGCGCGCCAGAGCCGCTTGTCCTTTCTTGCCGAAGGCCAGGTCAGCCAGAGCGTGAAGCTTAGCATGTATGGCGAGTTCGATTTCCTCGGCGGCGCGCAGACCGCCAATTCGAACGAATCCAACAGCTACAATCCGCGTATCCGAAACGTCTATGGCACGATCGACTGGAACCAGGGCGATCACGGCTGGCACTTGCTGGCGGGCCAGAACTGGTCGCTGGTCACGCTCAACAGCAAGGGCATCACACCGCGTAACGAGCGGATGCCGCCGCAGATCGATGCGCAATATATTCCGGGCTTCACCTGGGCGCGCCAGCCGCAAATCCGCCTGACCGGCGACTTCCTCGACCATAAGCTCTGGATCGCGGTCTCGGCCGAAAATCCAGCGACCACGTTCGGTGGGACGATTCCGGGCAACGTCACCGCGACGCAAAGCGCGGGTTCGGGCTTCGACGCGGCCAACAGCCTGTCGCTCAACAGCACCCCCGATTTCGTGGGCAAGGTTGCCTATGAAGCCAATCTCGGCGGCCACAGCCTGCATATCGAGGGCCTCGGCCTGGCGCGCAGCTTCAAGGCGCATCTCAATGGCGCCGGCAATGTCGATGCACACGGTTATGGCGTGGGCGGCGGTGCCATCCTGCAGGTCCTGCCGGGCCTGCTCGACGTCCAATTCTCCGGCCTGAGCGGCAAGGGGATCGGGCGTTATGGTTCGACCCAGCTTCCCGATGTGACGTTCGATGCGAACGGCGACATCCATCCGGTGCATGAATATATGATGCTGGCGGGCGCGACCGTGCACGCGACCAAGATGCTCGACCTTTACGGCTTCGCCGGCGAGGAACAGCAGCGCAAGGCGGTTTATGGCACGTTCGGCGTGGGCCTGCCGACCGCCAACAATGGCGGTTGCTTCATCGAGGGTGGCACCTGCGCGGGCAATTCGCGCCGCATCCGTCAGCTGACGTTCGGCTTCTGGGACAAGATCTATGCAGGCTCGTTCGGCCGTGCGCAGGTCGGCATCCAATATAGCTATACGCAGCGTCAGCTCTTCCCGGGCCTCGACGACGACGCGCCACAGGCGCACCAGAATATGGGCTTCCTAAGCTTCCGTTATTATCCGTTCTGACAGGCATGACGGAGAGTCCGCTTTCCCGCGTGTCGCGGGAAAGCGGACCGGAGGTCGTGCGGTTCGATGCCCCGCCTTATCGTGCAAGCGGCAAGTGGAAGTCTTCCGGCGCGATCGGTGCGAGTGGTTTTTCCGCGTGCGGCGTGCCCTCGGGTACCCAATCATAGGGCACCGGCTGGGCCCGATAGACCCAGTTGCTGCGCACCGGGCGGAGCGCGCCGCCCGCCGCGGTCTTCGCGAAATAGGGGCTCACATATTCCCAAACGATCTCGCCGGCGGGCGTAACCTGGAAGAAGCGGCCATTCATGCCCTCGTCGATCAGCGTGTTGCCGTTGTGAAGCCGACGCGCACTGGAGATGAAGGCGCTGCGGAAGGCCCAGAGCGGCTGGTCGGAATCGTCCGCGGTGTAGGACCAGACGACCTTGCCGCTGGTGGGATCGATCTCCAGCACGCGCGATCCGCCGACGGTGGCCAGCTCGGCCGAGGGGTAGCCGGCAGCACCCTGGTTGTCGAAAACGAGCAGGTTGCCCGCGCCCGGCAGCCCTTTCGGAATGATGTGCGCATCATGCTGGCCGACAAACTGGTCGACCGGCTCGCCCGGCGCGGGTGCGACCGCGGGTTTCGATCCCGGTCGATGGTTGACGAGCGGCGGCAGGTTGGGGCCGAGGTGCCACACCACCTTTCCGCTCTTCTTGTCGATGATGGCGATAAAATTGGCGTTGCGCGCATCGACCAGGATGTTGTCGGGCGCAAAGCGGCTGTCGCCCGCGTCGTACCATTTGTTTGGCCCGACCGAGGTCATGTCGTTGATGTGGAAATAGTCGGGCGTAGAGGCGGCGCGGATCAGCGCGAGCTGCTCGGGCGTGAAACCCAGTTCATCGAGATGCTCTGATACCGCCCAACGCCATGCGATCTCGCCCTTCGGGGTCACCTCATAGACGGCATCGTCGAGTTGCTGCGGCAGGGTGAAGCCAGGCACTTTGTGGGTCAGGTTGGCGAGCACCAGCGTGTTGCCGTTGGCCAGACGCTGCCAATCGTGATGCTGATGCGCTTCGCCGCCCGGCGCCTGCGCGCCCCATTGCCAGACGACCTTGCCATCCCAATCGAGCTCGCCAATCGTCTTGTTGCTGAAGATCTTCATGCCCGGCACGGTGCCAATCCCGGTGCTGTTGCTCGCCTCGAGCTGCACCAGCACGTGGCCGCGTTGGCCATGGGTGACGGCGGGATCCAGCAGCTCGCCGGGGAAGCCCTGATAGTTCCAGGACCTGACCTCATTGCCGTCCATGTCGATCAGGTGCGTTTTCTCGTCCGTCCCGCTGAAGATGACGTAGCTGTTATAGGCTTTGACCGGATCGTAGCGGGTCGTGCCGGTCGGAAAGATGCTGGGGTTGGCCTGGACTCCGGCCGTCGCGAGCAACGTGGCGACCGCCGCCGTCAGATTTCGAAAATAGCGCATGTCCCGTCCCCTTTGATGGTCGATGCCCGCGGCTAGCGAAGCCGGATGCTCCATCGCAAAGAAGATTTCCTACTATAATGGTAGGGATTCTCTTCTTTGCCTCGCTTACCCCGCTTGGATACCAGCACCCGCGAATTCCCTATTTATTCGGTAGGAAATGTTTCGCCGAAAGATCAGGGTTTGAAGGGGACCAAAATGATCGATCTGAAGACGCGCCAAGTCCTGCTCGCGAGCGCTTCGACCTTATGGGCGTTCGCGTCCACCGCGCCCGCCATCGCGGCGCCAGGCGATGATGCTGTTGCCACGGCGGCAGCCGGCGCCTCGGGTGAGGCTGCCGCGGGCGCCGAAGTGATCGTGACCGCGCGCCGGCGCGAAGAAAGGCTGCAGGACGTGCCGGTCGCCATCACCGCGATCGGATCGACCCGGCTCCGCGACGCGGGCGTGTCACAGCTCACCCAACTCATGTTCGAGGCGCCCAGCGTCAATATCGGCTCGCCCAACCCGCGCCAGACCAGCATCTCGGTACGCGGCCTGGGCAACAATCCCGCCGCTGACGGCCTTGCTTCCAGCGTCGGCGTCTATCTCGACGGCGTCTATCTCGACCGCCTGGGCATGGCCAATTTCGATCTTTCGGATGTCGAGCGGGTCGAGGTGCTGCGCGGGCCGCAAGGCACATTGTTCGGCAAGAACACCACCGCGGGCGCGATCAGCGTCACGACGAAGGCGCCGAGCTTCACGCCCGAATTGTACGGCGAAGCGGACTTTGGCGACTATGGGCTGCGCCAGTTCCAGATTTCGGGATCCGCACCCGTGTCGGACAAGATCGCGGTGCGGCTGAGCGCCTATGATGACAGCCGCCGCGGTTATCTCGACAACGTCGAGATCGGCGGCCACGAGTTGAGCCTGCACCGCCAGGGTGTGCGCGGGCAGATATTGGTCAAGCCGACCGACACGATCACGTGGCGGATCATTGGCGAATACGGAAATGAAGCGGACAGCGCAGGCGCGCTCGTACTCTACAGCAAGGGGCCTGCCACCAGCGCCAATCCGCGCTTCGTGTCATACGATACGTGGGCGGCCAATCTGGGAATCACCCCGGTGTTCGAGCCGAACGGTCTCGTCACCGACAAGAATCTGCGCCAGCACCTCACCGAGCGCCAATATTCGGCGACATCGATCCTCGACGTCGGACTCGGCGATTACACGCTTACGTCGGTAACCGGCTATCGCTGGTGGAAGTTCACACCGCACAACGATTTCGACTGGACGTCCGCCGACGTGATCCGGAACCAGGGCGTAACGGACAAGGATCAGCAATTCTCGCAGGAGGTGCGGATCGCTTCGCCGACCGGCCATACGGTCGATTTCGTGGCGGGCGTCTACTTCTTCTATCGCAAACTCGATGCGCTATCGCTGACCACCTATGGCGCGCAATATGCGCAGGGGCTTGGCGCGATCGGTAACCCAGCGCTCAACAACGGCACGACCCAGACG
>FTDB01002808.1_pt1 | contig 16820 bp, 11 predicted proteins | sample 1639741 | NCBI WGS metagenome assembly FTDB01 (sample SAMEA3914869, study PRJEB12502) | metagenome | biome: forest; material: soil | place: USA | collected 2012-03-12 | depth 0.1 m | reverse complement strand
TGGCCAGTACGAAGGCCTTTTCCGGCCCGGGCACGTCGGGGATGTCGCGCACCGGATAGGCGCGGTCGGGCAGGTAGAAGCCGCGTTGCATGGACATGCGCGCCACCTTCATGGCGATGACCTGGCTGTCGTACTGCGCCGTCAGGTCGGTCAGCAGCGCCTCTTCCTCGGCATTGGGCAGGACGGTGTCGAGGTTGAGCACGATCTGGCGGAACAGGTCGATCTGGCCGCCATTGCCCAGGATGCGCGCCGCCTTGACCAGGTCGCGGCTGTTGAAGCGGTCGCGATCGGCCTGGGTGGGTACCGGGTCGTGGCCCAGGGTTATGGTCTTGACGCCGGCCTTTTCGGCGGCCAGCTGGCCGTAGAAGGCATAGATATATTGCCCGCCCTTGGCGTAATAGCCTTGCGCCAGCTGCGCGTCGGATTGACCACTGGCGGCGGGGACGCCGGGCGTCGACCCGGCCGCGGTCGCCGGCGCGGGATTGTTGCGCGCCTCGTAGGCGCGGCCCAGCCAGTAGTCGGCGCGCCCCTGGGTGATCGGCGAGGTGCCGGCCTCGGCCACGCCCTGGAAGTGCGGGATGGCCAGGTCGGGCTTGTTCAGCTTGACCAGGGCGATCCAGCCGGCGAAGAACTCGGCCTCAGCCTTGCTTTCGCCGGCCTCGAAGCCGCCGCCGTTCATGGCGTTGTAGGCCGCCGTATAGTCGCGCGCCTTCAGTGCTGCGTGGAAATAGCCCAGGCGGATCGAATACATCTGCGACGCCGCGTCGGGGCTGAGTTTCGCCGACGGGAAGTCGGGCAGGATGGCGAAGCCCAGCGGCTCCAGGCCCTTTTTCAGCAGGTAACGCGCGCGCTCGAAGGCCAGGGCCGGGTTGTGCGGATCGCCGGACAGGGCGCTGCTGTAGAGGCTGTCGCCCGAGGCCGCGCCGGTGCGCATGGCCAGCACCGCATTGGCGACCTCGCGGGAATGGTCGTCGACATAGTTTTCCATGTCGCGAATGGCGCCCGGCGTGCCGCTTTGCGGGTTGAGCAGCAGGCAGGTGAGGCGGGCCTTGTGGTCGTCCTGGGTGAGATAGCGGCCAAACGCCTGGTAGAAATTGCTCTGCGCCAGGACGTCGAAAGTCTCGGTGCGCCACCACTGTCTGGCCAGCGTCGTCGCGTCATTGACGCGGCCCAGCTGCGCATAGGCGTTGATCAGCTGGGTCGCCCCCTCGATGCTCTGCGGCGGCGAGCCGGCGAACCAGTCGACGATCTGCTGCGGCGCCAGGCCCGAGGTCGCCATCATCTTTTCGGCGGCGATCTGGCGTCCGGCCTCGTGCGGCCAGCCCCACAGGTCGCGGCGCGCCGCGTCCAGGCTGGCGAAGCTGTAGATATCGCCGTCGGAGGCGATGATCGACCAGGTGACGATCTTGCGCGCTACCGGGTTTGACAGGGACGCGGCCAGCGAATCGGCCTCGTTGAAGCTGTGGCGTTTCACCGCCGCCAGCGCGGCGTTCAGCGTCGACGAATCGGCGTCCGACATGGCCCCCGGCGCATAGGGCTGCGGCCCGGACGGCATGCCGGGCTGCCAGCCGCTGGCCGGCGCCTGAGCGGGCTGTGCGGCGGGCGGGGGCAGATCCTGGGTCGAGACCTCACCGGCCGGGGCGGGCTGGGGCGCGGCCGTTTGGGCCGCGGGCGTTGCCGTCGCGGCCGCCGGCTGCACCTGGGCGGCGACGGGCTGCATGGTGCTCAGTCCGAGCACGCTGACACCGGCCATCAGAACGAGACGGCGGACGGAGTGGGAAAGACGCGGCTTGGTCATTGCGGCCCCAAATCGAAACAGGAATCTCACTATAGAAGATCGTTTAGGTTTATAAAGAGATTGCGGCGAAAGCTGTGAGACTTTAAGGCTCATTCTTCCAATTTTCGTGCCGGGCGCGGCGCCCGGCGCACAGTCGCGTAGACGAAAGCTTCAGACGATGCCAAGCCAGCCTCAGGATCCCTTGTTTCATGGGGTGATCACCGCGATGGTGACCCCGTTCACCAACGGGCGCGTCGATTTCAAGGCCTTTGAAAAGCTGGTCGACTATCAGGTCGCCGCGGGCGTGCACGGCCTGGTGCCGGTCGGCACGACGGGCGAGACCTCGACCCTGTCGATGGAAGAGCACCGCGACATCGTCCAGCTCTGCGTCGAAAAGGCCGCCGGCCGCGTCAAGGTGATCGCCGGCGCGGGGTCCAACAACACCCATGAGTCGCTCGAGCTGGCGCACCACGCCAAGACCGTCGGCGCCGACGCCGTCCTGGTCGTTGCGCCCTACTACAACAAGCCGTCCCAGGAAGGTTTGTACCAGCATTTCAAGGCGTTGAACGACAACGTCGAAATTCCGGTGATGCTGTACAACGTGCCTGGCCGCACCGTCGTCGACATGAGCAACGACACCATCGCACGCCTGGCCAAGCTGCCCAACATCGTCGGCATCAAGGACGCCACCGGCGCCATGGACCGCATGAGCCAACTGCGCATCGACATCGCGCCGGGCTTCGCGTTCATCTCGGGTGACGATCCGACGCTGCTGGGTTACATGGCGCACGGCGGTCACGGCGTGATTTCGGTGACCTCGAACGTCGCCCCGGCGGCGATGGTGGCGCTTTATAACGCGGCCGCGAAGGCCGATTTCGCCACGGCGCGCCAGCATCAGGACAAGCTCATCCGCCTGCACAAGGCCCTGTTCGCCGACGCGTCGCCGTCGCCGACCAAGTACGCCATGAGCCGGCTGGGCCTGTGCTCGGACGAGGTGCGCCTGCCGATCGTGCCGTGCTCGGCCGCCGTGCGTCCCATCGTCGACGCGGCGATGGACGCGGCGGGGCTGGTGCTGGAAAAGGCATAAGACAAAAGGCGAGGGGCCTTGGACCCCTCGACCCCGAAACTGGTACGGCGCCGAACCGGCCCCATATAAGAGCCATGGCAGAGCAACAAACCAATTACAAAGTGATCGCCGACAACCGCCGGGCGCGCTTCGACTATTTCCTCGAGAACAATATTGAGGCCGGCATCATGCTGACCGGCACCGAGGTCAAGTCGCTGCGCCAGGGCCGGGCCAATATCGCCGAATCCTATGTCAGCATCGAAAACGGCAACGAGCTGGCGCTGATCAATGCCGACATCCCGATCTACACCCAGGCCAACCGCTTCAACCACGAACCGCGCCGTATTCGTAAGCTGCTGCTGCACCGCCGCGAGATCGACCGGATGATGGTGTCCGTTCAGCGCGAAGGCCTGACCATCGTGCCGACCAAGCTGTTCTTCAACGACAAAGGCCTGGTCAAGATCGAGATCGCCCTGGCCAAGGGCAAGAAGGTCCACGACAAGCGCGAGACCGAGGCCAAGCGCGACTGGCAACGCGACAAGGCCCGCCTGCTGCGCGACCGCGGTTAGCGCCTAGGTACGTCCTCCACGATCCTGACGTCCCAGGGTTTGAGCTCGAGCACGCCGCTACCTTCGACGGCCTTGCCGGACAACAGGTCCGTGCCGGCCGGCAGGGAATAGGTCACGCGCTGGGGCAGGGCCGAATAGTTCATGACGTAGTGGACGTCATGGCCGTTCGTCAGCCGGCCCGAACGGACGATAACCGGGAAATGGGCGCCCGGCAGGGCTGCCGCCACGCCCGCCCGGCTGACCTCGTCGGCCAGGATCTTTTCGGCCATGGCGTCCGTCGGCATGAAGCCGATATAGTCGACTTCGCCCTTGCCGTAAGTGTTGCGCGTCATCGCGGCATAGGCCGGCCATGACGGGTGCTTGTAAGTCGCGATCACCCTGGCCGTTGTCGGTTTCAGGAATTCCATCCACCAGCGGACGCGATTGTCCTGAGCGCCGACGCCGAACGGATCGCCGTCCAGCGTGACGCCGTCGGGCAGGGTGAACTGGTTGTAGCGGACCCCGGCGGCTTCGGCGATGCCGCCCGGCTGATCTGCGTAGCGCACCTTGGTGTTCTCATCGGAAAACCCGCTCTTGAAGGTATAGACCAGGTGGCCGCCGGCCTTGGCGTAGGCGTTCAGGCGCGCGATGTCAGCGTCGCTGGCGGCATACAGGGCCGGCACGACGACCAGCTTGTAATCGCTCAGCTTTTCGGTCGACGACGGCGACAGGATATCGACCTCGACATTCTGCCGGTACAGCGCGTCGTAAAATACCCGCAGCACATCGTTATAGGCGACCTTGCGTCCATCGGCGTCGATCTTGAAGGCGTCGAAGCCGCTGAGCGCGGTGTTGCTGACATAGATCGCGACCTTGTTCGACTTGGTCAGATTGACCAGCTTTGGGCCCAGCCGCTTGAAGTCGGCGCCGATGGTCTTCGCCTCCTCATAGGTGGCGTTGGGCTGGTAATCCTGGGACAACAGGCCGCGCCAGTAGGTTTCCACCGCGTTCGACGTCGTCGCCCAGTGCCAGTATTCGACCATGTTGGCACCGGAGGCGAGGTGGCTGAAGGCCTGCAGCCGCAATTGGCCCGGGTAGGGCGTCCATTGCGGAAAGCCTTGGGCTTCCGTTTCCATGACCAGATAGTTCTGGCCGTTCCTCATCGAGCGCGTGACATCGCCGCCGAAGGCGATTTCGGCTCCGGTCAGCTTGTCCTGACTGGGGTGGTAGATGTCGATTCCGGCAATATCGAGCGGTTTGGCAGCCGCCCAATGGTCGACATCGGTTTGGATGCCATAGGAATAGCCTTTCCAGGCCAGATCGAAATTCTGGGTGATGAACTGATCGGGCCGGGCGTGCGCCCGCACCAGCCCCGCCTGCCAGGTCAGGAAGTCGGTGACCAGGCTGCGCTGATAGTCGGCGAAGGCGTTCGACAGGCTGGCATTGATCGAGCCGTTGACCGAGGGGAACTCCGACCAGTCGTTGATCCGGTCGCTCCAGTAGTCGAGACCGTAGGCCTTGTTCAGGGTGTTGAGATCGGGAAATTTTTGGCGCAGCGACGCCACGAACGCCGCCTGCACGTTCGGTCCCGAGGTTCCGTAGGCCTTGGTTTCGTTGTCGACCTGGTAGCCGATGACGGCGGGATTGTCCCGGACATGGTCGATCAGGGCGACGATCACCTTCTCGGCGGCCGCGCGGTAGTCGGGATCGGTGATGTCCATGTTCTGGCGTGGCCCGAAGCCGGCACGGCCCTGCGCCGTGACGACCAGGACGTTCGGATGCGCCTTGGCCAGCCAGGCGGGGATCGCGTAGGTCGGCGTGCCGACGATCACCTTGATGCCATATCTGTTCATCGCCGCCAGCATGCGGTCGACATGGGTGAAATCGAACACGCCGTCGCGAGGTTCCAGCGTCCCCCAGGTCGATTCGGCTATGCGTACCACGGAAATGCCGGCGGCCTTCATCATGCGCGCGTCGTCTTCGACCCGGTCGACGGGTGTATATTCATCATAATAGGCGACACCGAAGAGCACCGTGTCCGGCAACTTGGCGGCGGCCAGAGCCTTCTGCGCCGTCCCGCCAAGGGCCGCGCCGGCCAGGACCAGGGCGCAGGCCAGCAGATGTCGCTTCGATCGGTTGCTTCCCATGCCCTGCACCCCTTCTATTTGTCTGAGTATTATAGCCAGGTTGTCGGGATGCGCAACTCAAGGCGTGGGCGGCGTCACATGGGTGCTTAATGGCCCCCTCTTGCGGCAAGCCCACATTCGTGATGATGATACACCATTACAGGGGGAGCACATGATCAACGCCCGGTTCATGACATTCGCCCGCCTTGCCATGCTTGTCGGCGTCACCGTGACGGTAGCGGCCTGCGGCGGGGGAGGCGGCGGCAGCGGTGGTTCGACCATTGCCAGCGGGGGCAGCTCGAGCAGCAGTGCCTCCAGCAGCAGTCCCGCTTCCGGATGGGTCTCGGGCGTGTTCGCGGCGGCCAGCGGCTTCAAGGACAAGTGCGCTACGCCGCGCACCGGCCTCGACAGCGAAGGCCACGCCTTCACCGACACCCAGGGCACGCTGCTCGACGAAAAGAACTGGCTGCGGTCGTGGACGCATCAGACCTACCTGTGGAACACCGAGGTCGTCGATAGCAACCCGGCGCTGTCGAGCGGCACGGCGATCGACTATTTCAACACCCTGAAGACCAACGCCCTGACGGCGTCGGGCAAGGCCAAGGACTATTTCCACTTCACCGAAGCGACCGCCGACTACCTGGCCGCCCAGGATTCCGCCGCGACGGCCAGCTACGGCGCGACCTTCGCCGTCCTGTCCGCCACCGTGCCGCGCGACGTCCGCGTCGCCTATACCGACGCCGGCACACCGGCCTCGGCCGTGGTGGGTGGAACGACCAATATGGTCCGCGGCACGCAGGTCCTGTCGGTCAACGGCATCGACCTGGTCAATGGCGGCACGACCCAGGCCCAGGTCGACGCGCTGAACAACGGCCTGTTTCCGGCGACGGCCGGTACGACGACCACCTTCGTCGTCCGCGATCCCGGCGCCACCGCGACGCGCACCGTCACCCTGACCTCGGCCAACCTGGTATCCAAGGCCGTCAACCGCACGCGCATCGTCACCGACAGCGCGGGCAACAAGGTCGGCTACATCCTGTTCAACACCTTCAGCCCCTATTCCAGCGAAAGCGACCTGGTCACCGCCATACAGACGGCCCAGGCCGGCAACGTCAAGGACCTGGTGCTGGACATGCGCTACAATGGCGGCGGCTTGCTGGCCGTGGCGTCCGAGCTCGGCTACATGGTGGCGGGCAATACGCGCACCACGGGTCACGCCTTCGAAAAGCTCAGCTTCAACGCCGCCGCGGGCAGCCTCGATCCGGTGACCGGCGAGGTCAATGCGCCGATCCCGTTCTACAATTCGGCCGTCGGCTTCAGCGTGGCGCAGGGCACGGCGCTGCCGTCGCTGAACCTGCCGCGCGTCTTCGTGCTGACGACCGACGAGACGTGCAGCGCCTCCGAAGCGACGATCAACGGGCTGCGCGGCGTCGGCGTCGACGTCGTCCAGATCGGCGGCAAGACCTGCGGCAAGCCTTACGGCTTCTATCCGCAGGACAATTGCGGCACGACCTATTTCTCGATCCAGTTCCAGGGCGTCAACGACATCGGCTTCGGCGACTTCGCCGACGGCTTCATCCCGGCCAATTCGACCTCGACGACCGGCGTGAAGATTTCGGGCTGCGCCGTGGCCGACGACTACAGCCACGAACTGGGCGACAGCAGCGAAGCCTTATTGAGCGCGGCCTTGGGCTATGGCAGCGGCGGCACCTGTCCGGCGGTCACGGCCTCGGCGGTGGCGGCGCGGGCGGCCTCGGCCAAGACCGGATCTTTGGCCATCACCAAGCCCGATCCGTGGATCATGTCGGTCAACCAGAACCCGAGCCTGCCAAGGCGGTAGGAGCGGGAAGGCCAAAGCTGGAAGGCTGGCCCTACTTCACCGGCGCGGGCGTGGCGGTGGCCGCGCCGCTGTCGCCGGCCAGGGCCTGCTGGACCTTTTCGTGCAGGGTCTTCGCCAGGTCGTCGGACGATACCTGCAAGTCGCTGTTCAGGTTGAGGCTGGGCGTCATCAGGTCGAGGAAGGCCTGCGCCTGGGGGTTGCCGGCCTGGGCCGCGATCTTCACCCAGGCCACCGACGTCGCCTCGTCGCGAACGGCGCCGTCGACGCCGGCGCTGTCGATCAGGCCCAGCATCAGCTGGGCGTCGCTCTGGCCGTGCAGGGCCGATTGCGTCAGCCACTTGACCGCCTGGGTATTGTCGATCGCCACGCCGCGGCCGTTGAGATACATCAGGCCGAGATTATATTCGCCGGCCGGATTGCCCTGGGTCGCCGACATGCGGAACCATTCCAGTGCCTGGGCGTCGCTGCGCGGCAAGCCGTCGCCGTTGTAATACATCATGCCGACGTCGGACTGCGCCTGGGCGTCGCCGCCGATGGCCTTTTGCGCGACGTCCTTCTGCTGCGGCGTCAGGTCCGCCTGCGCCTGCGCCTGCGCGGCGGCGGCCATGCCGGCCCATGCAGCCAGCCCGATCATCAAACCACGCCCGATAAAACCACGATAGCGCATGTGTCCCCCGCGTCCGTGCCTCGTACTAAGCATACTTGAATAGGGCGCACTTTCAAGTGCCGCACCCGTTTACCGGTAATTCCCCACCGCGGGGTGCCGCCATTGACTCGTTTTATTAAGCAACCTAAGGTGTTGGGATGTGGGCGGCAAGCGTTGGGGGACGCGCGTGTCAGGGGACAGCGGAACAAAAACCGAGGCCGGCAAAAGGCCCTACCTGGAGCTTCACCAGAAGCTGCTGGTGGCTGTGGTCCTGTTCGTCATCGCCGCCTTCGTCCAGGCTTTCAACTGCTTCGACCTGTCCGCGCAGCACGACGAGGCCGCCGCCGAACTGTCGTCGCTGGTCCGGGCGCCCTTTGCCGCGAACCGGGGCGCGGCCGCGACAGCCGCGCCGGTGACGGTTCTGCTGGTCGACGACGGCGTGCGCCGCGATCTGGGTTTCGACACGGCCTATCTGCCGTATGACAAGCTGGCCCAGACCCTGAAGGCGATCATCGCCGCGAAGCCGAAGGCGATCTTCCTCGACTATGCCTATCAGCGGTCCACGACCGAGGACGCGCGCCCGCCGCAAGGCGGCGGCAAAAGCGGGCTCCAGCAACTGATCGACGTGCTGCCGGATAAGGGCAAGGGCGTGCCCATCTATGCCGGGCCGATCGGCGACAGCGGCGATCTGGCCAATCTGCGCAAAAAGATTTCCACGGTCGGCATAAGCTGGCACGCGGAACACCGGCTCGACTATCCGTTCGACGGCAATAGCGACTTCACGCGCGGGGAATCGGACGCGGTGGCGACGGCCGCGCCGGCCATCTATCGCAATCTCTGCATCAAGCCGGACGCCGGCATCGACTGTTCCGGTCGCCAGGCCATCGACGGCATGTTCAGCGGCAACGTCGTCCGGCTGGACAAGGCGCCGCCGGCCATGTTCCTGAATTACCTGCCCTATACCGGCGAGGGCCTCTATCGCCAGTCGGACGCCTGCAAGGGCGAACCGCGCGGCGACGCCTTTGCCCGGCAGGCCTGGGCGCGGACCGTGTTGCGGACGATCAACGGCGACGACACGCGCGGCCCCAGCAAGTGCATCGACGTGCCGCACTTCTCGCTGTCCGATGTGATGACGCCCGATTTCGACGGCGCGGGTTTCAATGTGCTGCCGGACTATGCCAAGGCCTATATTACCGGCAAGGTGGTGATGATCGGCGACAGCTCGGGCACCGACCGCTTCGATGCGCCGGTCTTCGGCCGCATGGACGGCGTGTTCCAGCACGCCATTGCGCTGCAGACCCTGATGCGTGACGGTAGCCGCTACACCCGGTGGGCCGACGGGCCGGCGGTCGACCATAAGGGCCGCGAAAGCGCCCGGCTGCCGTGGAACTTCCTGCTCGAAAGCCTGATTTCGTTCTGCGTGCTGGCCGCGATCCTCGTCGCCGACCGGCCGGCACCCGAGAGCGGCGCGCCTAAGGGCGGTGCGCGTACGGGTGAGGTCGCGCGGCGGACCCGGCTGATCATCTTCGTCCTGGCGCTGGGTGGCGCAACGGCCGCCATCGAAGCGCGCAATCACTGGCCGCTGGCCAACCTGCTGAACATCGCCGGAGGCGTGCTGGGCGTATTGGCCATCACCGAACTGGACAAGATTATTTCGCGGCGCTGGCCGGTGCTGGTCGCCACCCTGGTCGCGGGTGCCCTGGTGCTGGGCGGGGGCTATGCCCTGCTGCGCAGCTGGGTCTAGGAACGGGAAGGGCGGACATGATCGAGGGCGGCAAGGCGGAAAGACCGGCGTTGAAGGCACTGGGCGGCGCGGCCGTCCTCGTAGCCTTGCTGGCGGCTGGGCACGGCCTGGCGCAGACCCAGCCCGCCGCCTCAAGTGTCTCGGCATCCGCTTCGGCTTCGGCTTCGTCGTCCGCGTCGTCGCCGGCGCCCGAGCCGCCCGGCTGCCCCGGCATGGTGATCGACCACGCCAGGGACGACACGCTGACCTTCTACAACGAACTGCTCGATCCGGTCGCCACGGCGACGAACAAAAAGGCGCCGCACAGCCTGCACATCCCGATCGCCGACTGCGACGCCTATTACGACTATGTCGAGCTCGAGCCGCTGGTGAAGGCCAATATCGCCGTGCCGACGAAGATCTATGTCGGCGGGCGCGCCGCCATCAAGGTCGGCGATGTCGCCGCCGTCAGCCTGGCCTCGCTGGTTCCGCCTCTGCCCGCCGCCAAGCCGTCCCCGGCCAAGGGCGCCAAAAAGACGACGAGCACGCCCAAGTCACCTCCATCCAAATGACCCTGCGCCAGATGCCCCGCGAAAGACATACGCCATGACCCTGCCATTGCTCTCCAGACGCACCCTTGCCGCCGCGGCGGCCGTCGCCATGCTGGCCCTTTCCGGCTCCGGCCAGGCCCTGGCCGATAACACTTGCCAAGGTACGAAGCTGGACCACGCCCTGGTTTCCGAACTGCAGTTGCGCAAGCCCGACGGCACCCCCGCCGAGACCATCCCGAACGCCGACGCCGCGGGCAGCCTGGCGGGCCTGACGGTCACCAACTGCAATTCGCACTTCTTCCAGGTCACCTATCGCAACGAGACCCGGCTGGTCAGCCGCAACGACGTCGCCCCCGCCCAGGACGCGATCAAGAGCACTGGCTGCAAACCCGATACCCGCAGCTTCGGGTCGAACGGCATCGTCGACTGTCCCAAGCCATGAGCCCGGGCATGCGGCGGCGTTACGGTTTTTTCGTAGGCGGTTTGGCATTGGCGGTGGCCCTGGCGGCGACCGGCCCCGCCGGCGCGGCCGATAAGACGCCGCCGGAATTCCGCAAGTCCAAGCTCAAGGACATGAAGATCCCCGACAAGACGCACTTCATCGACATGATCGGGACGATCGTGCTGCCCGACGACCAGGGCGACATGAACGAACGCTTCAACGACGCGCCGTCGCACATCCCCGACCGGCGGCCGCTGCTCAACCCGGCGGTCGAACCGTGGCTGCGCGCCATGCGCACCGACATCAACACCTTCATCACCTACTATCAGGCCCATACGCACAACCCGGTCCCGCCCTATAACCAGCCGCCGATCTTCATCCTGGGCGACCCGGCGATCGACTGCGAGGTGACGCGCGAGGATTCCGACCAGGCGGGCCATTCGGCCAGCACCCAGGTTCTGGGCTTCCTCGACCAGCCCGCCACGACGCGGACCACCACCCCGTCGGCGCCGACGACGGCGAACATCACGCTGGGCGAAACCAAGGACACGGGACCGACCAAGCCGTCGCACGTCGAACTGCTGTGCACCAACGGCACCCTGCAGCAGATCGGCGGCAAGAGCTTCCTGCCGGACGGCACGGTCGACATGGCGGCGACGGACAAGACCGGCGAGTCGGAAGTGGCCTTCATCCTGGCCCACGAGCTGTCGCACATCCTGCTGGGCCACTACCGGCTGCAGGAAACCGAGGCCAAGACGCAGAAGGACGTGAACACCTTCTTCAAGGTCGGTTACGTCGCCATCGCGCTGGCCAATGCCAAGTACAGCCGCGTCGGCCAGACGACCTATGTCACGTCCACGCCCGAGGCCAGCAAGAACCTGACCCGGCTGCTGGTCGGCGCGCACATCGTCAACGAGCTGAACGTCGCCATCCTGGCGCCGAAATGGCAGCGCGAACAGGAGCGCCAGGCCGACATCATGGCGGTCGACCTGATCAACGGCGTCAACAGCGAAAAGGGGCAGGTGTGGGATCCCCAGGCCGCCACCAACTTCTTCGACAAGGTCCGCGACTACGAAAAGGCCCAGCAGAAGGACGACAATTTCGGCGCCCAGATCGCGCTCTTCATGGCCCAGGGGCTGATTTCCGGCAACAATAACGGCCAGTCGGGCAAGAACCTGATCAGCAGCCTGGCGACCACGGTCGCCTACCAGACCTATCTGCACTGGCGCGAAAGCAATGTGCTGCACCTGCACGACTATGCCGACGAGCGCATGGCCACCGTCCGCGAATATATCCATCGCGACGAGGACGGCGACTATGCCATGGGCAATTCCGGGGGCGGGGCGTCGAGCAGCAGTTCCAGCGATGCCGCATCGTCGGCCGCGCCGGCGCCCGTCGCCACGACGGTGGCCGCGCCCGCGACGCCGCCGGCCAAGCCGCCCTTGCCGGACCATCGCCGCCTCTACGGCGCGCACCTGTGGGACGGTGAATCCTACGGCAAGGCCGTCGCGCCGATGATCGCCGCCGACCGGCTGACGCGCGAGATCAGCGACGACGGCTGTGACAAGATTTCGCCCGAGTCCGAAGCCTTCGCCGCCCAGGAACAGAAGACCGGCGCCCAGACCCAGCTCGAGAACTACGCCATGGGTGCCTATTTCCGCTGCAAGGTGCAGATACCTCAGGCCATGCCCTATCTGCGCGCCGCGGCCGAGGGCGGGCAATATTACGATCCCTATTACCTGCTGCTGATCCAGACCGAGCTGCCGGACGATCCCGCCGCCGCGGCCAAGGATATCGACGTCGCCGTGGTGCAGAGCGCCAGTCCGGCGCAGTTCATCCCGCTGAAGGTGTCCGCCCTGGCCGGATTGAAAAAGACCGACGAGGCCGACGCCCTGGCCGCCGACTGCAAGGCCAAGCAGCCCGTCGACATCGGCACCGCCTGCATGGCGGCGGACGGCAAGGCCTATGACGGCAGCGCCTTTCCCGCCGACGACGGCAGCCAGACGGATGCCACCAAGACCCCGACGCCCCAGCCCTCGGCGATCGACCAGTTGAAGGGCTTTCTGGGCGGCGGCAAGAAGACCAATAGCGGCGGCAGCTAGCCCGACTGACACAGGATCGAGGAACGAAAAGATGCGAAGCGCCTTCCGGATCGTATGGATGGGCCTCGCGGCCCTGTCGGTGGCGGCGACGGCCCCGGCCTGGGCGCAATCCGGCGGCAGCTCAAGCGCGGGCGACAAGACGACCACGGTCATCATCGTCGCCAGGCCCAGACTGCCGGACGGCACGCCGGCCGTCCTGACCGACCAGCAGCGCCTCAGCCTGGTCGCACCCTTTGGCGGTGTGGCATCGAAACAGTGCGATCCCGCCAAGATGGGTTTTGTCGGTTCGCCGTCCGAGCAGGCCATTCACGACATCAACCACAATCCCAGCGACGACGGCTTTTGCGGCGGCCGAACCGAATTTGCCGGACTGGACGCCGGAAGGCGGCGCAGACGTGGCTTCTGGCGGCCGCCGCCCAGGGGCAGGCCGATGCGCTTTACGCCGTGGGCCTGATGGCGGACGACGGCGAACTGGACGGCAAGACGGATCCGGCGCGGGCCTTCGGCTTTTACAAGCAGGCCGCCCAACACGGGCAGGCGGCCGCCGAAACCGCCGCCGGCCTGGCCTATTATACGGGCCGGGGTGTCGCCCAGGACCTGACGGCCGCGCGCACATGGTTCACCCTGGCGGCCCGGCAAAGGGACGCCGACGCCATGTTCGACCTCGGCGTCATGCTGGCGAAAGGCGAGGGCGGCGAGGCCGATCCGGTCCTGGCCTATGCCTGGTTCACCCTGGCTGGCCGCATGGGCGTGGCCAATGGTGCCACGGCGGCGGCGGAGATCGCGGCGCGACTGACGCCCGATCAGACGCACAAAGCAGACGCGCTGCTGAATGGGGGCGCGGCCCAGACCGGGTTCCGGTGACCTACGCGAAAGCCCTGCACACAAGGGATGGCGACCGCCCGCGCTTTACAATGGCATCGCAATTATGTGGCGCTTTTGTTACAGCTCGCCACATATTGGCTTTGATATATCGTATACTATAGCCAGTATACGAGACTCTCCTGTATGACTGTCGCACCGATGTCATAGGAGGGGTCTGTCATGAAGTACCGCGTATTGAGTTGCGTTTCGATCCTGGCCCTGGGCGTGGCGCTGACCGCCGCCACGGCCTTCGCCCAGGATACCACGACGACCAAGAAGACCGATGACGACAAGGCGAAGGCCGAAGCCAAGGCGGATTCGACGGAAGTCGTCGTCACCGGCAGCCGCATCCGCCACCGCGGCGCGGCCAGCGCCACGCCGACCACGGTGATTTCGTCCGACCTGATCTCCAAGAGCGGTACGCGCCAGATCGCCGACCTGGTCAACCAGATGCCGTCCCTGGTCATCAGCCAGAGCGACCAGACCAGCAATGCCAACCGCGACAAGGATTCGATGGATGCCAGCCATCCGGGCCTGAACGCGCTCGACCTGCGCGGCCTCGGCACCAAGCGCACCCTGGTCCTGGTCGACGGCCGCCGCCACGTGCCGGGCGCGCCGGGCTCCTCGGCCGTCGACATCTCGACCATCCCCTCCAGCCTGGTCGAGCGGGTGGAAATCATCACCGGCGGCGCCTCGGCGCAATACGGCGCCGACGCCGTGGCCGGTGTCGCCAACTTCATCCTGAAGAAGAATTTCCAAGGCTATGAAGCCAATGTGCAGTACGGCAATTCGAACTATAACGACATGCCGAGCTACGGTGCCGACATCCTGTACGGCAAGAACTTCGCCGGCAACCGCGGCAACTTCACCGTCTTCGCCAGCTATGACCGCTCCGACGGCACCGTGTCCGGCCAGGATCGTCCGTGGACGGCGACCGGCAACCCTTGGTGGGTCAAGGGCAGCAACGGCGTCAACACCATCCTGGACGGCCAGCGCCTGCTCGCCTATTCGCCGCGCGCCCAGGTCCTGTTGGGCGGCAAGCCCTATACGTTCAACGACGACGGCACGATGCGCGCGCCGGTCCTGGGCTCCGCGGGCATCCTGCCCAACACCTACGACCTGACGGATTCCGGCTCGATCGCCAACCTGGAAACCAACGGCGGCGAATATGGCGGCCGCTATGACGGCTGGCTGCTGTCGGTGCCCAGCGAGCGCTTCATCACCCACGCGACGTTCGGCTACCAGCTGACGCCCAACATCCACTACTTCCTCGAGGCCGACTTCGCCCGCACTACCTCGCACGGCGAATACGGCGTGTGGTACGAAGGCGGCTCCAACCGCCTGTCCGCCGACAACCCGTTCATCACCGACGAGATGCGCGCCGCCAACGGCGGCACGGTCGACGACCTGGCCTTCGTGCGCCAGTATCCGGAATTCGGCCGCGCCAAGTCGTACTACAAGCGCAACATGTACGAGGTCGTCACCGGCTTCGACGGCAACCTGCCCAGCCTCATCGGCACCCACGACTGGAGCTGGTCGGCCTATTATTCCTACGGCAAGACCGAGGAAATCACCCACGACAGCAACGAGACCTCGAACGACCGCTACATGAAGGCGCTCGACGTCGTCACCGGTCCCGCCGGCAAGCCGGTGTGCCGCGTCACCCTGACCGACCCCAGCGATCCGTGCCTGCCGCTCAATCCGTTTAAGCCGGTCACCGCCGACGTCATCAAGTACCTGCAGTTCAGCACCGATCCCTCGACCTCGTCGCTGCAGCAGCACGTCGTTTCGGGCTATGCCACCGGCGGCCTCTTCAACCTGCCGGCCGGTGAGGTCCAGGTCGTGGTCGGCGCCGAATTCCGCAAAGAAATGAACGATATCGGCGCGGTGCCGCAATACGATCCGAGCAACCCCAAGTTCGTCGAGGACGACGGCACGATCCAGACCCCGCTGCACGGCGAATACGACGTCAAGGAAGCCTTCGCCGAACTGAGCGTGCCGATCCTGAAGGACCTGCCGTTCGCCCAGAAACTGTCGCTCGACGCCGCCATCCGCGGCTCGGACTATTCGACCGCCGGCAAGACCCAGGCCTACAAGTACGGCCTGCAATGGGCGCCGGTGAGGGACCTGCGCTTCCGCACCACCTATGGCCAGGCCGTGCGCGCGCCGGACATCAGCGAAGTCTTCACCGCCTCGTCGATCAGCGGCGCCTGGCTGAGCGACCCGTGCAACTACTACAACCTGCCGCAACGCGTCGACCGGACCCAGTACACCGCCGCCAACTGCGCCGTCACCGCGCCGGCCAACAAGAACGACTACTGGCTGTGGCTCGACGTCATCAAGAAGGGCAATCCCGACCTGAAGGTCGAGACGGCCAAGACGCTGACGGTCGGCCTGGTGTTCCAGCCGCGCTTCCTGAAGGATTTCTCGCTGTCGGTCGACTATTACGACATCGACCTGCGCAACGTCGTCTCGGCGATGGACCCGCAGACCATCCTCAACAAGTGCATGGACTCGCCGACGCTCAACAACGAATATTGCGGCATGATCACCCGCGACCCGGTGACCCACAACCTGGTCTCGGTCGTGCAGCAGAACATCAACCTGGCCGAACGCAAGAACCGTGGCGTCGACATCGAAGGCGACTACGCCTTCAACCTGTCGGATATCGGCCTGCGCGGCAACAGCGGCCGCATCAGCATCAACACCGTCTATACCCACCTGCTGGAAAACACCTATACGGCCGACCCGGACAACCCCCAGGTCGTCACCGATACGCTGGGCATCTTCGGCTTCCCGGAATGGAAGGGCGTGACGCGCTTCAACTACGAGCGCGGACCGCTGTGGCTGAGCTGGAGCCTGCGCACCTTCTCGGGCATGCGCCAGACGACGACGATCACGCCGGACGCCTACGATCCGTACCGCACCAAGCCGATCGCCTACAGCGACTTCTTCGCCGCCTACAAGATCAAGAAGAACATCACCCTGGGTCTCGGCATCAACAACGTCTTCAACAAGGCGCCACCGCGTTATCCGGGCGCCGAAGCCGGCGGGGCCTATTTCGGCGACGAAGGCTGGCAATCGGGCATCTTCGACGTCATCGGCCGCACGATGCACATCAGCCTGAAGTTCACG
>FTDB01002800.1_pt1 | contig 16840 bp, 13 predicted proteins | sample 1639741 | NCBI WGS metagenome assembly FTDB01 (sample SAMEA3914869, study PRJEB12502) | metagenome | biome: forest; material: soil | place: USA | collected 2012-03-12 | depth 0.1 m | reverse complement strand
GGAACGCGTGTTCCCCTTCCTGTCGCCGATGATCGAGTCGATCGAAGTCAAGCGCCGCGGCGTCGTCCGTCGCGCCAAGCTGTACTACCTGCGCGACCGCCGCGGTAAGTCGGCGCGTATCGTCGAACGTTCGCAAAACTCCAAGCGCGGTTCGAAGGGCGACGAAATGCGCGCCCAGATGACCGACGGCCAGAGCGGCGAATAAGCTTTTTAGCTACCGGATAAAGAAAACCCCGCGGATCGCTCCGCGGGGTTTTTGCTTTTCTCCTCCCCATTTTGTTAAAATGGGGAGGTGGCGCGGCGCTCGTGCGCAGCACGAAGTCCGCGACGGAGGGGTCACTTTCCGTCGGTGAAGTGACCCCTCCGTCGTCGACTTGCCCTTCGGGCGGCGCGCCGCCACCTCCCCATCGCAACGCGATAGGGAGGAGAAAAAGGTTCAGGGATTGCTGTTCGTCGGCGCGGGGGCCGGGGAATCCGCCGGCGCCGGCACGGAATCTTCCGAGCCCGGCCTGGCCGACGACGAGATGCCGACCGCGCTCAGCACCTGCGAGAAGGCGCTGCTGGCCTGGCCGTTGGTGATCGACGGCGCGTTGAAGTCGTTGCGCACAAAGGCCCAGCCGACCGGATCGGAACACGAACAGACCTTCATGCGGTTATACTGGTCGCGCCAGATGACCAGCGGATAGGCGACGTGGACATTGTTGGGCGCCAGCAGGGCGTCGAGCTGACCAACGAAGCTGCGCGAGGCGCCGACGACGGCGGTGCGCGCCATGTCATTGTCGGCGACGACCAGGCCGTCGGCCTTCCAGTTGCTGTCGGCCGAGGCGAACCACGCCTGATAGAAGGGCCACTTACGCGTGATCCACAGCTCGGCAATGGTCGAGCGTTCCGGCACGGTCGACCGCGGCAGGCCGTTCTGATCGCCCAGGGCAAAGGGAATAACGCGGGTGTCGGCATTGACGGCGTCGTATTTCGGGAACTCCTGCTCCTCGAAGGCGCGGCACGGCTGGCACGACCGGTAGGTGACGATGTAGAGCGGCTGGCCGCCACGGCCGGGCGAGACGTAGTCGACCTGGTCCAGCAGCTTTTGGATCTCGGCCTGGTTGGTCTTGAGCGTGACGGGCTGGTATTTGAAGAAGTGGTCCCAGATCAGCCAATAGCCGGCGCCGACCAGCACCGGTACGATAACCACCAGGGCCATCAGCCATAAAATGACCTTGCGGTTAAGCATCCACCATCCCCATCCTCATGCATTAACCCTTATAATCGCAAAAACCTTCGCCGAAAAGGCCGCGATCCGGCACGCATTAACCTTTATGGCCGACAGATGGCGAAAAAATGCAATAGGGAAAGGAAATCAGGCCTGTTGGGCCAGTTCGAACACGGCAAAAATCACACACACGGCGCAGGTCGCCCACAGTACGGCATAGGGCATCAGCGCGCGGGGGCGGCGGCGGTCTTCGCTATTGGGCGCGTCGGGTTTACTCATCGTAAACCTTTCTAGCAGCGTTCGGCCGCTTCGAACAGGGCTTGATCGCGCGGCGCGGTTCAGTCATCCCAGAGGGGATGCATATCGTCGATGAACTGATCTATGAGCGCGCCCCCAAACTGGTGGCATCGGGCGTGTGGCCGGTGGCCCGGCCGGTGCTCTACGGCATATTGGGTTACCGCAAGGCCGTGGCCATGGCCGACGCCATCCGCGACCTTGGCGGCGCCGAGGCCCTGGCCTATATCTCGAACCTGTTGGCCCTGAAGGTCGATGTCCGGGGCCTCGACCATCTGCCCAGGACCGGGCGCTGCGTCGTCGTCTGCAATCACCCGACCGGTATCGCCGACGGTATCGCGGTGGCCGACGCCATCGCCCGGGTGCGTTCGGACGCCATCTATTTCGCCAATGCCGACGCGCTGCGTGTCAACCGGCGCTTCGCCGAAGCCCTGATCCCGGTGGAATGGGTCGAGGCCAAGCGCACCCGCGAAAAGACGCGCGAAACCCTGACGGCGGCCAAGGCGGCCTTCGACGCCGAACGCTGCGTCGTGCTGTTCCCCGCCGGGCGGCTGGCGCGGCGCGACGACGAAGGTCGCTTGACCGACCCGGCCTGGGCGCCGACGGCCGTGTCGCTGGCCCAGAAGTACAAGGCGCCGATCGTGCCGATGCACCTGGCCGGGCCCAATGCCTTCTGGTTCCACCTGTTCAACCGCTTTTCCAGCGAACTGCGCGACATCACCCTGTTCCACGAATTCCTCAACAAGGCCGGCAAGCGGTTCGACCTGGTCATAGGCGCGCCGCTCGACCCCGAAACGCTGGAGACGCAGCCGTTGAAGACCTATGTCGAACGCAAACTGACCTCGCCCGAAGTCGTGTTCACGCCATGATGATCGACCTGTCCCAACCCCGGACCATTGCCCTGCCCGACGAAGCCGCGACCACGGCGCTCGGCGCCGCCATCGCCCCGCACCTGCGCGCCGGCGACGTCGTCTACCTGACCGGCGACCTCGGCATGGGCAAGTCGACCCTGGCGCGCGGCCTGGTGCGCGCCCTGACCCATCCGGACCAGGACGTGCCGTCGCCGACCTTCACCCTGGTCCAGAGCTACGACACGCCGTCGTTCGAACTGCTGCACCTCGACCTCTATCGCCTGGAAGATCCGGAAGAGACGCTGGAACTGGGGCTGGACGAAGCGCTGCAAGGGGGCGTGCTGCTGATCGAATGGCCGGACCGGCTGGGTCATTTGGGCTTTGACGCCCGACTCGATATCGTCCTAGAACAGGATAAGACCAATTCGCCCGATAGCGCCGGCCGCATCGCCCGGCTGACGCCCGTGGGCCGCTTCAGAGACCAAGCCGAATGAGCGACAGAGAGGCGATCAAACGCCGCTTCCTACAGGAGTCCGGACTAGCCGACGCCGAACGCCATCCCCTGCCGGGCGACGCCTCGACCCGGCGGTATGAGCGATTGGTCCGCCCGGACGGATCGACCTTCATGCTGATGGACCAGCCGCCGGCCGTGGAAACGCATCCGTGCCTGCCGGATCAGGATTATGACGCCCGCCGCACCTCCGGTTACAACGCCATGGCGCGCCTGGCCGCCGGCCGCATCGAAGCCTTCGCCGCCGCCGCCGCCTATCTGCGTGCCCAGGGCCTGAGCGCGCCGGAAATCTACGCCATCGACGCCGCCAACGGCCTGCTGGTCAGCGAGGACCTGGGCGACGGCCTGTTCGCCCGCCTGATCGAACAGGGTCAGGACGAACGGCCGCTGTACCTGTCGGCCGTCGAGGCCCTGGCGCGGCTGCACGAACTGACGCCCCCGGATGTGCTTGCCAGTCCTTCCCTTGAAACCGGGTGGCCGCTGCTGACCTATGACGACCTGGCGCTGAAGACCGGCGCCGACCTGTTCGTCGAATGGTACCCCAAGTTCGACCCGAGCCATCCGCTGGACGACCGGGCGAAGGCCGAGTGGGAAACCCTGTGGGCGCCGTTGCGCCAGCGCGCCGAGGCCGGCGCCACCGTCTTCATCCATCGCGACTACCATGCCGAAAACCTGCTGTGGCTGCCGTCGCGCGACGGCCCGGCCCGCGTCGGCATGATCGATTTCCAGGATGCGCTGCGCGCCCATCCGTCATGGGATCTGCTGTCCCTGCTGCACGACGCGCGCCGCGACGTGTCGAAGGCCCTGGAAGACGCCGCGCTCGACCACTATTTCAGCCTGCGTCCCGGCGTCGACCGCGCCGCCTTCATGCGCGACTATACCGCCCTGGCCGTGCTCAATGAATCGCGCATCTTAGGCATCTTCTCGCGCCTGGTCGTCCGCGACCACAAGCCGCGCTACGAAGCCTTCATGCCGCGCATGTGGCGCCATATCGCCGACAGCCTGACCATGCCGGGCATGGAAGGTCTGCGCGACTGGTTCCTGCGTTACGGCTTCAACGACAAGCTGCACCTGACATGATCCCCGAAACGGCATTTGTGCTTGCGGCCGGGCTTGGCACGCGCATGCGCCCCCTGACCAATGACCGGTCCAAGGCCCTGGTCGAGGTCGGCGGCCGCGCGCTGATCGACCATATGCTCGACCGGCTGCGCGACGCGGGGGCCAAGCGTTTCGTCGTCAATGTCCACGCCTTCGCCGACCGGCTGGAAGCGCACCTGAAGGCGCGCAGCGACCTCGACATCGTCATTTCGGACGAGCGCGACGCCCTGCTGGAAACCGGCGGCGGCCTGAAGAAGGCCGCGCCCCTGCTGGGGACCGATCCGGTCTGGGTCGCCAATATCGACAGCGTGTGGATCGAGGACATTCAGGTTCAGGGTGGGGAGGGCCGTGGATTAAAGGAACTGGCCGCCGCCTGGGACCCCGAGGCCATGGACGCCGTGCTGCTGCTGGCGCGCATGGACCGCACCACGGGTTTCGACGGCGCGGGCGACTTTTTCATGGACGGTGACAACCGCCTGACCTTCCGCAATGACGCGCCGGCCGCGCCCCTGAACTATATGGGCGTGCACATCACCCGGCCCGGCCTGGTCGCCGATGTGCCGGAAGCGGCCTTTTCGCTGTCGAAGATCTGGCGGCAGTCGGCGCCGCTGGGCCGGTTGCACGGCGTACTGATGGAAGGCGACTGGATGCACGTCGGCGACCCGGCGGCGCGCGACATCGCCGAGGCCAGGCTGGCGCGGTGAGCGCGCCCAATGACATTTTCGCGTGGGCGGGCCCCCGCTGGTACACCCTACCGTCCGGACGCTGTTTTCTCGACGACCTGGCGCTGGGCCTGTGCCAAAGCCTGGGTGACGACCTGCCCGCCGCCACCATCCTGACTCCGACACGGCGCGGTGCCCGCCTGATGGCCCAGGCCTTTTCGCAGCAGGCGCGCGGCAAGGCCCTGCTGCTGCCCCAGGTCCGTGCCATCGGCGACCTCGACGAAGGCGAACCGCCCTTCGACCTCGACGCCCTGGGCCTCGACCTGCCGCCGGCCTTGTCGCCGCTGCGGCGTCGCTTCGAACTGGCCCGGCTGATCGCCGAACACTATGAAGGGTTTGAAGGGCATGCGCTGTCGAGCAAGCTGGCCCTGGAACTGGCCGACTCGCTGGCGGCCTTCTTCGACTCGCTGGCCCTGGAAGAGGTTGATGCGGGTGACAAGCTCGACAGCCTGGTCCACGGCGAAGGCGCCGACGAATATACGCTCGCCGCCTGGGCCGAGCACTGGCAGGTCTCGGCGCGGTTCCTGGCCATCGCCGTCCGCCGCTGGCCCGAGCGCCTGCTCGAACTGGAACGTATGGATCCCAGCCAGCGCCAGGTGGTGCTGATCCGCCGCCTGGCCGATCAATGGCGTGAGCGGCCGCCGGCCACGCCGCTGATCCTGGCCGGCACCACGGGCTCGGCGCCGTCGACCGCCGACCTGGCCGATATCGTCGCCCGCGCGCCGCTGGGCGCGGTGGTGCTGCCCGGGCTCGACCTATCGCTGGCCGACGACGCCTGGCGCCAGATCGAAGATTCGCACCCCCAGGCGACGATGAAGCGCATGCTGGATCGCCACGGCGTGCGCCGCGACGACGTCCGCGAATGGCCGGCCTCGGTCGATGCGGATCGCAAGGCGCGGGCCCGCCGCCGGCTGATCAACGAAGCCCTGCGCCCCGCCGCGGCCACCGCCGACTGGCGCGACCAGATCGCCGCGCTGAAGGCCGAAAGCGCCAGCGCGGTCGAGGACGGGCTCGACGGCCTGTTCGAGATCCATTCGGCGCGCGACGAGGAAGCCGCCTCGGCCATCGCGTTGCTGATGCGCGAAACCCTGGAAACCCCGCATCAGGTGGCGGCCCTGATCACCCCGGACCTGACCCTGGCGCGGCGCGTGGCGGCGCGGTTGACGCGCTGGGGGCTGACGCCGGACATCTCCGCCGGTGAGCCGTTGTCGGCGTCGCCGGTCGGGCGTTTCCTGCTCGATCTGCTGGCCCTGATGACCGATCCGGCCGATCCGGTGCGCCTGCTCGACCTGCTGCACAATCCGCTTTCCCGCTTTGCCGGCAGGCGCGAGGTGACGACGATCGACCTGCGCGCCCTGCGCGGCGCCACGCCCAATGACGCGGCGATGATCGCCTCGGCACTGGTCGGCCGCGAGGAGGCCCTGGCGGTGTGGGGCGATTTCACCGCGCATCTGGCGCCCATTCTTACCGGTTTCGGTGACGCGCCCGTCGATTTGGGCGCCACCCTGACGCGTTTCGTCCAGGTGGCGGAATCCCTGGCGAAGGCCGATTCCAGGCAAGATCGGGGCCAGGTATTGTGGGCCGGTGCGCCGGGCGCCGAGGCGTCGAGCCTCCTGTCCGAACTGATCCGCGAAGGGACCGGTTTCGCCGTCCGCCACGCGCGCGAATTCGGCGATATTGTCGGCGCCCTGATCCATAAGGCCAAGGTGCGCAGCGGCGGCAACTTCCATCCGCGCCTGCTGATCCTCGGCGCCATCGAATCCCGCTTGGTCAAGGCCGACCGCATCATCCTGGCCGGGCTGGAAGAGGGCGTGTGGCCGCAGGCGCCGGACAACGACCCCTTCCTGTCGCGGCCGATGCGCGCGAAACTGGGCCTGCCGTCGCCCGAGCGGCGCACCGGCCTGTCGGCGCACGACTTCGTCCAGGGGGCGACGGCGCGCGAGGTCTACCTCATCACCCGCCACCGCCGCGAAGGCGAGCCCCAGGTGCAGAGCCGCTGGCTGTGGCGGTTGCAGACCCTGTGCCAGGGGGCGGGGGCGACGATCCAGACCCACCCCGACATCATCGACTGGGCGCGCGCGCTCGACTGCGGCCTGCCGGTCAAGCCGCCGGAACTGAAACCGGCGCATCAGCCGGCCCCCGCCCCGCCGCTCGAGGCGCGGCCGGTGCAGATGTCGGTGACCGACGTCGAAACCTTCGTCCGCGACCCCTACGCCATCTACGCCAAGCGCATCCTGAAACTGCGGCCCATCGACCGGCCCAACGAACCGGTCGAGGCGCGCCAGCGCGGCACGGCCATCCACAAGAGTGTCGAGCGCTTCGTCGCCGAGGACGTGCCGCTGGGTGACGAAGGCACACGCCGCCTGACCGGCCTGCTGGAACAGGAGCTGGCCGCGACCCACCTGTCGCCGGCCCAGATGGCGCTGCAACGGCCCCTGCTGCCCGGCATGGCGGCGGGTTTCGTCGATTTCGAAGCCACCCGCCGCGCCGCCCGGCCGCGCATCCGGATCGAGCAGGACGGCAAGCACACCTTCACGACCGGCCGCGGCGATTTCACCGTGACGGCGCGCGCCGACCGGCTGGAGGTGCGTGAGGACGGCGCCGACATCATCGACTTCAAGACCGGTGGCCACGCCTCGGTGAAGCAGGTCCTGGCCGGCTTCTATCCGCAGCTGACCCTGACCGCCGCCATCCTCAGGCGCGGCGGCTTCGACGGCATTGCCGCGGGCACGCCGGTCGGCGACATGGTCTATGTCCGCCTGTCGCCGGACAAGACGGCGGTGCGGCCCGTGCGCGACAAGGCGACGGGCAATGACGACCTGGCCGAAATCGCCCTGGCGCGGCTGAAGTCGCGCATCCTTGCTTTCGACGATCCGAAGAAGGGCTACAAGTCGTGGACCGCGCCACAGTTCCTCAAGGGGCGCGGCGGCGACTACGACCAGCTGGCCAGGCTCTACGAGTGGTACGTGCTGGGCGACGACGAGGCGCCGGACAGCGAAGAGGCCGACGCATGACGGCGCCCAACCTTTCCTTCAACGCCCAAAATATCGCCGCCGATCCGCGCGCCTCGTGCTTCCTGACCGCCAATGCCGGCTCGGGCAAGACCTCGACGCTCGTCAACCGCGTGGCGCGGCTGCTGCTCAACGGCGCCCTGCCGGAACGCATCCTCTGCGTCACCTACACCAAGGCGGCGGCAGCGGAAATGCAGAGCCGGCTCTACGAAACGCTGGGCGGCTGGGCCGTCGCCGACGATGCCGCCCTGACCGAACAGCTGGCGCGCATCGAGGCGCCGACGGACAACCTGACCGGGGCACGGGCCCTGTTCGCGCGCGCCCTGGAAACACCCGGCGGGCTGAAGATCCAGACCATCCACGCCTTCTGCGAAAAGCTGCTGCGCCGCTTTCCGCTGGAAGCCGGGCTGTCGCCGGCCTTTTCAGTGCTCGACGACCTGCTGGCCGCCGAGCTGTCGCAGGCCGCCAGTGCCGGCCTGTTGACCTTGAATGCCACGGGCAGCGACGAGACCGCCGCGGCGCGCGACCGGATGATCGTCAAGCTGAAGGCGCACGGCTTCGAGAAACTGCTCGGCCAGTTCGTCTATCAGCACGACGACATCAGGGCCGCCTTCGAGGCCTTTCAGGCGGGCAGCGACAACTGGGTGCACAAGTTGTTCGACCATATGGGGCTGGATGCGCCGTGCTCGTCGCACGACTGCCTGACGGCCTATGCCGAACGCATGGAATGGGGCATCGTCCGCGACTTGGCCCAGGCGCTGAGCACCGGTTCGACCGCCACCAACCAGAAGGCGGGCGAGGCGCTGCTCACCCTGTTCACCGCCTGGCACGACGAGGGCCGGTTCGATTTCGAGGGGCTGAAGGGCGTCTTCTTCACCCAGAAGGGCGAGCCGCGCAAAAACCCGTACACCAAGGAAACGGCGGCGGGCGACGCCATCCAGCTCGACCGGCTGGCGCGCGAGGTGGCGCGGCTGGCCGAACAGGCGCGCGCCGCCGATATCGCCTCGGATACGCTGGACGCGCTGCGCCTCTTCGCCGTGTTCAGCTTTCTCTATACCGACCGCAAGGCGTCGGAAGCGGCGCTCGATTTCCAGGACCTGATCAACCGCACGCGCCGCCTGCTGACGCGCGCCGACATGGCCGCCTGGGTCTTGTTCAAGCTGGACGGCGGCCTCGACCACATCCTGGTCGACGAGGCCCAGGACACATCGGACGACCAGTGGGCCATCGTCCGCGCCCTGGCCGACGAGTTCCTCGCGGGTCTGGGTCAGATGGAAAAAGACCGCACCACCTTTGCCGTTGGTGATGAAAAGCAGTCGATCTACGGCTTCCAGGGCGCCAAGCCCGACCTGTTCCTCGACAACCGCGACTATTTCCGCGACCGGGTCAGCGACGCCGGCGGCCGCTTCGTCGAACCCGAACTGGTGCAGAGCTGGCGCACCCTGCCGCGCATCCTGGGCTTCGTCGATGCCGTCTACGACGATCCCGACCTGGCGCGCGCGCTCAACTTCACCGGCCAGCGCATCGTCCACGAAGCGCGCCGCGGCGAGGCGCCGGGCTGCGTCGAGCTGTGGCCGCTGGTCCAGACCATCGAGGCGCCGGACGTCACGGCCGACGACGATGAGGTGGCGGCGCTCGACCAGGTGACGATCGCCCATCCGGCCAAGCGGCTGGCCCAGCAGCTGGCCGCGACCATCCGCGCCGAGATCGCCGCCGGGCGGTCCGTGTTCGACAAGGCCAGCCGCCAGTGGCGGCCGATGCACGCCGGCGACGTGCTGATCCTGGTGCGCAAGCGCGACCTATTGTTCGAGCACATCATCCGCGAGCTGAAACAGGCGGGGGTCGCGGTCAGTGGTGCCGACCGGCTGAAGCTCGGCGAACACATCGCCTTCCAGGACCTGCGCGCCCTGATGCGCTTCTGCCTTCAGCCGCGTGACGACCTGTCGCTCGCCTGCGTGCTGCGCTCGCCGCTCTGTTCGCTGAGAGAGAGCGACCTGTTCGACCTGGCCTATGGCCGGACCGGGTCGCTGTGGCATGCCCTGATCGACAGGGGCGGCGACACCGGCCCGTTCGCCGAGGCGCGGGTGTTCCTGTTATGGGCGCAGGCGGCCGCGACGGCCCTGCCGATCTTCGACTTCCTGTCGCGCGTGCTCAACCGCCGCGACGACGCCGGGCGCTCGATGAAGCAGCGGTTCCTGACGCGGCTGGGCGACGAATGCGAGGACGTGCTCGACGAAACCCTGGCGCTGGCGCTGAAGGGCGAAAACGCCGGCGTGACCGGCCTGGCCGCCGTGCTCGACCTGTTCGAATTCCACGCCTCGGAGATCAAGCGCGAACAGGAAGAGGGCGGGCGCAGCGTCCGGGTGATGACGGTGCACGGCTCCAAGGGGCTGGAGGCGCCGTGGGTCATCCTGCCGTTCGGGCCGAACCACGGGCCGGGCAATAGCGGCGACCTGCTGATGCTGGGGCCGGACGGGCTTTACCTCTGTGCCGGCGGCAGGAGCGGCGATACCGAAAACATCACCGCCCTGCGCGCCGCCAAGGCGATGCGCGACGACCAGGAAAGCCTGCGCCTGCTGTACGTCGCCGTGACGCGGGCGCGCGACCGGCTGACGCTGTGCGGCTACACCGGCAAGAAGGCGTCGCGCGTCGGCAACTTCCCGTCGTGGTACGATCTGTGCGAAAACGCCTTCGACCGTCTGGACAAGGTCGACACCGAATGGATGACGCTGAAGGCGCCGTTCGGCGAAGCCGAGCTGGCCGAGGAAGTGCCGGTCCGTATCCACGGCGAACGCAATGCCGTTATGCCGGCCGCTGCGCACGTGCCGCCGGCCAAGGTCGTGCTGCCTGCTTTCGTCACCGCGCCGGTGCCGGTCGCCGATGTCGAGTTCGAGCGCTGGACCGCCATCTCGCAGATGGGCGACGACGAACGCACCCAGGAGGATCGCGCGCCGTCGCCGCTGACCGCGACCGGTCAACTCGGCCGTTACCGGCGTGGCAACCTTATCCATAAACTGTTCGAAATCCTGCCGGAGATCGCGCCCGTGGCGCGCGACGAGGTGGCGGCGCGTTACCTGTCGCGCCAGGCCGACCTGACCGAGGACCAGCGCGACGAAATGCGCGGCGCGGTCATGGCGGTGCTTCAGGATGCGCGCTTCGCCGAAGCCTTCGGTCCGGCGTCGCGCCCGGAAGTCGCCCTGGCCGGCCAGATCGCCGTCAACGAACGCGGTGAAGCATTGATGCTGTCCGGGCGGATCGACCGCCTGGTCATCACGCCGGATCGCGTCCTGATTATCGACTATAAATCCAACCGCCCGGTACCCGATCTCGCGGAAAACGCCCCGATCGCCTATCAGCGCCAGATGGCGGGCTACGTCGCCTTGCTGCGTCAGGTCTATCCGGATCGGCCGGTGGAATCGGCGCTTTTGTGGACCGACGGACCGAAATTGACCCCCTTAAGCGAGGCATTAGTAAATCTGCGGCTTGACGAAATCGCCCGCCGTTGATTATGCCGGGATAATCACTACTTATTGAGCTACAGTTCTGAAAGGCTTACCTCATGTCTACGGTCAAGATTACCGACGAAAGCTTTGAATCCGACGTGCTCAAGTCCGACACGCCCGTCCTGGTCGACTTCTGGGCGGAGTGGTGCGGTCCCTGTAAGCAGATCGCCCCGATCCTGGAAGAAATGGCCGAAGGTCTTGGCGACAAGATCAAGATCGCCAAGCTGAACATCGAAGACTCGCCGATGACGCCCTCGAAGTTTGGCGTCCGCGGCATCCCGACCATGATGCTGTTCAAGAATGGCCAGATGACCTCGATGAAGGTCGGCGCCATGCCCAAGGCCAAGCTGCTCGAATGGCTCGCCGATAGCGGCGTGGCATAAGCTGCCACGTTCGTCATGTTAAAAGCCCGGCCATCGCGCCGGGCTTTTTGCTTATGTCGGCCAGGTTTCCGGCGACATGGCCAGGACATCGCCGGCCAGGTATAGCGAACCGCAGATGATGACCCGCCACGATTGGGCGTCGAGACCTTCGATAACCGCGAGCGGGCTGTCGGCTACGGTCGCCGCAAAGCCGTGGGCGCGGGCGGTTTCGGCCAGGTCTTCCGGCGGAATGACCGCTTCCGACGTAAAGCCGACGCAGGCAAAGCGCGCTTCCAGCCCCTCGAACGCCGCGAAGAATTCTCCAGCGTCCTTGGTATTGATCAGCCCACAGACGATTTGCAGCGGCTTGGCATCACGCGCCTGCAACTGCTCGATAAAGGCCCGCAGTGCCCGGGCGGCATGCGGGTTGTGCCCGCCGTCCAGCCACAGCTCCGATGCCGGATCGGGCAGGGCGGCGTGGAGTGGCCCGGCCTTGATCGCCTGAAGCCGTGCCGGCCATGTCGCCGTCTGCAGGCCGGTGTCGATGGCCTCCGCCGTCAGGCCGATCATCAAGGCCGCCTTGACCGCCAGGGCGGCATTGCCGATCTGATGCTCTCCGGCCAGGCGCGGCAGGTGCAGATCGTAGAGCGCGTCCTCGTCCTGGAACACAAATCGTCCGTGCTCGGAGTACCCATCGAAGCCTTCGCCCATGACGGTCAGCTCGACGTTCAGTTTCAATGCCTGGCGTTCCAGCGCGGCACGGGCTTCTTCCGGCTGGCGGGCCGAGATGGCCGGGGTGCCGGGCTTGAAGATGCCGGCCTTTTCGCGGGCGATCTGGTTCAGTTCGTTGCCGAGAAACGCCTGGTGGTCGTAGTCGATCGGGGTGATCGCCGTCAGTTTCGGATGCGCGACGATATTGGTGGCGTCGAGCAGCCCGCCCAACCCTGTCTCAAGCAACAGCAGGTCTGCCGGCACTTCGGAAAAGGCCACGAAAGCGGCCGCGGTGGTCGATTCGAAGAAGGTCAGGGGCTGGCCGGCATTGGCCTTTTCGACGCGGTCGAGACAGTCGGCCAGGTAATCGTCGGTGATGAGCGTGCCCGCCAGGCGGATGCGTTCGGCGAAACGCACCAGGTGCGGCGAGGTATAGACATGGACGCGCAGGCCCTGCGCCTCGGCCATGGCGCGCAGGAAGGCCAGGGTCGAGCCCTTGCCGTTGGTGCCGGCGACGTGGACAACGGGCGGCAGCCTGTCCTGCGGCCGGCCCAGGTCCTCGCAGACCCTGAGCATGCGCTCGAGGTTGAGGTCGATGCGCTTGGGGTGCAGGGCGCGCAGCCGCTCCAGCGGGGCGTCGAAGGGAAGAAGCCGGTCGGTCATGGGGCGGGTTAGACTGCAAATGTCAGCCCCTGACAAGGGGTCACATTATAGAGCTCAATCGCCGCATGGCTCCTCGCATAAGCTCGGGCGCGCAGTCGCGCTTGCCAGATCGCTTAGGCGATCTGGAGTCACATTTCCGGAACCGACACTTCGGCGCCCTGGGCGCGCAGTTGGTCGAGCGCGCCGTTGGGCCGCAGCAGGATGCTCAGCGGGAAGCTGACCACGCTCTTGCCGGGCTTGGCCAGCGCATCGTCGACCGCCTTGACCGCATCGTCCGTGGCGTGGTCGAGCAGGGCGCGCGTCGAGTCGGCGCCTTCCAGGCAGGCCAAGGTTGCCGAATTGGGCGAATTGGCGCGCGCGCCGTTCAGGTCGGCGACCGCCCAGGCATGGGTGGCGGCTTCGGCGTGGCCCAGGGCGAAGTCGATTTCGCTCAGCGTTGCGGCGACGCACTGGCTGCGCGCATCCTTCGGCATGCTGCCCAGCTTGCCGATCAGGTTGGCGGCGGAATAGCTGGCGATCGGCTTCATCGGCGTCTTGCGGTCGCGCGCCATGAAGACCAGCATCTTTTCCGGATCGGTGGTCGACAGTCCGTGCTTTTCATAGACGGCGTCGCGCAGCTTCATCACCGCGACGACCGGCGTATCCTTGGCGTAGATCTTGGGGTCGATACCGTTGGCCGTGGCTATGGCCTTGAAGCGGGCGGCCGTCGCCGGCGGCAATTGGGCATAGAGGTTGCTGAACGGGCCGGTGCCTTTGACGAAGGTCCATTCGGCCAGGGCCAGCGGACCGCCGCGCGCCTTGGGCCCGACCAGCAGGACATTGGCCTTGTCGAGGATACGGCTGATGCGGGCGCGGTCCCAGTCGAAGCGCTTCATCATCACCGGCAGGCCGCCCACGATATAGACCTCGGCGTCGCCCTTCTTGACGCGCCACAGGGCCGGGCCGGGGAAGCGGGCGACGACGGTGATTTCGGTGGTGCCCCAGTCGTCGGCGGTCTGCGGCGGCTGGACCGTCACGGGGAGGGGCGCGTCCTGCGCGCCGGCGGGGGCGGCTGCCAGAACGGCGAGCGTGGCCAGAAAAGGAAGGATGCGCATCGGATGGTCCAGTCCAGCGGCTTTGACGGTGCCGCGATACCCGGCAATTGCGCCGAGTTCAAGGCAGGCGGCACCGAAACGATACGCCTTCGTCATGCCGGCCGTAAGTCGGGCCAAAAAAAATCCCGGCCAGCGTGGCCAGGATTTTTTTGCTTGGGATTGCCGGCGGGACTACGCCGCCAGACGCCGGCGGCCACCCATCAGCATGGACATCAGCGCGCCCAGCACTTCGGGCAGTTCGCCGCGCGGCACGACGCGGTCGACCATGCCTTTTTCGACCAGGTATTCCGAACGCTGGAAGCCCTCGGGCAGCTTTTCGCGGATCGTGGTCTCGATGACGCGCGGGCCGGCGAAGCCGATCAGGGCGCCGGGTTCGGCCAGGTGAATGTCGCCCAGCATGGCGTAGGAAGCCGTCACGCCGCCGGTCGTCGGATCGGTCAGAACGACGACGTAGGGCAGCTGCGCCTTCTTCAGTTCCTGGATGGCCAGCGTGGTGCGCGCCATCTGCATCAGCGACAGGGCGCCTTCCTGCATGCGGGCGCCGCCGGCGGCGGTGAAGACGACCAGCGGGCACTTGCGCGCCACGGCGGCGTGGGCGGCGGCGATGAAGCCTTCACCGGCAGCCATGCCGAGCGAGCCGCCCATGAAGGCGAAGTCCTGGACCAGCACGACGCAGGGCACGCCCTGGACGGTGCCGTAGCCGGCGGCCATGGTGTCGCGTTCGCCGGTGGCGGCGCGGGCGGCCTTCAGGCGTTCCGAATAGGCCTTGCCGTCCGAGAAGTGCAGCGGGTCCTCCGGCACTTCAGGCATGGCGATGGTTTCCCATACGCCCGGGCCTTCGCCGTTCGGGCCGTCGAACGTATATTTCATGCGTGGCACGGGGCCGATGCGCATATGGCGGCCACCCGGCGTCACCCACTGGGCGGCTTCGAGGTCCGAGCGATAGATCATGTCGCCGGTATCGGGATCCTTGACCCACAGGTTTTCCGGCGTTTCGCGGCGGTTCACCAGCTTGGAGACGCCTGGCGCGATCTTCGAGAGCCATCCGCCCCGTTCGCGGCGCGGCGCCGGATTGGTGGTTTCCGGCAATTTGGGGCTCTTATCGCTTTTGTCAGCCATAGCCATAGATTTCGTTTTACTCCGTCAAGCCCGGCGGCGTGTCATTAAGGCGAAAACCATAAGGATGAAATCCGGTTTTCGATCTAACGTCTCAGGCTTCATGTCCAGATACGCTGTTCACGAAGCCTTAAGAGGTGCCACTCAAGCGTTAACTAATCGTTTCACTTAGCCTGAAGCGCGTCCGCTCTGGCGGAGTGCACAGCCTGGGCCAAATCCTTAACCTTTGCCAGCACTTTTACGGTGATTGGTGCATTTTCCAGTAAAGATGTCTTGATCTCGTCGACCAGGGCCGAGCCGACCACGGCCGCATCGGCGACCCGGGCGACCGCCGCGGCGCGTTCCGGGGTGCGGATGCCAAAGCCCACCGCGACCGGCAGGTTCGACGCTTCGCGCACCCGGGCGACCGCGCCGGCAACCGCATCGGCATCGGCTTCCTTGACGCCGGTGACGCCGGTTACCGACACATAATAGATGAAGCCGCGCGTGCGCTTGATGATGGTCTGCAGCCGCGCCTCGTCGGTGGTCGGCGTGGCCAGCCGGATCAGCGCCAGGTCGTTGACATCGAGCGCGTCCGACAGAGGCCCGGCCTCTTCCGGGGGGCAGTCGACGACGATCAGCCCGTCGGCGCCCGCTTCGGCGGCGGCGCGCGCGAAGGCGAAATGGCCCATCGACTCGACGGGGTTCATGTAACCCATCAGGATGATCGGCGTTTCCGTGTCGAAGGCGCGGAAACGGCGGACCAGGTCGAAGACGTCGCGGATGCGCGTGCCGGCGGCCAGGGCGCGTTCGGCCGCGGCCTGGATGGTCGGGCCTTCGGCCATCGGGTCCGAGAAGGGAAAGCCCAGCTCGATGATATCGGCGCCGGCGGCCGGCAGGCCCTTCAGCACCTCGAACGAGGCTTCGGGATTGGGATCGCCGGCCATGATGTAGGCGATGAAGGCCGAGCGGTTCTGCGCCTTGAGGTCGGCGAAGCGTTTATCGATGCGGGAGACGCTCATCTCACATGCCTCCCATGGTCTGGCCGAGCGAATTGGCGACGGTGAAGATATCCTTGTCGCCGCGGCCGGAAAGGTTGACGACGACGATGCCGTCCTTGCCGACCTCGCGCGCCAGGTCGCCGGTGCGCGCCAGGGCGTGCGACGATTCCAGCGCCGGGATGATGCCTTCGAGCTTGGAGGTCAGTTGGAAGGCCTCCAGCGCTTCGGCGTCGGTCGCCGTGACGTACTTGGCGCGGCCGGCGTCGAACAGATAGGCGTGTTCCGGCCCGATGCCGGGATAGTCTAGGCCCGCCGAGATCGAATGGCCTTCCAGGATCTGGCCGTCCTCGTCCTGCAGCAGGTAGGTGCGGTTGCCGTGCAGAACGCCGGGACGGCCGCCGTTCAGCGACGCGGCGTGGCCGTTATAGACGTCGAGCCCGTGGCCCGCCGCCTCGACCCCGACCAGCTTGACGCCGTCGTCGTCGATGAACGGGTGGAACATACCGATGGCGTTGGAGCCGCCGCCGACGCAGGCGATGACCGCATCGGGCAGGCGGCCTTCGTATTCCAGGATCTGCTCGCGCGTTTCCTTGCCGATCACCGTCTGGAAGTCGCGCACCATCTCGGGGTACGGATGCATGCCGGCGGCCGTGCCGATCATGTAATAGGTGTCGTGGACATTGGTGACCCAGTCGCGCAGGGCCTCGTTCATGG
>FTDB01000284.1_pt1 | contig 16988 bp, 10 predicted proteins | sample 1639741 | NCBI WGS metagenome assembly FTDB01 (sample SAMEA3914869, study PRJEB12502) | metagenome | biome: forest; material: soil | place: USA | collected 2012-03-12 | depth 0.1 m | reverse complement strand
CTGGTGCCGGTCGGACTGATCCTGGCGTATGGCGGGGCGCGCATCCTCTCGCAGGCCTTCGGCGAATTGCGCGATGCGCTTTTCGCCAAGGTCGGCTCGCGCGCCATCCGCGTGGTCGGGCTGACGGTGTTCCGCCATCTGCATGCCCTGTCCCTGCGCTTTCATCTCGACCGCCAGACCGGCGGCCTGTCGCGCGCCATCGAGCGCGGCACCAAGGGCATCGATTTCCTGCTCAGCTTCATGCTGTTCAACATCATGCCGACCTTGCTGGAAATCAGCCTGGTCACTGTGGTGCTGTGGCGGCTTTATGATGTCCGCTTCGCGCTCACCGCTTTCGTCACGATCGCGATCTATATCGCCTTCACGCTGAGCATCACCGAGTGGCGCACCAAATACCGCCGCACCATGAACGAGACCGACCAGCAGGCGAACGCCAAGGCGATCGATTCGCTGCTCAACTTCGAAACGGTCAAATATTTCGGCAATGAGGAACATGAGGCGCGCCGCTTCGACGAATCGCTGCTGCGCTATGAGAAGGCGTCGAACACCAGCAAAGTCTCCCTGTCGCTGCTGAATATCGGCCAGGGCGTCATCATCGCGACGGGCCTTACCGTCATCATGATGATGGCCGCCAGCGAGGTGGTCTCCGGCAGGATGAAGATCGGCGATTTCGTGCTGGTGAACACCTATCTGATCCAGCTCTATCTGCCGCTCAATTTCCTCGGCTTCGTCTATCGCGAGATCAAGCAGTCGCTGATCGACCTGGAAGCGATGTTCGTCCTGCTGACAGAACATCAGGAAATTGCCGACAAACCGGACGCTCCGCATTTGAAGCTGTCGGGCGGCGAGGTCCATTTCGAGGATGTGCATTTCGGCTACACCCCGGCGCGCGAAATCCTGCACGGTATCAGCTTCACCGTTCCGGCCGGCAGGACGATCGCCATCGTCGGACCCTCGGGTGCGGGCAAGAGCACCCTCTCGCGCCTGCTGTTCCGCTTCTATGACGTGACCGGTGGTGCGATCAAGATCGACGGGCAGGACCTCAAGGATATCAGCCAGAAGTCGCTCCGCAGCGCCATCGGCATCGTCCCGCAGGACACGGTGCTGTTCAACGACACGGTCTATTACAACATCGCCTATGGCCGCCCCGGCGCCACCAAGGAAGAGGTCGAGCACGCCGCCAAACTGGCCCGCATCCACGACTTCGTCGTCGGCCTGCCGGAGGGCTATGAGACCCGCGTCGGCGAACGCGGCCTGAAGCTTTCGGGCGGCGAAAAACAGCGCGTCGCCATCGCTCGGACGATTCTGAAGGCTCCCTCGATCCTGCTGTTCGATGAGGCGACCTCGGCGCTCGACACCCATACCGAACGCGAGATCCAGCAAAGCCTGAGGGAGGTCTCGCGCAACCGCACCACTTTGGTGATCGCGCATCGTCTCTCCACCGTCGTCGATGCCGACGAGATCATCGTGCTGGAGGCCGGTACTATCGTCGAGCGCGGCCGTCATGCCGAGCTGTTGAGCGCAGATGGCGTCTATGCGGCGATGTGGCGCCGTCAGCAAGAAGCGGCACATCTCCGGGAAGAGCTTGCTCTGGCGGAGGTTTAATAAGGCATATCAACCTAGGAGAGCCGTCATAAAACCACAACCGAAATTCGATTGATTTTTGAATAGGACGCCTTTTAATTGTAAGGACATTCTCTCGGAGAAGTTCTTCATGGCTGTCTCGACCTTCCAGCAGACCGACTCCATCAGCCAGCCCTTGACCGACTGGGCCGCCGCTCTTGATGGAGACATTTCCGTCCTGACCCGGCTGAGCGATCCCTTCGCGCCGCATCAGCAGGGAAAACCAGACATGACGGTGGCGCTCGATCCCGGCCATGTCTTCGACGGCACCACTTTGACGGAACTTGCGGCGCAGACCTCAGCCGAGATCATCGCGCCGGCTGCCGATCCTCGCATCGACCGCATCGTCATCGATCAATTCAGCGGCCTGGTTTCGACGGTTACCGGCACCGAATCGGCAAGTCCGTTTCCTCCAGCCATTCCGGCGGGCTCATTGCCCGTCGCTCAGATCCTGCTGCAAAGCGACTCGGCGGCGATCACCAATGCGATGATCATCGACGAGCGCGACTTCTCCTTCCTGGGCGGCGGCATCACCGGCGTGACCGCCGGCACGGGTCTGACCGGCGGCGGCACTTCCGGGAATGTCACCCTCGGACTGGCAGTGCCGGTCTCCGTCGCCGACGGCGGCACCGGCGCCACCAACGCATCAGACGCTCGGACCAATCTAGGCCTCGGCAGCATCGCGACGCAGAATGCCGGAGAGGTCGACATCACCGGCGGCACCATTACTGGCCTACCCGACCCCGTCAGCGCGTCCGACGCCGCCACCAAGGCTTATGTAGATGCCACGGCCCAAGGCCTCAGTGTGCGCGCTTCAGTCACTGCGGCGACAACGGCTGGCTTACCTCACAGTCCGACCTATGACAATGGTAGCGGCGGTGTTGGCGCCACCTTGACCGCGTCCAGCAACGATGCCCTCACCATCGATGGCTATGCTGTGCAAGAGGGCGATCGAGTCCTGGTCAAGGATCAGGCCAACGGCGCGGAGAATGGCATCTATGACGTAACCGACTCTGGCAGCGGCTTAGAACCCTATGTACTGACGCGCGCCGAAGACGCCGACGACTCGGACACTCTCGTCAGCGGCATCTTCACCTTCACCGAACAAGGCACGATCAACAGCGGCGCCGGCTTCGTGCTGACGACGCCTGACCCGATCACCGTGGGGACCACGCCGCTAACCTTCACCCAGTTCAGCGGCGCAGGCGAAATCACCGCGGGCATCGGCCTGACGAAGAGCGGCAACACCATCGCCCTCGCTATCCCGGTCTCCGTCGCCAATGGCGGCACCGGCGCCACCGCAGCGGGACCGACGGCCGCCAACAATATCGGCGCGCTGGCGGAGGCCAATAATCTCTCCGATCTTTCCAATGTCGCGGCGGCGCGCGGCAATCTCGGATTGGGCAGCGCCGCCGTCAAAAACGCTTCGGGCAGTGGTCCGACTGTCGCTTCGATCACCGGAACGGTCGCCGTCGGGCATTTCGCCGTATTCGCCGACACGGCGGGCACCTTGCAGGATGGCGGACAACCCGAAATCGCACTCGGCGGCACCTATGTGAATAGTTCCGGCGCGGTTGCACCCGGGCTCTATTACGTGGACACCACCGCGGGGCCGATCACCCTGACGGTCAATTCCACCCTGGCCGGCGGCTACACCTTCGTCGATGCCGGAAATGCCTGGGGCATCAACAATCTGACCGTCGCCGGCAATGGACATCCGATCGGCAATGTGGCCACCAACACGGCGGCAACCTTCCTTGCCAATGTATCCGATTACCAATTCTCGATGGTCGCCGACGCGACCTATTGGAGGCTCGTCTAATGCCCAAGCTTTCTGATTTCGTTGCTCCCGGCGGCACACAGACTTCCGGCGGAACTCAAGGGCAGGTGGGATCGGTCTTTCTGACCTCGCTTCCCAGCAATGATCCCATCTCGGTGGGCGACCTCGTGGTCTTAGGTGTTGACGGGAAGGCCTATTGGGCCACCGATCCGAATAGCGCCCCAGGGTTTTATCCGGCCCTCCGCCCGATCTCCAGCCCCAGCGACGGGAGCTTATTCATGGTACAGGGCGAGACGCTCTTGCCGGAATTCAGTGGATATGCACCCCCAACCACTTCTAACACAGGACCAGATCCCATCCTCCTATCCAACGGAAATATAGCTATCCTGATTCCGACCGGATCTCCAAACGGGTATCAAATCAGCGTGCGCAACTCGCTCGGTGCCGCACAAGGCCCGCTCATTTCAATTGTCGCGCCGATTAACAATGCGACCTTCAATATGGTCCCATTCCCCTCTGGGGGCTTTGTCATAGCCTATGAAAACTCCGCATCAAATGTTGTTTTTTCAATCTATGACAATCTAGGAAACAATGTTGCTGGCCCAACGACAATTTCGACCCCGATAAATACGGGAAGCAAAAATATATCTTTGAATATTTTATCAAATGGAAACTTCGTAATAACTTGGATGGCCGTCATTTCCGGTGTCGCCCAAGCCTATTGCGCCATCTACTCCCCGTCCGGGAGCCAGATTCTTGCACCATTCTCCGCGCTTACCAGCGCTACCGGCACTACTTTAGTGCCTTCCGCGTGCGCACTTTCCGGTGGTGGGTTCGTTGTTGCGGCTCAGAGCACTGCAATGGATGCCAACTTCGCGATTTACAGCAATTCCGGCGCGGCTGGAGCCACCGGCGTTATCCCGACGATCGATAGCGGGGAATCTATTCTAGCATTTGCCATCGTTGCAGTATCCGGAGGCGGGTTCGGCTCATTCTGCTCTCAAGCGACGTCCCTTTCCGCCGGCATCTTCAGTGCGGCGGGCACCCAAATTGGGGCCACCTTGAATGTAAGTATCGCAAATAACAGAAATTGGGTGGCCGTCACCCCCACGTTGGATGGAGGCTTTATCGGAAGCTTCCAAAATTCCACCCAATTTAATGCATTCTATTATCCGCCATCCGGAGTTTCGCCGTCTACCCATGCGACATTCACGTTAACAGTGCCGAATAGTAACATTCCTGGACAACTCATAGCTCTGTCCGACGGCACTTTAGTTGCTTCCGTTTCAGGGGTGATCGCTCGTTTTGGATTGGACGGAATTCAGCTAGGTAATACGCTCACTGTTGCAACTCTCTTTCCCAATTCGGGAGGTGTCTGCGGCATTTGCGCGGTGCCGAATACCGCGGGCTATTCGTCATCGACGGCGCCGGTCCCAATCGAAATCGTGGCTGGAAACCCTTCTAGCGGTCAGGTTTTTTATTCTGTCGTCTCGACTCAGCAGGCCGTCTCGCCGGTAGGCGTCGCTACGGCCGCGGCAAGCGCGGGACAGAATGTCACCGTCCAGATTACCGGAGGCGTCACCACGCGCCTGTCGTTCAAATATCCTCTCATTCTCGACTACCGGGGCAATTCACCTGTTCCGGGGCAGTATATGTCGATTGTCGGGAACACCGCTATCTTGCAGGGCGTGCAAGCCCCCATCGCTCTTCGGCCGATCAATTGACAGGAGGAACACATGGCAACAGGTCTGGTCGGAACTATCGTCAATACCGCCAACTCCAAGGTTGTCTATACGGCGGCCAGTAATGCGAAAGTCTCTGTTACGTATTCTGGCGCGGGAGCTGTATCTGTGAACGGCGTACCGATTGCGTCTGGAACGGCAACCGGCACGACTTATTTCTATGTCGGGCGCGGTCAGATCCTAACCGTTTCCACCGGTTCCAGCGCAGCATCGGCAATCGTCTCCGCTTTGGAAGAGGCATCTTAAGGGCGGCGACATGTCACACACTTCATAATCGAAGCTGTGACTTTGGTGATAGCATGCAGCTTTTGTTGCTGCTGTGCGGTGAAGCGGGGAGTTAGCCCGGCTATAGGCGATTACTACATCGCCTATAGCCGGCACGACGTCACTCGCGCATCTGCGGGAAGAATTGGCGCTGGTTGAAGTGTAACGGCCATTACAGCGCAAGGACGACCGAGCCCTTTACATCGTCCGCCTCCGCTCGACGTTCTGCTGAGCTATGCACAATATAACGGCCGGTCGAAAATGTACGCAAACAGGATGCCATGAATAAGTTCAACGAAACTCCGGATAGCGCCAAATCCGGTGGCTTTTTCAGGAAGGGAGAGTCGCTGCAATGTCTGCGCGACCTCACCCCAAGGCAAGCCTATCTGCTTGCCGACGGATGCGGTGGCATCATGCAGCGGATCGGCTACACGCATCCCCGCAACGTCCTTTTTCGACGGCCGTAACGCCTTGCAACCGATCACCCTGGACGCCAATGCCTGATGCGTAGTGCGTCAGCGCAAGGACTTGTAATGCCCTATCAAACCGTTGGTGGAGCTGTCATGGCTGGCGACCGCTTCGTTGCCGGCCAATTCCGGCAGTATTACACCCGCCAGTTTCTTGCCCAACTCGACGCCCCATTGGTCATAGCTGTTGATCCCCCAAATGATCCCTTGGACGAAGATCTTGTGCTCATAGAGCGCGATCAATCGGCCAAGAGTACGGGGGTCCAACTCGCGGTAAAGGATCGAGTTAGTCGGTCGATTGCCCGTAAACACGCGATGTGGCACGGTGGCTTCCAACTTTTCACCGGTGAAACCCGCGGCTGACAGCTCGGCGCGGGCTTCTTCGGCCGTGCGGCCTTTCATCAAAGCCTCCGTCTGGGCGAAGAAATTGGCCAGCAGCATAGGCTGATGCTCGCCCATCGGATTCTGGCTGCGGGCGGCAGCGATGAAGTCGCAGGGGATGAGGCGCGGCCCCTGATGGATAAGCTGGTAGAAGGCATGTTGGCCGTTGGTGCCGGGTTCGCCGAACAGAATCGGACCGGTGCCGTAGGTGACGCTTTGGCCGTCCCGGGTGACGCCCTTGCCGTTGCTCTCCATATCGGCCTGCTGCAGATAGGCGGCCAGGCGGCTGAGATATTGGTCATAGGGCAGCACGGCGTAGGTGTCGGCGTCGAAGAAATTGACGTACCACACGCCCAGCAGCGCCATCACCACCGGCAGGTTCTTCTCTAGCGGCGCGGTGCGGAAATGCTCGTCCATCTCGAAGGCGCCGGACAGCATCTCCTCGAAGCGCTCGAAACCGACCGCGAGCGCAATCGACAGGCCGATCGCCGACCATAGCGAATAGCGGCCGCCGACCCAGTCCCAGAAGGCGAACATATTCCTGGTGTCGATGCCGAACTCGCCCACCGCTTTGGCGTTGGTGGACAGTGCGACGAAATGCTTGGCAACGGCGTCGTCGCCTAAGGTCTTGGTAAGCCAGGCCCGCGCCGAGCGAGCATTGGCCAAAGTCTCTTGAGTGGTGAAGGTCTTGGAAGCGACGATGAACAAAGTCGTCTCGGGCTTGCACTTCTTCAGCACTTGATGCAGATGGCTGGCATCGACATTCGAGACGAAATGGCTGGTGACACCGGCGACGCGATAGGGGGCCAGTGCTTCGACCGCCATGAGCGGGCCAAGGTCGGAGCCGCCGATGCCGATATTGACGATGTCGGCGATCTTATCGCCCTTAGCGCCCAGCCATTCACCGGAATGGACCGAATTGCAGAATTGCTTCATCTGCGCCAGAACGCCCCTGATCTGAGGCATCACGTCCGAGCCGCCAGCCATCATCGGCCGGTCCGACCGGTTGCGTAGCGCGACATGCAGCACGGCGCGGTCTTCGGTGGTATTGATGTGTTCACCGGCGAACATCTTCGCGCGCCAGCCTTCGACATCGGCCTGACGGGCAAGGTCGAATAGAAACCCCATGGTCTGCTCGGTCACCCGGTTTTTTGAGTAGTCGAGCAGCAGATCGTCCTGGCAGAGCGAGAATTTCGTGAACCGGCCAGGATCTTCGGTAAAAAGCTGCCGCAGAGGGAGAGTCTCGATCGTTCGGTAGTGATCTGCCAGAGCTTTCCAGGCGGCCGTCGTCGTCAGCTTTTGCATTCCGCTCAAATCCCCGTTGCAGACATCAAATAAGGCCGAGAGCCCGGTAAATCGGCAGCTTCTTTTCCGACAATATCTTGGCATGTTCGCGAAGGGCCGCCCGGTTCTCTTCCTCGCCTTCCAGTATCCGGCCTTCCTTGACAAGGCCGAGCCCTCCGTCGAGAACCCGGTGCAAAGCAAAGCCGACCCAGTCCTCCACGGTCTTTCCGCCGGCCCAGCAGGCCTGCAGCAGAACGGCTTCGACGCGGCCGACGGCAATACCTCCACCCGAGACCGGACTGGCCAAGATGAGCGTGGATTCGCCGTCCCGTGCTTTGCGGCACAAGGCTTCGTTCAGGGCGCGCGTTCCGGCGGTTGCCCGGGCGATCGCCGCGTCGTCCTGGACGCTGCAAATGCGCTCGGCAGCTTCGAGCAGGAACACCGCCTGAACGATATGCGCCAGCGCACAACGCCCACTCATTGCACGTTCGATCTCGCCGATCGATCTGGCTCTGTGATCCGCCAGCAGATCCAGGAGAGGGCCGTAGATGGCTTCCTGAAGGTCGACCTCACCCAGGACGCCGCCGGCATATTTGAGCGGCACATCCGCGCGGGGCTGAATCAACATCACACGATGGGCCCGGAGTGCCTCGACACGCTCCATCGGAGACAAAGGGCGGGCGCCGCGGATCCAATAGTCGCGCCGAAACTGCTGATTGACGATGAAGTCACGCACGAGTTGCCGAAAACCGGGATCGGCGATCTCGGCCAGCAGCTGCTGCTGCGGCTGCGTCAGATTGATCGGGTCGACGAAGTCGGGAAAATAGGCGGAGCAGGCGTAGTCGAGCTTTGCGGACGACAGCCATTCCGCCATCCGATTGAAGGCCATCGGCGACCAGCTGCGATTGAAATATTCATGGGCCAGATATTGCCGGCTCAGCGGCTTGGTGTCACCGATCGCCTTGCCGAGGCCGGGAACGACGCGGGAAAAATTCGGGTTGACGCTCAAGAGCTGTTCGAGAAAAGAGAATGCGCCCTCGACCCGCGAGACGATCCCCTGCCCTCGCGCCCCCAGAGCCTCGCTATGCGCCAGCAACAATTCGCGCACCGGAATCATCGGCGCCCAGCCCGGCAGGGTATTGTAGCTGACATAGAGAACGCCTCCGATTGCCAATCGGCGGCGGATGAAATCGACCAGTACTGCGCGGTTTTCGTCATCGATCCAGGACCAGGTGCCATGCATTCCAATAAAATCGAACTGAGGCAAGTCGTCTCTTTTTGCGAATTCGGCAAAGGAATCGTCGAATAGGGCAGCCCCAGACCCAGCCGATTGTGCAAGCTCGCGGGCGAAACCGGCCTGGGCCGGATTGAAATCGGTGCCATACCAGGCCGCATCACCGGCAGCCGCGTGAATATTGACGCTGACGCCCTGGCCAAAGCCCAATTCGCAGGCATTTTTTATGTATGGAACGGCCAAGCCCGCCTCGATGAAGGCCAGGCGCATGCGGAGCGGATTGAGCTCGCGATAATAACCGAATGTATAACCGACCTCGGTAACATACCCTTCCGACCAACTGGACATTCGCCCTCGCAACTCCAAATTTCCGGCGACAGGCAGGTTAGCATGCTCGACGTCGGGCACAAGGCGCCTTCTCCGGAGCGACAAAGTTCCCCTTCCTTTTCGGGAAAAATAGAGTAAATCCTTGAGGAACGAGCAACAACACAGGTGCAAGATGGTTGATCCGAAGAATGTCGATGAGGCTTACGCGCTGGTCGAGGAAGCCTGGGCCATTTCGGACGCGGCTCGGGACTATGCGAAGACCGCGGGCGATCGCGAAGTGCCGATTCAGGAAATCGTCGACAAGGTGTTCCTGCCATCGGGCAAGGTCGATGTCGATAAGACCCAAAAGGAAAGCGGCAACCCGCCGAAGATCTTCCTGCAATCACCCTATGGCCTGCAATATCGCCCCGACCATAAGGATTGGATTCCGTTCCGCCATGGCCCCCTGAACTTCCCGCTGATCTGAGGCATGGTCGAGGACGCCCTCCAAGCGCGGTTCCAACGCGTTCTCGATCTTCATCGCGCGAACGAGTTGGTCCGTGCCGAGGCGGAATATCGGGCGCTCCTCCTCGACGTCCCTCAGCATGTCAATGCTCTTCAGCTACTGGGTGCATTGCTGCTCCAGATGGGACGGTATTTCGCCGCATGCCCCGTGCTTCAATCGGCGATCGTACTGGATCCCGGGCAGGCGAATTATTATTCGAACCTCGGTGAAGCCTATCGGCGGCAGGGTTCGCTCGACCGGGCCCGCCGCCATATCGAGACGGCGCTGAAACTCGACCCCGCTCAACCGGATGCGATCCACAATCTCGGCTTGGTCATGACCCATCTCGGGGAGATGGAGGTCGGCAAGACTTTGCTACAGGACGCGATCCGCCGGGTCCCCAACAAGCCCCTTTACTATTATTCCCTGGCCGATGCCGGCGGCACCTTGAATGACGACGCACTCACTCATTTGCAAGCTCTGGCCGAAGCGCCAGGCCTCCTTCCACGGGATGAAGGTGCTCTGCATGTAACGCTGGGCCGACTTTTGAATGCGAAGGGAGAGAGCGAGAGAGCGTTTCGCCATTTGCTGGCCGGCAACAAGTTGCGCCGCGCCGGCATGTCTTATGACGAGAGGGCAACTCTCGGCTTCTTCGAGCGGATCGCTGTAGCGTTCTCCGATCGGACGATGGGAAGAGCGGAAGCGGGCAGCATCGGCCCTCACAGCCCGATTTTCATTGTGGGAATGCCCCGATCCGGGACGACGTTGGTCGAGCAGATCCTCGCCAGCCATTCCCGGGCCTATGGCGCCGGCGAGCTCGATTTCTTTCCCCGCTCGGTGATGGCCATATGGGGCGACACAAATCCGGAGCATATCGAGAACATCCAAAAAGCGCGTCCCCGGGCAGTCGGAGCCGATTATCTTCGCCGTGTCTCTGCACTATCGCCGCTTCGGGTTGTCGACAAGATGCCGATGAATTTTCTCTATTGCGGCCTGATCGCTCTGGCGATCCCGGACGCCAGGATCATCCATATGATGCGCGATCCGATCGATACCTGCCTGTCCTGTTTTTCAACCATGTTCGCCAGTGAGATGGGCTTCGCCGCGGATCTCGGCGAGTTGGGCCGCTTTTATCGCCACTATCTGCAACTGATGAGTCATTGGCGCCAAGTGCTGCCGCGCGGCACCATGCTCGATGTCCGCTATGAGGAGATGGTCGCCGATCAGGAGCGCGAAACCCGCCATATCCTGGCTCATTGCGACTTGGCCTGGGAAGAGTCCTGCCTTGCCTATCATCGGACGAACCGGGCGGTCGTGACGGCCAGCACGGCTCAGGTGCGGCGTCCGATCAATAGGAGTGGAATTGGCCGGTGGCGTCCGCCTGCCTCGCTGCTTGCCCCTCTTCTCGTCGAGTTGAATTTGGCCGAGGTCTATTAGGACCGAGGCTCCAGAGCGTCGAGGAGCGGCTTCAGAACCGCCTCGTCGGGACGCCAGCGCTGCAGAGAGGTCTTATAGATCGGGTTCCTGACTTGCTGTGCGCTCGCGGTTTTGACCAAGCGCTCATTCTTATGAAAATCGAGCACTGAATCGGACCAGGGGAGGCCGCAGAAGGCCAGGATGCGCCTCGCCTCCTGCTCGAGATCTTGGACCACATCTGTATAATGAACCGACAGGAAAGCGCTCTGGGGAAGAATTCTCTCCCAATGATCCATGATCTCGACCGACGCCTGTGCATAGCGCCCCAATTCAGCAAGATCATAGGTGAAGTCGAGAGGGCCGGTGAAATTTTTCGAAAAGCACGATAGGCACACATCCACCGGATCGCGTCGAAGCTGAATAATTCTGGCGTTGGGAAGAGCGACATGAATCTCTCCCGCCAGATAAAGATTGCCGGGCATCTTATCGACCACCCGAGAGATGTCTTCCTTTGTCGGCGGAAGGCGGCGCAAATAAGCGGCCCCTACGGCTGCCAATGCTTCGTCGCTAAGCTCGCCAAGCTGCTCGGGAAATTCGAGATCGTGCGCGGCAGCGGCGGCCTCGATCTCCTGCTGAAAGAAATGAAGTTCGCCAGCGCCATGGACCAGCGGATGGCTATCCAGAATCTGCTCGATCAAGGTCGTGCCGGACCTCGGCAACCCGACGATGAAGATCGGACGCTCGGACTGCGTTCCCTTGCCTGAGGATTGTGCCAGTCGGGCAGGCGTGAATTTGTGCTTGATCGATGAGAGATAGGCTAACACCCGCTCCTCATCATAGCTTATCGCCTCGCGCCGAAGCCGATTGGCTATCAGAAGATGATCGAATGCGCGCTTGTGTTCGCGTAAATCGCCCAAAGCCTTGGCCATGGTGAAGTGAAAGGTGATCTGGTCTTCACGCCGCCGGCTGCTGATATCGAGCTCTAGCCCTTCCATCTGCGTGATCCATTCGTCGCCGGGTACGAAACGGTGGAGGTCGGTAAGCTTTCCAAGGAACTCCAAGGTACGCGGACGAATTCTAAGGCTGTGTATGACGCAGCTTTTAGCATCGCGCTTGCCATAGCCGCCCAAAGCCACTCCCAGGTTGGCTTGAATCTTCGCATCGCCGGGTACCAGGACGGCAGCGCTCTTGAAGTAAACCAATGCCTCGGCGAGCCGGTCGGCGGCATGCATGGCCAAGCCGGCATTGTGCATCGCGGCAGAAGAGGTCGGCGCCATGCGCAAAGCCCTTAGCCCCCACAGTTCCGCCGGCGCATGCTCCTTGGAGCGGCGATGAGCGGCGCTCGCATTGACGAGGGCATCGGAGAGATCAGGCTTTAACACCATGGCGATGTTGGCTTGGCGCAGGGCAGCGGGATAGTCGGTAAGGTCGGCCAATACCGCCGACAGATTGCCATGATATTCGGCTACTCCGTCGTCGATGCAGATCGCGCGGTTCAGCAGCAGGGATGCCCGCTCAAATTTTTCTTTCTGGTAAGCCGCGGTGCCTAGAAGCTGCAAACTTCCCGGGTGTGCCGGTACTAGGCATAAAACAGCACGATATAGAGCCTCGGCCTCATCGAGATTGCCCTGCTGATGCTGACGAATTCCGGCGTGATAGAGATCCATGCCCGCCCCTTGAATGAAGAAAGCCGTCTTTCCTGCGAAAGACGGCTTCAATCATGAAGGAATACAGCCCGGCGAAAGCCGGGCTGCGCCCTCAGACTTTTTACGAGGCGATACCGAAGGTCGCCGCACCAGCCGCAGTGACCTGCGAGATGGTGTGGACGCCCTGGATGTGAATGATGCTGTCGGTGCCGGCCACGAAGGCGCCGGTGTCGGCAGTGTCATCGATCACATAGGTGTCGCCGTTGTAGGTGAACGCCATGACGTCATGAGCGGCATGGCCGGTCAGGGTGTGCAGGTCGGCATAAGCCGCGGTGATCGCCGCAGCCAAGCTGCCCGCCGCAGTGATGGTGCTCTGCTGGGAAGCCGACAGAGCAAGCACGTTGGACTGGCCAGCGTCGCCGCTGATGACGACCTGGTCGCCGACAGCCACACCGCTGATGGTCGTGCTGTAACCTACCGCCTGCGAACCGGTCTTCGACACGAGGATAGTGTCGAAGGCGGTCGAGCTATCGGTGTGACCACCCAGGGTAACGGTCGCCGAGTAGGTGGCATTGTTACCGCCGGTGTGCACGTCGATATAGTCGAAACCGGTACCCACGGTCACCTTCACGGTGCCGGCGGTCGAGCCATCAACGATGTAGTTGTTGGCGTTACCGACGGTGATGGTGTCGGTATTGCCCGCAGCGGCGCCGGTGAAGCTGGCGCTGATGTGGGAATTGTCGGTACCGGCAGCCAAGGTGACGCCGGCGGTGTCCGCGAACACGACCGGGGTGTCGCCACCGGTGGTGGTGCCGGCGGTGCCCAGGGCGATGTTACCCGACAGGGTGAGCGAGGTCGTGGTCAACAGGCTGGTACCGTCGTTCAGCGCAGTGATGTGAACGCTGCCCGTACCGGAGTTGGTGTAGGTCAGGGCCGCGGTGTTCGACACCAGGGTCACCGTACCGATATTGGTATTGCCAGAACCGGTGAAGGTCAGATTCGACAGGCCGGTGTGGATGACGTCCGCCGCGTTGGCGTCGGTGCTCAGGGTGGTGATGGTCGCGGAACCGGTGCCGGTGTTCGCGATCGTCAGGTTGACGGCGTTATTGTCCACCAAGCTGCCGATGGTGAACTTGTTGCTGCCGGCGAAGGTCAGCGATCCAAGGGTGTCATCGGTGAGAGTGCCGATGGAACCGGCGACATGGGTGCTGCCCGTGTTGCTGAACGCCGTGGTGTTGTCGGTGATCGAGAACGACGCGACGCCGACCGGAACGGCCTGGCCCGGATTGCCGAGCGACAGGGTGCCGATAGCCAGAGCAGCATTGCCCGTCACGGTCAGCGAGGTCAGCGAGGTGTCGCTGAGCGTCGTGATCGTGTTGGTGATGCCCGTGCCGGCGGCCGGAGCGGCGAACTTGTTGTTGCTGGCGACCACCAGATTGGCGACGCCGTCACCGTTGCTGTCGTTCAGGGCCAGGGTGCCGACAGTGATACCCGCGGTCGCCGAGGTCTTGTTGATCGCAACGTTGACCGTGGCATTGCTGCTGGCGGTGAACAGGTTGTACGCCACCGAGGTCTCGGCCGCGTCGATCGCCAGGGTGGTGCCCGAGGCAACACCGTTGAAGGTCTGCGCACCGGTCATGGCCGACTGCAGATCGATCGCAGTGTAGCCGGTGAAGACGCCGTGCAGATCGTAGGTGTTGACGTTGGTCGCGGTCGCGTCATTGACGCCCAGGGTCGTGAAACCGGTGACCTTGGTGCCGAAGTTGGCGGCCGTGTAAAGGCCAGCCGCATTGCCGGCAGCGGCAGTGGTCGCGGTCAGCACTACTTCGTTGTTCGTGGCCGAACCACCGGTGATCGCCTTGGTGGCATCGCCAGCCAGGGAGATGATGTCCTGACCGGTCGAACCGACGAAGGTCTGGGTGGTGTCGTCCAGGGTCAAGGTCATGACACCCGACGACGACGTGGTCACGGCCACGGCGGCGCCAAAGCTGCTGAGGTTGGCCGAGAGGCCGGCAGCGCCGGTAACGGCGACAGTGGTGAGACCCGCGTCGTTGGCGGCACTGAAGTTGGCACCAAGCTTCAGGACCGAGGCGCCCGAGACGTTCAAGGTCTTGAGGCCGGAGTCGTAGAAGCCATCCAGCGACGAGTTCTTGGCGCCGGTGGTGACATTCAGGGTGGTGATTTCATTGTTGGTGTCGACGATGTGGTTGTCGGCACCACCAGCGCCGGTGTCGGACAGAGCGTTGACCGACAGAGCCAGCGTGGTGTTGGTGGCAGTCGCCGCCGCGCCATTGGTGATGGTGAGGGTGCCGCCCGTGCCCGACAGGCTCAGGCTCTTCAGCGCCGAACCAGCGAAGGTCGAGTTGCCATAACCGCTCAACGCCACAGTGGTGATGGTGCTGGTGGCGGTCGAGGTGTTCTTGGCATCGGCGATGGTCACCGCGCCATCGGCGAGGACGGTGGCGACACCGGTCGCGGCCGACGTGGCGGCGACGCTGTTGCCAGCATTGACAGCCTGACGGGCGGCAACGGCTTCGACGCCGGCAGCAGCCGTGACGGCCGTGACACCGCTGACGCCGACAATGGCGGCGGCGGCCTTCTGGGCCAGGTTGCCGGTGGCGACGTTGGCCTGGGTGACGGTGACGGTGGTGGTGGTGGAGTCACCCGTGACGCTGACAGCGCCTTCGGTAACCGACGAGACGCCGGTGGCCGACTGAGTCTGGGCAACCGTCTCGTTCACCGTGACGGTCAGGCCGCCGGTGACATTGACCGCGTTGGCATGGGTGGCGATGGTGGCGGCCGAGGTGACCGAGAGGGCGTCATTGACGGTGACCGCACCGGTGGCACCCGTCACGACGATCGTGTTGGCCTGATTGCTTGTTGCAGCGCCCGTGCTGGCAGCCAGCGCGACCTTGTCCTTCAGGGTGAAGTTGACGGTGACATCGGTGCCGCCATTGACGGTGACACCGCCAACCGCAGCGTTGGCCAGACCGGCGGTTTCGGTCAAGGTCAGCGAGACGGCGCGGGTGGGGGGGGTATCCCCGCCGATGACGACGTCGCCGATGAAGTTGCCGTTATTGGTGCCGTCATTGGCATGGTCGGAGGCGGTCGCCGAGATAGTGACCGAGGTACCGCCATCGACCGACAGGCCGGTGAACTCAGCGGTGCCCGAACCCAGCACGAGACCGGTGTCCGACAGGGCGGCGGTCGAGGGAGCGGTGACGGACACGCCGGTCACGCCGCCAACGACGTTGGCCGGAGCGGAGACGCCGGCGGCCTGCACGATGTTCAGGTTGGTGACGCCAGTCCAGCTGCCCGAGGCAACGGCCGACACGCTCTGGTCAGCCAGGGCGTTGATGCTGATGGTCTGGATGTTGCTGAGCGTGATGCCGGCAGGGATGGCCGAACCATCGCTGTTGATGCTCAGCGTGTTGGCCGAACCGCCGCCGCCGGTCAGATGATCGAAAGCGTTCAGCGTGTTCAGCGAAGCGGTGCCGCTCAGAACGGCGCTGAACGTATTGGCGGTCTGGGTGTCGACGCCCGTGGTCAGCGAGAAGCTGGTGCCGACAGTGCCGGTCGGCGGCAGGGTGCCGATCGGAGCGCCGCCCTGAGCCAGCGGATCACCGCCGGCCGCGACGGTAGTGACCGCCGTGGTGCCGTTGTTGGACAGGTTACCCTGGATGGTCGGGTTAGCCTTGCCCTGATACTCCGGCGATTCGGTGAATTGCTGCAACAGAGCGGAGGCGGAAACGCCGCTATTCAGCTCGTTGGCGTAGAACGCGATCTCGGTGGCGCTCGCGTTCCGGCCCAGGATGTTGGAATAGAAACCCGAAACGATCAGGGGCGCGGTGGCGGCGGTGACGCCACCGGTCAGGCCGAAATCATGCGTGAATTCGCTGGACGCGGCGAAGTCGTTGGCGATGGTCTGCCAGGTCGCCAGCGAAACACCGGCAGTGCCCTGCGCGATGTGCGAATAGTCCAGGCCGGCTTCCGCGATCTGCACGTAGTAGCTGATTTCGAAGGCGCTCGGCACGCGGGCGAGGGCGCCCTGATAGTACTGAATCACGCGCTCGGCAATCTGAGCTTCCGGCTGATTGGCGAAGTAGGTAGCCAGACCGGCGACGGTCTGAAGAGCGGGGTTGAGGCTCGCAAACGCCGTGTAGCTCGGCGCGTTTTGCGCGGCCAGGGTAGCCGATTCGAACAGGACGTTTTCAAGCAGGGTAGTAACCTGCGCGGAAGTAACGGTCATAAGTGCCTCCAAAAGACGGGCCGTGAATTTCTATCAGCGTACGGGCGCAGGGATTTCGCACCCATGGCTGTACAGTGACCTTACATGACCG